>Ga0335078_10000183_pt1 | contig 105015 bp, 95 predicted proteins | sample Lox_Sample_32_FD_206711 | JGI IMG/M metagenome (GOLD analysis project Ga0335078, IMG submission 206711) | Soil microbial communities from Loxahatchee National Wildlife Refuge, Florida, United States - Lox_Sample_3.2 | ecosystem: Environmental > Terrestrial > Soil > Wetlands | place: USA... | reverse complement strand
CGCCCCAGCGGCGCATGCACCTGAGCCGGGGCGCATGGGTTCTGTTAGGAACCACTGGCGCCGCGCATGGGTGCTGTTTGGGCCGGTCTTACGCGGCTTTCCTGGGGTTTCACTGAGAAACGCCAGTGCGTCAGCTACGCCCTGGAGCCATCTGGAAGGTGCCTGCATCCCGCGGGCCCGCCCGCTGCCTGTCTCCCCCCGTGCCGGGCGGCGGCCAGGTGGCACACGCAGTGGAACGCCTAGGAGGGCGACGTGTGGGACCTGTTCTTTATCGGCCTGACCATCGTGGTTTTCGCCGCGCTCTGGCTTCTCCTCAAGGGGGTCGAGCGCTTTGAGCGTTGAGAACTGGATCGGCCTCATTGGTGGCGTCCTGCTCACCGTCTACCTGTTCCTGGCCCTCATTCTTCCGGAGAAGTTCTGATGAGTAGCACCGCCGCTGGCTGGCTGCAGTTCGCCCTGCTGTTCGCCGCCCTGGCCGCCTGCTACATCCCGCTGGGCAACTACATGGCGCACATCTTCACCAGCGACAAGGACTGGCGGATCGAGCGCGCGTTCTACCGGGTCATGGGCATCGACTCCAAGGCCGACCAGCGGTGGAGCACGTACGTCCGGAGCATCCTGGCCTTCTCCGCGGTCAGCGTGCTGTTCCTGTACGGCATCGAGCGACTGCAGCACTACCTGCCGCTGTCGGCCGGCATGGCCGCCGTCACACCGGACACCGCGTGGAACACCGCCGCGTCGTTCGTGACCAACACCAACTGGCAGAACTACGCCGGCGAGTCCACCATGGGCTACCTGACCCAGATGACCGGGCTGACCGTGCAGCAGTTCCTGTCGGCGGCGGTCGGCCTGGCTGTCGCGATCGCGATGATCCGCGGCTTCACCCGGTCCCGCACCGACAAGCTGGGCAACTTCTGGGTGGATGTCACCCGGGGCACGGTCCGGCTGCTGATCCCGCTGGCTGTCGTCGTCGGCCTGGCCCTCATCGCGAGCGGCGCCATCGACAACTTCAACGCCTACCACACGTACACCACGCTGTCCGGCGCGCACCAGACGATCCCCGGCGGCCCGGTGGGCTCCATGGAGAGCATCAAGGACCTCGGGAACAACGGCGGCGGGTTCTTCAACACCAACGCCGCGCACCCGTTCGAGAGCCCGAACCCGTTCACCAACTGGCTCATCATCTTCAGCCTGCTGCTGGTCCCATTCTGCTTGCCGCGGACGTTCGGCAAGATGGTCGGAGACAACCGGCAGGGCTACGCGCTGGTCGCCATCATGGCCATCATCTGGATGGCCGCGGTCGGCGGGATCAGCTTGTTCGAGGCGCACACCAGCCTGGGCGGCACCGCCACAGTCCTGGCCGGGCACGCCGCCGAGGGAACGGAGACCCGGTTCGGCACGCCCGGCTGCTCGGTGTTTGCCGCGTCTACCACGGTGACCTCGACCGGGTCAGTGAACTGCTTCCATGATTCGCTGACCCCGTTCGGCGGCGGCATCGCGCTGTTCGACATCGCGCTGGGCGAGATCGCACCGGGCGGCATCGGGGCCGGCATGTACGGGATCCTGGTGCTGGCCATCGTGACCGTGTTCGTGGCCGGGCTGATGGTCGGCCGGACGCCGGAGTACATCGGCAAGAAGATCCGGCCGGTGGAGATGAAGTACGCGGCGCTGTACTTCCTGACCCTGCCGGTGGTGGTGCTGACCGCAGCCGGGCTGTCCATCGGCACGCATATCGGCCAGAAGGCGATCTTCAACCCGGGCCCACACGGGCTGACCGAAATCATGTACGCGTTCGCCTCGGAAGCCAACAACAACGGCTCCGCGTTCGCCGGCCTGGGCACGTCGGCCACCTGGTACCAGATACTCGGCGGCATCGTGATGCTGCTGGGCCGGTTCGCGCCAGAGATCTTCGCGCTCGGCCTGGCCGGCTCGCTGGCCCGGCAGCAGCCGGTGCCAGCCAGCGCGGGGACGCTGGATACCCGGACACCGCTGTTCGTCGGGATGGTCGTGGGCGTGATCCTCGTCCTGGTCGGCCTGACCTACTTCCCTGCTCTCGCACTGGGACCGTTCGCTGAGGGGTTGCACTGATGTCCGTCACCACCACACCGGAAGCCGGGGGCCGCGCCCCCGAGCGGGCGGCCGGTACCGAGCACCGCCGGATGAGCGGCGGCCTGCTCGACCCGAAGATCCTGCTGAAGTCCACGCCGGACGCGGTCAAGAAGCTGGACCCGCGGGTCCAGCTCAAGAACCCGGTCATGTTCGTGGTCGAGGTCGGCGCGGTGCTCACCACCGGCACGGCCATCGCCAAGCCGACGGCGTTCAACTGGACCATCGTGGTCTGGCTGTGGCTGACCGTGCTGTTCGCCAACCTGGCCGAGGCGGTGGCCGAGGGCCGGGGCAAGGCGCAGGCCGAGACGCTGCGCCGGACCAAGCGGGACACCATGGCCCGCCGGCTCATCGGCTGGCAGCCCGGCCAGGCCGGCACCCACGAGGAAGAGGTGCCCGGCACCGGGCTCACCCTGGGCGACTTCGTGGTCGTCGAAGCCGGGGAGGTCATCCCGGGTGACGGCGATGTGGTCGAGGGGGTCGCCTCGGTGGATGAGTCGGCCATCACCGGCGAGTCGGCCCCGGTCATCCGGGAGTCCGGCGGTGACCGGTCCGCGGTCACCGGCGGCACCAAGGTGCTGTCCGACCGGATCGTGGTGAAGATCACGTCCAAGCCGGGCGAGACGTTCATCGACCGGATGATCGCCCTGGTCGAGGGGGCATCCCGGCAGAAGACGCCGAACGAGATCGCGCTGAACATCCTGCTCGCGTCGCTGACCATCATCTTCATGCTGGCCGTGATCACGCTGCAGCCGATGGCGTTCTACTCCAAGGCGCCGCAGAGCCTGGTCGTTCTGGTCGCCCTGCTGGTCGCGCTGATCCCGACCACGATCGGCGCGCTGCTGTCCGCCATCGGCATCGCGGGCATGGACCGGCTGGTGCAGCGCAACGTGCTGGCCGTGTCGGGCCGCGCGGTGGAGGCGGCGGGCGACGTCAACACGCTGCTGCTGGACAAGACGGGCACGATCACCATCGGCAACCGGCAGGCCACCGAGTTCCTCCCGGTGGACAGGGTGCAGGCCAGCGAGCTGGCCGACGCCGCCCAGCTGTCCAGCATGGCCGACTACACCCCCGAGGGCCGGTCGATCGTGGTGCTGGCCAAGGACCAGTACGGGCTGCGCGAACGGCACGAGGGCGAACTGCAGGGCGCCGAGTTCGTGGAGTTCACCGCGCAGACCCGGATGAGCGGCATCGACCTGGCCGACGGGCGCCAGGTCCGCAAGGGTGCTTCGTCCGCGGTCCGGCAGTGGATCCGGGACAACGGCGGCGAGCCGCCCGCGAGCCTCGGCGCCATGGTGGACGGCATCTCGGGCGTCGGCGGCACCCCGCTGGTCGTGGCCGAGAAGGTCAACGGCAAGGCGCGGGCGCTAGGCGTGATCTACCTCAAGGACATCGTCAAGGAGGGCATCGCCGAGCGGTTCGCCGAGATGCGCAAGATGGGCATCCGGACCGTCATGATCACCGGTGACAACCCGCTGACGGCCAAGGCCATCGCGGACGAGTCCGGCGTGGATGACTTCCTGGCCGAGGCCACGCCGGAAGACAAGATGGCGCTGATCAAGAAGGAGCAGGAAGGCGGCAAGCTGGTCGCGATGACCGGGGACGGCACCAACGACGCCCCGGCCCTGGCCCAGGCCGACGTCGGGGTAGCCATGAACACCGGGACGTCCGCGGCCAAGGAGGCCGGGAACATGGTCGACCTGGACTCCAACCCGACCAAGCTCATCGAGATCGTGGAGATCGGCAAGCAGTTGCTGATCACCCGGGGCGCGCTGACCACGTTCTCCATCACCAACGACGTGGCCAAGTACTTCGCCATCATCCCGGCCATGTTCGAGGGCGTGATCCCCGGCCTGGCCAAGCTCAACATCCTGCACCTGCACAGCCCGGCCTCGGCCATCACGTCGGCGATCATCTTCAACGCGCTGATCATCGTCGCGCTGATCCCGCTGGCGCTGCGCGGCGTGCGGTACAAGCCGGCCTCGGCCTCGTCGCTGCTGCGCAGGAACCTGCTGATCTACGGCATCGGCGGGCTGATCATCCCGTTCGTCGGGATCTGGGCCATCGACCTCGTCGTCCAGTACATTCCAGGATTCCGGTGATCTGACCATGAACCGTCTTCCCAGCTACGTCCGGCAGCACATCGCGGGGCTCCGCGTGCTCCTGGTGTTCACCGTGCTCACCGGGCTCATCTACCCGGTGCTCATGTGGGGCCTGGCCCAGGGGCTGTTCCACAACCAGGCCAACGGCTCGCTGGTCAGCTACCACGGCCGGGTGGTCGGCTCCAGCCTGCTCTGCCAGGAGTTCGTGGACGCCAAGGGCAACCCGCTGCCGCAGTACTTCCAGCCGCGGCCGTCGGCGGCCATCCTGGCCGGGGCCAAGAACGACTACGGCTGCGACCCGCGCTACTCCAGCGCGTCGAACTACGGGCCGAACAACCCGGCGTTCATCTCGCTGATCAAGCAGCGGCAGCAGCAGATCGCGGCGTTCGACCACGTCAAGATCTCGCAGATCCCGGCCAACGCGGTGACCGCGTCCGGCTCGGGCCTGGACCCCGACATCTCCCCGGCCAATGCGGCCATCCAGGTGAGCCGGGTCGCCGCGGCGCGGCACACCACCCCGGCCGCCATCCGGGCCCTGGTCAGCCAGTACACCACCGGCCGCACGCTCGGCTTCCTCGGCGAGCCCACGGTGAACGTGCTGCAGCTGAACATCGCGCTGGACCAGAAGTTCCCGCTGCACTGAACGGAGGGACGATCTTGAAGCTCATCGCGGGCGCACCGGACAGCCAGACCGGTGCGCCCGCGCCCATACCTGCCCTGCGGCCCCGGGTGCTGATCGTGGAGGACGAGCCCGCCCTGCTCCGCGCGCTGCGCATCAACCTGCGGGCCCGCAGCTACGAGGTGTTCACCGCGGCGGCGGGCGGCCCAGCGCTGGCCGCGGCCGCGCAGCACCCGCCGGACGCCGTGATCCTCGACCTCGGCCTGCCCGACCTGGACGGCGTGCAGGTGATCCGCGAGCTGCGCACCTGGTCCCAGGCCCCGGTCATCGTGCTGTCCGGGCGGACCGGGTCCGGGGACAAGATCAGTGCCCTGGACGCGGGCGCCGACGACTACGTGACCAAGCCGTTCTCCATGGAGGAGCTGCTGGCCCGGCTGCGCGCGGCGCTGCGCCGCGAGGACACCGGGCCGGCCGGCCGGCAGGTGATCATCGGCTCCTGCGTGGTGGACCTGGCCGCCCGCAGCGTGTCCCGGGACGGCCAGCCGGTCCGGCTCACCCCGACCGAGTGGCGGCTGCTGGACATCCTGGTCCACCACCCCGGCCAGCTGGTCGGGGGGCAGCGGCTGCTCACCGAGGTGTGGGGGCCCGGCTACGAGCAGATGGGGCACTACCTGCGCTTCCACATGGCCGGGCTGCGCCGGAAGCTGGAGGACGACCCGGCCCGCCCGCAGCACCTGCTGACCGAGCCGGGCATGGGCTACCGGTTCCAGCCGTGACCGGTTCAGCCGACCCGGTACATCCGGATCAGCAGCACCGCCACCCCGGCGATGGCCACCCCGCTCACGACCATCAGCGCGATCGCCCAGCCCGGGATCCCGTTATGCGGGATCACCGAGTATGCACCCGGGCCGGTGTGCACGATCCTGGCCGTGGCTGTCTTGGGCAGCGCGACCATCCCGGCCCAGCGGACCGTCTGGCCCTGGCCGTAGTGGACCCGCACGACACAGGGCACGGTCGTGCCCTCCTGGAGCGACAGGGCGTTGACCGCGATCTGCGCCTGGTCACCGGGCAGGATCGTGTTGGTAACTATCCGGAACGAGTGGCGCCGGCCGGCCGCGGTGCAGGACACCTGGCCGGTCCCGCCGGAGAATGTCTGCCCGGTATCGCGCAGCGCCACGTTCAGCCGGGGCATCGTCCCGATGGCCTGCCCGGACACGCCGGGAATGTCCAGCCGGTTCCGCAGCTGGGACTGGTTCCCGACGGTGACCGCCACGCCCACGGTGACCTGCTTGATGATGATGGCCTTGGCCGTCGCCTTGCCGTGCTGGCCGACCACCGTCGCTTTGGGGCTGCTGGCCAGCTCCGCGGTGATACCCGCCAGGTACTGGCGGTGTGGCGTCCCGGCCGGGACGCGCACGGTGAACCGGATCCTCTCCCGGGCACCGGGCCCAAGCGTCACCGTCCGCCCGACACCGGCCAGCCAGCAGGACGGGCCCGAACACGGCCCGGACGCCCCGGAATAGCCGATTCCCCCGTTGGCGGCTGTGACGCCCAGTGACCGGCTGAGCTTCAGCTTCTCCGTCTTGTGTCCCAGGTTGCTGAGGATGACGGTGGCCGTCACCGACTGACCGCTGCCCGCAACCAGGTTGAAGTACGCCTCCGCCTGGCCGTCGGGCAGCGGCGCTGGGTTCAGCCCGAACGACTCGGCCCCGCCGGTCCCGATCGCCCCGGCAGCCATGACGGGGAACGCGGCCACCAGCGCTCCCAGGCCGGCTGCGGCTGCCACCCGCCACCTGACCCGCCGGCTCACGGGCCGGACACCAGGGTCAGCGTGAGGGTCGACGTGTATGACCCGGCATAGGCCGAGGCTGGCACTTGAATCCACCATCCAATCGGGTGCGCCGCGCCGGGACCGCCGAGGGCGACCACCCCAGTGCCGGCGCCGGCCGATGCGTCGTAGATCGTGAAGGCGTCCGGCGAGCTGGCCGCGGTGTCGATGACCACCGGGTAGGCCGTCGCGTCCACTGGCAGTACGCAGGAGCCGACGCAGGCCGCGCTGGGCGCGGCGCCGATAAGTGAGCTAGTGCTTCCGTTGAACTCGAGGCGCCCGGTGTCCGGCAGGGTGTGCGATCCGCTGCTGAACGTCGTCGCCGAGACGGTGACTTCCCAGCCAGACCCGGTTCCGGAGCTGTCACTGACGGTCAGCTGCTGATCCGCGGGCACGTCATCGACGGTGCTCTGGTTGAGCCCGTTCTCCTGAGCGGTCCAGGCCAGCGAGCTGGGGGACGCTAGGGTCAGGGTGCCCGGGAAGCTGACCGCCGGCGTGATCCCCGAGTCCACCGGGGTACCCGCGTCCACGGTCGCGATGGCCGAGGTGTAACTGCCCGCCGCGGAGGTGTTCGCCAGCCCGGTGATCTCGATCGACACCGTCGTCCCGGCGGCCACCATGGCCGGCGAAAACGAGTAGGTCAGCGTGCCGCCCGACCGGGACACCGCCCCCCCGCCGGCCAGCGGCGCTGGCCTGACCGTGCCCACCGCGGGCGACCCGCTGGTCCCCGCAGGCACCGTCATCGTCACCGAGTCCAGCTCCGACGACGACGCGGTGGTGAACGTGTAGGTGTAGTCCACGCCCGTCGCCCCAGGGGCCGTATCGGACACCGCCCACCGCGGGCTGACCAGGGCCGCCCCGGACAAGCTGACCGGCGGCGTGAGCCCCGAGTCCACCGGGGTACCCGCGTCCACAGTCGCGATGGCCGAGGTGTAACTGCCCGCCGCGGAGGTGTTCGCCAGCCCGGTGATCTCGATCGACACGGTCGTCCCGGCGGCCACCATGGCCGGCGAAAACGAGTAGGTCAGCGTGCCGCCCGACCGGGACACCGCCCCCCCGCCGGCCAGCGGCGCTGGCCTGACCGTGCCCACCGCAGGTGACCCGGTGGTCCCCGCAGGCACCGTCATCGTCACCGAGTCCAGCTCCGACGACGACGCGGTGGTGAACGTGTAGCTGTAGTCCACGCCCAGCGTCCCCGGCGCCGTCTGCGACACTGCCCATCCCGGGCTCACCAGGCTGCCCGCAAACGCGGGGGTGGCGGTCCCAGTGACCAGCACGGTGGTGCTGGCCATGGCCAGCACCACGGTGACGGCCAGGCGGCGCGGTAGGGCGGCTGAGTTCCGCCGGTTACGGTGGGTAGGCGCCGGCCGCGCTGGGTACCGCATCGAGCCCTCCGGGCCTGCTCACTGATGAATACACTCCGTGTTGCCGAGTGACTCATCGTAGTGAAGGCTGGGCGCGCACGGGACGGTATCTCCAGGCGTTTCGCTCCGCATGGCCCGGGGGGTTCCCAGCCCGGCCGGGCTGGCCTGGGGACCCCGGTGGAAGGGCTACGATGCCACTGGCGCCGAACTGATCGAGAGCGTGATGACCGAGGTGTAGCCGTCAGCCGTGGCCCCCGCGGGCACGTTCACCCACCAGGCCGCCGGGTTGCCTGCGCTCACGGAACCTATTTGTATGGTCCCCATACCGGTGGCCGCGCTGGCGTCGTACAGGTTGTAGACGGTCGCCCCGTCCTGCGTCAAGTCCACCGGGAAGGTCAGGCCGGTGGTGGTCGGCAGGGTACAGGTGGTCGAGGGGGCGCAGCGGTTGCCCGGGGTCGCTCCCGCGGTTTCGGACGAGGTACTGCCGTTGAACACCAGCGTGCCGGTGGCCGCTAGCGTGTGCGAGCTGGAACCGGTGCCGGTGAACTGCGTCGCCGTGGCGGTCACCGTCCAGCCAGCGCCGCTGCCGGTGAAGTCCTGGACCGTGAACGAGGTGTCCGCAGCCGCTACGTCGACCAGCTGGTGGTCCAGGCCGTCCAGCGTAGTGGACCAGGTCTGGGTCGCGGGCGCCGCCATGCCCAGGGCCGCGCCCGAGATGGTGGCCGTCCCGGTCATCGTGCAGCTAGTGGTGAACGTCGCACCGTCGCAGTCGGCGGCCTGCGTCGACCCGGCGGCCATCGTGGCGCCGCCGACCCCGGGTCACCAGTGCGGCCACGGCCAGCACGCGGGTACTCCGGCGTCTGGTCAGGCCCAGCAGATATCCCATGGCAATGCCACCCCCCGTCACGATGCCAAGACTACTCTGCGTATCTCGAGAGTAACAAGCAGCAACGACAGCGTCCAGTTTTGCGGCGTTCCGTCCTGGCGATCCCTGCCACCCGGCTTCTCATCCGCCGCCCCGGGCCGCCGCGCGGCCCGGCGGACGTTCCTGGCGCATGGATTCTGTTAGTAACAGCCAGCGCCGCGCATGGGTCGCGCATGGAGGGCATTCTGCGCCCTTCGCCGGGTTTTTACTTAGAAGACCCGGGCGAGCCCGGGCTGCCGGTTCCAGCCGTGACCGAATCTGCCCAGGTCGGGCACACTGGTGGGGAGAGCCAGCACAGGGACAGGAATCCGATGAGCGAGCAGGACGGGCCGCCGGGTCAGGTTCCCGAGCGGGTCGAGATACCCGAGCGCGAACCCGGGCAGCTGCGCATCTACCTGGGCGCCGCGGCCGGGGTGGGCAAGACGTACGACATGCTCTGCGAAGGGCACCGGCGCGCCGAACGCGGCGCCGACGTGGTGGTCGCGTTCGTCGAGACGCACGGCCGCAAGCACACCGCCGCGCTGCTGGACGGCCTGGAGATCATCCCGCGCCGGAAGATCAGGTACCGGGGCAGCGAGTTCGAGGAGATGGACCTCGACGCGGTGCTGGCCCGGCGGCCGGAGATCGCCCTGGTCGATGAGTTCGCGCACACCAACGTGCCCGGCTCGCGGAACGAGAAGCGCTGGCAGGATGTCCAGCAACTGCTCGCGGCGGGCATCGAGGTCATCTCCAACGTCAACATCCAGCACCTGGAATCGCTGAACGACGTGGTGCAGAAGATCACCGGGGTGCCGCAGCGGGAGACCGTGCCGGACGCCATGGTCCGCGCGGCCGACCAGGTCGAGCTGGTGGACATGACCCCGGAGGCGCTGCGCCGCCGGATGGCGCACGGGAACATCTACCCGCCGGAGAAGATCGACGCCGCGCTGACCAACTACTTCCGCACCGGGAACCTCACCGCGCTCCGCGAGCTGGCCCTGCTCTGGCTGGCCGACAAGGTGGACGAAGGCCTGCAGCGCTACCGCGAGGCGCACGGCATCCAGGGCACCTGGGAGGCCCGGGAGCGGGTGATCGTCGCGCTGACCGGCGGCCCGGAGGGCGAGCAGCTGATCCGGCGTGGGGCCCGGATCGCGGCCCGGTCGGTCGGCGGCGACCTGCTGGCGGTGCATATCACCAGGTCGGACGGGCTGACCGGCGCGGACCCGGCCGCGCTGGCCGCGCAGCGGCGGCTGGTCGAGTCGCTCGGCGGCACCTATCACCAGGTCGTCGGCGACGACATCCCCGAGGCGCTGCTGAACTTCGCCCGGGCCGAGAACGCCACCCAGCTGGTGCTGGGCGCCAGCCGCCGGTCGTGGCTGACCGCGCTGCTCACCGGACCCGGGATCGGCCAGCGGACCATCCGTGGCTCCGGCGACATCGACGTGCACATCGTGACCCACGCGCACATGGGCCGGGGCCGCGGGCTGCCCCGGCCCCGGGGCGGGCTGACCTTGCGCCGCCAGCTGGCCGGGTATGTGCTCGCGGCCGTGCTCTGCCCGCTGCTCACGCTCACGCTGGCCAGCCTGCGCGGCCAGCTCAACCTGACCAGCGACGTGCTCGCGTTCCTGGTCGCGGTCATCGTGGTGGCCCTGGTCGGCGGTTTCGTGCCCGCCATCCTGGTCGCCATCGCCGGGTCGCTGCTGCTCAACTACTACTTCACCCCACCGGTGCATACGTGGACCATCGCCGAGGCGAACAACGCGCTGGCCCTGGTCGTGTTCATCGCGGTGGCGCTGATCGTCAGCACGGTGGTGGACCGGGCCGCCCGGCGCACCCGGCAGGCGGCCCGGGCCAGCGCGGAGTCGGAGCTGCTGGTCACCACGGCGGGCAGCGTGCTGCGCGGCCAGCGGGCCGTCGAGGCGGTGCTGGACCGGGTCCGCGAGGCGTTCGGCATGCAGTCGGTCACCCTGCTGGAGTGCGCGCCCAGCCAGAGCACCGCGGCCCGCAGCCCGAACGCCGGCTGGCGGGCGGTGGCCCACTCCGGCGAGCCGCCAGTGGCCAGGCCGGCCGACGCGGACGTGGAGATCCCGGTGGCCGAGACGATGTCCCTGGCGCTGCGCGGCCGGGCGCTGCCCGCCTTGGACCGCCGGGTCCTCGGTGCGTTCGCCGCGTACGCCGCGGTGGCGCTGGAGCAGCAGCGGCTGGCCGCGGAAGCCGAAGCGGCCCGGCCCATCGCCGAGGCCGACCGGATGCGCACCGCGCTGCTGGCCGCGGTGAGCCACGACCTGCGCACCCCGCTGGCCTCGGCCAAGGCCGCCGTGACCAGCCTCCGGTCAGCGGACGTGCAGTGGGACGAGACGGACCGCGACGAGCTGCTGGCCACCGCGGACGAGTCGCTGGACCGGCTGACCCACCTGGTGGACAATCTGCTGGACATGAGCCGGCTGCAGGCCGGCGCGCTGTCCGTGTTCCCCCGCCCGGCCGGCCTGGACGAGATCGTGGCCCGCGCCCTGGACGACCTCGGCGCGGTGGGGCACACGGTGGCCGTGGAGATCCCCGACTCGCTGCCCGCGGTCCGGGTCGACCCCGGCATCCTGGAGCGGGTCATCGTGAACCTGACCCAGAACGCGCTGCGCTACTCCCCGGCCGGCCAGCCGCCGCTGCTGATCGCCAGCGCCCTCGGCGAGCGGGTCGAGTTGCGGGTGGTGGACCGCGGGCCGGGTATCCCCAGGTCGCAGCGGGACCGGATCTTCGTGCCGTTCCAGCGGCTCGGCGACACCGACAACACCACCGGGGTCGGGCTCGGCCTGGCCCTGTCCCGCGGCCTCACCGAGGCCATGGGCGGCACCCTCGAACCGGAGGAGACACCGGGCGGCGGGATGACCATGACCCTGTCGCTGCCCGCGGCGCCCGCGCCGGACGGCCTGCGGGCCGACGAGCCCGGCCAGCGGGAACGGCAGGACGCCGCGCTGCCGGCCGCGGGGGGTTCCGGGCCGGATGGGGCGTAAACCTGGCAGGCTGGTCGGGTGACCCGTGTTCTGGTCGTGGATGACGAGCCGCAGATCCTGCGCGCGCTGCGGATCAACCTCCGGGTGCGGCACTACGACGTAGACGTGGCGGCCAGCGGCTCAGAGGCGCTGGCGGCGGCCGCGAAACACCCGCCCGACCTGGTGATCCTCGACCTCGGCCTGCCCGACCTGGACGGCGTCGAGGTCATCGAGGGGCTGCGCGGCTGGACCCAGGCGCCGATCATCGTGCTGTCCGGGCGGGCCGACAGCACCAACAAGGTCGACGCCCTGGATGCCGGGGCCGACGACTACGTGACCAAGCCGTTCGGCATGGAAGAGCTGCTGGCCCGGATGCGGGCCGCGGTGCGCCGGGCCGGGCCGGGCCCCAGCGAGCCGCGGGTCCGGCTCGGCCACCTGGTGGTGGACCTGGCCGCCAAGCGGGTGATCCGGGACGGTGACGGCGGGCCGGACGGCGCCGGCGGCGGCGACGGCGGGCCGGACGGTGCCGCCGGCGGGGCCGCGGACATCCGGCTCACCCCCACCGAATGGCACCTGCTGGAGGTGCTGCTGCGCAACCCGGGCAAGCTGCTCAGCCAGCGCCAGCTGCTCACTGAGGTGTGGGGCCCGGGGTACGCGGACGCGTCCGGCAACCTCCGGCTGTACATGGCCCAGCTGCGGCGCAAGCTGGAGCCCGACCCGGCCCGGCCGCGCTGGCTGATGACCGAGCCGGGCATGGGCTACCGCTACCAGCCCAGCCCGGACGGGGAAACCGGGTAGCGCCCGGCGGCCGGGGTGATCAGGCCGCCGTCTTGCCCCAGTCGCGCATGGCCCGGTCCAGGGTGAGTTCGCGGTGCCGGAACGCCCAGCCGCGCAGGCCGCTGGTGCCGCTCAGCGCGGCCGGCGGCACGGCCAGCACCGGGCACTCGGCGTGCCGCAGACAGTAGCGGGTGACCCGGCCACTGACCAGGCAGGACCGCAGGCCCCGGCGGCCCGTGCCGAGCACTAGCAGGTCGCCATCGGAGTCGGCCTCGTCGACCAGGACGGGGCCCGGCTCGCCGCGGGCGATGATGGCCCGGACGTTCAGCCCGTCTGGCAGCCCGCTGCCCCAGGCCGCGGCCAGCGCGGCACGGAGCCGGTGGCGGGCCGCCTCGGCCCAGGCGCGGCGCAGCTCGGACGACGGCGCCCGGCGCTCGGCCAGCTCACCGCCGGGTGGTGTCCACGCGATGACCGGCACCAGCATGGCGTGGCTGAAATAGGCGAGATCTTCCGCGTAGCGGAGCGCCCGGATACTGCCCGGGGAGCCGTTCGCGCCAATGATGATCCGACGCGGGCCGGACATGATCGGTCTTCCTTCCTCGGCGAACGATGAGGGACATCTTCCAGGTAACCCGCCCGGGCCGTCTCGAACCTCGATCCTGACGGAACTTATGCGGATCCGGGCCGGTGTCAGGCGGGGCGCATATGCCGCTGACGCCATAGCTCACGGCTCCCGATGACCAGCACCACGAGGGCGGGCAGGAAGAGCAGGCCGGTGTGCAGGATCCCGCCGACCAGGCCGACCACCACCACCACGATGGCGGCGGCCGCTGCCACCCGGGCCGCCGGGGCCGGAGCGAACGCGGCGGCCGCGGCCAGCGGGGCCGGGGCGATGGCCAGCAGCAGGGACCACCAGGTCACCGCCAGCGGATCCACGCTGAGCAGCCCCGAGATGATGATCAGCTGCGCGGCGCCGGCCAGCAGCAGCCCCCCGACCAGCCAGGGACGGCGCGGCGCGAGCCTGGTCTGCGGCGGCCGCCGGGCGGGCCGGGCACCGGTGGTGGTGGGCCCGGCGGTGGCGACGCTGGACTGAGAGGTGACGCTGAGGTTGGTGGTCATGGCGCTCTCCTGGAAGCATCCGCGGTTGTGGACACTGCGCCGACCAGGCTTCCCGGCTCACCTGAATACGACACTAGACCCCGGCGGGGTGGCTGCCAAGACAGCCCGGCACCCCCCGCGGCACTCCATATGCGCTACATATGCGTGTGATGACACGGCGAGCCCGCCGAGCTTAGTGTCGAGGTGTGATTATCGCGGCCGCGCTGACCGGCGTGATCGTGCTGATGGCCGCCAGGCTGACCTGGGCCGCCCACCTGGTGCACGTCGGCAATCTGGACATGCAGGCGCTGGCGGGCCAGCTGGCCAGGCCAGAACCGGAGTCCGCGCTGGACTGGCCGGAACTCCGGGTGCACGCCGTCATCCCGGAGCCGGGCGGGCCGCCCCTGGTCCTGCTGCAGGTCGGCTGGCCGGCCCACCCCCGGCCGGCGGCGACCCTGCTAGTCGCGCTCGACCGGGGCGATCAGCCGTCCCTGCCGCTGCTGGCGCAGTGCTGCGCCCGGCAGGCGCCGGTGGCGCCGGTCCGCCAGCAGGGAGCCGGACTGGAGTTCCGCCGCCGCCAAAGCCTGGAGCGGGTGCACGCCGTCCTGGTCGCCGAGCAGACCAGATGCTGATCCTGTTCGGGATCTGGGTGGCGGTAGCCGGCGGGGTCGCGGCGCTGGCCGGCCTGGCCGGGCGGCACCGGGTCCGGCGGCTGCGCCGGGACGGCGTGACGGCCTGGGCGCTGGCCGTGCCCGAGCCGGTGCCGGCCGGCCAGCCGCCCCCCGACCCGCCGGTCCGGCCCATGCTGCAGTTCACGCTGGCCGACGGGCGGGTGGTCGAGCGGATCGGCCCGGTGCCCCGCCGCCGGACCGGCTCGCCTCGGCCCGGGGACAAGGTGCTTATCTGGTACGATCCCGCCGATCCGGACGACGTGCTGGTCTACGGCCGCTGGGGGCGGACCGCGGACCGGGTCTTCCTCGCCACCGGGCTGCTGTTCATCGCGGCTGGGATAGCCATCGCGGCCGCCGCACACTGACCTGGGCCGGCCTGCGGCTCACGATCCCGGCGCCGCGAGCCGGTAGCCGAACGGGGCCGGCTTGACGTCCCAAGCCTGGATTTCTTCCGCAGGTACTCCGGGTCCGGCCGGTCATCAGCCCGCCGAGAAACACGGCGATGATGGCGACCAGCAGGATCGCGTACAGGCCGCTGCCCACCCCGCCCGGCGAGACCTCGCCCAGCATCATCCCGGTGAGCAGCGCGCCGCCGCCCAGCGGGGTGGAGGAGTCCCCGGCGCCGTCGACGCTGCCGGTCGAGGTCTGCGTGGACGTGACCGCGTACAGCGCCGGCGAGGTGTCGCCGAAGCGGACCTCCTTGCCTTCCATGCTGCCGCCTGGCTGATGGGCCAGGCCGGCCGCGGTGACCGCCTGACGCCCCGGCCCTGTTCTCAACCGCGCCGGGCAGGAAGCGAGTAGTTTTCACGTGGCCGGCTCGCGCAAACCAGGAGGAAACGGGCATCTGGCGTACCCCAGCCGTGAAAACTGGCCTGGCTGCCCCCGGTGCTGGTGCTGGTGTGCCTCACGTGATCAGCGGGATCAGCGGGATCTGCCTCGGCGGTGCCTGACGCCCGCTCGGCGGTGCCTGACGCCCGCTCGGGGCGTGAATGAAACATCCGCGTGGTTGTGCAGAGCTGAGCGGGCCAGGCACCCGCCGAGCCGGGTGATCATCAGCGGCCCGGGTCACGATCCGGCAGGATCGGCCCCGCGGACTGCGCTGCCGGGGCCAGCTCGGACAGCTTGTGCAGCCGGGCCACGATCTCCTCGTGCACGGCACCGGGCGGCTGGGATCCATCCACCGTGAACAGCCACTCCCGGCCGGCGTAGTACTCAAGCAGCGGCACGGTCCGGTCCAGGTACACCTGCAGGCGGCGCTCGATCACCGCCTCGGTGTCGTCCTGGCCCCGGCCCCGGGCCAGCAGCCGCCGGACCAGCTCGGCCCGTGGCACGTCCAGGTGCACCGCCGCCTGCACCGCCACGCCGAGCGCCTGGGCGGTGCGGAACGACGCCTGGGCCTGCTCGACCGTGCGCGGGAACCCGTCCAGCACGTAGCCGCCCGCCGCGGCCGCGGCGACCACCGGTTTGCGCAGCATGTCCAGCACGAAGCTGTCCGGCACCAGATCGCCCCGGTCCAGGTAGGCCTTGATCTGCCGGCCGAGTGACGTCTGCTCCTGGACGTGCTGGCGCAGCAGGTCACCGCTGGAGATGTGCGCGATGCCGAACCGCTGGGCCAGCCGCCCGGCCTGGGTGCCCTTGCCGGCGCCGGGCGCGCCGATCAGCAGCAGCCGCATCGCGTATCCCCCATGGCGAGATGTTCCTATAGTTTCCCCAGTTCAGCAACGGTGCGCCTGGGGCGCCACATTCCCGGGGGCTCAGCCGCGGATCTGCTCCCGGACGACGGCGGTGATCCGGCCGGCCCGGGTGATGATGTCCTCCGCCTTGCCCGTCTCGGCGATCATCTCCAGGCTGGCCTGCTCGTCCGCGATGCCGGCCAGGTTGACCTCCACGTTGACCCGGGCCGTGGCCGCCGCGGCGCGGGCCGATTCGGCCGCCGCCGCCACGTCGCTGATCACGTTCCGGTTGCCGATCACGGCCAGCGCCTCGGCCAGGTCCACCACCATCCCGGCCACGCTGATCACCTGGGCCGGCGGCCACGCCGCGTTGGCCAGGGCCTGGCTTACCGCCGCCGAACGCGCCGCCCGCTCCTCCTCGGTGGACTGGGGCAGCCGGTAGGCGTCCATCACCGCGGTGAACGCGTCCGCGTCCGCCTCGGCCAGCCGCAGCGCGATGGCCCTCAGTTCGTCCACCTCGGTGATGATCCGGCTGATGGTCTCCTGGTGCTCGGCGTACTTCTCCCCGGTGGTGTACCTGGCCACCATGCCCAGCAGGGCCGCGCCCTGGGCGGCCTGCAGCGCGGCGGCGGCCCCGCCGCCCGGGGCAGGCACCCGCCCCGCGAGCTGGTCCAGGAACTCGCCGATCGTCTCGTCGCGGATGGGCACGCTTCCTCCGGTGCGGGTGGGCTTGGTCGGGCCGGGCCGTCGCTATCGTCTCAGGCCCGCTCGGCCGGGACGGTGCCCGCCTCCTCGTCCGGGGCGAGATGGGCCAGCCGGAACCGGAGCCGGCAGATCACCACGTTCTCGGTCCCGCTGGTGATGGCCCGGTTCAGCACGGCGCCCCGCTGGTTGTGCAGGAACCACCGCCACCAGTGCTCCGGCTGTACCTCCGGGATCAGCACCACGATCCGCCGGTGCGGGTTCTCCTCTTCCTTGGCCCGCACGTACTGCACCACCGGGGGTCCCAGCGACCGGTGCTTGCTGTGCAGGGTGACCAGCGGCACGTCCGGGTCCCACGCCTGCCACGCCGCGCCGAACCGGGCGTGATACTGCTGGTCGGCCTCGTCGTCCGGGTCGTCGTAGCAGACCGTGATGGCCACCACGTGGTCGCCGAGCGACAGCGCCGCGGAGATTCCCTCCCGGGTCAGCCGGGACAGACCCTGGACCGGCACCACGACCAGCGCCGGGATCTGCTCCGGCGGTTCCGGCGGCTGCCCGATGCCGAGCTCGACCCCGATCTGGTCGTAGGCCCGGTGGATCCGGGTGAACATCAGTACCAGCAGCGGGATAACCACCACAACCAGCCAGGCACCCTCGGTGAACTTGCTGACCAGCTCGATGGCCAGCGCGGCCGTGGTCAGCACGGCGCCCAGCCCGTTGATGAACGCGCGCCCGGCCCAGCCGTCACTGTGCTGTTCGTGCCAGTGCCGCACCATGCCCGTCTGGGACAAGGTGAACCCGACGAACACCCCGATCGCGAACAGCGGGATCAGCGCCTGCGTGTTGCCCCGGGCCACGACCAGCAGCACGGCCGCCGCCACGGCCAGCACGCTGATGCCGTACCGGTAGACCTGCCGCTCGGCCCGCAGCGCGAACATGTGCGGCAGGAAGTTGTCCCTGGCCAGCAGGCCGGCCAGCACCGGTAGCCCGTTGAACGACGTGTTGGCGGCCAGCGCCAGCAGCACCGTGGTGATCAGCTGGATGCCGTAGAACAGCACATTTTTCCCAACGCCCGCCGCGGCGAGCTGGGCCAGCGTCGTCTCGGTGGCCGACGGGGTGACATGGAACTTCTTGATCAGCACGGCGATGCCGATCAGCATCAGGCCGAGGATGACGCCCAGCATGACCTCGGTGTGCTGGGCCCGGCGGGCCCGCGGCCGCTTGAACTCGGGCACCGCGTTCGCGATCGCCTCCACGCCGGTCAGCGCCGAGCAGCCGGACGCGAACGCCTTGAGCAGCAGCAGGATGCCGATCGGCACGATGACCGAGGGCAGGTGCCCAACCGGCGCGACCACCGGGTGGGACCGGAGCAGCCCGCTCACGATGACGATGACGATGGCCAGGACGAACAGGATCGTCGGCACGATGAACACCCGGGCCGACTCGGCCACCCCGATCAGGTTGATCCCAGTGATCAGCGCCAGCACGCCCAGGCACAGCCACACCCGGGCGCCGTACAGGGCCGGGAACGCGGACGTCAGCGCGGCCACCCCGGCCGAGACGCCAACCGCGGCGTTCAGGATGTAATCGACGATGAGCGAGGCCGCGGCGATCAGGCTGGGCGTCCGGCCGAGGTGCCGGCCCGCCACCGCGTAGGCCCCGCCACCGCCCGGGAAGGCAGCGATGACCTGCCGGTAGGAGACGACCAGGACGGCCAGCAGCACGACGATGGCCAGCGTGACCGGGAGCGTGTAGTCCAGCCCGGCCGCGCCGGCCGCGGCCAGCACGATGACGATCGCCTCGGGACCATAGGCGACCGACGAGAGCGCGTCGAGCGAGAGAGCGGCCAGGCCCTCCAGGGCGGTCAGCCGGTGCGCGTCCTCGCCCTCGTCCTGCGCGGCAGGCGGGCGCGGCGCGGCGTGGCGGACCCTCATGACTGCTCATCCTGCCCTGTCACGCTGGCGGGCGCCCGGCTGGGCCTGGGCCCAGCCGGGCGGGAGCCCGGCTCATCCGGCTAGCTCAGCGCCGGGCGGCGCACCTCCCGGCGAACTGCGGGTTGGCCCGCACCGCGCTGATCAGCGTGCCACCGTAGTAGGACAGGTCGGGCGCGCCGTACTGGGCGTCCCGGCCGAAGTCCCGGACGGTCTGCCCGGGGATGGTGGCCCCGAAGTTCCACAGGCAGCCCCGCGCGGCGGCCGGCACCCCGTGCAGGTTCCGCCGGCGGCCCAGCGACCAGTACGGGTAGAACGCCGCGGACAGCGGCGGCGCGGTGCAGTTCAGCCCGGTGCTGGTGTTGCACAGGAACTCCGAGCCGCCGATGTCGGTCTCGAACTGCACCTGCGGGTACGGCCGCCCGGCCGCGTCGAACGGGCCCAGGTAGCTCACCGGGGTGGGCTCGTTCGCGGTCCCGTTCGGCCAGCTGCCGCGCCGGTACGGGGTGCCGTCGAAGTCCAGGTCCCCGTTCTGGTACTGGTCGGCGAAGCAGCCCGCCACCCGGGCGGTCGCCCGGGCCGGCCGGCCGTTGATCAGCACCAGGCGGCTGCCCTGGGGGAAGCAGTAGCCGTCGGCGAACTCGCATAGCTGGCCGCTGCTGGCATTCCGGGTCGGGCAGGCGATCGGCCCCGTGGTGCCCTGGGTCTCCGCATGCGTGCATAGGCTGGTTCGCGCCCGGCACGGTCCCTCGCCCCGGGTGTGCCGCCCTTCCGCGCCGCCCATGCAGGTCTGGTAGACCCGCCGGTCGCGGAACGACTGCCCGGACCCGGTGAGCGAGAAGCCATCCCGGTAGCGCACCGAGCCGCAGCTCTCGAAGTGGCCGATTTCCTGCTCCATCAGCACTCCGGCCTGCAGCGCGGTCCACGGCACCATGTTCTGCTGCCGGGCCGTGTCGTACTCCGCGTGGAACGTGAACGGGTGGCCGCCGCAGTTCGTGATCGAGGTGTTCATGAACCCGTTGCGGGCGCTGGCCGTCATGTAGCCGGCCCGGCCGGTGGTGATATCCCGCACCACCGTGGTCAGCCCGGACGGCGGGTCGGTGATGGACACCTTGAGCACGTCACCCGGGTTCAGCTTCAGCGTCTTCCGGTTGCCCAGCATGGACGCCACCGTGGCCGTCTGCGGCCCGGGCGGGCCGGCCGGGATGCCGTTGGTCTGCAGGAACGCGGCGTTGACCGGCTCGACGCAGTTGTTGTTGCACTTGGCCATGCCGTACGTGCACTCCAGGCTGTCGATGGTCAGCGCGCTGCACCACTGGGTGGCGCTGCAGCTCTCGCTGTCCGGGAACGGCGTGAACCCGGGCGGGTAGAACTGCAACTCCATGAGCGCCGACCCGGCCGCGTCGGTGCTGTTGGTCCCGATGTTGCCGTCACTGTCCGGCGTGCACGGCTGCTGCGGGTAGGACCGCGGGTCACAGACGGGCAGCCCGAACCAGGGCGCCACGCTGAGTTCCCCGTAGCTGGTCACGCTGCCGGACGCGGTGGGCGCCCGCCGCGGGTCGACCGGGAGCTTCATGAAATAGGTCATCGTGTTGCCCGAGCCCGGTGCCGGCGACATGAATTTGACACTTGGCTCGTCATGCCCAACGTACCAGCCATTATCGGTGAACCGGGCCGCCTTCTTTCCTGGCCTGCGCAGCACCGGGTCGGTGCACAACACGCGCATGGCCGGCCGGACCGGCCTGTACTTCGGGCTCCAGCCGTTGCAGTCCACTTCGTTAGTGGCTTTCGGCGCTATCCGGGCTGAGGCCGGGCGGCGCTGGGCCAGCGCACCGCTGGCCCAGGTGGCCGAGGCAGGCCCGGCCAGGGCCAACTGGGTGACGATGACGCTGACCGCGGCTGACATCAGCGCGGCCCGCCAGGCGGGGCGGCGCAGCGCCCTGGGCACATGAATTCGCACGTATATCCCCCGTTATCAGAAATAGGCCGCACTGCGGTGCAGCATGGTTCTGCTGCACGGCAGAATACGGCCGTAATCTGCGGAGGATTTAGCTAGCCACGCATTAGCCCGGGCAAATATGTAGCAAGGGAATGCGGTACCGGAGGGAGAATCGCCCGGCTAACGTTAGATGACCAGGAGAGCGATCAGGAAAAGAACCACCGCCACGCCGATCACGACCGCGGCCAGGATAGCCACCCGGTTAACGGAGGTACGCATCTGCCAGGGCGCGGAGTCGCCACCGGCACGCCCGTCGGCGAACGCGCGGAACTGCGCGGTGCTGCCGGACGGGTCCAGGTCAGAGTCAGGCATGGGCTCGACTGTAGCGGCGTGACCTGGCCATCGCGGGCCTTATTACGGATTCGGGCCGAATTTCCGGACCCGGCGGCCAGCCGGAGATCCGCGCTTACCGCGGGCCATCACCCCGGGGCCGGATGTCGGTGCGGCTGACCAACCGGGAGAGCACGATCACGCTGCGGGTGCGGACGACGAACGGTTCCGCGACGATCTGTTCCACCACCCGCTCGAAGTGCTGCACGTCGGCCGCACGGATGTGCAGCAGCGCATCCGCCTCCCCGGTGATCGTGCAGGCGCCGGTCACCTCGGGGTATTTGCTGAGCGCGGCCCCGATGCTGCTCGGCGAGGTCCGGCCCAGGCAGAACAGTTCCACGTACGCCTCGGTGGTCCAGCCGAGCGCGGCCGGGTCCACGGTCACCGTGAAGCCGGTGATGGCGCCGGTAGCGCGCAGCCGGTCCACCCGCCGCTTGACCGCGGACGCGGACAGCCCGACCTGGGACCCGATGTTGGCGTAACTGGCCCGGGCATCCTCGACCAGGGCGGCCACGATCCGCTCATCGAGCTCATCAAGGTCGGCAGCACGTCCAGGCACGATCCGATCCTGCCAGCCCGCCCGCGGGCCAGCTACGGCGATACCGGTGCGAGACCCGGGCGATACCGGCGCGACCCAGCCGGCCCGGCATGCTTAGCGGGGACAGCGCGGCAATTGGCATCGACTGCCCCGTTTCGCGTACCTTACCCCTCCAGCCCGGCCGGTGAATGCCAGCAGCGGGCCAAGGCACGCATTACCCGGGAAACCGGCCCGCTCTGATCACGAGCACGGACTGCCAGCAGGGGGACCGTCATGCGAGTTTGCACCAGGTGCGGAAACGTGGCGACCGGGCAGCAGCGCCACTGCACCCGGTGCGTAGCGCCACTCGATCCACCGGAGCCGCCCGATAGCCGACCTGCCCTGTGGCGGGCGGACGATCCCTACTGGGCCGGCCCGGAACCGTCCGGCAACTGGTTGGCCGGCGGCGAGGCAGAGACCAGCGTGCTGCCGTTGCTGATCGACGGCCCGGCCCCGGACGGCGGCCGGGCCGGGGCCGGTCACGGCAGCCGGCTGGACTACCCGCCAGCCGATCCGCGGCACGCCTCGGCCGGGCGCCGGGCCCAGATCGCCAGCGCCGCCCTCGCCGTGGTGGCGCTGCTGGCTGGCACGGTGACCGCGTGGGCCGCGTTCGGCCAGCACCACCGGGCCGCCTCCGCCGGCACCCGGCTGTCCAGCAGCCAGGCCACCGCGGGCTCGCGCCGGGCCCGGCCCGGCGGGCGGGCGGCCGCCTCCCGGCATCCGGGCCCGGCGGCCCCGTCCGGCACGGCACCGGTGCCCAGCACCGCTCCCGCGCCGCCCCGCCCAGGTCCGGGGTTCACCGTGCCGCTGCCGCCCGGCCTGGGACGCAGCCCGGCGGCCAGCCAGGTGGACAGCTTGCTGGTGACCTACTTCACGGCCATCAACACGCTGAACTTCCGGCAGTACGCGGGCACGTTCCTGCCCAGTGTGCGGCACCAGCTCAGCGTGACCGCGTTCACCAGCGGGTACCGGTGGACCCGGGATCACAACGTCAGCCTGGCCGGCATCGCGCCCGTGCCCGGACACCGCCTGGCCGTCACCGTGACGTTTACCAGCACCCAGCCGCCCAGGCCCAGCGCCCGGGTGACCAGGTGCACCTACTGGGCCGTCACGCTGTTCCTCGGCCGGCTGGGACCCGGCTTCCTGATCGGGGTGCCGCCCGCCGGGTACCAGCCCTACCATCACGCCTGCGACTGACCGCCTGGGCCGGCCCGGCCCCGGCAGGGCATACTGGCGCGGCGACAGGGCACGGACGAACGGGGAGAAGCCATGACACGGCTGGGCGGGATGTACGGACCGGATGCTACGTTCCTCGGCGTGCCGCGGGCGGACCTGGCTGACCCGTCCTCGTGGGCGGGCGCGGACATCCTCATCATCGGCGCGCCGTTCGACGGCGGGACCTCACACCGGCCCGGCGCGCGGTTCGGCCCGCAGGCCATCCGGTTCACCGACTACCTGCCGCACGACGGGTCCCGTCCGCATCTAGCCCTGGGCGTGGACCCGCTGACCGAGCTCCGGGTGGCGGACGCGGGCGACATCGAGATGCCGTCCGGCGACACCGAGCTGTCGCTGCGCCGCCTGGAGGAGGCCGTTAAGGGGGCCGCCGAGGGCGGCGCCATCCCGGTCATCCTGGGCGGCGACCACACCATTGCGTACCCGGACGCCACCGGCGTGGCCCGCCATGTCGGCTGGGGGCGGCTGTCGGTCATCCACTTCGACGCGCACGCCGACACCGGCGACACCCAGTTCGGCTCGCTGTACGGGCACGGCACGCCGATGCGCCGCCTGATCGAGTCCGGCGCGGTGCGCGGCGACCGCTTCCTGCAGATCGGCCTGCGTGGCTACTGGCCCGAGCCCGAGACGCTGGACTGGATGGCCGCCCAGCGGATGCGAAGTTATGAGATGACGGAACTCGTCGCGCGGGGCCTGGATGACTGCCTGAGCGAGGCGTTCGGTATCGCGGTCGATGATTGTGACGGGGTGTTCCTGTCGGTCGATGTGGATGTGGTCGACCCGGGCATGGCGCCTGGGACGGGCACGCCGGAGCCGGGCGGGCTGACCGGGCGGCAGCTGCTCGACGCGGTCCGGCGGATAACCATGGAGCTGCCCGTGGCCGGAATGGACGTGGTGGAAGTAGCCCCGCCGTATGACCACGCCGAGGTCACCGCGTTCCTGGCCAGCCGGGTGGTGCTGGAGGCCCTGTCCGGCATCGCCTGGCAGCGCCGCCGCGCGGCCGCGCAGCCCGGCAAGCCGGCCCGCGACCCGCGGCGGCCGCTCCTGGAGGGCCGCGGCTGACCGGCCATTCCGGGCTGGGCCGGGCCATTGCGTTAGCCGCCACACAATTACTAGCGAGTAACGATTACGGGCCACTAACGGGACCCGGCCAGTCATTCCGGGCCAGGCGGAACACGCTCCACAATGACCCCATCAGACGCAATGCTTAACGGAGCCGGGTGCTGGTGGGAGTCAGGGGAGCACGCCATGCGGTTCTGCCCGAACTGCGGGATACCGGCCGGCGGGTCGCCCTGGTACTGCGCTGGCTGCGGAACGCAGGTCAGCCCCTCCCCGGCCAGCCCCACGCCGGCCGGAAGCACGCCGGGCTCGTGGCTGCCCGACGAACTGCCCGCCCGGCCCGGGGACCAGCCCAGCGCCAGAACCGGGCCTACCAGAACCGGGCCCACCAGAACCGGGCCCATCATCGGCGCCATCCCGCCCGGCTGGCTCGATCCACTAGCTCCCGCCGGCCACCCGCAGGCCAGCGGGCGGTCCGGGGCCGCGCCCGCCACCGCACCGCGGCGCGCGGCCCCGGGTAACAGGCGGCGGTCACGCTGGTCCGGCCACCGGATGACGATCACCGCCATGGCCATCACGCTGACCGTGATGACGGCCGGGGTCGCCGCCTGGCAGGCCAGCCAGCTCCGCGCACAGTCCAGCGCAGTGCCGGCCAGCCTGCACACACGCCCCTCGGGGCTGGCCACCCGGGCTAAGCGCCCCGGCACGACCCGGCCCGCGGCCGGTGACCGGGCCGAGGCGGGCAACGGGGTGCTGTCGGTTGCCCCGCTGGCCGCACGCGGGCCGCAGGTGCGGGCCGTGGTGGCGCTGCTGACCACGTATTTCGAGGCGCTCAACAGCCAGAACTTCGCCGAGTACGACCGCCTGTTCGTGCCGTCTATGCAGCGGATGATGAGCCACTTCGGACCCGGTTACGCGGGCACGTTCGACTCCGGTGTCACACTGACCCGGCTCGCCGCCACCGGGCCACGCGGCCTGGCCGCGACGGTGGCCTTCATCAGCCACCAGAACCCGGCCAGCAGCGTGGACGGCGCCGCCTGCGACAGCTGGCTGATCACCCTGTTCCTCAGGCGGCAGGCTAGCGCGCTGCTCATCAGGCACCCGCGGCCCGGCTTCCCGCAGTCCGTACTGGCCTGCCACTGACCTGGGCCCTGTCTTCGCCGGGAGCAGGAAAGCTACTCCGCGCGGAGTACGCGGGGCGGAGCTGGCGCCGGTCAACTGCCTCCGCTGGCAGGACGTGCCGGAGGCCGCCGGTCACGAGGATCGGAAGAGCCAACCGTCCTCTGGCCCGTAGGAGACCGACATGCCTGGCTCATCCACCGCGCTCCGCCCCGGCGGCCCGCCGCGGACGCTCCGTCCCGGGATCCTGGGCACGCTCGGGCGCGCCTGCTTCCGGCACCGCTGGCTCATCGTCGTCAGCTGGCTCGTCCTGGTGGCCTGCCTGATCACGCTGTGGACCAGGTTCGGCGCGCCGGCCCAGGACAACTTCACCGGCAGCGACCCGGGGCAGACCCTGCTGAACCAGCACTTCCACCGGCAGTCCGGGGACACGCTGACGCTGGCCATCCGGTCCGCCGGCCCGGTCAGCTCTCCCGCCGTCCGGGCCCAGGTCACCGGCGCCCTGGTCCCGTTCGCGCACGCCGCGCACGTCACCGCGGTGGGCAGCCCGTATCAGGTCCCGGGCCAGGTCTCGGCCGACGGGCACATTGCGTTCGCCACCATCCAGTTCGATGTCCCGGGCAGCAGCATCAGCAACGCCGAGGCGCTGGCCCTGATGCACGATGCCCGGGCCGCGTCCGGGCACGGGGTTACGTTCGCGCTGGGCGGCGACGCCGTGGACCAGGCCGAGACGCCGTACGGCGGGCCGACCGAGGGTGTCGGGGTACTGGCCGCCGCGATCGTGCTGCTGATCGCGTTCGGCTCGCTGCTGGCCATGGGGCTGCCGGTGATCACCGCGGTGCTGGGTATCGGGGCCGGGCTGTCCCTGATCGCGCTGCTCGGGCACATCGCGCCGGCCCCGTCGTTCTCGCCGATCGTCGCATCCATGATCGGTCTCGGGGTGGGGGTCGATTACGCACTGTTCATCGTCACCCGGTTCCGCGAGGGGCTGCGCGGCGGCCGCCCGCCGGAGGACGCCGCGGTGCTGGCCATGCGCACCGCGGGCCGGACCGTGCTGGTCGCGGGCACGACGGTGATCATCGGGATGCTCGGGCTGCTGGTGCTGCGCGAGCCCCTGATGAACGGGGTGGCCGTGGCGGCCGCCGCCACCGTGGCCATGGTGCTGCTCGGCTCGCTCACCCTGCTGCCCGCGCTGCTCGGCTTCACCGGCACCAGGCTGGCCCGCCCGTCGCGGCTGCGGCTGCCGCGATGGCTGGGCGGCCGCCCCGCGGGTGACGGCCTGACCGCCAGCCGGCCCGCCGCGGAGCGCTGGGCGGAGATGATCCAACGCCGGCCGGCTGTCGCGGCGGTACTGTCCGCCGGCCTGATCCTGGCCCTGGCCGCGCCGGCGCTTGGCATGAAGCTGAGCATGCCGGACGAGTCGAGTCAGGCCCGCGGGACCGTGGGCTACGCCAGCTACGCGACCATGGCCCAGGGGTTCGGCCCTGGGTTCGACGCGCCGCTGATCGTGGCGGCCGCGCTGCCCGCGCCCACCGCCAGCACGGCCGGGCTGCGCGCCGCCATCGCGGCCACACCTGGTATCGCCCGGGTCACCCCGGCGCAGATCAGCCACGACGGCCAGGCGGCTATGATGATCGCCTACCCGGTCACCGGCGAGCAGGACGCGGCCACCAACACGCTGGTCAACCAGCTCCGCGGGCAGGTGCTGCCGCGGGCCACCGCGGGTACTGGCATCCGCGCGTACCTGACCGGCCCGAACGCCGCCAACGTGTCGTTCGCCAACCTGTTCGGCCAGCGGCTGCCCTGGCTGATCGGCGTGGTCGTCGCGCTGTCCATGGTGCTGCTGCTGGTCATGTTCCGCTCGGTAACCGTGGCGGTTAAGGCGGCCCTGATGAATTTGCTGTCCATCTCCGCCGCCTATGGGGTGCTGGTCCTCATCGCGCAGGACGGCTGGCTGGGCCGACTGTTCGGGTTCCCGGAGAAGATGCCGGTGACCACGTGGGTGCCGATGTTCCTGTTCGTCATCCTGTTCGGCCTGTCCATGGACTACGAGGTGTTCCTGCTGTCCCGGATCCGGGAGAGTTACGACGCGACCGGCGACAACGCCGCCTCGGTCGCCACCGGCCTGGCCCGCACCGCCCGGGTGATTACCGCGGCCGCGGCCATCATGGTGGTCGTGTTCCTGTCCTTCGTGCTCGGCGCGAACGTCTCGGTGAAGCAGGTCGGCCTGGGCCTGGCCGTGGCCGTGCTGATCGACGCGACTGTGGTGCGGATGGTCCTGGTGCCCGCGGTGATGGAACTGCTCGGCAAGGCCAACTGGTGGCTGCCCCGGCCGCTGGCCCGTATCTTGCCCGCCACCGCGCTCACCGAGGCCGGCCCGGGCGCCGCGGACACCCCCGTCCCGGTTCCCGGGGACTCACGCCTTCCGGCCCCCGCCACCAGGTAGCGCCCGCCAGCGGCAGCGCCCGCCAGCGCGGTCCGGGTGCCCACAGGGGCTGGGCACCCGGGCCGCACGCCGTAATCAGACGTGCGCTGTCGTTACCGCCGACTTGGCGTAGGTTGCCCCGGGGCCGGTAGCGGCGCCGGACAGGCGGGACGCTCAGTGACCCCTTGCACCCCATCACTCACACCAGCATGGGCCGGCCGGCCCACAACTTTCACTTGGCACGTGGAAGGGACGCTTGTCTGTCCCTTTTGCCGGGTTCAGCCGTTCCGGGCGCGGGCAAAGAAGCCGGCCATCCGCAGGACGGCCCCGGGGGCCGCACGTGCCCAGCCCCGCCTGGACGTTAGGCAGCGGGATTACGTTATAACAGCACCAATCGTTTGATCACGCTTTATTGCTGCCCGGCGGCAGGCCGGCTTCGCCTTTGCCTCGAGCATGATCCCTTTCTGCTAATCCCGAAGTTGGTAAATTACCTGTGATCAACCGGGCCGGGCGTGCCGCATGTCCGGTAATCCCGGAACTGGGGAGGGGTCGGCTCATGTGGGGGAAATGCGTCAGCTGCGGCGAAGGATTGTTTGCCGGCGATTCGTTCTGCGGCAATTGCGGGCGGCCGACCACGCCGGCCGTGCCTGCGGCGCGGGCACCGGAAGGGTCCGAAACCGCGCCGGCTGAAGCCGCGCCGGCCCCCAGCGCGGCCCTTATCCGGATCCACGCGACCCCGGCCGCCCCGGAGGCGGCCGCCGGGGTGGCCGGGCCCGCTGCGCCGGCCAGGACTACGGAACCGGGCGATCAGCCGCAACTGGACCTGGGCCTGGCCCTGGAGCCGACTGTGGCCGACCCGGCGGACCCGGATACGCCCGTGGCTGACACACTGGCCGAGGCCAGACCAGAGGACGCGGCCCGGCCCGGGCCCGAGGCGCTGGCCGGGCCGGACGACGGCCTGCCCGAGCCGGTCACCGAACCCGCTGACCAGGGCGAACCCGATGCGCCGGGCGTGCTGCGCATCCCGGCTCCAGCCGGGCCCGGCCAGCCTGCACCGGGCGGGCCCGGCCAGCCTGCACCGGGCGGGCCCAGCCAGCCTGCACCGGGCGGGCCCAGCCAGCCTGCACCGGGCGGGCCCGGCCAGCCTGCACCGGGCGGGCCCAGCCAGCCTGCACCGGGCGGGCCCAGCCAGCCTGCACCGGGCGGGCCCGGCCAGCCTGCACCGGGCACCGGGCTGCACCCAGTGCCCGCCCAGCAGGCGGGACGGGGGCTGCGCCGGACCAGGCTCACCGGCCAGGCGAACCCCGACCCGGCCGGAAATGCCCGCGTCTTGCTCCGGGTGCTGCGCCAGGCCGCCGTGTTCGCCGGGATCTACGTTCTCGTCGAGACTGTGCAGCTCATCGTGTTCCTGGTCCTCGGCTTCGCCAGGGTGGGCCTGCCTGGCGCGTTCAGGCTGGAAACGCAGAGCTTGTGGATAGCCGCACTCGCCCTGGCCACCGTATTCTGGGTCATTCCGGTGCCGGCCTTGCTGGGGCAATGGGCCATGCTAGTGGAAAACCACGCCGAGACGGCCGGCGTGACATTCGGGCATATTGCCCTGGCGTTCCGGGAACATGACGCTCCGCTCGATTTCCTGGAGGTATGCGCGGTGTCGCCGCGGGGAGAGAGCGTGCGCGATTATCTCGAACTGCGCCGCGGCCGCTTCAGCGGCTTTATCTCGTGTTTCCCGCATGGCCGTGACCTGTACGTGGGCTGGACGTTCTTCCTCCGGATGTCCCCGGCCCGGCTGATCCTGATGAGCATCGCCCGCGGGGACATCCGGCGGACGCTATGGTTCGAGTCCAGCCGGGCGCTGGTGGCGGCGATGCACAGCGCCGTGATGACCGGGATCGACTCTCTGGTCAGCGCCCCAGGCCCGGCCGGGGCCGGCGGCGACAGCGCGGACGACGACGCTCTCGTCAGGTTCGGCTGACGGCGATGAGATTCTGCACGGCGTGCGGAACGCCGGTGAGCGCGACGCGCCGGTACTGCACGCACTGCGGGGCCGAGACCCGGCACACCCCAGACCCCGAACCCGAAGCGGCCCGGGTCGGCGCGGCCCAGGCCGCCGCTCCGGCCCCCTCGCCCGGCCCGGCGGTCACTGAGCCCCGGAGCCCACAGCCAGCTAGCCCCGAACCAGCGGGCCCAGAACCAGCGGGCCCAGAACCAGCCAGCCCCGAACCAGCCACCCCAGAGCCAGGCAGCCCAGAACCAGCCAGCCCAGGACCGGCCAGCGCGCTCCGGTCCGGCACCCCGCGCACCACCACCTGGCTGGCCGACTTCGCCCACGAACCTGAGCCACCAGCCGTGGTCCAGGACCCGCCGCCGCCCAGCACACCGGCCTCCGGCCGCACCCTGCTGGCCGTGGCCGCGGTGGCCGTGCTCATCGCGCTCGGCTCGATAGCCTGGATGGCGGGCAGCAGCCGGCCCCGGCCGGGCAGCCAGCCGTCCGCCGCCAGCAGGCTCAGCCGGGGCAGCTCGCCCTGGACCGGCACCCGCCACCCGGAGCCCCGCCCGTCCGCGCCCGGGCCGTCCGGGCCCGCCACGGTCACCCCGATGCCCGGCAGCAGGCGCGGCATCGCGTCGGCCCGCCGGGCGCTGGCCCGGCGGGCCGACGTCCAGCAGGTGGTCGGGTTCCTGGACAGTTACTTCGCGGCCGTGAACCACCGCGATTACCTGGAGTACTCCAGTTTGTTCGAGCGGTGGCACCACCTGACCCGCGCCGAGTTCACCCGCGGCTACGTCACCACGCATGACTCATCGGCCCTGCTGGTCGGGCTGGCCAGCACCAGGGGCGGGCTGACCGCCACCGTGACGTTCACCAGCCACCAGGCCCGGACGGCCAGCCCGAACCACACCCGGTGCACCAACTGGCGGATCGTCCTGTACCTGCGCCAGGTGCGCGGCGTCTACCTGATCGGCCCGCCACCGCCGGGCTATCACGCCCGCTACCGCGGCTGCAATTAGCCGTACCGAACAGGTCAGATAGGTCCGCTGCGGGAAAGAAGGCAGATAAATCGAGCGGATCTATACTCGGTGAATGCTGGACGTGACCAGGCTGCGCGTGCTGGTCGCGGTGGCCCGGCACGGTTCGGTGACCGCCGCGGCGCGGGCACTGAACTACGCGCAGCCCTCAGTGAGCCATCACCTGTCCCGGCTGGAAGCCGAAACTGGTGCGCTGCTCACCCAGCGGGCCGGCCGCGGCATCCGGCTCACCGACGCCGGGCGGCTGCTGGCCGAGCGGGCCGAGGAGATTCTCGGCCGGCTAGACGCGGCCGAGAATGAGCTCGCGGCCCACGTTGGCCTGCGCGCGGGGCGGATCCGGCTGGCCGCGTTCCCGTCGGCGCTCAGCACGATCGTGCCCGCCGCGGCCATCCGGCTCGAAGCCGAGACCCCGGGCCTGGACCTCAGCCTGGCCGAGGCCGAGCCGCCGGAAGCACTGCACATGCTGCGGGCTGGCTACGTGGACGTTGCGCTGGTGTTCCGGCACTACCAGGACGGCGCGGCCGCGGGCCCGGCCACCGGCCAGCAAGATGGCACCCGATCCCGGCTGATCCTGGACGACCCGATTCACCTGGTGACCCGGGCTCCGGGCGGCGATGCCGAGCCGCTGCCGGACCAGCCCGACCTGGCCAGGTACGCAGGCCAGCGCTGGATCGGCGGCTGTGAGCGCTGCCGCGGCTACCTGGTCTGGCAGTGCGAGCTGGCCGGCTTCTCGCCGAAGATCGCGTTCACCACGGACGACTTCGTGGCCGTGCAGGCCCTGGTGGCGGCGGGGCTGGGGGTGACCACACTGCCCGGCCTGGCGCTCCGCGCGGCCCGGCATCCGGGCATCCAGGCCGCCGCGCTGCCCGGCTCCCACCGGGAGGTGCTGGCGCTGACCTACGGCGACGGCCCCGACCCGCCCGCCGTAGCCCAGCTGCTCGACGTGCTCAGCCAGACGGCCGGAACGGACCGGCCCGCCGACCCGGCGCCGGCCGGACAGCTCCCGGCACGGCCCTAGCGGGAGGCGGGTCCGGTCAGCCACGAGGCGATCTCGTGGGCTCCTAATCTCGCGCCCGTGCCTCGCAACCGCCGCGGGAAGCGGAACCCGGCCTGTAGGGCGGTCCTGGTCGGGCTCGCCAATTCGGGCGGGCCGCCTATCCGGCCGTCACGGCCAGCGTGATGATCACGGTCGCGGCGGTGACGTACCCGACCAGGCCGGCCAGGATGCCGAGCTGGTTCAGCCGCTTGATTTTCGCCGCCTCGTGCCCGTGGATCGCCATCCGCCAGCAGGCGACGGTTATGGCCATGGCGAGCAGTACGTACAGGAGCGTGATCAGGTGGAGGTCGTCGACCATGGTCAGGCCGGAGGTGTCGGGGATCGCGCCGTCGACTTTCTCCATGTTCAGGACGACGGTGAACAGGGCCGCTCCGAGGGCGGCTATCCGGCCGGAGAACGAAGCGGCGTCGGTGCCGGTCAGCAGGAACGTGAGCAGGGTGATCAGGAACACGATGAACAGCGGCCCGGTGAGCTGGGCGAAGACAATGCCGTTGGAGTCGGCCAGCCCGATCCGCAGGACAAGCCGGCTGTGCGTGCTCCCGGTTCCGGGAGGCAGCGTGATGATGCCGAAGTTGCTCGTGAAGTGAACGCTGGTCGTGGTCACCTGAAAGCCGGTGATCCGCCATCCCGGCAGCAAGATGCCGTGGCTGAAGCCCGAGTCTGCGGTGTCAGGCACGAACCGGAAGTAGCGGGTCACGGGCGCGGCGGTGATGATCACCCGCAGCGTGTGCGCGTCGAACGGGTAGTCGCGCATGTCGAGCGGCTGGCGGAACTGGCCCTGGACGAGCACCAGATGCCGGTAGAGACCGCGCTCGATCGTCTGCTGGGACTCGGTGATCGACGGGTTGTCGCCGTTGGTGAAGGCCGCCAGGGGAAGCGGGTCGAGGCTCTTCCTCGGGCACAGCGACCACAGCCAGAACCGGACGTAGAAGGTTCCCTGCGCGGGATCGAGGTTGTAGACATCGGTCAGGTAGGACCCGACCCGGCACGATGACGCCGCCGCTGGCGTGGCGGCGGGGGCGGCCGCGGCGGCGCGCGGAGCCGGCGCGGCGAGGGCGAGCAGCGAGCCTAGCGCCACTGCAACCAGCGCGAGCGAGTGCGCACGCCAGTGCCACCTGGCTTCGGATGCCATGGGCAAATCGTAATCAGAACATTACAAGCGGTGATCTAGACGCGCCACGGCGGCGCGGCGGCGTTTCCCGCGTAGGCAGGCTGTGAGCATCTCCCGGTGGCGGCCCGAACGACAGCAGGAGAGCCGATCATGAACAACGACGAGCTGAGCGCGGCAGTGCGGGAGTCCGTCACCGGCGTGCACATGGACATCCCGGCGGAACAGATCGCACGCCGCGGGCCGCCGCGCACCAGCCGCCCGGCGGCGCAGAATAGCCGCAGCCGCAGCCGCTTGGGTTCCCAGGCCCGGGCGGGGGCGTCGAGGGCGAGCATCGCCATCCAGGCGGTGAGTTCGCAGGCCATGGCGACCAGCTCGCACCAGTCCTTTTATCCCGCGGGTGACGTCGCGCGACCTGAAAATGGGGAGCGGGTTGCCCGCCGACGCCGAACCAGGTCTTGAGACGCGATCTCGTACACCAGTCTGGCTGCGGGGTCTTGACCTGAAGGGTCGCGCACTGTGCTTGGAGCACGCCGGTCAGATTTTCGGTTCCCGACCGAGGCGCCCGGGCAGCCCGCCGCATGTCCCAGGTGCTGGAGGTGGTTGTGGTGCTGCGCGGCGTTGAGGAGATCCCGGATGAGGAGCATGAGCAGGTTACCGGGCGGGTGTGCGCCATCGATGTGGCGAAGGAGTCGGGCAAGGTGTGCACGCGAGTGCCGCACGAGACCCAGCCGGGCGGGCGCGTGTGCAAGGTGTGGGATGTGGACTGTGGGTGCCGAAAACCTGTGCCGCCTGGGCAGATGTGTCCGCTGGCGCTGGTGGCTCGGCCCGGTGCGCTGCCTGGCTGGCAGGTCCTGGCAGGGCCGGAGGTGGGATGATGTTCGGCTTGTGGGCTTGAAGGTGGTCTTCCTGATCGTCTCCCGTGCCGTGTCGCTGTTCGGATTGTCGCGCCGGGAGTCGTGGTGGAAGGACGCCGAGATCTTGATGCTGCGCCATCAGCTCGCTGTCGCCCAGCGTGAACGTCCTCGAGCTCATTCGCGTTTGAACTGGCCGGACCGGGCGTGGCTGGCCCTGCTGGCCGGGACGCTGCCCATCGAGCGACTGGCCGGGATGCGGCTAATCGTCACTCCCGCCACCATCATGCGCTGGCACCGCGACATCGTGCGCCGCCGCTGGGCGCGCCGGTCGCGCCAGGACAGGTCCGGCCGCCCTGCCACGGACCACAAGGTCCGGGCGGTGGTGCTGCGACTGGCCCGGGAGAACGAGTCGTGGGGATACCGCCGCATCCACGGCGAACTCGCGGGGCTCGGCATCACGGTGGCGCCATCCACGGTCTGGCAGATCCTCAAGAACGCCGGGATCGACCTGGCGCCGCGCCGGGACGGCCCGGGGTGGGCTGAGTTCCTGCGGTCCCAGGCGCAGGGAATCCTACGACGGACCGGTCCGACATGGCAGCAGTTCCTGCGCTCCCAGGCCGAGGCGATCCTGGCATGCGACTTTTTCACGACCGGCCTGCTCGACGGCACCCAAGCCTACGTCCTGACCGCGATAGAGCATGCGACGCGGCGCATCCGCATCCTCGGCGTCACGCTGCACCCCACCGGGGAATGGACCAGCCAGCAGGCCCGCAACCTGATCATGGACCTCGGCGAACAGGCACATCAGCTCAAGTTCATGATCCGCGACCGCGGATCGAACTTCACCGCCACCTTCGACGCGATCCTGGCGGATGCCGGGATCCGTACCGTGCGCTGCAACGTGCGGACGCCCCGCATGAACGCGATCGCCGAACGCTGGATCGGGGGATGCCGCCGCGAGCTGCTGGACCACACCCTCGTGTGGAACCAGAGCCACCTGCGGCGCATCTTGCGCGAGTACGAGATCCACCACAACCAGCACCGGCCGCACCGCTCCCTGGACGGTGCCGCGCCGCTGAAGCCGCTACCCGAACCGGTCGATCTTGAGCAGTACCGCGTCCGAAGACACACTCGCGTCGGTAGCCTGATTAACGAATATCGCCTGGTCGCCTGACGCGGACGAGGTTTTCGGCACCCATAGGCATTGCTCGCGACCTTGCTCGCCGTGATACCGAAAGCGCGGCGCCAGGGGCTGCGGCTCCTGGTCACCCCGGACACGATCCTGCGCTGGCATCGCGACATCGTCCGCCGCCGCTGGGCTGCCAGGTCCATGGGCGGCAGGACCGGCAGGCCGGCGACCCCGCAGGAATATCAAGTCCCTGATCCTCCGCTCCCGCCGGGGCTCCCGGAGAACAACGCGCTAGCCAGCACGAAACGGAGCTGTTCCAGGGTGTTCTTGCTGTCCTCCAGATCAGCGCGAATCTGGTCCAGCTCGGCTATCTCCTGCGGGCCGGGACCGCCCCCTCGGGGATGAAGCGTCGTGTATTTCGCTGCTCGTCCACGCGCCTGCACCAGCTCGTCCAGCTCATCCTGAGACGCCAGTGCCGCGAGGATGCTGACCTTGAACAACGTGTCGGGCGGTTCAGGCGTCCACAGGCTGTGCAAGACCACGTGGCGCTTGTCCTGCCGCTCGGCGGCGCAGTTAACGGCCGCTAGCGCCGCGTCCAGCAGGTGGCCCTCGAACCGGCGTTTCAAGACTCTCTGTGCCTGCTCGGCCAGCCGGCCAGTCGGCCAGTCGGCCACCTGCGGAGTACGTCGAGAGACTGGGGATTCTCGGGCTCGGGGTACTTGACCGCGAGCAAGAGCAGCGCGAGCTGGCTGTCCACCCGCGTCGCGGCTATGGCCACTCGCCCCATCTCGGCCAGTACGTCATCGGCGGGGTAGAAGTCAGGCAGCCTAGCCTGCCTCAGGTCAAAACCCTCACCATGCTCCCCAGCCGTGCCGCCGTCCATGACCCCTCGCTTGAAACCGATGCCAGCCGGTGTGGCCGCTGGCCATCCTCCCGCGCGCCGGGACACATCACCAACGGAATTGTGCGGCCGGCCGCCCATGATGGGAGCCGGGCCTCGTCCGCCCTACCGCCGCGAGTGGCGGCCGCTGCTGCGAACTCATCCAGCTAGATCGACCGGCCCGCCGGCTGCCAGTAGCGCTCGCGGAGGCGGCGCTTGAGCAGCTTGCCGCTGGGATCGCGCGGCATCTCGCCGATGAAATCGATGGCGGCCGGCCACTTCAGCCGGGCCAGCTTCCCGTCCAGCGAGGCCAGGATGCCCGCCGCCAAGTCCGGGCCGGCCGGCTGGCCGTCGGCGGGCTGCACCACGGCCATCACCCGTTCCCCCCAGTCGTCGTCCGGGATGCCGAACACGGCCACATCGGCCACGGCCGGATGCATGATGAGCTCCGCCTCGATCTCGGCCGGGTAGATGTTCACCCCGCCGGAAATGATCACGTCCGACTTCCGGTCGCAGAGGAAGAGGTAGCCGTCCTGGTCGAGATATCCGATGTCCCCGGCGGTGAAGAAGCCACGCAGCCGGCTCGCCTCGGTCTTGGCCGGGTCGCCCTTGTACTCGAAGTCCAGGCCCATCCGCAGGTAGACCGTCCCGGGCTGGCCGGGCGGGCACTCGGTCCCATCGTCGTCGGCGATCATCACCTGGCTGACCGGCCAGGCCCGGCCCACCGTGCCCGGCCGGTCCCGCCAGTCCTGCGGGGTGGCCAGCGTCCCGCCGCCCTCGGTGGCCGCGTAGTACTCGTACACTACGGGCCCCCACCAGTCGAGCATGGCCCGCTTGAGCGGCACCGGGCACGGCGCCGCGGCGTGCAGCAGCCAGCGCATCGACGACAGGTCGTACCGCTGCCGGGTCCCCGCGGGCAGCGCCAGCATCCGCTTGAAGTGGGTCGGCACCATGTGCGTGCTGGTCACCCGGTAGCGCTCCACGCAGGCGAGCGCCTGCTCGGCGTCCCACCCATCCAGATACGCCAGAGTGTGGCCGAGGTGGCTGGCCGACGCGCCGAACAGGGTGACCGCGGTGTGATAGTTCGGCGAGGTCACCAGGTGCACATGTGGCTGACCAGCCTGAACGCCGAATAGCTGGAGCAGCGCCGCGGTCAGCTCGGCCGCCTCGTCGGGATCAAGCCCGCTCAGCGGGCGGCGCACGCCCTTGGGCCGGCCGGTCGTCCCCGAGGTGTAATGCATGGTCGAGCCGGCCGTCCGGTTCGCGGGCCTGCTGGCCGGCTGGCCGGCCAGCAGGTCGGGCACCGGAGTGAACCCCGGGACGGCGCCGTAGCCGAGCCGCCCGGTGCGCGGCACCCCGGCCGCCGCGGCCGCGGCCCCGCCGGCCGCGGCGTACCGCTCGTGCACGAAGAACGCCTTGGCCTCGCAGTCAGCCACGATGTAGGCGATCTCGGACGCGGTGAAGTGCCAGTTGATCGGGGTGTAGTACCAGCCGCCCTGGAGCGCGGCCAGGTACACCTCCAGCGCCGGGGACCCGTTCGGCAGCACGGCCGCGATGCCGTCCCCGGGGCGCAGGCCTAGCGCGCGCAGCACGTGGGTCAGCTGGTTCGCCCGGGCCAGCAGCTCACCCGCAGTGACCCGGGTGCCGTCTGGCTCGATCAGCGCGGTCCAGCCTGGATCCTGCTCCGCGCGGCGCCAGAACGCGAGCGCCATGGCTCACCTCCCCGAAACCTTACTCAGGAGTAGATCACGGCCTGCCTCACCCGCCCAGGCCGCTGCGGACTTTGCCCGATAACTGGCACCCGGCCGGCCGCCGTACGGTACAAGGGAGCGGATACGGGCGGCGCTGAATGAGAGGCGGGCATGGGGCGGATGCTGGCACGTACCGGGCGGGCCGGGGCGGCCCTGGCCGCGGTCGTGACGCTGGGCGGCTGTCATTTCGCGGTCGTGCCGCCCAAGCACGGCGCGGCCAGCACCCGGCCCAGTGCGAGCCCGACCATGGCCGACCCGTACGGGGCCCGGGCCGCGGACGCGCCCGCCCTGCTGGTGCAGTGCGCGGTCGACCAGGCCGGGCTGCGCCCTGGACCCAGCCTGGACTGGTTCCGCGGCGGCCAGGTCACTATCAACACCACGAACGCCAGCGACTTCACCAGCTGGTGGTCCGGGCACAGCCGGCCGGGCCCGTATTCGCAGACGTTCACCATCGCCGGGCACCACACGCACTACCTGGAGTTCGGCACGCCGTGGGTGAAGCAGGGCGCGCTCTGGGTGCCGGTGCACACCGGCAACAGCAACCCGAAGGCCCTGCAGTACTCGCTGATCGCCTGGGCCAACTGGACCGCGGCCAACGACAAGCTGCCGTCACTGGTCTGCGGCCCGTCGGCCACCGCGCGGCAGCTCCAGGACCAGGTCTACGGCAGCTCCACCCCCAACCCCTGGTGAGTTCGGCGCACCCAAAGCCACATATGTGGCTTGCGGACGGCGGGAGATCGCGCCGGTAAGCTGGCCTGAGGTGAGCCGGGAAGACTGGTCGGCGTCCGTGCCCGCATCCGGAAGGAACGCAGCCCAGTGCCGGTTCCCGTCGAGGTTCTCGCGTTCTGCCTCGGCGCGGTCACCAGCCTGGCCACCAGCTACCTGCTGGTCACCCGGCTGGAACGGATCGGGGAACGGCTCGGCCTGTCCGAGGCACTGCTCGGCATGGTGGCCGCGCTGGCCGCGGACGCACCGGAGATCACCTCGGCGGTTAGCGCGCTGGCCGCGCACCAGCAGAAGGTCGGCGCGGGCGTCATTATCGGCTCCAACGTGTTCAACCTGGCCGCGCTGCTCGGGCTGGGCGCTGTGGTGGCCGGGCGCATCGCGCTGCACCGCAAGGTGGTGATGCTGGGCGGCACGGTCGGGCTATGGGTCGCCGCGGTCTGCCTGGTCACCACCACCGGCACGCTCCCGCCCGGCGCCGGGCTGGCCGCGGTGCTCGCCGTGCTGCTGCCCTACCTGGTGCTGCTCGGCGCGGGCCGGGCCCGGCTCGGCCGGCTGCCGGTGGCCCGGCGCTGGGCGGGCTGGCTCGCAGTGGCCATCCACGAGGAGGAGCAGGAACTCGAGGAGGTCATCCATCCGCCGCAGGGCCGCCGCGCAGACGTCGCGGTCGGGGCTGCGGCCCTGCTGGCCGTGGTCCTGGCCAGCGTGCTGATGGAACGGTCGGGCACCGCACTCGGCACGCACTTCGGCGTGCCGCAGATCATCACCGGCGGGGTGGTGCTGGCCGCGGTGACCAGCCTGCCCAACGCGGTAGCGGGGGTGTACCTGGCCGCCCGCGGCCGCGGGGCGGCCATGCTGAGCACCACGCTGAACAGCAACACGCTGAATGTCACGGCCGGGCTGCTCCTGCCCGCCACCATCACCGGGCTGGGCGCACCGTCCGTGCACGCCGTGCTCATCGCGGTCTGGTACCTCGGGCTGACCGCGGTCTCGATGGCGTTCGCCTACCGCGATGGCGGGGTGCGCCGGGCCACCGGCGTCCTCATCATCGGCTCCTACCTGGTCTTCCTCGGGTCGCTGCTGGCCACCGCGCACACCAGCGCGCCCGGGCTGCGGCTCACTGGCGTTCCGCTGCTGCTGGCCGCGGCGGGCTGGGCGGCGGGCCTGGCCCGCCGCCCCGGCCGGCGTCCTGGCCGGGGCCGGCCAGGCGACCCAGCTCAGCCGGCTGGCTCGACCGAGACCTCCGGGGACAGGAGTTCGTAACCGTCCAGGTCGACCTCGCCTGCCGGGTCCGTGGCCGCACCCAGCGCGACCGCGTGCCGCAGCGAGTCCGGCCAGGGCCAGCCCTGCGCCACGGCCGGCACCAGGCCGGCCACCACCGCCTCACCGGACAGGGACAGGCCGGGCAGTTCGTCCAGCGCGGCCCGCCAGCCGCGGCCGGCCGTCGCGGCCAGCACCGCCGGGCCGGACACCATGGCCGCCGCGGCCGCGCCCCGGTCCACCAGCCCGGCCGGGCCGGACGAGGTCCCGGCGCCGGGCGCGCCTGCGGTCGACGCGGCGAGGACCAGCGCGGGATGCCGGTCCAGGCTGTGCCACAGCACCGGCCCGCCGGCATGGATGATCGCCGGGACGCTGGCCTCGGTGGCGTACCGGGCCAGCGAGGCGTAGATGTCGGTGGGCAGCCCGGCGGGCAGCCCACCGCTCAGCACCACGGCGTCGGTGCCAGGCAGCAGCTTGCGGAACTCACCCGCGAACCGGCCGAGTTCCTCGGTGGTGATGAACGGGGCCGGCTCGGTGAGCCAGGTGCGCTGCTCGCGGGCCTCGTCCAGCACCTCGACCATACGGCGCGACTCGTGCCCGATCCGGGTGAGCGCCGTGACCACGCCGGACCGGGCCAGATCGGCCTCGATCAGGTCCCCGGCGCCGCCCCCGGCAAAGCCGGCCACCACCACGTCCTCGCCCAGGCCGGCCAGCACCCGGGCCACGGCCAGGCCACCCGTGCCCGCCCGGGCGAGCATCCGGGTCACGTGGTTCACCGCACCCCAGGCGACCTGCGGCGTTTCGTAGCTGACGTGCAGGGTGGCGTTGAGCGAGACGGTGAGAATCACGTGACGAGTTCCGCGGCCACCGTGGCCCCGAGTTCCCAGCACGCTTCCCGGTCCGCCGGACTGGGCTCGCCCAGCACGGTGACCGGGGGCCGGGATCGCCGCCAGCCCAGCCCGGTGGCGATGGACTCGACCGCGCGTACCGCCCCGCCGGTGTCGCTGTTACCGTGCACGTACAGCGCATACGGCCGGCGCTGGGTCGCGGTCAGGCACGGATAGTAGATCCCGTCGAAGAAATGCTTGAGCGCACCGGACATGTAGCCGATGTTGGCCGGCGTGCCGAGCAGGTAGCCGTCGGCGCCAAGTACGTCCAGGGCGGTCGCGGCCAGCGCGGGCCGGACCACCACGTCGACATCCTCGATCTCGTCGGTGGCCGCGCCGGCCAGCACCGCCTCCAGCATGACCTGCATCGACGGCGAGGCGGTGTGGTGCACGATCAGCAGCCGGGCCATCGCCCACCGGCAGCCGGGCAGCCTGGTACGGGCACTCCGCGAGTGTACGCCCGTGACCCGCTCAGCCCGGGCCCTGAGCCCGGGGGCAGCCCACTGGGCCAGGGGTAAGCGGGCCCGGGCCTCGGCCGCGACCTGCCGGATGGCACCGGCCACCACGTCCGGCCGCTGCCGGTGGATCTGGTGGCCGGCCCGGTGGACCACGATGTGACGGCCGCGCGGGGCCGAGGCGGCCAGGCTGGCCTGCAGTTCCGTCCAGTGCGCCCGGAACCGCCGGGGGAAGCCGCGGCTGGCGCTGAGCACCACGACCGGCACGTCGGGAAATGGCGGGCTGGTGCGGCGGAGCTCGCGCAGCATGGCCAGGCTGGCTGCGGTGTCGCCGCCACGCAGCTCGTCGGGCCGGCCCAGCCGGGCCAGCCGGGTCCCCCACCGGGCTACCGGGGGCAGCGCCTCGGTCATCTGCTCGTGGGCCGGGTCGACCAGGACCAGCCCGGCCACCAGGTCCGGCCGGCGCACGGCCAGCAGCTGGACCAGGACGCCGCCCCAGCTGTGCCCGGCCAGCACGCACCGGCCGGCGGCTGCGGTGGTGATGACCGTCGCGAGGTCGTTCACCTGTCGGGCCAGGATGGCCGGATCGGCGGCGGGCGGGCTGGCACCGAGCCCAGCCCGGTCGTAGGCCACGACATGCAGCTGCGGTGACAGCAGGTCCATGACCGTCCGCCACGAGGCGGCCACGTCGTTCCGCCCAGCCTCCAGGAGCACGTCAGGGCGCCCCGTTCCCGCCTCGATCCGGCGCAGCATCCGGCCGCCCACACCGGGAGCCTACGCGGTGCCGGTAGGTTGGGTCCGCAGCCGAGCCGGGTGAGGAGAGTCATGCGTTCTGCCGCTGGGGCGGCCGCCGCGGATCTTGGCTGCGTGCTGCTGTTCGTGGTCATCGGCCGGGCCAACCACCACGCGGACGGCGGGCTGGCCGGGTTGTGGGACACGTTCTGGCCGTTCGCGGCCGGGACTGTGGCCGGGTTGCTGGCCACCCGCTGGTGGCGCCGGCCGGCTGCGCTGCTGCCGACCGGCGTGGGCGTATGGCTCGGCACCGTGGCGGTCGGGATGACCCTCCGGGTGCTGGCCGGGCAGGGCACGGCGTTCGCGTTCATCCTGGTCGCCCTGGCCTTCCTCGGCCTGTTCCAGCTCGGCTGGCGGGCTGCCTGGCACCGCCTCGGCCCGGTCCGGCGCCGCCCCGCATCCGCCCGCACTCCATGATCGCTGACGCTGGCGTCCGCCGCTGCCCAGGTGAGTGACTGCTCTCAGGGGGCGTTTGGTAGCCAAGGGGTGAGCTGTGGGCCAGGCGGCTGCGCTGTCCGGGGTGTTCAGCCGGGACGTGACACGGGCGCAGAAGTCATGCGCGGACCTGTCCGGCCCCGGCTTGAGCATGCTGGCGCAGGCCAGGGCCAGGACCGGTGGCGCGGCTGCGCGCGCGGCCGGGGCCGTCCTGCTTCGACGTGATGACCTGGCTGAGCGCGCCGCGGGTCATCATTCCGCCTGCGGGCTGGGTGCCGGGCTGACTGCCTAGGCCAGGCCGCTGGCCGGCCGCGGCGCCGGGCGGGCCCCGCGCCGGGCCAGCCGCTGCCGGGCAGCGTCGGCGTTGCGCTGCAGGCGGGCCGCTTCCTGCTCCAGCACCCTGGCCCCGGAGTCGGTGAGCCGGTAGTACCGGCGCAGCCGGCCCTCGATCACCTCTTCGCGGTCTGGCTCGAGCAGCCCCTCGGTGGCCAGCCGGTCCAGCGCGCCGTACAGCGTGCCCGGGCGCAGCTCCAGCCGGCCGCTGGACAGCGAAGCCACCTCGCCGATGATCGCGTAACCGTGCAGCGGCTGCGGGGCCAGCGCCGCCAGGATCAGGAAGGTCGGCTCACGGAGCGCGTCGCGCATGAGCGCAATGTAACGGTGATCAACCTAACTTGACAAGCAGCCCGTTACCAGCCGTAGCCGGAAGCCCACTGGCGGCGACGGAGAGAAGCGGACGTAGCGGCCATCTCGTTAACGCGGCACATTTGCGTCACGGGCAACAACCCGCCGTGTGCGTCTGATGACGCCGGTGTCTGGGCCAGGACCGGCCCTGGCTGAGCCCCCGGCCGCCGCCGCCCCGCCCAGCACCACCCCGCCAGCCCTGGGGCTGGGCCTGTGCGGTGCATTTTTCCCATATGCGTGGATGTTCGCACCACATTGCGGCGGCCGCGGGTTCGTGGCCCTCACCTGAGTCCCGGCAATCGCAGGCAAGACAGCGTGCTGATCACCTGCGCGGCCCCGGCAACCACAAAGGCACCGCGATCATGGAAACGCGAACCGGTCATGGGCGAACTGGCCACGGGAGCTGGCGGAGTCTTGTCAGGGGGCGAACCTCCCTCGTAGACTGAACGTTCAGTCAAGGCAAGGGCGACATGCCATGCCACGCCAAAGGAGCTGTACCGTGCCGAGCTCACAAGACGGCCGCCCAGGACCATCCGCCAACCTCCAGGACATCATCGCCGAGCAGGAAAAGATCTTCGTCGAGCGGCAGCCGGAATCCGCCCGGATGGCGGGCCTGGCCAGCCACAGCCTGGCCGGCGGGGTCACCTCGAGCTGGCAGATCACCATCCCGCAGGCGGTCTGGCTCAGCCATGGCAAGGGCTCCAAGATCTACGACGTGGACGGGAACGAGTACGTCGACCTGCACGGCGGGTACGGGGCGGCGCTGGCCGGCCACGCCCACCCGGCCATCGTGGACGCGGTGCGCAGCCAGGCCGGGCTGGGCACGCACTTCGCCCAGCCGACCCGCAGCGCGGTCGCCGTCGGTGAACAGCTGGCCAGCCGGTTCGGCCTGCCGCTGTGGCGCTTCGCCAACTCAGGCACCGAGGCGACCATGGACGCCATCCACCTGATGCGCGCCATCACCGGCCGGGACCTGATCATCAAGGTCGAGGGCTGTTACCACGGGCACCACGACTCGGTCCAGGTATCGGTGACCCCGGAAGCCGAGGACGCCGGCCCGGCCGACGACCCGGCCCAGGTGCCGGCCAGTTCTGGCATCCCCGAGGCCATCGTGCGGCTGACCCTGGTCGCCACGTTCAACGACCTGGCCTCGGTACAGCGCCTGCTGGAGCAGCACCCGGGCCAGGTGGCCGGGATGATCATCGAGCCGGTGATGATGAACGCGGGGATCATCGAGCCCGAGCCCGGCTTCCTGGCGGGCCTGAAGGACCTGCTGCACGCCCACGGCGCGCTGCTCACGTTTGACGAGGTCAAGACGGGCCTCACCGCGGGGCCGGGTGGCGCGACCGGGCTGACCGGGGTCACCCCGGACATCATCTGCCTGGCCAAGGCCATCGGCGGCGGCGTCGCCATCGCGGCCATTGGCGGCTCGGCCGAGGTGATGGAGCACGTGGCCAACAACGACTACGAGATGGTGGGCACGTTCAACGGCAACCCACTGGCCATCGCCGCCTGCCGGGCCATGCTGACCGAGGTGGCCACGCCCGAGGCCTACCAGCGGATCGGCCGGCTGCGCGAGCGTGCGGTGACCGGCATCGAGCGGGAGATCGCCCGTACCGGGCTGGCCGCGCACGTCGTCGCGGTTGGGGCCAAGGGCTGCGTGGTGTTCTCCCCGCAGCCGGTCCGCAACTACCGCGGCTTCCTGGGCATCGACGACCGGTACAGCCACGCGCACTGGCTCTTCCAGCACAACGGCGGGGTGTTCCTGCCGCCGTGGGGCAAGATCGAGCAGTGGCTGATCTCGGTCCAGCACGAGGAGCCAGACATCGACTTGCTGGTGGCCAACTTTGCCGCGTTCGCCACCGCGGTCACCAGCTGAGCGGCTAGGTTCGGTCATGTTTCGCCTGCTTAGTGACCCTTTTGTGAAGGAGCCCTTGCGCCTATGCTGACGCAGTAGTACCTGTTATTGACGGACTGTTCAGTCAGGGTTCTCCGCGGTGCTACCGTCACGGGCGGCCCGGGCCGAGCCGCGACCGGGCCGCGGCACGGAACCCTGGCCCGCAGGCCGCACCCTGGGCAGACCCGCAGAACACAGAGGAACCCGCCAAGGAACCCTGAACAGGAAGAAGCGATCTGGTGCATCCGCGAGAAGGCTGGCCGAAGGACGGGTCCCGCCCGCCCCTGTTCTCCCGTCCGGTCTCCCGGCGGAGTTTCCTGGCCCAGACCGGCGCCGCGGGCCTGGCCGCGCTGGGCGGCGGCGCGCTGCTCGACGCGTGCGCGCCCGCGCTGGCCGGCTCAGGCCATTCGCCACTGCCCCGGCCCAACAACCCAGTGACCTGGCCGGTGTTCCACGACAACAAGGCGATCGCCAGCGGCCTCAAGCCAGAGACCGGCGCCACCCTGCAGATCTTCAACTGGGTCGCCTACGTCAACCAGGCCTGCCTGAACCACTTCGCCAAGAAGTACAACTGCAAGGTCGAGGTGACCACGTTCAACACGATGAACGAGGCCCTGTCCAAGCTGCGCAGCGGGCTGACGTTCGACGTGTTCATGGGCGTGACGGTGGACGTGCTGGGCCAGCTCATCGAGTCCAAGCTGATCCAGCCGCTCAACCACAGCTACATCCCGAACATCAGCCAGGCCTGGCCGGACTTCACCCACCCGTTCTATGACCAGGGCTGGCAGTACACCACCCCGTACACGATCTACACCACCGGTATCTCGTGGCGGAAAGACCTGGTGCACGAGAACCCGTACGCGATGCGCAACCCGTGGGCCATGCCCTGGCAGGGCAAGTACAAGGGCAAGGTCGCGATCCTGGACGACTACCGCGAGGGCATCAGCCTGGGGCTGATGAAAAACGGGATCTTCAACCTGAACACCACCGACCGGAACCAGATCGCGCTGTCCCGGCGGTCGCTGCAGGACCTGTCCGCCCTGGTCGACGTGCACATCGACAACAACGACTACACCGAGATCCCGACCGGCCAGACGTGGATCCACCACGCGTGGTCCGGGGACATGGCCTCAGCCCAGTACTACATGCCCAAGGGGGTGCCGGTGGACGTGGTCGGGTACTGGTTCCCGCCGGACGGCCGCGGCCCGGTGGCCAACGACACGCTCACCGTGCTGCGCTCGTCCACCAACCCGGTGCTGGCCCACCTGTTCCTCGACTACCTGCTGGACCTGCCCAACGTGCTGGAGAACATCAGCTTCAACGGCTACATGCAGCCGCTCAACGCCATTACGCCGCAGCGGCTGGTCAAGGAGCAGCTGCTGCCCAAGAGCCTGATATCCACCGCGGTACTGCCGTCCTATTTCCGCCGCGGGGTCAGCCAGCTGCAGCTGCCGGTGGACGCGGATGCGCTCTGGCAGCAGGCCTGGCTCGTCGTGAGCAACGGGATCTAGCCGTGACCGCCGCCACCGCGCCCACGCAGACCACCCCGCCGCAATCCGGCCGTGCGGGCCGCAAAGGCCAGAACAAGCTGTTCTGGGTACTGCTCGCCCTGCCCGGCATGCTCTGGCTCGCCGTGCTGTTCATCGTGCCGTTCTACGCGGTGCTGGCCATCGCGATGGGCCAGCTGGACCGGCTGTTCGAGTCGCCGATCGCGGTCTGGAACCCGTTCGGGTGGAGTTCTTCCAACGTCATCAACGTCTGGCACGACCTGGTCGGCAGCACCTCGTTCGCCGGCCCCATCGTGCTCCGCACCATCTGGTACGTGCTGGTGGCGGCGCTGCTCTGCCTGGTCATCGCGTACCCGGCGGCGTACTTCGTAGCCCGGTTCGCCGGGCGGCGCAAGGGCCTGTTCCTGATCCTGCTCATCGCGCCGTTCTGGATCAGCTACATGATGCGCATGCTGGCCTGGGTCGACCTGCTGCAGACCGACGGCTACGTGAACAAGGCGCTGACCTCGATGGGCTTCATCTCCACGCCCGTCAACTGGCTGGGCGGCAAGTCGTTCACCGTGATCCTCGGCCTGGTCTACGGCTACATCCCGTACCTGATCCTGGTGCTCTACGCCGGGCTGGACCGGATCGACCCGTCACTCATCGAGGCCGGCCGTGACCTGGGCCTGAACCGGGTCCGCACGTTCATCCACATCACCCTGCCGCTGTCCCGGCAGACCATCCTCACCGGCATGCTGATCACCGTGCTGCCGATGGTCGGCGACTACTACACCAACCAGCTGCTGTCCGGTGCGGCCAGCACGTCGATGATCGGCAACCTGATCCAGGGCCAGCTCGGCACGCCCGGCCTGGAGGGCCAGGGCGCGGTGCTGTCGCTGCTGCTGCTGCTCGTGCTGCTGATACCGATGATCTACTACGTGGTCGCCACCAACAGGTCCGGGCGGGAGGCGGGATGACTGCGACAAGCGCGCCAGCGCAGGCCCAGGGCCGGGCCGAGGCCGCACCGCGCAGCGGCCTGCGGCGGATGATCCCGCGCCGCAACCCGTGGGGCCACCCCTGGTTCCTGGAGGGCTTCACCTGGCTGTACCTGATCTGGTCGCTGGTGCCGCTCGCCATCGCGGTGCTGTTCTCGTTCAACAACGGGAAGTCCCAGGCTGCCTGGCAGGGCTTCTCCTGGCGGTGGTACTTCAGCGACCCGGTGAACTCGGTGCTGCACAACCCGCAGCTGCACGCGGCGGTCATCCAGACCGTGCGGCTGTCCGTGCTCACCACGCTCATCGCGGTGCCGCTGGGCGTCGCGTTCGCGCTGGGCATCAACCGGTGGCGCGGCATCACCTCAGCCAGCTTCAACTTCGTGATGCTGCTGTCGTTCGTGGTCCCGGAGCTGATCTTCGGTGTGGCGATGTTCTTCGCCTTCACGGTGCTGTTCAGCACCGTGCACCTGGGCACCCTGGCCGAGGTGCTGGGCCTGGTCACCTGGAATGTGAGCTGGCCGGCCATCATCGTCCAGGCCCGGCTCGTCGGCCTCGGCCGGCAATACGAGGAAGCCGCCGCCGACCTGGGCGCCAACCAGCTGCAGACCATGTGGCGGGTGATGATCCCGCTGCTCGGCCCGGCCATCTTCGCCAGCGCGGTGCTGGTCTTCTCCGGGGTCATCGACGACTTCGTGATCGTGGACCTGCTGTCCTCCAACGCGGGCAACACGCCCATGTCGGTGATCATCTACTCCACGCAGCACGGCGGCAACGGCGGCCCGGCGCTGAACGCGCTGGGCACCATCATGCTCGTCATGACGCTCATTGCCGCGGTCATCGGCTTCCTGGGCTACCGCTGGATGACCCGCGGCGAGCGGGGCAGCCGGGTGGAGGCGCTGACCACGATCGCCGGCACCGACTGACCCGCCGCAGCGGGTCAGCCGACCCGGGCCACTCCGCAGTACCCCCACCGCGAGCTGTCGCTGTCCGCCAGCGCGGGGTCCTCGCAGCCCCACAGGCCGAGGTGGACCAGGGTGGCCTCGGCCGCCTCGTACGGCGGTACGAGCTCAAGGCCGTCGAAGAACCCGGCGATGGCCGCCTGCGGCCGGGGGTGGAACTGGACGTTGGCGTCCGCGTACACGTCCTGCCAGCACGCCGTGGCCAGCGGCGGCACGCCGTCCGAGGTGCCGTGGGACAGCGCCAGGTAGCTGCCCGGCGGCAGTGCGGCCAGGTAGTCCCGGACCAGCCGCCACGGGTTGGACCCGTCCGCCACGAAGTGCATGACCGCGGTCAGCACCAGGCCGACCGGCTGGCTGAAGTCGATCAGCCCGCGCAGCTGCCGGTCGGCGAGTAACGGAGCCGGGTCACGCAGGTCGGCCTGGATCAGCACGGCGTTCGGGTCGCCGTGCAGGGCGGGACCAGCCTGTCGCGCGACCATCGGGTCCAGGTCCACGTAGACCACCCGGGCGTCCGGCATGATCTCACGGACCACCTCGTGCGTGTTGCCCACGGTGAGCAGCCCGGAGCCGAGGTCGAGGAACTGGCTGACGCCCTGGTCGGCGATCCACCGGGCGGCCCGCTGATGGAAGCCGCGATTGGCCCAGGCGACCTCACGGCACTCCGGCACCACGTCCATCACCTTGGCCGCGGCTTTCTGGTCGACCGGGAAATAGTGGCAGCCACCCAGCATCAGGTCATAGATGCGGGCCGCGCTCGGCCGGCTCGTGTCCACGCCGGACAGCGCCGGGGGGACCTCGGTCATCGTTCCTCCAGACACCCCGCCCGGCACGTCCAGGTGCCCGCCCGAAAGGCGGTGAAACCGGCCCAAAAGTCACTCACAGCTGCATCGCAACTACATCGCAGATCTTACCCTGGCCGGTGCTGCTGCTGGACTAGTCCGCACCCAAATCACCCCCACACCGAACCCGGCCCCGCATCCCGGCACCGCACCGCGGTGCCGCGATCAGCCTGCCTGGGCCGGTGAGCTGGTCACCCGCAGCTCGTCCTCCTCGGCCGCCCCCTGGGCGCTGCCACGCAGCACCCGGAGCGCGTCCGGGGCCAGGTACACCTGCACCGGGGTGCCCTGGGCCAGGTGCTGCGGGTGATCGCCGTCGTTCTGCACCAGCGCCTGGAGCTGGGCCCCGGGGGCCAGCCGGAGCAGTACCTGGGTGGCCGCACCCAGGAACACCAGGCGCTCGACCATGCCCGGGATCCGGTTCGGCCCGGCCGAGCCGTGCTCCTCGACGCGCACCCGCTCGGGGCGGATGACCGCGTGCGCGGTGCCCAGCGCGGACACGTCGGACCGCTCCACGTCCAGCGAGGACTCGCCGACCCGGACGGAGCACCGGGTGCCCGGGCCCTGCTCGACCACGTCCACTTCCATCAGGTTGGACACGCCCAGGAAGTCGGCCACGTACGTGTCCGCGGGCTCCTCGTACACCTGGCGCGGGGAGCCGATCTGCACGATCTTGCCTTCGTGCATGACCGCCAGCCGGTCCGACATGGTCAGCGCTTCCTCCTGGTCGTGGGTGACGTAGAGGAACGTGATGCCGACCCGCTCCTGGAGCGCCTTGAGCTCGACCTTGAGCGACCGGCGCAGCTTGGCGTCCAGCGCCCCGAGTGGCTCGTCGAGCAGCAGCACGGCCGGGCCGAGGACCAGGGCCCGGGCCAGCGCGACCCGCTGCTGCTGGCCGCCGGACAGCGCGGCCGGCCGGCGTTTCGCGTAGGAGCCCAGCTCGACCAGGTCCAGGGCCTGGTGCACCTTGCTGGTCATCTCACGCTTGGGCAGCTTCTGGTAGCGCAGGCCGAACGCCACGTTGTCGAACACGGTCATGAACGGGAACAGCGCGTAGCTCTGGAACACCGTGTTCACGTTGCGCTTGTGCGGCGGGACCCCGGACATGTCGGTCCCGTCGAGCATGATCTTGCCCGCGGTGGGCTGCTCGAAGCCGGCGATCAGCCGCAGCGTGGTCGTCTTGCCGCAGCCGGACGGCCCGAGCAGGGAGAAGAACTCGCCGCTGTCCACGGTGAGGTCGATGTCGTCGACCGCCACTTCCGTGAACCGCTTGGTCAGCGAGACCAGCTGGATGTGTCCACCGGCCACCAGGGCCTCCTTCGCGCTTACCTGCCGGGCGGCCGCCCGGTCCACTCGAAACCAAGCTGTCCCGCCGCGAACCGCATGCTCAGCTCGAACGCGCGGGCGCCGCTGACGGCGGGATCCTTCAGCGCGATCTGGATGGCCAGCCCATCCAGCAGCGCGGACAGGCCGACCGCGAAGTCGTCCGGGTCCACCGGGCCGAACTCGCCCGCTTCCTGGCCCGTCACGACCAGCTCGATGATCGTCTCACGCCAGCGCTCGTCGAACTTCTGCCGGACGCTGGCCACCTCGGGCAGCCGCACCGACTGTGCCCACAGGTCCAGCCAGAGCAGCCAGGTGCCGGTCGGCTCGCCCTCCACGTCCTCCAGGAACTCCATGGCCACGAGCTTCTCGAGCCGGCCGACCGCGCTGGGGATGGCCGCCATCCGCCGCAGGCCGGCCTCGTACCAGGTGTCCTCGGCGAACCGCAGCGCGTCGGTGAGCAGCTGGTCCTTGGTCTTGAAGTAGTAGATGACCAGGGCTGGGCTGGTGCCGGCCCGGGCCGCGACGTCGGCGATCCGGGTGTCTGGGAAGCCGCGTTCCTCGATCACCTCGATGGCGGCGCGCAGCATCTGCATCCGGCGCTGATCGGCGGTGTCGGCTGCCTCGCCAGCACGTTCAGTCATGCGAACATCCTCGCCCACTCTGCCCACCAGGGTCGCTGACTCCGGAGCGTTCCTCAGCCGCGACCACGAAAACCGATTGGGCGCCGGCCTCTTGTGGCAACCGTATCAGGTTTCTAGACTGAACATTCAGTCAATGTCGCGGGAATCTTCCCGCGAACGTATTAGCACACCTGTATGGAGGATGCACAGATGGCCGCAACACAGGCCGGAACCTACGATGCGATCGTCGTCGGCGGGGGACACAACGGGCTGGTCGCGGCGGCCTACCTGGCCCGCTCCGGGGCCCGCACGCTGGTCCTGGAGGGACGCGGCAAGACCGGCGGCGCCGCGACCACCGAGGCGCCCTGGCCGGACGCGCCCGAGTTCCGGGTGACCCGGCTGTCCTACGTGATGAGCCTGCTCCCGCCGACCATCATCAAGGACCTGGAGCTGGCCCGGCACGGCTACAAGATCTACCCGATGGGCCCGTACTACCAGGCGTTCCCGGAAGGTGGCTCGATCAAGCTGTACGCGGACGACGCCAGGCGCAACCACGAGGAAGTGTCCAAGTGGTCCAAGAAGGACGCCGACGCCATGCCGCGCTGGGACGCCTGGCTGGCCGGCCTGGCTGACGTGCTCGGCCCGCTGCTGCTCACCGTGCCGCCCAACCTGGGCTCACGCAAGCCACGGGACCTGGCCGAGACGCTGCGGCTGGCCTGGCGGAACCGCGGCCTGGACGTGCGCACGATCGCCGACGTGACCCGGCTGATGACCATGAGCATCGCCGACCTGCTCGACGACTGGTTCGAGTCCCCGCAGGTCAAGGGGGCGCTGGCGGTCAACGGCGTGATCGGCACCTGGGCCGGGCCGTACGAGCCGGGCACCGCTTACGTGATGGCCCACCACTCGATCGGCGATGTGGGTGACGGCCACCTGGGCAACTGGGGCTTCCAGGAAGGTGGCATGGGCGCGGTGTCCAGCGCCATCGAGTCGGCCGCCCGCGAGCACGGCGCCGAGGTCCGGCTGAACGCCAAGGTGGCCCGGATCATCGTGCAGGACGGCCGGGCCCGCGGGGTGGTCCTGGACAACGGCGACGAGCTGCGGGCCAGGGTGATCGTGTCCACGCTGCACCCGCGGACCGCGTTCCTGGACCAGATCGGCCGGGAGCAGCTGCCGCCTGACTTCGCCGCCGACATCGAGCACTGGAAGACCCGCAGCGGCGTGGTGAAGATCAACCTGGCCCTGGCCGAGCTGCCCGACTTCACCGCCGACCCCGGCTCCAACCTGCAGGAGCACCACACCGGCTCGGTGGAGATGGCGCCGACCATGGAGTACATCGAACGGGCCTTCCAGGACGCCCGGGACGGCCAGGCGGCCGCCCGGCCGTTCAGCGACGGGGTGATCCCGACCGCGTTCGACCAGACGCTGAGCCCCGCGGGCACGCACATCATGTCGCTGTTCACCCAGTGGGTGCCCGCCAGCTGGAGCGAGGAACCGCACACCGCCGAGCTCGAGGCCTACGCGGACCGCATGATCGACTGCTACAACGAGGTCGCGCCCAACTTCAAGGCGTCCATCCTGCACCGGGACATCGTCGGCCCGTACGACATGGAGCAGGAGTACGGGCTGATCGGCGGGAACATCTTCCACGGCGAGCTGTCCCTGGAGCAGCTGTTCCACATGCGCCCGGCGCCCGGTTACGCGGACTACCGCACCCCGCTGGCCGGCCTGTACTACGGCAGCTCGGCCACCCACGCGGGCGGCGGGGTGTGCGGCATCCCCGGCTGGCAGGCGGCCCGGGCGGCCATCGCCGACCAGAAGGCAGCCAAGCGGTCGCAGGGCGTGCGCCGGTTCACCCGGCGGTCATGACCACCAGCACCTGTCCCGCCGGACGCCCGGCCCCGCGACGGCCGTCCGCCCCGTACTCCCCCGCCCCCGGCTGCTCCAACGGCGTAGCGGCCGGGGGCCGGGGGCCGGGCGGCGCGCGGCCGGCCCCACCTGAATCGCGCGGCCGGCACCAGCTGAATGTTGCCGTCACGCCCAGGACCACCTGAATGATTCAGCCATGCGGTGGGGAACAGGGCGGCGCGGCGCTCGTCCCGGACGGCCGCCCGGCGCTGACCGCGATGCTGGCCGCCCGCAGCGTGGCGCTGGTCGGGGCCAGCCCGCGGGACGGCAGCCTGGGCCAGCGGATGATCACGGAGATGGCGCGGAGCCATCCCGGGCCGCGAACCTACCTGGTCAACCCGCGGCACCAGCAGATCGCCGGGACCCCGTGCTACGCCTCCCTGGCCGACCTGCCGGAAGCACCGGTCGACCTGGTGCTGCTGGCCGTGCCGGATACCGCGCTGGAGGAGCAGCTCGCGCTGGCCGCCCGGCGCGGCGACCGGTCCGCGGTCATCTTCGGCAGTGCGCACGAGCCGGCCGGCCCGCGCCCGGCCGGCCAGCCCAGCCTGCGCGGCCGGCTCGCCGCCACGGCCCGGGCGGCCGGGATGGCGGTGTGCGGGGCGGGCTGCATGGGGTTCGTCAACGTGACCAGCGGGCTGCGCGCGGTCGGCTACCTGGAACCCGACCCGCTGCCCCGCGGGCCGGTCGCGCTGGTCACCCACTCGGGCTCGGTGTTCTCCGCCCTGCTGCGCACCCGGCGCGGGCTGGGTTACACGCTGGCGGTGTCCTCCGGCCAGGAACTCGTCACCACCGCCGCTGAGTACGCCGAATGGGCGTTGGGCATGCCGGGGACGCGGGTGCTGGCGCTGGTCCTGGAAGCGGTCCGGGACGCCGGCCGGCTGCGCGCGGTGCTCGCCTCGGCAGCGGCCCGGGACATCCCGGTGGTGCTGCTCACCGCGGGCCGGTCGGCGCGCGGCCGGGCCATGGTGTCCGCGCACTCCGGGGCACTGGCCGCCGCGGACGGCGGCTGGGAGGCGCTGGCCCGCGGGTACGGCGTGCACCGGGTCGGTGACCTGGCCGAGCTGGCCGACACGCTGGAGCTGTTCGCGACCGGCCGCCGGGGCGGCCCGGGGGCGGGTTCGGCCCGCACCGGCATCGCCAGCGTGCACGACTCGGGGCTGGAACGCGCGCACGTGGCCGATGTCGCCGACGAGCTGGGCGTGCCGTTCGCGGCCATCGGCGAGCCGACCACGGCCCGGCTGGCCGGGCTGCTGGACCCCGGGCTGGAGCCGGCCAACCCGCTGGACATCTGGGGCACCGGGGCCCGGGCCGGGGAACAGCTGTCCGGGGCGCTGACCGCGCTGGCCGGGGACCCGGCCGTGGCCGCGGTGGCGCTGGCCGTGGACCTGGTGCCCGAGTTCGACGGGGACCGGTCCTACCCGGCCGCGGTGACCAGTGCCGCGCGGCGGACCAGCAAGCCGGTGGTGGTGCTGAGCAACCTGCCCGCCGCCATCGACGCGGGCACCGCGGCCGGGCTCCGGGCGGGGGGGATCCCGGTGCTGGAGGGGACCCGCACTGGGCTGCTCGCCCTGGGCCATCTGCTCCGGCACGGCACGTCCGCACCACCGGCACCGGCCCCGCCCATCGACCAGGCCCGGCGGGCCCGCTGGTCCGCCGTGATCGCGGCGGGCGAGGCGCGCGGGACCGAGCTGGCCAGCCTGCTCCGCGACTACGGCATCCCGGTGGCCCGCGCCCGCACGGCCACGACCGAGGCCGGGGCACTGGCCGCGGCGGCGGAGATCGGCTATCCCGTGGTGCTGAAGACCGACGAACCCGGCATCGCGCACAAGTCGGACGCGGGCGGGGTGGTGCTGGGGCTGGCCGGGCCGGCCGCACTGACCGCGGCGTACCGGGACCTGGCCGAGCGGCTCGGCCGCCGGGTCCTGGTCGCCGAGACCGTGCCGGCCGGCCCGGAACTGTCCCTGGGCCTGGCCCGGGACCATGAGCTGGGGCCGCTGCTGGTGGTGGGCGCGGGCGGGCTGCTGGTGGAACTGCTCGCCGACCGGGCCGTGGCGCTGCCCCCGGTCAGCGCGGAGCAGGCCCGGGACATGCTGAGCGGGCTCCGGGTGGCCGCCCTGCTGGCCGGGGCCCGCGGCCAGCCCGCGGCCGACCTGAGCGCGGTGACCAGCGCCGTCACCGGCCTGTCCCAGCTGGCCACCGAGCTCGGCGGCGGGCTGGACGCGCTGGACATCAACCCGCTCATCTGCGGCCCGCGGGGGGCGGTCGCGGTGGATGCCCTGGCCATTCCCCGTCAGGGCCCGCTATCAGGCCGCTGACCAGCCCAAACGCCTAACCCGACATATGTCGGGTTAGGCGAACCGATACCTTTCCCCGGAAAATTCACATTACGGACGCAAGACTGTTACCGAGTGGCGGCCCGGCTGCCGCGTGCTCACCCCAGCTCACCTGGGATAATCGGCGAATGCTACAGCAGGGCACCGGCCGTCTCGGCGCACTGATCCGGGACGGCCTGGCCGCGGCCCAGGCGGTGGCCGGGGAGCAGCGCCTGCCCGGCGGTGACCCGGTGATCCTGTCCTGCCGGGGGAATCTGGTCGTGCACCTGGCCCCGGCCCCGGTGGTGGCCAAAGTGGCCACGCTGACCGCGTGGACCCGGCGCAGCCCGTTCGACTGGCTGGCCCGCGAAGTGTCGGTCGCGGATTACGCCGCCCGCCGGGGCGGCCCGGTGGTCCCGCCGACCCGGCTGGCCGATCCCGGCCCGCACCGCAGCGGCGGCTTCGCGGTCAGCCTGTGGACGTTCCGGCCGCCGGCCGATCCGCCCGGGGCGCGGCCCCGGCCCGCCGACGTGGGGGCGGCGCTGGCCGCCCTGCACCGCGCGCTGGACGGCTACCCGGCCAGCCAGCTGCCCTGGCTGAGCCCGGCCCTGGACCAGGTCACCGAGGGCCTGGCCGCGCTGGAGGCTGGGTATGCGCTGGACCCGGCGCGGGTGGCCGCGCTGCGCACCCGGCACGCGGAGATCCGGGCCGGGCTGGACCGGCTGGGCGGAAGCCCGGTGGTGCTGCACGGGGACGCACACGGCGGGAACCTGCTGCCCGGCCCGGACGGCTGGCGGTGGATCGACCTGGAGGAGACCTGCCAGGGGCCGCTGGCGTGGGACCTGGCCACGCTGGCCGCCGCGTACGGCACGGCGACCGAGGAGAGCCAGGCCGCGCTGGACGGCTACGCAGCGGCCAGCGGCCAGCCGGTGCCGGGTCCCGGCGTGCTGGCCCAGTTCGCCCGGGCCCGCGAGCTGGAAGCCGCGGTGTGGGCGCTGGGCATGGCACACCAGAACCCGGCCCGCTACCGGGAGCTGGCCGGTTCCTGGCTGGCCCGCATTCTCCGCTAGACGCCGCTCACCGGCCCGTGCGCGGTGACCACCTGCTGGAGCGCAAGTGGCGGGGCCGATTCCGAGCACTTGCCCTTTTTGTTGCGGCGCAGCACGCCGAGAATATCGGCGGTAAACGTGCCGTGGCCCTTTATGTGACGGAACTTGCCGGTGCCTTTGCCAATACGGTAGCGGCCCCGCTGCAATACCGTGAGCAGGCAGGTGTGCCGGTTCACCTGGCTGACCGTATGGGTGGGCCGCGGGTACGCCTTGAACGTGCCCCCCGGGAACCGCAGCGTGCCCACCCGGGTGTTCAGGTTGATGCTGCCGCCGGCCGTGAACGCGCCGGTAGCGATCGCGCTGGCCCGGCCCGAGGGCAGCCCGGACACGAACCGGAAGAACTCCGTGCGCCCCGCGTGGCTGGTGGCCGCGCTGGCCGCGGTCAGGCTGCTGCCGGTTATCGCCGCGGCCGCACAAAGCGCTCCCGCGGCGGCCAGAATTTTCCGCATAATACCCCCCAGTAATTGTTGCGGACGATCGGTGTGACGTTAGCACAGCGCACCCGGGAAAAGGTGCACCGGCGCCGGGAATTGGCGCGGCGGGAATTCGCGCGCCGGCGGCGGCTCCCGGGGCCCGGGGCAGCGGCACGGCCCGGGCGTTCAGCCCGGACGTGCGGGCCGGATCTCCGTGGCCGCGTCCGCCGCGGCCTCGGCTACCGCAGCCAGGAACGTACCGATCGCGGCGCGGTGCTCGGCCGGCACGCCGCCGGCCAGGGCCCGGACCATGGCGTGGTACCGGGCCAGGGCGGGCGGGGTCCGCATCGCCGCGGCCGGGGACAGTTCGACCAGCACGTACCGGCGATCGGTGGGGTGCGGCCGCCGCCGCACCCAGCCGGCTCGCTCGAGCCGGTCCACCAGCATGGTGACCGCACCTGAGGTCAGGGACAGCCGCGCCCCGAGCTGGCGCTGGGTGAGCGGGCCGTCCAGCTCCAGGTGCTCGAGCGCGTCCAGGCCGGCCGGGCTGATCCCGGCCTGGCTGGCCAGCACGGCCCGCAGCCGGTCGCGGGCCAGGCCGAACCGCTGCAGGCCGCCCGTCATCACACCGGGCTGGATGGGCGTCATTTGCGCTCAGTATAGCGAGGAACTAAGCTACTTGACGAGTGAGTAGCTTAGTAATTGAGCTAAGGGGTGATCACGATGACCGGATTACGCTCAGCACAGCCGGATGCGGGCCGCGCGGCCCCGGCTGAGCACCAGTCCCCGGCCGGCCCGGCGGGTGCCCTGCTCACCGCCGTGTCCATGACGGCCGGCCGTGGCCGGGCCGCGCGCACGGTAACCGCGCTGGCCCGGCTCACTCCCCAGGACCGGGTGCTGGACGTCGGCTGCGGGCCCGGGACGGCAGCCCGGATCGCGGGCCGCCAGTGCGCCGGCGTGACCGGCGTGGACCCGGCCCCGGAGATGCTCCGCCTGGGCCAGTGGATCACCCGGTGGCGCGGGCCGGCCGACGTGACGTTCCGCAGCGGGCGGGCCGAGATGCTGCCGCTGCCCCCGGCCAGCGTGACGGTCGCCTGGGCGATCAGCACCGTGCACCACTGGGCCGACCGGGCCGCCGGGCTGGCCGAGATGGCCCGCGTGCTCGCCCCAGGTGGCCGGGTCCTGCTGGCCGAGCGCCTGGCCAGGCCGGGGGCCCGGGGCCTGGCCGCACACGGCCTGACCCGCGATCAGGCCAGCCAGGTGGCCGCCGAGCTGGCCGCCGCGGGGTTCACCGGGGTGTCCTGGGGCATCCACCAGGCGGGCCGCCGCACCCTGGTCGTGCTGACCGGCCGGGTCCCCGCCGCACCGGACTGACCCCGGCCGGGAGCCGGGCTTACCGGGCCCGGGCCAGACCGGGCCCGGGCTACTCCGGCCCGTTCCGGCGCAGCCCGGCGCGGGCCGTGGCGGCCAGGGCCGCCCCCCGGCGGCGCAGCCGTTCGGCGCGGCGGTCGGCCAGGACCTGGTGCACCACGTTGCGGCCCGGGATCCCGGTCACCCCGCCACCGCCGTGGGTGGCCGAGCCGGCCTGGTACAGGCCGGCCACCGGGGTGCGCAGGTCGGCGTAACCGGCCGCGGGGCGGGCGTGGAACAGCTGGCCCAGGCTGAGCTCACCGTGGAAGATGTTGCCGCCGACCAGGCCGTACTCCTCCTGCATCTGCTGCGGCCCGATCACCTGCCGGTGCAGCACCGAGCTGGTGAAGCCGGGCGCTACCTGCTCCATCCGGGCCAGCACCCGGTCCGCGTAGGCGGCCAGTTCGGCTTCGTCCGGGGCGGCCGCGTAGCTGTGCGGCACCCACTGGGTGAACATCGACATGACGTGGTGGCCAGGCGGGGCCAGCCTGTCGTCGAACACGCTCGGGATGCAGATGTCCGCGAACGGCCGCTGCGACGGGCGCCCGCTGACCGCCTGCTGGAACGCCGTCTCGACGTCGTCCAGGCTCTCGGCCAGCACGATCGTGCCCCCGTGGATCTGCGGGTCCGGCTCCGGATGGCTGGCGAACACCGGCAGCCGGTCGAGGGCCAGGTTGATCTTGACCGTGCCGCTGCGGGTCTGCCAGCGCTGGATGTCCGCGACGAACCCGGGTGGCAGCACGGCCGGGTCGAGCAGCCGGAGGAAGGAAATCTGCGGGTGCGCGGTGGTGATGACCGTGCCCGCGTCGATCTCCTCGCCGTCGGCCAGCGTGACCCCGGCCACCGAGCGGGCCGGGCCGCGGCCGGGCTGGGTCCGGATCTGGGCCACTTCGGCACCGGTCCGCAGCCCGGCGCCGAACGAGCGGGCCGCCGCGGCCAGCGCGCTGGTCACCCCGCCCATCCCGCCGCGCGGGAACCCCCACGCGCCGGCCTGGCCGCCGGTGTCGCCGATGTGGTGGTGCAGCATCACGTAGGCGGTGCCCGCGGAGCGCGGGCCGGCCCAGGTGCCGATCACCCCGGACACCGAGAGCAGGCCGAGCATCGCGTCGCTCTCGAAGTACTCCTCGATCAGGTCGGCGATGCTGGCCGCCAGCAGCCGGGTGACATCCACCATCCGGCGCTCGTCCAGCCCGCGCAGGTGGCGCAGCAGCAGCGCCTGCCGCCACAGGTCGGCCGGGCGGCGTGAGCCGAGCCGGGGCGGGATCTCGTCCAGCATGGGGCCCAGCACCCGGGCCAGCTGCGCCAGGTGAGCCTCGTAGCGCGGGTAGGCGTCCGCGTCCCGGGCGGAGAACCTGGCTATCTCCGCGTGCCGCTCCGCCGGGCCGGCGGGCAGCCGCAGGTAGCGCCCGTCCGCCCGGGGCGCGAAGTACGGGCCCTGCGGGTACACGTGGTAGCCGTGCCGGGCCAGGTCCAGGTCGGCGACCAGGGCCGGCGGCAGCAGCGAGACCACGTAGGACAGCGATGTCACGGTGTAGTCCGGGCCGAACGGGTGCTCGCTCACCGCCGCACCGCCCAGCACCGGCCGCCGCTCGCAGACCAGCACGTCCAGCCCATTCTTGGCCAGGTAAGCGGCGGCTACCAGCCCGTTGTGCCCACCGCCGATGATCACTACGTCGTGGTGTGCTGTCACCGCCGCCATCCTCTCTCGTGTGCCTGCTGTCCGGCCGTTCAGGGTACCCACTACCCGCGTCCGCGGTCAGTCGCGTGCTCCCGGGCTGGGGGGCCGGGCGGGCAGCTGGGTGCGGACGTAGCGGCCCACGTCGGCACTGGGCTGCTCCATCGGCGCCAGGTAGCCGGCCGAGAACCGGCGGGATCGCATGCCGTCCTGGACCTGCTCGCAGATGAGCCAGTCCTGCCGGTTGACCAGATCCCAGAAGCTGACCGCGTCGCCGGGGTCGAAGCCCGGGCGGGCCAGCTCGCCGGGGTGGAACAGGAAGTCGCACAGCACGGTGGTGTGCCCGGCGGCCCGTGGCCACAAAGTGAACGCGGCCACGTGATCAGCGGACAGGCTGAGCATCAGGTTGGGCAGCACCAGCTCGCCGAAGTGGCGGCTGCGCTGGGCCGGGGTCAGCCCGGGGAACGGCGCCCGGCGGGTGGTCCCGGTCACCGTGAACGTGCTGGCGCCGTCGCGATGCGGGATGCCGGCGTCCCAGTCCAGGTCGCCGCCGCCACCGCGGAACGCGGGTACCAGCTCGCACAGTTCGGGGTGGACCGGCCCGCAGTGGTAGCACTCGTTGTAGTTCTCCAGGATGACCTTCCAGTTGGCGGCCACCTCGTAGCGCAGCCGGGCGCCCGTGCGCAGCCCGGCCAGCGGGTAGCGGGCCAGCCGGCCATCGGCCCCGGCCAGCTGGCCGTGCAGCGCCCCGGCCGGGTCCGGTCCCGGGTCCAGCCGGGCGAACACGAACCCGCCCCAGCAGGCCACGTTCACTGGGTGCAGGGCCAGGCTGGCCCGGTAGCCGCGCAGCGAGGGCAGGAACGGGGCGGCGCGCAGCTGGCCATCCAGCGCGTAGGTCCAGCCGTGGTACGGGCAGCGGATGCGGCCGTCGAACCGCCCGGTGCGGCCCGGGTCGCGGCCGGGCTGGCTGCCCGCCACCGGGACCAGCCGGCTGCCGCGGTGCCGGCACAGGTTGTAGCACCCGGACAGGGTGCCGTCCGGGCCACGGACCACGAGGATGCTCTCCCCGGCCACGTCCGCGGCCAGATAGTCTCCCGGGCTGCCCAGCCCGTCGGCCCGGCCGACGCAGAACCAGCCGGGGTACAGCACCCCCTCCCGCTCGCGGGCGAACTCGGCCTCATCGGTGTAGCTGCGCTGCGGCAGGCTGCGGTCCAGCGGCAGCTGCGGGTCCTGCTCCGCCCTGGGCGACATCGGCCTGCTCCCCGGTCAGTCGTCGGAGTACGGGAACGGCGCCAGCACCGGCTGGCCCTCGGCGAACCGGGCCGGCCGGAACGGCCCGATGTCCAGCTGCTGGGCCCGCCCCGTGGTGATCAGCTCGGCGACGGCTTCACCGACCGCGGGCGAGATCTTGAATCCGGTGCCGGAGAACCCGGCGGCCAGGATGAGCCCGGGCAGGCCGGGGACCTCACCCAGCATCGGCCTGGCGTCCGGGGTCATGTCGTAGACCCCGGTGACGGCGCGGGCGATGCCCGCGCCGGCCAGCGCGGGCACCCGGTACGCCGCCGCGCCGGCCAGGCCGGCCAGCCCGCCGCCGCTGGTGCCCAGCGCGCCGCCGGCGGCCAGCGCCGCACCGGCGGCCAGGGCGGCGTCCGGGTCCACGCCGCGCGGCCCGGTGAAGCTGCCCACCAGCGTCATCCGCCCCCCGGCCTCGGGCCGGAAGTAGGTCTGCGTGGTCGAGTCGATGCAGGCCACCGGGGCACCGCGGCCGGGCGGGTGGCTGAGCACGGCCACGTGGTGCAGCTCGGTCTCGACCGGCAGGCGGGCCCCGGCCGCGTGCAGCAGCGGCGGGGACCACACCCCGGCGGCCAGCACCACGGTGCCGGCCGGGACCGGGCCGGCCGGGGCCAGGTCGTCCGTGCGCAGCCCTGGGGCCAGCCGGGCCAGCGTGGCCGCGTCGATGACCTCGGCCACCGCGCCGCAGCGGCGCTGCATGGCCACGTTGGCCGCCAGGGCGTCTTCCTCACCGGGCCGCACGATCCGGGCGAACCCGGTGCGCCGCAGCACCGGCGGGGCCCCGGTCAGCTCGGGCCAGGTGGCCAGCATGCGCTCGCTGCGGACCGCGAGCGCGACCTCGGGCGGGAACGTGTAGTGCATCCGGACCAGGGCCGAGGACCGGCTGCTCATCCCGGCCCCGGCGGTGTCCCGGTCCAGCACGAGCACGTCGGCGGCGCCCAGCCGGGCCAGGTGGAACGCGATCGAGGCCCCGGTGACCCCGGCCCCGGCGATGACGGTGCCCGCGCCCGGCTGGCCGGTCACCGGGACCGCCGCTTCAGGTCGGCCAGCACCCGGTGGGCGGCGTTGTAGCCGGGGGCACCGGTTACCCCGCCGCCCGGATGCGCCCCGGCCCCGCACAGGTACAGCCCGCGCACCGGGGTGGCGTACCGGGCCCAGCCCGGCACCGGCCGCATGTGGAACAGCTGGTCCGGCTGGATGTCGCCGTGAAAGATGTTGCCCTCGGTGAGCCGGTAGGTCCGTTCCAGGTCGGCCGGGGTCAGCACCTGGCGGGCCAGCACCGCGCCAGGCACGTTCGGCGCGAACCGGCCGATCCGGGCCAGCACCCGGTCGCCCAGCTCGTCCCGCCTCGTGTCCCAGCTGCCCTCGGCCAGCCGGTACGGGACGTACTGCACGAAGCAGGTCATGATGTGCCGGCCCGGCGGGGCCAGCGACGGGTCCACGGCCGAGGCGACCACGCAGTCGACGAACAGCTCGTCGGCGCCGGCCAGCTCGCCGCGCTTGGCCCGGTCGTAGCAGGCGTCGGCCGCGGCCAGGCTGGGCGGCAGGGTGAACAGCGCCCGCTGCCCCGGGCCCGCCGCCGCGGGCATGCCCCGCACCAGGGGCTCGGTGTCCAGCACCAGGTTGACCTTGGCGCACGGGCCGTCCATCTTGATCCCGGCCACCGCGGCCCGGAAGTCCTCCGGCAGCTCGGCCTTGTCCACCAGGTGCAGGAACGTGCGCTTGGGGTCGGCGCCGGACAGCACCGTGCCGGCCGCCAGCTCGGTGCCGTCGGCCAGGATGACCCCGGACACCAGGCCGCCGGTGACCGCGATCCGGGCTACCGGCGCCCCGGTGCGGATCTCCAGGCCGTGCCCGCGGCCGGCCGCGGCCATCGCCTGGGTGATGGCGCCCATCCCGCCCAGCACATGCCCGAAGAACCCCTGTACCGCGTCGTCGCCGCCGGTGAGCAGATGGAACAGCAACCCGATCAGGGTGCCCGGCTGGTACGGGCCGCCGTGCTTGCCGTACAGGTTGTTGGCCAGCAGCAGCGCCTTGGCCTGGCGGGACTCGAAGCGGGTGTCGATGAACTGGCCGAGGCTGCCGGTCAGCATCCGGGTCAGCCCTTCGACGTCGGTACCGCGCAGCCCGCGCAGGTGCCGCCCGAGCCGCACCGCCTCACCCAGCCCGCGCAGCCGCCCGGCCCGGGTGTCCGGGGGCAGCTCAGTGAACAGCGGCTGCAGCCGGGCGGCCAGCTCGCGCAGCTCGGCGTGCACGGCCTGGTAGGCCCGCGCGTCGGCCGGGGAGTACCGGGCCAGGCCGGCCGCGGTGCGGGCCGGGTCGGCCCAGTCGGCCAGCACCTCGCCCCCGTCCAGGGCCACCTGCAGAGCCGGCTCGCACGGCACCAGGCGCAGCCCGTGCCGTCCGAGGTCCAGGGCCCGGATCACCTCGGGCCGCAGCATGCTGGCGATGTAGGAGGTGGTGGAGGCCCGGCAGCCAGCCGCGATCTGCTCCGTCACGCAGCAGCCACCGATCACGTCCCGGGCCTCGACGACCAGCGTAGCCAGGCCGGCCCGGGCCAGCAGCGCCCCGGCGGTCAGGCCGTTGTGGCCCGCGCCGACCACGATGGCGTCCCAGCGCCGGGCCGCGGTTCCAGGGCTGGTCACCGCCGCTCTCCCTATCTGACCTATGGTCACTTTAGAAGGCGAGATGCTCACGAGTATGGTTAGATGCCCTGGGAAGTGTCAATAATCCGGGTTGCTCAGAGACAGGTCAACGTATGACCAGCGGTCAAGCAGTTGACGACCTGCCGCGCCGCCGGGCGCTCCGGCGCGCGCCGGAGCGGCAGCGGGCCAGGCGGCAGCGGATCGTCGGGGTGGCCATGGAGCATTTCGCGACCCGGGGTTACGAGGCAGCCCGGATCGAGGAGATCGCGGCCGCGGCCGGGGTGTCCAAGGGCGCCGTGTTCGGCTACTTCGAGACCAAGGCGGGCCTGTTCCTGGCCGCCTACCGGGCCGCGGCCCAGTCCTTCCAGCCGTACCTGGCCGCCCCGGCCGAGGTGCGCGGGCAGGGCTTTTTCGCGGTCATCAGCTACTGGATCGAGCGCAGCCCGCACCTGATCCACGAGGACTGGATCCCGTACCGGGTCACGCTGATCGGCAACTACTGTGCCGGCCTGCAGCTGCGCCGGGAGATCAACCAGTTCCTGCTCCGCGAGGACCCGTACGGCACCCGGGCGTTCGTGCGGTTCGGCATCGAGCGCGGCGAGGTCCGCGGCGACATCGACCCGCGGATGATCGTTTCGATGGTGGACTGGCTGATGGACCGGTGCCAGGACGCGATCGTCACCGAGGAACTCGACCCGGGCCTGTTCGGCTACCACACCCAGCCCCCGGACGTCCGCGAGCTGCGGGTCCGCGAGTTCGTCGAGCTGCTGCGCGGCGCGGTGGGGGCGCGATGAGAACCGGGCCGGCGCTCATCCCGCTGCCCGACGGGACCACCCTGGCCGCCACGCTCTACCTGCCCGACGACCCGGGCCCGCCGGTGCCCGCGGTGCTGGAGTACCTGCCATACCGCAAGGACGACGCGATGCTGGCCCGGGATCATGACCTGTACAGCTACCTGGCCGAGCGGGGGTACGCCGGGGCCCGGGTGGACATCCGCGGTACCGGCCGCAGCGGCGGCGCGCTGCCCGCGGGCGAGTACACCGAGACCGAGCAGCGGGACGCCGAGGTGGTCATCGCCTGGCTGGCCGCCCAGCCCTGGTGCACCGGTGCGGTCGGCATGTGGGGCATCTCCTGGGGCGGCTTCAGCGCTATCCAGGTGGCGCTGAGACGGCCGCCCGCGCTCAAGGCGATCATCGCGGTGGACGCCTCCGACGACCTGTTCCATGACGATGTGCACTACATCGACGGGCTGCCGCACCTGGACGAGTACGCCCTGATGATCGACCACCTGAACATGCTGCCGCCCGCCCCGGGCTTCCCGCTGGACGAGGCGGCGCTGGCCCGGGTGGACACCGAGCCGTGGCTGATCAGCGTCCTGGGCCAGCCGCAGGATGGCCCGTTCTGGTGGCGCGCCTCGCTGCGCCCGGACTATGGCCGGCTCACGATCCCAGCGTTCCTGATCGGCGGCTGGTACGACGGCTACCGGGACTCGGTGCCCCGGATGCTGACCCACGTGCCGGCCCCGGTGAAGGTGCTCATCGGCCCGTGGAACCACGCCTTCCCGCATGACGCGGTGCCCGGCCCGGCCATCGAGTGGCGGGCCGACGCGGTGCGCTGGTGGGATCACTGGCTGAAGGGCACCGACACCGGGATCATGGCCGAGCCGCGGGTCACCGTGTTCGTCCGGCACTGGCACCCGCCGGACACCGGGCTGGCCGAGATCCCGGGCCGGTGGCGGTGGGAGACCGCGCTGCCGCCGGAGCGGACCCGGTGGGAACGCTGGTTCTGCGGGGCGCCCGGCTCGCTGGCCGTGGATCCGCCGGAGCCGGGTACCCGGCAGCTGCGCTACGTGCCGTCAGCGGGGGTGGCGGCCGGGCACTGGTGGGGGGAACTCACCCCCGACCAGCGCGAGGCGGACGCGTGGAGCCTCACGTTCGACTCCGCCCCGCTGGCCGCGGACACCGAGATCCTCGGCTCACCGTGGGTGGACATCCACGGCTGCGCCGGCACTGCCCCGCTGCGCTGGTTCGCCCGGCTGTGCGACGTGGCCCCGGACGGCACCAGCACGCTGGTCACCGGGGCCGGGCGGGGCGGCGGCCCGGACCCGCTGCGGGACGTGGTGCACACGACCGGCCGGGTACTGCCGCTCGAGCTGCACGCCACGTCGTGGGTGTTCCCGGCCGGGCACCGGATCAGGCTGGCCATCAGCAACGCGCTGTGGCCGATGATCTGGCCGACCCCGGCCCTGGCCACCGCCACCATCGACGTCGGTCCCGGCCAGACGGCCATCATGCTGCCGGTTGTCCCAGCGGCGGCCGGCCCAGCCGCGGAACCGGCCGGGCCCGAGTTCCCGGTGCCCGGCCCGCCCAGCTACCCCGACGGGGTCCGGCCCTGGGGCGGCATCCTGCCGGTGCGCTGGACGGCCGAGCGGGACGAGGAGGGCACGGCCGCGGTGTCCTGGCGGGGCAGGTCGGGCACGGACTTCCCGTGGGGCCGGGTGGTCGACGAGGAGTACCTGCGGTACGAGGTGAACGACGCGAACCCGGCCGGGGCCCGGGCCCACGGTGCGGCCCGGACCGAGATCCACCTGCCCGGCCGGCTGCTGACCGCCTCGTCCACGCTCGACCTGGCCGGGGACGAGGCCGCGCTGCGCTACCGGTTCCGCCGGGAACTGCGCTGCGACGGCGAGCTGGTCCGGGCCCGGGAGTGGACGCGCCGCTTCCCCCGCGGCCCGTGGTGAGCACTACGGCCGGCGGGTGAGCCAGCTGCCGGTTTGCGCGGGTTCCAGGGTGCGCCGCGGCAGCGCCGCGGCGACCAGCCACGCTACGCCCCGGGCCGGCCGGGGAACGTTACGCGGCGGTGGCGTTCAGAAAAGAACGTAGAGCTTGCGGATGGCCTCGTGGATCTGCCAGGTGCCGGTCCAGCCGCGGGGGAACACCGCGCTGTCGCCGGGGCCGATGTCCAGCGGCTCGCCGCCGTCCGGGGTGCACGTCATCCGGCCCGACACGATGTGGATGGCCTCGTTGGTCTCCAGCTTCCAGTAGGACGGGCCCGGGGTGCACTCCCAGACGCCCACCTCCAGGTCGCCGTCGGCCCAGGTGGTGACGCCCGAGGTACGCATCGGCTCACCGGTGGCCTCGGCCAGCGGGCCCCAGTCCTCCAGCTCCCCGTGCAGCGCGGCGGCGGACAGGAACGGGGTAACCGGGATGGTTTCGGTCATGGTGCGGTTCGGTCCTCTCGGTAGCTGACTCGTGGCTGAGTCGGTTTGCCGGTGTGGGTGATCTTGGTGATCGCCGGGCCGGCCGGGGTTACGGGATGGCCAGCGTGCCCGGTTCTCCGCCGGCCGCCAGGTCCAGGTAGGCCTGTTCCGGGAACGGCAGCGCGATCGGGTCGGCGGCCAGCTTGCTGTGGCCGTGCTCGTCGAACCGGTCCAGGCCCAGCCCGGCCGTGTCCACGACGTCGGACCGGCCGGTCAGCACCAGGTCAGCGGCGGCCCGGGCCACCCCAGGGCCCCACATCATGCCGGCCCCGCCCGGTGCCGCCACGGTCACCCCGGGCAGCACGCCACCGTCCGGGGTGAGCGCCGGGCCGATGATCGGCAGGTGGTCCGGGGTGTAGTCGATGGTGGCGGCCCACAGCCGCCGCAGTCCCAGCCCCGCGGTCACCGGCACCAGCTCGTTCAGCCGGGCCCGCATCCGGGCCAGGTAGTCCTCGTCCACCTCGCGGGCCCAGCCGGGTGGCTCCTCCGGGTTGCTCATGCCGAACAGCAGGCCACCCTCCTCGGGGCGCCAGTACAGGCCCGCGGTCAGGTCGAAGACCATGGGCACCCGGGCCGGGTCCAGGCCCGGGTGCGGCTCGGTCACCGCCACCTGGTGCCGGGCCCCGCCGACCGGGATGCGCAGCCCGGCCAGCCGGCCGACGTCGGCCAGCTGGGGCCCGCCGGTCAGCACGACCGAGCCCGCTGAGATCGGGCCGTCGCTGGTATGCACGCCGGTAACCCGGCCCGCCTCGCGGAGCAGCCCGCCGAACCGGACCCGCTCGCGCACGTCCACCCCGCTGATGGCCAGCGCCACCGCGTACGCGGTGACGTTGCGCGGCGGGGTTATGTAGCCGTCGGCGGCGCAGAACGTGCCGCCGAGTGTCTGGCCGCCGGCCAGCGTGGGGTTGCGCTCATCCACGTCGTCTGCGTCCAGCCACTGGACGTCCAGGCCCAGCGAGTTCTGCATGGCCATCCGCTGGTGGGCCACCGGGACCTCGGCCTCGGTGAAGCAGGGCAGCAGGTAACCCTGGGCCACGAACCCGGAGTCGATGCCGATCTCGTTGCGCTGGGACTGGTAGAAGCGCTGCGACCACTGGGCCAGCTGAACCGCCTCGGGCGTGCCGCCCTGGGCCCGGACGATGCCGGCCGCCCGGCTGCTCGCCCCCTGGCCGAGCACGCCCTTCTCGATCAGGGTGACCCGCAGGCCGGCCCGGCGCAGGAAGTAGGCGCACCAGGCACCAACCGTCCCGCCGCCCACGACGACGGCGTCGGCGACGGCGTCGGCGACGGCGTCGGCGACGGCGTCGGCGGCGCCCGGCTGGCCGGTGGAGGGCATTGGCACGAGACCGATGCTGGCATAAACTGAACATTCAGTCAAGGCAACGCTCATCCCGCCGCGGGCGCGGCTCAGCGCCCGGGCCAGCCAAAGGAGTGCCGCGTGTACGGGTTGTCGGACGAGGACCTGGCCATCCAGGCGCGGGCGCGCACGTTCGCGGACGAGCTGATCCCGTTCGAGTTCACCGCCGAGATGGGCCACGGTGAGCTGCCCGCGGACGTGACCGCGGGGCATGCCAAGCGGGCCCGCGAACTCGGCCTGCATTCGACCAACATGCCCGCCGAACTCGGCGGCGGCGGGTGCAGCATGCTCCAGGTGGTCCTGGTCCAGGAACAGATGGGCCGGGTAACGAACGCGCTCGGCTGGGTGGCGGCCACCCCCCCGTCGTGGCTGCCAGCCATCGCCACCCCGTACCAGCTGGAGCACTTCGTCCGGCCCGCCATCGCCGGGGAGCGCGAGGAGTGCTACGCGATCACCGAGGAAGGCGCCGGCTCCGATGTGGCCGGGCTGGAGGCCACCGCCCGCCGGGTGAAGGGGGATGGAGAGGGTGCGGACGAGTACGTGCTGAACGGCGTCAAGTGGCACGTGACGTCCTACAACACCGCGGATTTCGCGTTCTTCCAGGCCAGGCTGGCCGACGGGCCGCACGCCGGGGAGCACGCGATGTTCCTGGTCGACCTGCCCAGCCCGGGGGTGACCGTGCTGCGTAACCCGGCCTACTCGCACACGATCAGCCACCACCACCCGATCGTCGAGTTCGCCGACGTCCGGGTGCCCGCCAGCCACCTGATCGGGGCCGAGGGCGACGGGATGAGCTTCGCCTACGAGTGGTTCCGCTTCGAGCGGCTCATGGTGGCGGCGCGCTGCCTGGGCGCCGCCGAGCGGCTGACCGGCGAGATGACCAGGTTCGCCACCGAGCGGCAGGTGTCCGGGCGGCCGATCAGCGAGTTCGGCACGGTGGCGGCCATGCTGGCCGACAGCCTGACCGAGCTGTTCGCGGCCCGGACGCTGGTCTACGAGACCGCGCGCGGCATCGACCGCGGCCACGGCGTCAAGATCGCGCACGCGCAGTGCTCGATGGCCAAGCTGTACGCCTCGGAGATGGCCGGGCGGGTCGCGGACCGGGCCGTGCAGGTGTTCGCCGGCCGCGGCTACATGCGCGAGAACGTGGCCGAACGCTTCTACCGCGAACTGCGCGTCGAGCGGATCTGGGAAGGCACCAGCGAAGTGCAGCGGGCCATCATCGCCGCCCAGATGGCCAAGCGCGGCCCGGCCGCCCTGGCCTGATGCGGCGGGCGGGCCGCCGGTTGCCGGCGGCCCGCCGCCGCGCGCTCAGGCGCCCGGCGTGTGATACGCGAGCGCTGGCACCCAGCGGACGTTCGGCATGACGGTGATGCCGCCCGCGCCCAGGGCGGCGCCCAGCCGTGACTGCATGAACGCCGCCTGGTCCGCCCGGGAGGCCCACACCTCCGTGACGACGAACGAGCCGTCGTCAGCTACGCCGGCCGCGTGCGCCAGCAACCCGGGCGGCCAGTCCCCCTGGCCCGTCTCCTCGTCGATGCCGAGCTGGCGGTTGACCGCCTTGTACTCCTTCTCACCCACGCCAGTGAATTCCAGGATGAGTACGTCAGCCATCGGATCCCCCCTTTGCCTGCCGGGAGCACTCCCCAGCGGCGCCCCCATCGATGATCATGCACAGAGTGGGCCCGGGAGAGCAAGCGGCTGCCCCGGTCATCTCACCAAGGTTGACGACACACGATTACTCGTGCGAGAGTAATCGTGTGTCTTCGATTCGGGTATTCATCCTTGGCACGCTGGCTGCCAGTGGGCCGCTGCACGGTCATCAGATCCGCCATGAGGCCCAGGTAGATCACACCGAGCTGTGGGCCGACGTCCGGGTCGGCTCGCTGTATGGCGCGCTGAAACGGCTGGCCAGCGAGGGCCTGGTCCGCGAGGTGCGCACGGAACGGGTCGGGAACCGTCCGGAGCGGACCGTGTACGAGATCACCCGCGAGGGCCGGCGCGCCCTGGCGGTCGTTCGCGACCAGGCGCTGCGCCAGCTTGACCACCACAACGACCCGTTCGACCTGGCTCTCACCCAGTCCCGGGACCTGCCCGAGGAGACCCTGACCCAGATCGCCGAGAACCGGCTGGCCGGGCTGCGGGTCCTGGCGCAGTCCATGCGGCTCCAGGCGGAGGCCGCCGACATCCACCTCAACGAGGCGGAACGGATGATCATCCGGCACCAGCTCGAGCGTGTGGCGGCGGAGATCCGCTGGCACGAGGAGCTGATCGCCCGGATGCCCAAGATCGCGGCTGACTTCCGCGACGGAGTCGGCGGCCCGGTGGTCAGCCAGCCCGGCGGGCCCAGCCAGTCCGGCCAGCCCGTGATTCCCGGCCAGCCCGGGGAGGCAGTGTGACCACGAACGCCGGCCCGGACCGGGCCAACCCCAACCCCAACGCGAACCCCAGCCCCAGCCCCACGGCCAGCCCCAGCGCCACCGCTGCGCCGGCCGGCCACGGCTGGCGCGCGGTCTCGATCGTGCTGGTCGGCGCGTTCATGGCGCTGCTCGACACCACGATCGTGAACGTCGCGCTGCCGTCCATCCGGACCGGGCTGCACGCCTCCTCGGCCAGCCTGGAATGGATCGTCGCCGGGTACGCCCTGGCCTACGGCCTGGCCCTGGTGCCGGCCGGGCGGGCCGGGGACCGGTTCGGCCACAAGTGGATGTTCCTCATCGGCCTGACCGTGTTCACCCTGGCCAGCGTGGCCTGTGGCGTCTCGCAGCAGCCCGGCGAGATCGTCGCGGCCCGGATCGTCCAGGGCTTCGGGGCTGGCCTGTTCTATCCCGCCATCTCGGCCACCATCCAGCTGTCGTTCACCGGCCCCGCGCGGTCCCGGGCGTTCAGCATGCTGGGCGCCACGATCGGTGTGTCCACCGCGCTGGGGCCGCTGCTCGGCGGCCTGATCATCGCCGGGGCCGGGACCGCCGAGGGATGGCGCTGGGTGTTCCTGGTCAACCTGTTCATCGGGGCGGTCACCGTGCCGCTAGCCGCCTGGCAGCTGCCCAGGTCGCCGGCCCGCGCCCGGCGCGGCTTCGACCCGGTCGGGCTCGGCCTGTTCACCGCGGCCCTGCTGTTGCTGCTCATCCCGCTGGTCGAGGGCGAGCAGGCGGGCTGGCCAGCCTGGTGCTGGGCTTGCCTCGGTGCCAGCGTGCCGGTGCTGGTCCTGCTCGGCGGCTGGGAAGTGGCCGAGGAGCGGCGCGGTGGCGACGCGCTGCTGAAGCCGGGGCTGCTCCGGCAGATGTCCTTCTCGGCCGGCGCGATCTTCGCCGTGGTCTACTTCGCGGGGTTCGCCAGCGTGTTCTTCACCTTGTCCATCCTGTGGCAGGAGGGCCTCGGGCATACCGCGCTGATCACCGGGCTGGTTATCGCCCCGTTCTCCGTCGGCAGCCTGGTCGCCGCGGCCAACAGCGACCGGCTGTCCGCCCGGCTCGGCCGGATGGTCCTGGTCACCGGGTGCTGCCTGGTCATCATCGGGCTCGGGGGCACCGCCCTGGTGGTGCACCTGACCTCACCCACGATCAGCGGCTGGTACCTGATCGCGCCGCTGCTGGTGGCCGGCCTGGGTAACGGCATGACTATCGCGCCGAACCAGGACTTCGTGCTGGCCACGGTGTCCCGCCGGGAGGCGGGCACGGCCAGCGGCATCCTGGGCACCGCGCAGCGCATCGGTACCGCGCTGGGCATCGCGGTGATCGGCACTGTGCTGTTCGGCAGCCTGCGGGTGCACCCCGGGCCGGATGCCGTCGCGGTCGCGTTCAGCCACAGCGCTCAGCTGGCCCTGCTGGCCAACCTCGGGTTCGTCGTGCTCGCCCTGCTCCTAGTGCTGGCCCTCCCCCGGCGCATCCCCGGCCACGACTGAGCGGGGCCGGGCGGCGCCTACTGGGCCGCGGCCGGCTGGGCCGGGGCCGGCTGGGGCTGGTACTCCCCGGCACTGCCGGTGTTCCACACCCGTTCGCCCAGGTAGCCGCGGGCGACCATGGTGACGAACTGGTAGACCGCGTCCTCCTCGGCGGACAGCGGGCCGGGGATCGCCTCCGGCGAGGCCAGCCCGCGCTGCACGGACTCACAGGCGTGCCAGTCCTGCTGGTTGGTGATGTCCCAGAAGTCCACCGCGTAGCCCGGGTCGAAGTCGGCCTTCCTGGCCGCCTCCGGGGCGAACGCCCAGGTGCACTCGATCCGGGTACGGCCCGCGGCCAGCGGGGTCAGCCGGTGCGTCATCACGTAGTCCGGGTGCAGGCTGAGCAGCACGTTCGGCCAGACGTTCACATAGATGACCGTCCGTAGCCCTTTCGCGTCCAGATTGCGCAACGCCACTCCGCGGCTGGTGCCGTCCAGCGACATCGTGGCCATTCCGTCGCGCAGATCCATCCAGCCGCCGACCCAGGTCCCGGGGGCTGAGTAGTTCTCGCCGCTCCTGGGCGGGCTGACCCGGCACAATTCCGGGTGGATCTGCGGGCAGTGGTAGCACTCGTGGTAGTTCTCGGTGAGCACCTTCCAGTTGGCGGCCACCTCGTAGTCGTGCTGGCCACGCACCACCAGCCGCCCCACCTCGTACCCGGCGATCACTTCGTCCAGGGCGCCGAGGGAGCCGTCCAGCGGCCCGGCGTGGCCGGAACCGTCCGCGAACACCAGGCCGTGCCATTCCTGCACCGGTAGTTCCACCAGTCCCCACTGGCTGGCGTCGAAGCCTGGCTTGTTCTTGAAGCCCGCTGCCGCGCGCAGGTTGCCGGACAGCCCGTAGGTCCACGAGTGGTACGGGCAGATGATCACGTTTTGCTTACTGGCCGCGCCGCAGGGCAGCAGTTCGTGGCCGCGGTGCCGGCAGAAGTTCGCGAATCCGCGGAGCACCCCGTCGTCGCCGCGGACGATCAGCACGCTGCCCGGCCCGACCTGTTCGGCGCGCATGTCGCCTGGCTCCGGCGTCTGCGCGCTGCGCCCGACGCACATCCAGCCACCGCCGAAGAAGTGCCGCTGCTCCCAGGCGAACACGTTCTCGTCCACGTACGCGGCTGGGGGCAGCATCCGGCTCTGGCCGAACGGGCGGAGGGCCGAACGGACCCCGGCGAGGTCCAACGGGGCCGGCGGGTATGCCGTGGAGGCGGATGCGGGCTTGACCGAACGAAGATCCTGACTGACCATACAGTCAAGGATAGGCTGCCAGTTCCCGGCGTGTCCAGAGCCCGGACGGTCAGCGGGCCGCAACTCCGGCTGGACGGCCTGCCCCAAGCCAACCTCAGGAGCCCGGTACGGCACAATGCCCGCAGAAGCCGGGGTGACTTCGGCGTTCCGGAGTGGCCCGGACGGCCGCTGGCTGGTCCGTTACGTGGTGCAGGGCGGTGGGCACCTGGTTTTACCTCGATCACCGCTGGGTGTTCGACATCTTGCTGAGCAACCCAGCCGCGGCGGCGGAGTACCGGTTGCCGTTCGCCAGGTACGCCGCCGCGGTCGGCTGCCACCCGTAGCACCTCTGGCCAGCTTCGCTAGGTTGGTGCACGTGAGCAGCCCACTCGAAGTCACCGCCCAGGTCCGGGTGCAGGCCGGCGCCGAGCGGGTGTGGCAGGCCGCTACCGACTGGTCCCGGCAGGGCGACTGGATCTGGGCCACCCGGGTGCACGGCGGCCAGGGCGTGGGGGCCCCGGTGACCGGCTGGACCGGGCTGGGCCCGGTCGGCTTCACCGACACCATGGTGATCACCGAGTGGGATCCACCGCGGCGCTGCGTAGTCGAGCACACCGGCCGGGTGATCCGCGGGGCCGGCATCTTCGAGGTGCGCGCCGACGGCGCGGAATGCGAGTTCCGCTGGACCGAGGATCTGCGGCTGCCATTGCCCGCCTGGCTGGGCAGCCTGGTGGCCGGGCTGGTCCGCCCACTGGCCGAATGGGCCCTGGCCTCGTCTCTGCGCCGCTTCGCCCGGCAGTTCTAGCCCCGCCGCCGCTCAGTCACGGCCTCCGCCAAACCGCAGGTAGACGGTGAGCGCCGCGATGAACACGGCCACGCCGATGCCCAGGTACAGGATGTCGATGGTCTCGTTGAACTCGAGCACGATGTCGGTGAACGTCACCGCGGTGACCAGGATGATCATGGAGATGACCCGCGCCTTGAGGTCGTTCAGGTCGTTCATCTCCAGCCACGCCGGAAGCGGCAGCGGCCGCTCAGCTCCAGCGTCGCCGGCCTTAGCCACGAACAGGGCGTAGAACCCGAACGCGGCGATCATCAGCGTGGCCCCGATCAGGTACAGATCGATCTCGGTCAGGAACAGCCGGAGGTTGTGCACGGCGAACGGTTCGTGCACGATGTCCACCACGAAGTGCACCACGACCACGGTGCCGTAGATGAACGCGCCAACCGCGGAGAGCAGCAGGACGACCACCGGGAGCAGGACGGTCAGCTGGGCCAGGGCCAGCCCGCGCTCGAAGCCACGCTGCAGCCGATCTCCGCCGGCCGGGTTGCCGCCGTCCCCCGCCCGGCCGGGCCGTGTCGGGCTGGTGCCGACCCGGCGGGCCGGGGCCGGGGCGTCGGCTCCCCCCGGCTCGCTGGACTCCGGTTCGGTCATTCGCCTCCCTCGTGGTGGCTACCCGGCCGGCCGTTCGCCTTCGGGCCCGGCCTGACCGCGGCGTTCGCCGCCCATGGGTGATCGCCATCATGGCCGGCGCGCTGCTCATGCACATACTTCCCCATCGGGCGGCGCATCTCGCTGTTGCCCTGACATTCCGGGCCGGCGCGGGGTTCGCCCGCTACGAGGGGTCCCCCGGCGGCGGGGGAACCCGCCGCGGCCCCGCGGGCATCCGGCCGCTCTCACCTGACGTTGCCTTATGCTCGCTACTCATGGCAGGCCGCAACCCAGGCCACTTCGGCGAGTCGCTCAGCCCACGCGGGAAGTGGGTGCTGGGTGCCATCGGCGTGGCCCTGCTGGCCGTGCTGGCCGGCGTGGGGGTGTGGTCCACGGTCAACCAGGGCAGCTACAACCGGTCGCAGAACGGCTGCATCAACGTGACCGTAGTCAGTTCCACGGGTGCTGGGACCATCCACGCGTGCGGCACCAAGGCCCGCACGCTGTGCCAGAGCGCATTCCACCACAACGACAAGCTGTCCCGGCTGACCCGGCCGCAGTGTCGGCTGGCCGGCCTGGGCGGCCAGCAACCCTAACGCCCGGCCACCCGGACCGGGTAGCGTCAGCGCACCTTTCACGCGGCTGGCCCGCTAAGACCAGGACAAAACGGGCATCTACTGCACCAGATCCGTGAAAGGTGGGATCGGGCCGGTCCGGGCCGCCCGCGCGCCGGTGCTGGTGTGACTCATGGGATCGGTGGGACCACTGGGTTTGTGCCCAGCCGCAGGTAGCCAGCCGGGCGGGCAGGCCGGGCCGGGCGAGCAGGCCGGGCCGGGCCGGGCGGGCAGGCCGGGCCGGGCGGGCAGAACACGGGACGGGGCAGAACAACTGCGGGCTACCGCGCCAGCCGCCGGAAGGCGGCCGCGCGGTAGCCCGCAGCACAGAGTGGAGGTGGCGGGAATCGAACCCGCGTCCTTCAGTACATCACCAGGGCTTCTCCGAGCGCAGCCTGCGTCGATTTTCTCAGCCCCGGCAGTCCTGCAGGCAGGCCGCCGACGGGCTCAGTCGCTGTTCGGTGTCCCGCTCAGCCCCGCGACCGGGCCGAACGGTGGATCCTCCTAGCTGATGCCAGGCACCGGGCCGGAGGCGCTCCCGGGCTGACAACCCCTAACTCGCGTCAGGCCGCGAGGGCGAGGTGAGTGCGCTTAACATTGGCACTTATTAATGTGCGGTCACAGGATTTACGAGGTTATGTCCGCCGTCCTCGGCTCGCTTCCCCTGGCTCAACCACTGAAGTCGAAGCCTGTCACCCCCTATGGGTAACACCTGTTCAGTTATCAAGCTGCCGTGCGCCACGCCAGTCAGAACACGGTGACTCACGACGGTACTGGAGTCAACACCTGAGCACCAACCGGAATTCCGTCCGGCGCGGGCGGGCAGCAACCCGCACACCACAAGATGCCCGATGGGCGCCCGCGAAGCGGGTCCCATCGGGCATCTCACGTGGTGATGAGATACCCCCGTGGGCGCTGGCGGTGGCCGAAGTGCACCCACGGGGGCCGACCGGCAGGGTCGGGGCCGGTCTCACACCCGGACCTCCCCCGAGATGAGGTCCGGTTCCCATCACGGCGACTGGGGCGCAACCCCCCAAGCGGCTCCCAGTCATTAGGTAAGACGCCAGCAGGTATCCCATTGGTTGCTCAGGGTTACCAAAATCAAGGTCAGGTTCACGCTATGCAATCGCCGGCCCGGGCATTATCCGCCCATACCGGTAAGGAACGAGCTGCCCAGCGGGACCGCCGAGCCTGCCGCGGACCTGGTCAGCTGCAGCACCGCGAACGCCATGCCGCCCCGGTAGCCGACGAACCAGTGCGCCCACCACTTGGAGCCCGGGGTGGCCTGGGCCGTGCCCACCTGCCCGGACACCGGGGTACCGCTCAGGTTGGCGGACTGGGCGGCCCCCTTGGCTACTACGGCCCGCATGAGCTGGCGCAACTCCCCCACGGTCTGCGCGCCCGCCACCGCGCGCGGGCGCAGGCCGGGGTCGGGCGGCGAGGTGATCAGCACCGGCGGGTGCCAGGTGCCCGCGTCCACTCCCGCCGCCACCAGGGCCATGTCCAGCGGGCTGACCTCGACACCCTGCTGGCCCACGGTGTCCGCGGCCAGCCCGGCCTGGGTGCTGGCGGCCCGGAACGATCCGGTGAACGCGCTCAGCGGCAGCCGCCAGTTCAGGCCGAGGCCGAAGTCGCTGGCGCTCTCGGTGAGCCTGGCTCCGCGGAGCCCGAGCGACAGGGTGGTGAACGCCGTCCCGCAGGACTGCTCGAAGTCGGTGCTGAACGGGGGCTGCGCCCCCAGCCGGGGCACCGTGGGCACGTTGGTGAACGTCCGGCCGCCGACCAGGGTGCTGGACCGGCACGGGATCGGTGTGGACAGCGACAGCCCGCCGGCCAGCAGCGCGGCGGTGGACACGATGGTGAACGCGTTCCCGGGCTGGTAGTGACCATCCAGCGGGTCCACCTTCGGCGCCCCGGCCGCGTTGCGGTCGGCCACGGCCAGGATGTGCCCGCTGGACGCCTGGACGGCGATGATGACCCCGGCGGACGGCTGGCTGGCCAGCGCCCGGTCCGCGGCCGCCTGCGCGGCACCGTCAATGGTGGTGCGCACCGGGGCGCCCGGCTGCCCGTCCCACTTCTTCAGCACGGCCACCTGGTGCCCGGCGCTGTTCTCGGCGATGATCTCGGTCTGCGCGGTCCCGGCCAGCATGCGCTGGTAGACCTGCTGCAGCCCGGACACGCCGACCGTGGTGCCGGGCCGGTAGGAGATGCCCTGCTTCTGCAGGGCGGGCGCGATCTCGGTGCCGACCGTGCCGGTCACGTCGCTGGCCAGGCTGCTGAACAGCCGCCGGGAGACCCGGCGCACGGTCAGCCCCGGCACCCGGCGGAGCTTGTGCCGCAGCTCGCGGTACTCCTCCGGCTCGAGGGTGAGCAGGGTCAGCGGCGACGACTGCGGGGCCGCGCGGATCACGCTGAGCACCTGATCCTCGTCCAGCCCGGTGGCGGCGGCGAACGCGGTGGCGGTGGCCACCGGGCTGGCCAGCCGTCCCGCCCGCACCTGGGCGATCCAGGCCGGCGACGGCCGGATCAGCGAGTGGCCGGCCGCGTCGAGCAGCGGCGCCCGGTTCGGCATCCGGCTGACCACGGCCATCCGTACGCCCTGGCGCAGCCCCGGGTTGATCACGGACGGGCTCCACTCCACCCGCCACGACCCAGCTATCTTGCGCAGCGTGAAATGGCCTTCGTAGTCCCAGGCCGCCCCGTCCTGGCCCAGGTCGACGGACGCGTGGAAGTAAGCTTCCGCGATCCCGGCGTGCTGGCTGATCTGCCCCATGGACAGGTAGTAGGCCGCCGCACCCAGCTGCTGGTAAGCGGTGCGCAACGCCACGGTCACCGGGCCGGGCGGGCCGGTGGTCAGCGCGGCCGCCTCCCTGTACTGGCCCTGCGCCCAGGCCAGCAGGAAGTTCTGCGCCGCCGGCTCGGCGGACGGCTCGCCGCTGACGATGCCGGTGGCGATCCCGGCCACCAGGAGGGCGCAGGCCAGCCCGGCGGCCGCCAGTTTCAGCTGCCGCGACCTCGAGCGCAGGCCGCTCACTACTCCCCCGACGCCGCCGCTGCGCGGTGCGCGTCCGCCGACGGCAGGCTGCGGATCACGCTTAACTGAGACGAAGGGCGTCACGGGCCGACGGGCAGCCGCGTGCGCCCCACGCCTACGGTAGGAGGCCACGGCCTGGCACGCCATCAGCCCCGCCGCCGGAAGGCACGTTCCACCTCCCGGGCGGCATCGCGTTGCGCCAGATCGTGACGCTTGTCGTAAGTACGTTTGCCGCGCGCCAGGGCCAGTTCCACCTTGACCCTGCCATCCTTAAAATACAGCGCCAGCGGCACAATAGTGAGCCCGCGTTCCGCCGTCTTAGCCGCCCACCGGTCGATCTCCTTGCGGTGCAGCAGCACCTTGCGCGGCCGGCGTGGTTCATGGTTGGTCCAGGTGCCCTGGGTGTACTCGGGGATGTGCACCCCGTGCAGCCAGATCTCGCCGTCCTGAATCTGGGCAAACCCGTCGGTCAGCGAGGCCCGCCCGGCCCGCAGCGACTTGACCTCGGTACCGGTGAGCACCAGCCCAGCCTCGACCGTGTCCTCGATGTGGTAGTCGTGCCTGGCCCGGCGGTTCCGGGCGATGACCGTGGACTGCGGCCTGGAGTTGGCGGCCATGGCTTAGCGTCCGCCGGGCTCAGGCGCGTAGATAGCGCCTGAGCGTGAGGAAGGACGTGACGCCACAGAGCAGCACTCCCATGACCATGGCCAGCACGATGACCTCGATGAGATCAGACAGGCTGAGCTGCACGTTGTAGGGAAAGTACTGCTGCAGCGCATCCAGGCCCATCGTCTTGACCGCGACGAGCAGCGCGGCGGCGACGACCCAGCCGATCAGCCCCGCGATGACTCCTTCCAGCAGGAAGGGTAGCTGAACGTAGAAGTTGGACGCGCCGACCAGCCGCATGATGCTGGTCTCCCGGCGGCGGTTGAACGCGGACAGCCGGATCGTGTTGGCCACCAGCAGGATGGCCGCGATGACCAGGATGATCGCGGTGATGATGACCGCGTCCCGGGCCCCGTTGAGCAGCTTGTAGAAGTTGGACAGGATCGACTCGACGTTGACGATGTTGTCCACACCCGGGCGGCCCTGCACGGTGCCCGCCACCACGTTGTAGTCGGTCTGCGCGTTAGCGAGCTTGACCTGGAAGGAGTCCGGGATCTCGTTCTCGGTGACCAGGCTGGCGAACGACTTGTCGTGGGCGAAGTCCTGCTTGAACCGGGCGAACGCCTGGGCCTGCGACTCGTAGTAGACGTGCTCCACGCCGTGCGACCGCAGCGAGAGCAGATCATCGTAGATCTGCTGCCGCTCGGCCACGGTGGCCGGGCCGTTCTGCTTGCACTGCGGGCTCACGCTGGTCGTGGTGCACAGGTAGATCGACAGCTGGACGCGGCCCTGCCAGTAGGTCCGGGTGTTGTCCACCTGCTTGACGAACAGCAGCCCGGTGCCGAGCAGCGACAGGCTGATCGCCACCACGACGACCAGCGCAACCGTCATGGTGAGGTTGCGCCGGAGGCCGGTCCAGACCTCCTGAAACAGGAACTGTCCACGCATGGTTGTCTGAATCCCTTGGTAATTCCTTGGTATCCGGTACCGCCCAGACCCCGTCAGCCACCCTGACTGCGCCAGCGGCGGCCGAGCTGGTCAGTACGCCTGGCCGTACACCCCGCGTGACTGGTCGCGCACAATCTTCCCGTACTCGAGCTCGATGACCCGCTTACGCATGGAGTCCACGATCGCCGCGTCGTGCGTGGCCATAACGACCGTAGTACCTGTCCGGTTGATCCGGTCCAGAACCTTCATAATCCCGATCGACGTGGCCGGGTCGATGTTCCCGGTCGGCTCGTCGGCCAGCAGGATCATCGGCCGGTTCACGAACGCCCGGGCCATCGCGACCCGCTGCTGCTCACCACCGGACAGCTCGTGCGGCATCCGGTCGTGCTTGCCCTCCAGGCCGACCAGGTCCACCACTTCCGGGACCACCTTGCGGATGAACCGCCGCGGCTTCCCGATCACCTGCAGCGCGAACGCCACGTTCTGGTACACGTTCTTGTTGGGCAGCAGCCGGAAGTCCTGGAACACGCACCCGATCCGGCGCCGCAGGTAGGGCACCTTCCAGTTGGTCAGCCGGGCGAGATCCTTGCCGGCCACGTGGATCCGGCCCTCGGTCGGCTTCTCCTCATTCAGCACCAGCCGCAGGAACGTCGACTTGCCCGATCCCGACGGCCCGACCAGGAAGACGAACTCGCCCTTCTCGACGTCGATGGTGACGTTCTCGAGCGCCGGGCGGCTCTGGTTGGCGTACGTCTTAGTGACGTTATCGAAGTGGATCACAGGCCCATCACTACGCTTGACAGAAATGCGGGACCAGGCGGCCGGATCCGGCTGCCGTACGGCCTGCCGGGCTCTCGGGGGGTGTCCGGTTTGGCCAGGCGCTAGTCTAGGGGGGAAAGCGGCTCGCAGCGGCCAACACTACAGAACTGGCCCGGGCGAGCGCGGACCGGAGGGACCCAGGTGAGTTGTGAACACTTGATCTGCGCCCAGTGCGCGGGGCCTGTGGTCGAGGCGCGCTGCCCTGCCTGCCAGGCCGCCCGGGCCCACGTGCATCACCACTCCAGCCTGACCAAGCCGGTGATCCTGGCCGCCCTGCTCGCGGTGCTGCTGCTCGCGCTCGCGCTGCAGCTCGCGCACTAACCACCCACCCCGCTGCGCAACGCCCGCCCGGGGCCGGTGGCCCCCGGCGGTGCGCGGTTACCCGGCGGGGTTCTTGCGCAGCCAGCGGATCTCGGCCTCGATGAAGTCGTCGATCTCGCCGTCCATCACGGCCGCCGTGTTCCCGGTCTCGAGGCCGGTCCGCAGGTCCTTCACGTTCTGGTACGGGTGCAGCACGTAGTTCCGGATCTGGGTGCCCCAGCTGCCGGATGAGTCACCGCGCAGCTCGGCCATCTTGGCCGCCTGCTCGGCCCGCTTGCGCTCCAGCAGCTTGGCCTGGAGCACGGCCATGGCGGTGGCCTTGTTCTGGATCTGGCTGCGCTCGTTCTGGCAGGACACCACGATCCCGGTGGGCAGGTGGGTTAGCCGCACCGCGGAGTCGGTGGTGTTCACCCCCTGGCCACCAGGCCCGCTGGACCGGTACACGTCCACCCGGATCTCGTCTTCCGGGATATCGATGTGATCGGCCTGCTCCACCACCGGGATCACGTCCACCCCGGCGAACGAGGTCTGCCGGCGGCCCTGGTTGTCGTACTTGGAGATGCGCACCATCCGGTGCGTGCCGTGCTCGCCACGCAGCGTCCCGTAGGCGTACGGCGCCTTGATCGCGAACGTGGTGGACTTGATGCCCGCCTCCTCCGCGTAGGACGTGTCGTAGATCTCGCTCGGGTACCCGTGCCGTTCTGCCCAGCGCAGGTAGATGCGCCGCAGCCCTTCGGCCCAGTCGGCCGCGTCGGCCCCGCCCGCCTGGGCGTTGATGGTGATCAGCGCCTCCCGGGCGTCGTATTCGCCGGACAGCAGCGTGCGCACTTCGAGCTGGTCGATCTCCTTGCGGAGTGCGGCCAGGTCACGGGTGGCCTCTTCGCGGGTTGGTTCGTCGTGCTCCTGGTCCGCCAGCTCGAACATCACCCGGGTGTCGTCGAGGCGGCGGCGCAGGCTGCCCAGCCTGCTGAGCTCGCCCTCGAGGTAGGACAGCCGGCGGGTGACCGCCTGGGCTCGTTCCTGGTCGTCCCAGAGGCCGGGGTCGGCGGCGCGGGCCCTCAGGTCGTCGGCCTCGTGCCGCATGGCCTCGGGGTCGAGAACGGATTCCACACTGGTAAGCGTCGACGACAGTTCCGAGATTTCACTTGCGGGATCGGTACCTGCCATGCGGGAAAGCCTACGCGAGCGCGGGCATTCGAAAGGACGATCGCCCGCTAACTCACCCCCGGCGTTCGGGCAGCGAGCTCGCGGTGACCAGGGTCCGGATGGCCCGGACGGCGACGGACAGCATGGCCACGGTGAACCGGTCGCTCTCCCAGATCTCGGTCAGTGTCTGGGCCGCCCGCTGCACCGCGGTGTCGTTGCGGCCGACCCAGTCCACGAGCCGCTCCTCCGGGCTGCCTGGGCCGGTCACCTCCAGCACGTCCCGGGTGATCGCCGCGTGCGCGGCGTACAGGTCGTCGCGCAGCGCGGCCCGGGCCATCGTGTTCCACCGGTCGTCCCGGGGCAGCGCGGTGATCCGGTCCCGCAGCCGGGTGATCTGCAGCCGGTCGGCCAGGTCGAAGTAGACCTCGGCCGTCTCCTCCACGCCGCGCCCGACCGCCGCGGCGATCTCCACCAGGTCGAACGCCGAGTAGGCGGGCACCATGCCGGCCACCCGCTCGGCCAGCGCCTGCGGCACGCCCCGGGCGGCGAACGAGTCGAGCCGGTCGGTGAACGAGGACCTGTCCCGGCCGGTGAGCAGCTTGGGCAGCCCGGAGGTGACGCTGAGCACCCCGCCGGAGAAGAAGTCGATGGTCTCCGCGATGTCGAACGGCGGCCTGCGGTTGTGCAGCAGCCACCGGGTGCCCCGCTCGGTCAGCTTGTGCCCCTCCAGCAGCATGTCCAGCTGGGTGCGCACGTCGACCACGCCGTCCAGCGCCTCCACCTGGGCCCAGAACCCGGGCAGGTCGAAGACCTGCCGGGCGACCAGGAACGCGGCGGACAGGTCCGGCACCGACGCCCCGGTCTCCTCGTTCATCCGGAACAGGAACGTGGTCCCGGACCGGTCCACCATGTCGTTGACCACCGCGGTGGTGATGATCTCCCGGCGCAGCGGGTGGGCATCCATCTGGCTGGCGAACTTCTCCCGCAGCGGGACCGGGAAGTACCCGGTGAGCACCGACCGCAGGTACGGGTCGTCGGGCAGCGCCGAGGCCAGCATCTCCTGCTCCGCCCCGATCTTGACCTGGGCCAGCAGCACGGCAAACTCCGGGGTGGTGAGGCCCAGCCCGGCTGACCGGCGTTCGGCAACTTCCTTGTCGCCGGGGAGCACCTCCAGGCGGCGGCTTATCCGCCCGTCCCGGGCCATCTTGCGCATCATCCGGCTGTGCACGTGCAGCATTTCCGCGGCCTGGGCCCGGGACGAGGCGAGCGCGCGGTTCTGGTGATAGTTGTCCCGCAGCACCAGGTCCGCGACCTCGTCGGTCATCTCCTGGAGCAGCCGGGTGCGCTGCTCGCCGGTGAGCTCGCCGCGGCTTACGCTCTCGGCCAGCAGGATCTTGATGTTGACCTCGTGGTCAGAGGTGTCCACGCCGGCCGAGTTGTCGATGAAGTCGGTGTTGATCAGGCCGCCGGCCAGCGCGTACTCGATCCGGCCGGCCTGGGTCACGCCCAGGTTGCCGCCCTCGGCGATCACCTTGGCCCGGACCGCGGTGGCGTCGATGCGCACCGCGTCGTTGGCCCGGTCCCCGGCGTCGGCCTGCGACTGGGTGCTGGCCTTGACGTACGTGCCGACCCCGCCGTTCCACAGCAGGTCCACCGGCGCGGCCAGGATGGCCGAGATCAGCTGGTCCGGGGGCAGCGCGCGGACGTCCTCGGCCAGGCCGAGCACCTGGCGGGCCGGCTCGGACACCGGGACGGACTTCGCGCTGCGCGGCCACACCCCCCCGCCCGCCGAGATGAGCGTGGCATCGTAGTCGGCCCATGACGACCGGGGCAGCTCGAACAACCGCTGCCGTTCCGCGAAGCTGGTCTCCAGGCCGGGGGCCGCGTCGAGGAAGATGTGCCGGTGGTCGAACGCGGCGACCAGCTTGATGTGCCGGGACAGCAGCATCCCGTTGCCGAACACGTCGCCGGACATGTCGCCGATCCCGGCCACGGTGAAATCGGTGGTCTGGGTGTCCACGCCGAGCGTGGCGAAGTGGAACTTGACCGACTCCCAGGCGCCGCGGGCGGTGATGCCCATCTTCTTGTGGTCGTAGCCCTCGGACCCGCCGGAGGCGAACGCGTCGCCCAGCCAGTAGCCGTAGCTGGTGGCGATCTCGTTGGCCGTGTCGGAGAACGTGGCCGTGCCCTTGTCCGCCGCCACCACCAGGTAGGGGTCGTTGGTGTCGTACCGGACCACGCCCGGCGGCGGCACCACCTGGCCCGCGTGCAGGTTGTCGGTGACCTCCAGCATGGCGCTGATGAACGTGCGGTAGCAGGCCAGCACCTCGGCCTGGTACGCCTCGCGGTCCGCGGCGTCGGGCAGCCGCTTGCAGACGAAGCCGCCCTTGGCCCCGGACGGCACGATGACCGAGTTCTTCACCTCCTGGGCCTTGGCCAGGCCGAGGATCTCGGTGCGGAAGTCCTCGCTGCGGTCCGACCAGCGCAGCCCGCCGCGGGCGACCGCGGCGAACCTCAGGTGCACGGCCTCCAGCCGCGGCGAGTAGACGAACAGCTCGAACCGCGGCCGGGGCGCGGGCAGGTCCGGCACCTCGGCCGCGTCCAGCTTGACCACCAGGTACGGCGTCGGTGCGGGCTCGTCAGCGCTGGCCCCGCCGTGCGGCGCGGCGAAGTAGTTGGTGCGCAGCGTGGCCAGGATGAGCGCCAGGTAGGCGCGCAGCACCCGGTCGTGGTCGAGCACCGCGACGTCGTCCAGTTCGCCGCGGATCTCCTCGGTAATGGCCTCGCTGCGCTCGGCCTGGCCCGCCTGCCGGGCCGGGTCGAACCGGGACTCGAACAGCCGGACCAGCAGCCGGGTCACGGTGGTGTTGGAGCGCAGCACCCGCTCGATGTAGTTCTGGCTGAACCGGGTGCCCACCTGGCGCAGGTACTTGGCGTACGCGCGCAGCATCATGATCTGCCGCCAGCTCAGGTGGGCGTCCAGGACCAGCGCGTTGAACCCGTCGTCCTCGATGTGCCCGCGCCACAGCGCGCCCAGCGCCTCCTCGAACAGGCCCTTGACCGCGCTCGGCGCCGGGACCGCGGCCAGGCTGCCCGAACTGCCCCGGCGCAGCCCGAAGTCGTAGACCCAGAACGGTGTGGCCAGGCCCGGGCCCTTGAACTCATACGGGTGCTCGTCGACCACCTCGACGCCCATGTGCTGCAGCCGGGGCAGCACGTCGGTCAGCGTGATCGGGGAGCCGACCCGGTAGATGGTCAGCCGCCAGACCAGCGGGCGGCCGGGCGGGGCGTGCTCCACCGGCACCCCGCCGGAGAACCCCTCGGCCTCCCACATCTCGAACGCGACCTGCTCGCCGCTCTCCAGCATGCGGGCGATCTGGGTCAGGTCGTCCAGCGCGTACACCGCGGGCACGTCGGCCTTGTACGTCTCCGGGATGGCCGACGCGCAGATGCCGAGCAGCGCCTGGGCCTCTGCCTCGCCCAGCCGCTCGTGCGCGGCCGCGGCCAGGTCCTCGTCCCAGGACCGCACCGCGGCGGCCAGCTTGGCTTCCAGCTCGGCCGTGTTGACCTCGGGCAGCTGGGTGCCGGGCTCGGCCCGCACCACCACGTGCAGCCGGGCCAGGGCCGAATCGCCGACCGTAGCGCTGTACTCCACGGCCACCCCGCCGAACGCCTGCCTGAGCACCTCCTGGGCGCGCAGCCGGACCGCGGTGGTGTACCGGTCCCGGGGCAGGTAGACCAGGCAGGACATGTACCGCCCGTACCGGTCCCGGCGGAGGAACAGCCGGGTCTGCCGCCGCTCGCGCAGCGCCAGCACGCCGAGCGCGATCGGGATGAGCTCCTGCGGCGTGATCTGGAACAGCTCCTCGCGCGGGTAGCCCTCGAGGATCTCGGTCAGGTCCTGCCCGTCGTGGCTGTCCCCGGTAATCCCGGCCGCGTCCAGCACGCTGGCCAGCTTGCGCCGCAGCACCGGGATGCGGGTGATGCTCTCGTGGTAGGCGGCGTGCGTGAACAGGCCGAGGAAGCGGTACTCGCCGTTGATCTGGCCGGCCTCGTCCACCCGCTTGACCGCGATGTAGTCCAGGTAGGACGGCCGGTGCACGGTGGACCGTGAGTTGGCCTTGGTGATGATGAGCCGGACCGGCTCCTTGGCCCGGGCCCGCACCTCGGGCGGCAGCCCGCCGAACCCCTTCGAGCCCGGCCGGTCGTGCCGCAGGATGCCCAGCCCGGTCCCCGGCACGGCCTGCAGCGACATTTCTGGGTCGTCCACCAGGTCATACTCCCGGTAGCCGAGGAACGTGAAGTGATTGTCGGCCAGCCAGTGCAGCAGCGCGATGGTCTCGGCTGGCGCGCTGGCCCCCTCGGCGGACAGCCGGTCGGCCAGCCAGGTCGCCTTGGCCTGCATCCGCGGGTAGTCCTCGACCGCGACCCGCACGTCCTGCAGCACCCGGTGCAGGTCCTTTTCCAGCCCGGGCAGCGGCACGTCGCAGGCCCGGCTGTCGAGCTCGATGTGGGTCCACGACTCGGCCAGCTCGTCGTGCCCGGTGTGGATGGTATCCAGCGGCCCGGACACCTCGCACAGCGCCCCGGCCACGTCCCGGCGGACCAGCAGCTGCGGGTGCAGGACCTGGTAGCTGCTCGCGCCGTGCCGGGCCAGCTCCATGGTCACCGAGTCGACCAGGAACGGCATGTCGTCGGTGATGATGTCGATCACGGTGCGGCCCGGGTCGAACGCGGCCACCGAGCCACCCTGGCCGACCCGGACCAGGGTGCGGCCCTGCGGCCGGCTGGCGGCCAGCCGGGCCTGGTCCAGGGCCACCGCGGCCACCGGCCCGGCCCCGGCCGCGGCCAGGTCCTCGTCCGGGACGTGCCGGTAGTAGGCCCGGAAGTAGGCCAGCAGGTCCCCGACGCCCACGTCGGCCGGCCCGGCCGGCCCGGCCAGGCCGGCCGCCTCGGCCAGCAGCGCATCCCGGTTATCCGACATATGTAGTCACGCTCCCTGTGGTCACAGCACGTCCCGTAGCTCCCACAGCAGCGGGTAGTAGCGCACCGGCACCCGGGACCGCAGGTACGGCGCCCCGGTTGACCCGCCGGTGCCGGATTTGGTGCCGATCTGCCGCTCCACCATGGCCACGTGCCGGGACCGCCACAGCCCGGCCAGCTCGTCATGGGTGAGCAGGTCCTCGGCCAGCTGCCAGAGGTCGTCATAGCGGGCCCGGTCCCGGGCCACCACGCCCAGCGAGCCCAGCACCTCCGCGTCGGACCCGGCGGGCAGCCCGCGGGCGGCCAGCAGCTCCAGGTAGGCATCCCAGATGCTCGGCTCGGCCAGGCGGCGGCGCAGCCGGGCCTGTTCGGCGTCGGTCGTCCCGCGCAGCCGGGCCAGGTAGCGCTCGTCCTTGAGCCCGGACAGGAACTCCAGCTCGCGGTACTGCACCGACTGGAACCCGCTGGCCGGCGACAGAATGGCGCGGAACTCCAGGAAGTCCTGCGGGGTCATGGTTTCCAGGATGTCCACCTGCGCGATCAGCAGCCGGTCCACGGCGTGCACCCGGCGCAGCAGGTGCCGGGCCCGCCAGGTCTCCCCGGCGGTCATCGCGTCCCGGACCGCCGCCAGCTCGTGCAGCAGCTGCCCGAACCACAGCTCGTAAACCTGGTGCACGGTGATGAACAGCAGCTCATCATGGGCGGCCGGGTCGGCCTGCGGCACCTGCTGGGCCAGCAGCTCGGGCAGCCGCAGGTAGCTGCCGTAAGTCAGCCGCCCGCCTTCTTCGCCGAAGTTGCGCGGGCTCGGCGGAACCAGCCGTGCTGGGGAGGCTGAACTGGATACGCCCGCACCACGCCGTTGTGGTGTTGTCACCCGATAACGCTCCTCAGTCACCCTTCTCGCCGCGCTGCACCTGCTCCTGACTGTAGCCGGGGTCGGCCTGACTCGCGAACAGGCCCAGCACCTCCGGGTTGGCCAGCGCGTCCGGGTCGGCGGCCTGGCCGACCGGTGTGCCGAGCAGGATCTTGCGCACCGGGACCTCCAGTTTCTTGCCCGACAGCGTCCTCGGCACCCCGGGTACCTGGTGGATTTCGTCCGGCACATGCCGCGGCGACAGCTCGCTGCGCAGCGCGCCGCGGATCCGCCCGGTCAGCTCGTCGTCCAGGTCATGGCCGCCGGCCAGCACCACGTACAGCACCAGCCGCCCCGGGCGGCCCAGCTGCCCGGTGTCCACGACCAGGCTGTCGGTGACCTCGGGCAGCCGTTCCACCACCCGGTAGAACTCGCTGGTGCCCATCCGCACGCCGCCCCGGTTCAGCGTGGCGTCCGAGCGGCCGTAGATGACGCACCCGCCGTCCGGCAGCATGGTGATCCAGTCCCCGTGCCGCCACACCCCGGGGTAGGCGGCGAAGTAGCTGGCGCGGTAACGCTCCCCGCCCGGGTCGTTCCAGAAGCCGACCGGCATGGACGGCATCGGCTCGGTGATGACCAGCTCGCCGACCTGGCCGGTGACCGGCCGGCCGGACTCGTCGAACGCCTCGACCCGCGCGCCCAGGCAGCGCCCGGCGATGACGCCCGCCCGCACCGGGAGCAGCGGCGACGGCCCGACGAACCCGGTGCACAGGTCGGTGCCGCCGGAGAACGAGCCGAGCAGCAGGCCGTCGCCGACGTCGCGGTACACCCAGTCGAAACCCTCCGGGGGCAGCGGCGACCCGGTGGAGCCAATGCCGCGCACTGCGGACAGGTCCAGGTCACGGCCCGGGGACAGCCCGGCCTTGGCGCAGGCCATCAGGTACGGCGCACCGGTACCGAAGTAGGTCACCCCGGTCCGCGCGGCCAGCCGCCACAGCGCGTCGGTGCCCGGGTAGGTGGCGCTGCCGTCGTAGAGCACCAGGGTGGCCCCGGCCAGCAGCCCGCCGGACAGGTAGTTCCACATCATCCAGCCGGTGGTGGTGTACCAGAAGAACACCGAGCCCGGGCCGAGGTCCTGGTGCAAGGCCAGCGCCTTGAGGTGCTCGAGCACGATGCCGCCGTGCCCGTGCATGATCGCCTTGGGCAGCCCGGTGGTGCCGGACGAGTACAGCACCCACAGCGGGTGGCTGAACGGGACGTCCTCGAACTCCAGCCGGGCCTCATCCGGCCCGGCCGGGAGCTGATCCCAGTCCAGCAAGCCCGCGCCGGCCGCGGTCACGGCGCCGGGCACGGCCGGCCCGGCCGGCCGCCCGCCCACCATGATCACCGCGGCCAGGCCGGGCAGCCCGGCGATGATCTCCGCCAGCGCGTCTTCCCGGCCGAACACCCGCCCGTTGTACCGGTAGCCCGGCACCGCGATGAGGACCTTCGGGGTGATCTGCGCGAACCGGTCGATCACGCTGTGCGCGCCGAAATCCGGGGAGCAGGACGACCAGATCGCGCCCAGGCTCGCCGTGGCCAGCAGCGCGATCAGCGCCTCGGGCACGGTCGGCAGGTAGCCGGCCACCCGGTCACCCCTGGTCACGCCGAGCCGGGCCAGGGCCGCCCGGACCCGGGCCACCTCGGCGGCCAGTTCGCCATACGTGATGCGGCGCGGCTCCCGGTCCTCGGCGGCCGCGATCACGGCTACCCGGCCGGGGTCCGTGCTGGCCGCGGCGAGCGCGTTCCGCGCGTAGTTCAGCGTGGCGCCGGGGAACCATTCGGCGTCCGGTAGCTGCCCGGTCAGCGCCGGGCCGGTGCCACGCTGGCCGAGCACGCCGAAGTAGTCCCACACCGAGTCCCAGAACGCGCCCGGCTGGTCCACCGACCAGTCCCACAGCCCGGCGTAGCCCTTGGTGGCGACGCCACGCTGATCGGCCAGCCAGCGCTGGTACCGGGTGATCTGGGCGTGCTCAATGACCTCGGGCCCCGGCTCCCAGAGCACCGCGCCGTAGTCGGCGCCGAGCAGCGCGCTGACGTCCTCGTCTCCTGGCATAGGCCCCAGCATCGGACGTCAGCCCGGGTCGCGCAATGTACGCGTCCGCTAGGGGCCAGGTGATCTACCCCACTGGCGCGCCAGCCAGGAACGCCAGCACGCCCAGCCCGGCCGCGCCCACGATGCCGCTGACCACGCCGCGGCGCAGCCCGACCAGCCACAGCGCGGCCAGCGCCAGCAGGCCGAACTGCCACAGGTGAGCCAGCGCCAGGGCGAGCGGGATGGCCGCCCCGGCGATGGCGCCGATAGCGGCCGGCCCGGCCCCGGTCAGGAACGCCTGCACCCGCTGGTTGGCCCGCAGCCGGTCGAAGTACCGGCCGCCGAGGAGCACGAACAGGAAGGATGGGGTGAACGCCACGGCCGAGGCGAGCAGGCCACCGCCCACGCCGTGGGCCGCGTAACCGACCACCGCCACGGTCTGCACCACCGGTCCCGGGGTGACCTGGCCCAGCGCGACCGCGTCCAGGAACTGCGCGGCGGTCATCCAGTGGTAGGTGTGCACGGCGTCGTGCTGCATCAGCGGGATGATCACGAAACCGCCGCCGTAGGACAGCGCGCCGACCTTGAACGCGACCCAGGCCACCGCGAGCAGCCCGCCGGTGGCGGGCACCGCCAGCGCGGCCAGCGGCAGCACCAGCCCGGGGCGGCCCGGCCGGGCCGCCCACGGCCAGCCCGTGGTCGCCACGACCTCGGCCAGCCCGCAGGCGGCCAGCACGAGCACCAGCCACGGCCCCACCGTGGCCGCCGCCACCCCGCCCGCCAGCGCGTAAAGCACCCACCTGAACCTCCGGGGAGGCGACCCCCCGGGCCCCCCCGATCGCCGCTCCGCGCCGAGCGCCGGCTCGGCGAGCACCCGCCTGCGGCGGGCCCCGCCTCGCCAGCGCGATCGGCCACGCCCATCAGATCCCCCGTCGGCACTGGCCGGCGATCCCGCTGAACCCCCGGCGCTGGGGCCCACCAGCCGACGCCAGCTGGCCGGGGCGAGGCCGATGGCGGCGGCCACGGCCACCGCCGGTACCGCCGCGCCCGCGCCGTCGGCGGCGCCATGGATCCAGCCGGGCGGGTGCTGGGCCAGGAACACCGCGGACAGGCCGAGGATGACCATCAGGCCGGGCACGATGAAGCACAGCCCGCCGACCAGCGCCCCGGCCGGCCCGCGCAGCCGCCAGGCACAGAAGATGGCCAGCTGGGTGGAGGCCGGGCCGGGCATCAGGTTGCAGGCCGCGACGCCGTCCTCGAACTCGCTGGCCGGCAGCCAGCCGCGGTCCTCGACGCAGAGCTGGCGGAGCAGGGCGATGTGGGCGGGTGGCCCGCCGAAGCCGATGCAGCCGATCCGGCCCCATTCCCGGGCCACGGTGCGCAGCGGGACGGCAGGCGGCCACGCGGGTCCGGGATCCCCGGCCGGTCGGTCCCCAGCCACGGGGCCAACATACGCCCTGGCCAGGGCGGGCGTGCTCCCGCCGCCCAGCCGGGCGCTAGCCTGCGGCGGCCAGGGTGAGCCGGTCCACCGCCGCCAGCACGGCGGCCGTGTCGGTCAGGTCGCTGAACACCGCGTCGGCGCCGGCCGCGCGCAGCGCACTGACCGGGGACCGGCCACTGGCCACGGCCAGGCAGCGGGCCCCGCCGGTGCGGGCCGCCGCGACGTCCCGGATCGAGTCGGCGATGTACACGGTGGCGTCCTCACCGAACGCGGTGCCGTACTTCTCGGCCGCCCGGGTCCTGGTCATCAGCAGCTGCGCCCCCTTCGGGTACGCCTGCGAGCCGTACCCACCCACCTCGATATCGAAAAACCCGTCCAGGCCGAACGCCCGCAACTTGAGCTCGGCGTTCGGCCTGATGGTGCCAGTGAGCACGGACTGCAGCACGCCGTGCCGGGCACTCACCCCGGCCACCGCCTCGGCCGCGCCGGGCAGCAGCCGGCCCTGCTCGGTGAGCTGGCCGCGGCGGGCAGCGAACGCGGTGGCCAGCTCGTGGCTGAACCGGCCGAGCAGTTCCTCCCCGCCCGGGCCGCCGGCGCCGTTCTGGGCCAGCGCGTCGAAGAAGATCTCCGACTCCATCCGCCCCGCGAGCTGCGGCAGCCGGACCAGTGGCCGCCCGGTGACCGCGCGGAACGCATCGACATAGGCGCCCCTGGTGACCCGTCCGACGTCCATCAGGGTCAGGTCGATGTTCCACAGAACCAGGCGGTGAATGGGAAGGCCTCCGGGGTCGGGCTCGGCTGCCGGGGGGCGCGGTCAGTTCCAGCGCCCGCGGCGCAGCTGGTATCCCCTCGGGATATGCGCTGCCAGCCTATGCCGGGGTACCGTACATCCGCTGCCAGGTAACACTTTCCGTGCCGCCCGGGCAGCCGGCGGCTGCCCGGGGCCGGCGGCTCAGTCCCGCCGGGCCCGGGGCGCGAGGCCGGCCAGGTCGAGCAGGAGCTCCTTGACCTCGGTTGCCTCGCATCGCGAGCGGGCCGCGCGCGGGTCTGAGCACAGCAGGACCGGGCCGTCGTCCGGGTCGTCGGGCAGCCGGCCGTGCGAGCCACGTACCGCCGCGGCGCCCGCATCCAGGCCCACCACGCTCATCAGGTAGCGCAGGCCAAGTTTCTTGCGGGCCAGTGCGACGCCCGCGCGCCGCCTGGCGGCTCCCGGAGCAGCTGGGTCGAAGAACAGTTCGGCGGGGTCGTACCCGGGCTTGCGGTGGATCTCCACGAGCCGGGCGAAATCCGGGGCCCGGGTGTCGTCCAGCCAGTAGTAATACGTGAACCAGGCGCCGGGTTCGGCGACGAGGACAAGCTCGCCGGCCCGGGGGTGGTCGAGGCCGTGCGCCACTTTAGCCGGTTCGTCAAGCACCTCGGCCACCCCGGGCAGGCGGGCGCACACCTTGCGCACGGCGGGCAGGTCGGCCGGGTCGGCTACGTAGACATGGGCGATCTGGTGGTCGGCGACGGCGAACGCATGGGAGGTCCACGGGTCCAGGTACTCCATGCCAGCCTGGCTGTACACGCGCAGCAGGCCTGCGGAGCGCAGCGCCCGGTTGATGTGGGCTGGGCGGTCCGCCGGGGCGATGCCATACTCCGACAGCGCCACCACGGTAGCGCCACGCGCCCGGGCTGAGCCGAGCAGCGGGCCCAGCACCGCGTCCAGGCTGGCCGCGGCCGCCGCCGCCTGGGGCGCAGCCGGGCCGTACCGCTGCAGGTCGTAGTCAAGGTGCGGCACGTATACCAGGGTCAGATCCGGGTCGTGCCGGGCCATGATGTGCTGCGCGGCCCGGCATATCCACTGCGACGATGCCAGCCCGGCGCCCGGGCCCCAGTAGCTGAACAGCGGGAAGGTGCCGAGCGCGGCGGTCAGCTCATCGTGCAGGCCAGCCGGGTCGGTGTAGCAGTCCGGGTCTTTGCGGCCGTCGGCGTGGTAAACCGGGCGCGGGGTCACCGTCCAGTCCGCGCGGGCACCCATCGCGTACCACCAGCAGACGTTGGCCACCGTGTACCCGGGGTGCGCCCGGCGCGCCGCGTCCCAGATCTTCTCCCCGCCCACGAGCGCGTTGTGCTGTCGCCACAACAGCACTTCCCCGAGATCGCGGAAATACCATCCGTTACCGACGATGCCGTGCTCGCGGGGCAGCACCCCGGTCAGCAGCGTGGCTTGCACCGGGCAGGTGACCGCGGGCAGGACCGTGCCGAGCCCGGCCCGCCAGCCGCCATCGCCCGCCACGGCCGCCAGCTGGGGCATGTGCGCGAGCAGCCGGGGGGTGAGCCCGGCCACATCGAGGACCACCAGGGGGGTGGGTGGGCCGGTCATCGGGCCGCCGCGGTGGACCACTCGGACAAGCCCAGGTCAAGCAGTTCGTCCCGGGTGAAGCTCAGTTCCGCGGCGATGCCCGCCGCCAGCTGGGCCGGGCCGGAGGGGCGCTGGGCGACCGGCAGCACGCTCCACGTGTACGTCTCCACGTCAAGGTGGTCGCAGAGCGCCGTCTGGCCACCGACAAGAGCGGCCAGGGCGTCCCGCAGCACACCGGTGGTCGCCTGCAGCGGCGGCTGGGGCGCGGCATGCACCGGTACGTGGTAGTGGATCCGCCACGGTCCCGCCATCCGCGCATCGAGCGCTTCGGGCAGGTCGTCCGCGGCCTGGCCGGCCGGGCCGCGGGTCTGGTGCAGGAACCGGGGCTCCGCATACCCGCGCAACGCTTCCGCCGTCCCAGCCTCGTCCGGCCGCTCGGCCCCTAGCGCCGCCGACACCTGGACCTTGACCACGGGCAGTCCCGAGCCGGCCAGCCGGGCCAGCGCGGCGGCTGGCTCCTCCCACGCGCAGGCCAGGTGCGCGAGGTCCAGGCACACGCCCAGGTACTCCGTGTCCACGCCAGACAGCCCGGCGACCGTCTGGGCGGTCGATTCCAGCACGCAGCCGGGCTCCGGCTCGAACGCCACACGCACCAGCCGGCCGGTCTGCGCACGCAGCACACCGAGGCGGGCGGCCAGGTCCGCGAGCCGCCGCCGGGCCGCCGCGGAGTGCCCCGGGGGCCAGGGTGTGCGCCAGGCCAGCGGCAGGGTGGACACCGAGCCGCGGGCGGCGTCCTCGGGGAGCAGCCCGGCCAGGACCCGGGCCAGGTTGACCGTGTAGTCCATCCGTTGCTGGGTGAGCCAGTCAGGCTGGTATACCGCGTGCTTGACCACTGGGGCGTGGAAGGACTGGTAGGGGAAGCCGTTGAAGGTGACCACTTCTAGCCCACGGCTGGCAAGATCCCGGCCCAGCCGGGCCACCGCGGCCGGGTCCGCGGCCAGCTGCGCGGCCACCGGCGCGGCCAGCCACAGACCGACTCCCAGCCGGTCGGCGCGGACAAGCCGGCGTACGGCCACCGCATAGCTGTCGAGCTGCGCCATGATCTGGGCCAGATCCTCGCCCGGATGGACGTTGGTGCAGTACCCAAGATGGATCACCTGGCCGTCGGGATGCCGGAACCGCATCAGCTGCCTCCGCGCTGGATGGAGTTGTCGGCGAAAGCGGCTTCCGGGCGGTGCAGCGCCGACGTGTCGAGTCGGCCAGACTGGCTGAAGAACTCCACCGGGTTCCGCCACAGCACCCGGTCCACATCGTCGTCGGTTAACCCGGCCGCCAGCATCGCCTCCCCGGTACGCAGCGTGAGCAGCGGGTCACTGCGCCCCCAGTCGGCCGCCGAGTTCACCAGCATCCGGGCCAGGCCGTACTCGCGCAGGATCGAGGCCATCCGCGGCGGCGACAGCTTGGTGCCCGGGTAGATGGAAAAGCCCATCCAGCAGCCGCTGTCAGCGACCAGGCCCACCGTGACCTCGTTGAGGTGGTCGACCACGACCCGGCCCCGATCCAGGCCAGACTCCTGCACCACGTCGAGCGTCCGCTCGGTTCCCCGCCGCTTGTCCCGGTGCGGTGTATGCACCAGCGCGGGCAGATCATGCTCCGCCGCCAGCGCAAGCTGCGCGGCGAACGCCTCGTCCTCGGCCGGGGTCATCGAGTCATACCCGACCTCGCCCACCGCCACCACCCCGTCCTTGGCCAGATAGCGGGGCAGCAGCCCGAGCACCTCCCGGCAGCGGGAATCGTTGGCCTCCTTGGGGTTGAGAGCGATCGCGCAGTGGTGCCGGATCCCGAACTGGCTGGCCCGGAACGGCTCCCAGCCGACCAGCGAGTCGAAGTAGTCGGTGAACGATCCGGCGCTGGTCCTTGGCTGGCCGAGCCAGAACGCAGGCTCCACCAGCGCGCGGACCCCGGCCGCGGCCATCCGCTCGTAGTCGTCGGTGGTCCGGGAGGTCATGTGGATATGCGGGTCGAAGATCCTCATCAGCCTGCTCCTAATGCTCGCCGGAATCCGCTGGCCGGCCGGTGCTGAGCCGTGCTAGCAGCGCGCTGGCATCGCCGGGCATGGCCCGGCCCGCGGCGCGCCGTTCGTCGGCCAGGGCAGCCAGCATCCGGGCCAGCTCGCCGTCGGCCCGCTGAGCCAGCCCGCTCACCACGCTCAGCGGGATATCCATGAAGACGCACTTCAGCACGGCCTGCCGCCACATTGCGTCGTCCAGGTGGCAGGCATACGGGCCGAGCGCGGCCGCCACCAGCCGCGGGTCGTTGGTCCGGATCGCGTCCTGCAGCAGCGCCACCCCGCCGGCCCCGATGTCCAGCCGGGGCAGCGCGTACAGCACGGCACGCTTCTCGGCCGCGTCGCCGTACCGGTAAAGCGCGCCGACCTGGCCGGCCAGCGCTGCCCCGCGCATCGGTAGCGCGGTGAGCAGCAGCACACGGGCCGCGTCGGCCACGGTCCACCCGGCGAGCTCTGGGCCCGGATCCGGCAGTGCGGCCCGGCCGCAACGCCGGCCCACCGCCGGGAACAGCCCGGCGATCGCGGCCGGGCTGGCGGTCACCCGGGCCCGGGCATCGGCCAGCCATGCCGGGGCCGCCACCGTACCGTCCAGCGCTGCATCCAGGTCTTCGGCAGTCACTTCCGGGCCTCTCTTTCTGCGGCCATCAGGAAGGCCAGTGATTCGGCGGCGACCACGGGGGCGGCGTGCGCGTGCCGCGGCAGTTCAACGGCCGCCAGGCCGCCGTAGCCGGTCGCGGTGAGCGCGCGCAGCGTGCCGGGAAAGTCCACCTCGCCCGAGCCAAGCTCGAGGTGCTCGTGCACGCCGCGCCGCATGTCGTCGATCTGCACGTTGACCAGGTACGGCCCGGCTCTGCGCACGCAGTCCGGCACGGCCCGTGGCTCGACGCACCGGCAGTGCCCGATGTCCAGGGTGAGACAGAAACACGCTGGCGCGCCCAGCGTGTCGCGCAGCCGGAACCAGTCGTCGAGCGTCGCCACGAGCATGCCTGGTTCCGGTTCGAACCCCAGCCGGATGCCGGCCCCGTCGGCGGCGGCCACCAGCTGATCGCAGCCCGCCAGCAGCCGGTCCCAGGCGGCACCCTCGGGCACCCCGGCCGGGCGTACCCCGGCCCAGCAGGAGATGGCCTCCGCGCTCAGGTCGGCGCCGATGCGGACCGCCCGCCGGAGGAAGTCCAGTCGCGGCCCGCAGTCGTCGTGAAGCAGCGTTGGCGCATGTTTGCGCCAGGGGTCCAGCAGGTAGCGGGCCCCGGTCTCGATGACGACCGCGAGTCCGAGCCGGTCCAGCCGGGCCGCCATGGCATCGACCCGGCGGGCCAGGCCCGGCCCGTACGGGTCGAGATGATGGTGGTCCAGGGTAAGCGCAACACCCGCGTAGCCGAGGTCGGCAATTACCGCCAGCGCGTCGCTGAGCCGGTGGTTGGCGAACCCGCTGGTGCCGTACCCGAACCGCAGGCTCATGTCGGCGACATCCAGCGGGCCAGGCGGCGGCCGAGCGGCGCGGCGGCGGCCACGGCCAGCCCGGTACCGGGCGCGCCCGACCGTGCGATCAGCGCGCCTTGCAGGGCCGGCAGGCCGGTGATCCCCGCACCAACCGCGGCCCGCAGGTGCGGGGCATCCGGCTCGGCCAGCGCGTGCACCTGGGCCCGGCCGTAGCTGGCGGCATAGCAGCCGGCCAGCGCGCCCGGAAGGGCCCGCCGCCACACCTGTTTCCCCCGGGCCACGGGGACCACGGCGGCCGCGATGGCAGTGCTGCCGGCCAACGTCGCAGCGGGCAGCAGCGGGCCACCGCCGGTGACCTCCCGGCGCGACAGGGCGGTCACCGTATAGGTGTGCGCGGCGACGGTCAGCGCGGGCATCGCGGCCCGCCGCCACGGCCCGGAGCTCGCGCCCAGCAGAACGTCCAGTCCCCGGCAGAGGGCCATGGCGGCGGGACCGGCCGCAGTACGTTTCAGCCTCATGTCGTACCACCACACCGCGCCGGCCAGCGCGGCCGCCACCGTCAGGGCCCGGCGGCCTCCGGCCAGCCCAGCCAGCGTGAGCCCAGCGGCGCTGAGCGCCGTGGCGATGCCGAGCGCGGCGCCGGGCGCCACCCGGCCGGACGGGATCGGCCGCTCCGGCCGCTCCCTCGCGTCCAGATCCCGGTCGGCCCAGTCATTGGCCGCCATCCCAGCCAAGTACAGGCAGACCGAGGCGGCGGACAGCCCGGCGGCCCGCGTGGCCACGGTGCCGGTGACCGCGGCACCGGCCAGCGCATCCCCCGGCACCGACAGGGCAGCCGGTGCCCGGACAAGCTCGGCGATGTCCCGCGGCGTGGTCACCGGCCCGGGCCACCCAGTTCGGTGAGGAAAGCGCGCAGCGCCTCCCACTGGGCAGGCAGCGCGTGGGCGGCATCGCCCAGCGGGTCCTTGAAGAAGAACGCGAGCGGGGTCAGCGGGCCGGCCTGCCCCGCGCCGTGGGCGGCGGCAGTGATCCGCGCCAGGTCGAGGACGAGCGGTGCCGCCAGGGCCGAATCGCAGCCGTGCCAGGTGAACTGCAGGCGCATCTCGGTACCGAGGAAGCCCGCGAACGTGATCAGGTCCCAGGCCGTCTTGAAATCACCGATGTCGGGGACATAGTCGATGCGGGTACGGCCCTCCGGCAGGTAGCCGAGAATCTCGGCCAGGACCCGCTGTTTGCTGACTGACTTGGTGGCATTCGCGCCGGGATTGGCGAGGTTAGCGCCGTCCCCGCCGCCGAGGAGGTTGATCCCGGACCACGAGCGCACGGTGAGGTTGCGCATCGCGAACATTGGGGCCAGTACCGACTTCAGCAGCGTTTCCCCAGTTTTGCCGTCGTGGCCGGCATAAGGGAGATGGCGCTCCGCCGCGAATTCGGCCAGCGCCGGCAGCCGGGCCCCGGTCGAGGGGGTGAAGTCGACATAAGGGCACCCGGCCCGGAACGCGGCGTAGGCGTACAGCGAGCTGGCCGGCAGCACCCGGTCCGGTGTGCTCAGCGCGGCGGCCAGAGCCGCCAGGCTGCCGTGTGCCGGGTGCGGTTCGGCGCCCGGCTCGGTCGAGGCGACGTTGACCACCACGACCCGGTCGAGCTGATGCCGCCCGCCGAACGCGGTGATGTCGTCCGCGATGGCGGCTGCGACCTCGGCCTGCGTGGCACCGGTGGGCGCTGGCCGCAGGTCTGCCTCCGCTTCAGCGAGGTCGGTGCCCAGCGCCGCGACCAGCCAGGCGGGCACGACGCCAGCCACCGCGAGCTGGTCGGCGTGCTTGGCTAACGGGCTGGTGATGACATCGTGACCGCCGAATTTCAGGTCACCGAAGCCCGGCAGGCAGGCCACGTCCAGCTCAGGGTGGGACGTGACGCACCCGGCTGGCGCGGCTAACCCGGCGCGCAGCGCCAGGGCGCCCACCATGGTCGTGGTGGCTACCGACCCGCGGGCGCCGACGAGCCAGATTCCAGTGGCCATGTGGTCCTCCCGGCGCCGACCGTGACAGCGAACAGTGAGACCGCCGTTTCTTTCCGCAACCGACGGCGAGCGCCACCCTAGCGGGTCGGTCGTTGGGACGAACGGACTTTCGCTTAACGATCAGGCTGCCTATCCGGGACGGGGCCCGGTCAGCGCTAGCCCATGTGCGGGTAGCGGTAGTCGGTGGGCGGGGCGAACAGCTCCTTGATGGCCCGGGCGTTCACCCACCGGGTCAGGTTGAGGATCGAGCCCGCCTTGTCGTTGGTGCCGCTGGCCCGGGCGCCGCCGAACGGCTGGCGGCCGACCACGGCGCCGGTCGGCTTGTCGTTGATGTAGAAGTTGCCCGCGGCGAACCGCAGCGCCTCGGCCGCGGCGTCGATCGCCGCCCGGTCCTGGGCGATGATCGAGCCGGTCAGCGCATACGGGGCCGCGACGGCCGCCTGCGCCACCACCTCGTCATAGCGATCATCGTCGAACACGTGCACGGCCAGGATGGGCCCGAAGTACTCGGTGCGGAACACCTCGTCCTCCGGGTCCGAGCACTCCAGCACGGTGGGCTGGACGAAGTAGCCCTGCGCCCCGTCGGCATCCCCGCCCGCCAGCACCCGGATCGACGGCCGGGCCCGGGCCCGGGCCAGCGCGTCAGACAGCCGGCGGAACGCGCGGTCGTCGATCACCGCGCCCATGAACAGGGACAGGTCGGCCGTCACGTCGCCCACGCTCAGCGAGTCGACCTGGGCCAGGAACGAGTCCTCGATCCGCGTCCACACCGAGCGCGGGACGTAGGCGCGGGACGCGGCCGAGCACTTCTGGCCCTGGTACTCGAACGCCCCGCGGAGCAGCGCGACCGGCAGCACCTCCGGGTCGGCCGATGGGTGGGCGATCACGAAGTCCTTGCCGCCGGTCTCGCCGACCAGCCGGGGGTAACCACGGTAGCCCGCGATGTTCTCCCCCACCGTGCGCCACAGGTGCTGGAACGTCCCGGTCGAGCCGGTGAAGTGGATGCCGGCCAGGTCGGGGTGCGGCAGCGCGGCCCGGGACACGGCCTGGCCGTCCCCCGTGACCAGGTTGATCACACCCGGCGGCAGGCCGGCCGCTTCCAGCAGCCGCATCGTGTAGTGCGCCGACAGCTGCTGGGTGGGCGACGGCTTCCACAGCACGGCGTTGCCGAGCAGGGCCGGCGCGGTGGGCAGGTTGCCCGCGATCGAGGTGAAGTTGAACGGGGTGATGGCCAGCACGAAGCCTTCCAGCGGCCGGTACTCCATCCGGTCCCACTCGCCCGGGCCCGAGTCCGGCTGCTCGGCCAGCAGCCGCCGGGCGAAGTGCACGTTGTACCGCCAGAAGTCGATCAGCTCACAGGCCGCGTCGATCTCGGCCTGGTACACCGACTTGGACTGGCCCAGCATGGTGGCCGCGTTGACGGTGGCCCGCCACGGCCCGGCCAGCAGGTCGGCGGCCTTGAGAAAGATCGCGGCCCGGTCGTCGAAGGACAGCGCCCGCCAGGCCGGCGCGGCCGCCGCGGCCGCGGCGATGGCCGCGGTCACGTCGGCGCCCGTGGCGTTGGCCAGGTGGCCGAGCACGTGGGCGTGGTTGTGCGGCTGGACGACCGCGATCCGCTCGCCGCCGGCCATCCGCTGCTGCCCGCCGATCGTCATGGTCAGCTCGGCCGGGCTGGCGGCCAGTTCCTTGAGCTTGGCCTCCACCACGGCGCGCTCGGCGCTGCCGGGTGAGTAGGGCCGGACCGGCTCGTTGGCGGGATGCGGCACATTGCTGACGGCGTCCATGAGGATCTCCCTGGAACATGGTCTCAATCTGGCGGTGTGCCCATCGTGCCACGCCGCAGGCCCAGGGCGGCCAGCGCGCCCGCCGCGGACACGGCCGCCAGCACCAGCGCGCAGTCGTGGAACGCGGTCAGCGGCACGCCGGTGGCCCGGTCCCGTGCCGCGTAATACGTGGCCAGCAGCGCGATCCCGAACGAACCAGACAGGCGTTCGGCCATGCTGAACAGTGTGTTCGCGTCGGGCAGCTGGCCGCCGGGCAGATCCCCGACCAGCTCCATGACCAGCGGCTGGACGGTCAGCCCGAGCGCCACGCCGCGGCCGCAGAGCAAGGCAGCGGTAGCCCATACCGGGGTGGTCGCGCCGAGCAGCAGCATGCCCAGCGTGGCCAGGGCGAGCAGGGCCAGCCCGCCGGCCACGCTGCCCACGATGATGGCCGGGTGCGCCCGGCCGCGCCCAATCAGCGCGCTGCCCAGCCAGCTGGCCAGGCCCATGACCACGCCCTGCGGCAGCAGCACCAGCCCGGTCACGCCGGTCGTGCGGTGCTGGATGTCCTGCAGGTACACCGGGGCCAGGAACAGCACCGAGAACAGCACCACGCTGGCCACGCAGGCCAGGGCCAGGGTGAGCGCACGCTGCGGCGAGCCGAGCACGCTCAGGCTGACCGCGGGTGCCGGGTGGCCGCGGCCGGGCCGGGCCATGTGCCGCCGGTACCAGAGCAGGTAGCCGCCGGCCAGGGCCAGGCCGCCGGCCCAGGCGGGCGCCGCCGCGGCGGACAGCCAGCCGTGGCCGGGGCCCTGGCTGGCGCCATACATGGCCAGGCCCAGGCCCGCGCTGAGCAGGGCCAGGCCGGGCACGTCGAGCCGGGCCCGCGGGTCGCCGGGCGGCTCGCCGCGGGCCCGGCGCAGCAGCCGCAGGCCGGCCAGCGCGGCCAGCCCGACCGGCACGTTGATCAGGAACACCGACCGCCAGCCGAACAGCCCGATGAGCAGGCCGCCGAGCGCCGGCCCCAGGGCCGGGGCGGCGAACAGCATGATGCCCGCGCTGGCCGGCATGGTTCGCGCGGCACCGTCCTGGCCCAGCAGCAGCCCCATGGCCAGCGGCACCATCGGCGCGCCGAGCAGGCCCTGCACCACCCGGGCCGCGATGAGCAGCCCGATGCTGGGCACCACCGCGCACGCCGCGGAGGCCAGCACGAAGCCGGCCAGCGCGGCCCGGTAGCCGGGCATGATGCCGAACCGCCGGGCCAGCCACGGGCTGGCGGCCAGCCCGCAGGCCAGGCCGAGCAGGTAACCGCTCAGCGTCCAGGCCGCGGTGGCCAGCGTGGTGTGCAGGTCGGTCACGATGACCGGCACGGCCACGTTGACCACTGAGGAGTCGATCATCGAGAGCATCGGGCCGGCCAGGAAGACCAGCCGCAGCGCGCTCTCCGGGACGGCCGGCCGGCCGGTGCCCGGGCCGGCCCGGGTGACGGTCACGGCGCGCCCGCGGCCGCCGCCGCGGCCAGCTCGTCCAGCCAGCGCAGCTCGTGCTGGGCGGCGGCCCGGCTGAAGTCCATCACCCGCAGCCCCCACGGCTCGGCCCGGGCGTCCGGCCGGAGCGAGTCCAGATGGCTAATCCGGGCCGCCACGATGCCCCGGCGCACCGCGATGATCCGGAGCCGGTCCTCAGCCGGCACGTCGGCGAACAGCGAGACCCGCATCTGGAACTCGTTGTCGTCGGCCAGCAGCGCCGGGTCGGCGTCGCGGATCATCGCCTGCAGCAGGTCGTGGCCGGTGTCGGTGAGCCGGTACACGTTCCGCGGCGGGCGGCCCGGGTCCGCCTCGGCGGCCACCCGCTCGATGGCGCCCTGCTCCTGGTAGCGGCGCAGCGCCGGGTAGAGCACGTTGTTGTTGATCGAGCGGCCACCCAGGATCCGCTCGACCTGCTTCTTGATCTCATACCCGTGCCGCGGCCGATCCCGGAGCACGCGCAGCGTCAGTATGTCAAAGTACACGGTGTTAGCCTAACCTAGGTTAGGCTAACCTGCTAGGCCCGCTGGCGGGGCGGGGTGCCCGGGGCGGTCCCGCTCAGTCCTCGCCCTCGACGTAGCGGAGTTCCTGGGTCGCGTACCAGAGCAGCTCGTGCCCTTCCGCGCTGTCCACCAGGAACCGGGCGTCGTCGTCGCCAGCGTCGGCCGCGGGCAGCGCGGCCGACGCGGCCCCGATGTCCCGCACCGCGAGCAGGTCATCGATGTGCCCAGACGCCACCCGGGCCAGCGGCACCGGCGCGGACACCTGCACCAGGGCCGGCTCGTCGAAGCCGCCCTTGGCGTCCACCTGATCGTCCGGCACGTCGGCGGCCAGCACGACCCGGCGGCGTGCCGCGGCAGGATCGGCCAGCAGCAGGCGCAGCGACGCCCGGGCCGCGTGCGTCATCGCGACGTACTCGAGTTCTTCCAGGTCGCCGCTGGCGTACCACTCACGCAGCGCCGGGGTCACGGCGAACGCCCGGACCGGCGCCGGGCCTATTTCGGCGTCGCGCAGGACGTCGGCGAGCATGCTGACCGTGGCCGGCAGGTAGACGCGCATGATGGGTTCCCCGATGAAAGTGCGGTCAGCCCAGGCCGTCCGGGGCGTCCCTGCCGGTAAGTCTGCCATCCAGGGCCGCCACCACGGCGGCGATCGCCGCGTCCAGCGGCTCGTGCTCCCAGACCCGGACCACCTGCCAGCCGGCCGCGGCCAGCGCGGCGTCGGCCGCCCGGTCCCGCTCCATATTGCGGCGCAGCTTAGGCGCCCAGTACCACTCGTTGACCGTCGGGTCGCGGCCGTGCTCCGGGCAGACATGCCAGAAGCAGCCGTCCACGAACACGGCCACCCGGCGCCCGGTGAACGCGATGTCGGGCCGGACCCGGGCGCCGTCCGCCAGGTCCAGCCGCAAGTCCTTGCGGAACCGGTAGCCCTGCCGGTGCAGCGCGCTGCGCAGGGCGAGTTCCGGCTTGGTGCCGGTGCGCCGGATGGCCCGCATGTTCGCCGAGCGTCCCGGGCTGGACGGGCTCGGATAGTCAGCCACCGGCTAAGGCTAGGGCAGCGCGTCCCGGGCGGGCAGCCCAACCAGCTCACCGAGCCGGATCACGGTTTCCGCGGGATCGGTGTGCCAGACGCCGGTCATCCCGAGCGCCTGCGCGGCCAGCACGTTGGCCTCGATGTCGTCCACGAACACGCACTCCTCGGGGGCCAGCCCGAGCAGCTCCGCGGCGTGCCGGAAGATGCGCTCCTCGGGCTTGCGCATGCCGACTTCGGCCGAGATGACCACTGCGTCGAACAGCTCCGGGAACAGCTGGCTCGGGTAGGCGGCGACGCCCCACGAGTTGGACAGCAGCGCGGTGCGCACACCGGCGGCGCGCAGCTCGCGGAGCAGCTCGACCATGGGATCGCACAGCACGGCCGGGGCGAACATCCGGTCCAGCAGCCCCTCCGCGGTTACCGCGCTGCCGTCCCGGTGCAGCAGCCGGGCGGCCAGCAGCCGCTCGAATTCGGCATCGCTGCACTCGCCGCGCTCCAGCGCGTGGACCGGGTTGACCGCCCCGTCCTGGTAGGCCTCGGACACCCAGGGCCGCATGACCGCGACGTAGCTGTCGAAGTCGATGTCGTCGGCGGCAATCCAGGCCCGCACCATGTCCAGCAGCGGGCCGGTCAGCACACCGCCCCAGTCAGTGATCACACCACGCAGCACATATCCGATGCTAGGCACCTTATCTGGACGCAGGTGAGCTGTGCGGGTCCGCCAGGTGAAAGCTGGGTGACCCGCCGCGCGGCCAGAACCCGTGGGGGCGTGCGGCGCGGCCAGAACCCGTGGGGGCGTGCGGCGCGGCCAGAACCCGTGGGGGCGTGCGGCGCGGC
>Ga0335078_10000182_pt1 | contig 105021 bp, 96 predicted proteins | sample Lox_Sample_32_FD_206711 | JGI IMG/M metagenome (GOLD analysis project Ga0335078, IMG submission 206711) | Soil microbial communities from Loxahatchee National Wildlife Refuge, Florida, United States - Lox_Sample_3.2 | ecosystem: Environmental > Terrestrial > Soil > Wetlands | place: USA... | reverse complement strand
AGGTGTTGCTCACGGCGGTCCCTCTCCTTCGGGTGTTCCTAGTCCGTTCACCCGGTGGCCTACCACCCGGCAGGCTCCAGGTGGGGGACCGCCACTCTCAAAGTTCTACGAAGACCGGGACATCCTCGGTCATCACGGTAGTCGTGGTCTTTCACACAGCCAATGTGTACCTCGGAGGGGGCACACCCTACTACTACGAGGAGCGCACCACGTCGACGGTCTGGTCGAATGTGTTCGCTCCGGCGTGGGTCATCTCGGTCTTTGCGCTGGGACCGTTGTTCCTGGTCGCGGGCTGGTTCTCCGCCCGTTCCCTGGCGCACAAGGGCGCCGGTGCGTTCGCCCGCTCCAGGCTGCTGCGGCTGGGTGTCCCGCTGATCGTGTTTATCTTCCTGATCAACCCGCTTGTCTGCTATCTGGGTGTCCTCCCGAAGAGCGGCCACCCGAGCCTGGCGCATTACCTGAGCGTCAGCGCCGCGGCGGGGTCGCTGTGGTTCGTGGCGGCGCTGCTGGCCTGCTCGCTGGCCTATGCCCTGCTGCGGGCTGTGCGCCCGGCACCGGTTGCGCACCGGTGGTCGGGGGCCCAGGCCATGGTGGCCGCCACCGTGCTGATCGCGGTGACCGCCTTCGTGGTGTGGCAGCGGTGGCGGCTGGGCGACACCCACACGTTCCTGCACCTGCGCTGGGACTACTGGCCCCAAGCAGTGGGGCTGTTCGCGCTCGGGGTGTGGGCTGGTGAGGCTGGCAGCTGGGAGGACCTGACCGCCTGGGCGCCCCGGCTGGGCTGGATCGCCCTCGCCGCAACGGCCGTGTTCGCGGCCGTGGGCGTCTACGAAAAGATGCACGGTCATCTTCAGGCCACCGTGGGCAGCATGAGCTGGCTGACCCTGAGCGCGACGGTCCTATACGGCATCATCTCCGTCGCCTTCACGGCGTGGTTCACCGCCTTGATCCGCGCCCGGTGGACCGGCCATGGCCCGCTGCGCGCCCGCGCCGGGCGGGCGTCGTATGCGGCGTACGTCCTGAATGACCTGGTGATCATCGCGATCGCGGTGCTGTTCGCGTCGCTGGCACTGGCGCCGGAACTGAAGTTCCTGGTCGTGGCCGTGGTGGCGGTCCCGGCCTGCTACCTGATCGGCTACGCCGCGACGCGCGTCCCTGGCATCTCCAAGGTACTGTGACCGCCAGCAGGCCGGCCTCACGAAGAACCGGACGAACATTACCGGTCGCGGCACTAGCCAGGTGGAGTTCCGCAGCCTTGATGGCCTGCGGTTGCGGGGAACCCTGGTCGCTTCCCCCGCTGGTGAGGCGGCCGCCACAGTGCTGGTGCACGGCGGGGGCGTGACCCGCGAGGCGGGCGGGTTCTTCGCGCGGCTGGCCGCCGGGCTGGCCAGGGCGGGGTCACCGACGTTGCGTTTTGACTTCCGGGGACACGGCGAAAGCGAGGGACCTCAGGAGGATCTGACCATCGCTGGCGTGGCGAACGACATCCGGGCCGCGGTGAGGTATGTCCGGGCCGCGACCGGAAGCGGCCCGGTCAACCTGGTCGGCGCCAGCTTCGGTGGCGGGATCAGCGCATTCTTCACCTCCCGTTACCCCGGCCAGGTGCGGCGGCTCGCGAGTGACCTCGCCGCCGGGAGTTCGCATCGAGGGGGTCCGGGCGCTGGCCAGTAGCCGGGCGGCCTGCCGTAGATGGCTACCAGCCGGGCGGGTCGGGGCAACCGCCCATACGGGCACGGGCGGCGCGCTCGAACGAGTCAGCTGCCTGACCGAGCACGTGGCTGCCCAGCGCTGCGGCGGCGGCGTGGAGTGTATCGGCGACGGCCCAGGCGGCATCGGCCGACGCGTTCGGATCGGTAGCAGAGTAGAACCGGATCTGGCTGGCTGGGCTGAGGCGAGCGCAGGCACATGCCGCACAAGCCGGCGACTGCCCGCCAGGCCGCTGAGCAACTGCACACCCGCATTCACCCAGACCCGCGGCGCATGCCGGTTTCCGGGCCGGCCGAAACCAGCGCGGCCGGCCCGGCCGCGCGCGCTGGGACGGAGTTCCGGTGCCGCTCACTGAGGTTGGGTGCGGCGGCCGCTCAGCAGCCCGCTGCTCCGGATTCCCGGCAGCACCCGGCACAACCGCCGGCCCAGGCTAAGCCGGCACGCTGATGTCCGTTTGCCTGGTTGGCCGATGTGCTCATGACGGATGACTCACCTGCTCGGCACCAACGTCATTTCCCAGCTCCGCAACCGTGCCCCCGACCCCAGCATGCTGGCGTGGTACGAGACAGCCCGTCCAGCGGAGATCCTCCTGAGCGTCCTCACCATCGGTGAGATCCGCCTCGGCATCGAGCGGCTGCGCGGCAAGGATGCCGCCCAGGCTGACCGCCTGGAGCAGTGGCTGCATGGGCTGCGCACGGCCTACGCCGGCCACATCATCGGTGTTGACACCGAAACGGCCGACGAATGGGGCCGCATTTACGTCCCGGACCCGCTCCCGATCATCGACGGCCTGCTCCCAGCATCAGCCAAAGTCCGCGGATGGACGCTCGTCACCCGCAATACTTCCGATGTCGCCAGCAGCGGCGTGCGGCTGCTCGGCCCCTTCGAACCGCCGCCTGCTGACTCGGCGGCCCGGGGTTAAAATGACCATGGTTCACTCAGGTGATGCCATGGTGGGGTCACGAAGCAGGCACGTCACGCCTTGGCCGCGGCCCAGTTCGTGAGGTCGCGAGGCGGGCGGGTGACCCAGGCCACGGAACTGGCCTGGCCGGTGCTCGCTGGGGCGCACCATCCGGAATATCAACTCGACGGCGGCCGGGCCGGGATCGCCGGGATGCTGCCGGTCCTGGCCGGGTATGGACAGGATCTGGACATCCCGCCCGGCCAGCTGATGATGGCGCACTGTGGGCCGACGACAGGACCCAGGGGAGACGTGAGTACAGAGACCGGGCCGAGCACCTACGCCCTGTTGACCGACGGGACCACGGTCGAGATCCGGCCCCCACGGCCTGACGATCTCAACGCGGTGTGGGACATGCACACCCAGATGTCCACCCAGAATCTCTACCTGCGCTTCTTCGGCGTGAGCACGGCGGCCGCCGAGCAGGAGGCACGCCGGATATGCCGGCCGCCTGCACCAGACCGCGGCGCGCTCCTGGCGCTACTGGACGGCCGCCTGATCGGCTGCGGCAGCTACGAGCTGATCGACACCGGCTCCCAGTCGGCGGAAGTCGCCCTGTCAGTCGCCGATGACATGCACAACCGCGGTATAGGCACGCTGCTGCTGGAACACCTGGTCTCGCTGGCCCGCGCCCGGGGAGTGCGCGTCTTTGTCGCGGAGACACTCACCGAGAACGCCCTCATGCTGCAGGTGTTCGCCAATGCCGGGCTGCGGGCCCACCGCGCCCTGCAGAATGGTGTGTACGAAGTCAGTTTCCCGTTGCCAGCCGACGAGGGCGACGCCGACCTTGGCACCTACCGTGACGCGATCGCCGAACGAGAGCGGTCGGCCGACGTGGCGAGCCTGCAGCACGTGCTCAGCCCGGCCTCGGTCGCCGTCATCGGCGTGAGCCGCCACCTCGGTTCGGTCGGGCGGGCCATCCTGCAGAACATCATCGATGGCGGCTTCTCAGGCCCGGTTTACGCGGTCAACCCTGGTGCGACCGAAGTAGGCGGCGTGCCCTGCGTGCCGTCCGCGTCCGAGCTGCCGGCCGACGTCGACCTGGCGGTCATCGCTGCACCGCCGGCTGCCGTCATAGGCATCGCCGAAGACTGCGGGCGGCGGGGCGTCAAGGCTCTGGTCATGTGCACGTCCGGCCTGGACGGCCCGGCCCGGGCCCGGCTGCTGGGCATCTGCCGCCGCCACGGCATGCGGCTGGTCGGGCCGACCTGCTTCGGCATAGCAAACACAGCCATCTCCCTCAACGCGACATTCGCGGCCCGCCAGCCCCAGCCGGGAACGGCCGGCCTGGCGCTGCAGTCCGGCGGCGTCGGTGTCGTCTTGCTCGAGCACCTGTCCCGGCTGGGCATTGGCATCTCCTCGTTCGTCTCCCTCGGCGACAAGGACGACGTATCCGGTAACGACATGCTGATGTGGTGGAAGTCCGATGCGGCGACGAAGCTGGCCGTGCTGTACCTGGATTCATTCGGCAACCCGCGCAAGTTCGCCCGGACCGCCCGGGCCGTCGGCCGCACCATGCCCGTCCTGACCGTGAACGTGGGCCGGTCCCCCGCGGGCCTGAACCCGGCTGCGGTTCGCGCCGCGGCGGAGGCCACCCCGCAGCTCACCAGGCAGGCCCTGTTCGAGCAGGCGGGTGTCATCGCCACCACCAACCTTGGCGAACTGCTCGATACGGCGGCACTGCTGGCCGCCCAGCCGGTGCCCGCGGGCACCAAGATCGGCATCGTTTCCAATACCCATGGCGGCGGGATGCTTGCCGCTGACGCGTGCGGTGACGCAGGCCTGCAAATCGCCAGCCTGACCGCGGACACACAGCGGGCGCTCCGAGCCCTGCTCCCCTCGATTGCGGGCGTGGCCGGGCCCGTCGATACCACGGCGGTGGTCGCGCCCGGCGTGTTCCGCCGGTGCCTGGAAATCGTCGGCGCCGACCCCGGCGTGGACGCGGTCCTGGCGCTGGCGGCCACGACAGCTACTAGTGACCTGATTCCCGAGGTGCGCGCCGCGCGGCTGCCGGTGCCGGTGGCCGCGGCCGTGATGGACCAGCTCGAAGTGGTCCGGCTGCTGCCGGGCACTGACCCGGACTCCCCCGCCGTGCCCGCCTATGCCTATCCAGAGTCCGCCGCCCGCGCCCTGGGCCGCGCCGCACGCTACGGCATGTGGCGGGCGACTCCGCCTGGAAAGATCCCTGATCTGGACGGCCTGCGCCAGGACCGGGCCAGGGAACTGGTGGCCGGCTTCCTCGCGGACACCCCCAGCGGTGGCTGGCTGCCCCGGGAGCAGAACGCGGAGCTGCTCAGCTGTTATGGCCTGCCGCTGGTCGAGAGTGCCGCGGTCACCACTGAGGAGGGTGCGGTCGCCGCGGCGGGACGGTTCGGCGGCCCAGTGGCGCTCAAGGCGGACGTGCCCCGCCTGGTGGTGCGCAGGAGTGGCGCTGGCGCCATCCTGCTTGACCTGCACGGCGCGGATGAGGTCCGGCGGGGATATCGCGCACTGAGCAACACGTTCGGCAGCCGGCTGGCCGGCGTTATCGTCCAGCCGATGGTCGCCGGCGGTGTGCAGGTGACGCTGGGCGTGCTCGAAGAGCAGGTGTTCGGCCCGCTGGTGCTGTTCGGCCTGGCCGACGCCCTGGGTGTACTGCCTGACCGCACCGCCCGGCTGGCTCCGCTCACCGAATCCGACGCCGACGACCTGATCCGCTCGGTCCACACCGCCCCGATCCTTCCGCAACACCCTGGCGCACCCGGAGCCAACCTTGTTTCGCTCAAGGAGATGATGCTGCGTGTTTCCAGGATGGCCGATGATCTCCCGCAGATCGCCGAGCTGGAGCTGAGTCCGGTCGTCGTACGCCCGGAGGGTGCCGTGGCGGTCAACGGCCGGATCCGCGTCCAGGCCGCGGAGACCGCCGATGTCTATCTGCGCCGACTGAGCTAATACCCGGGGTGGCGATCGGCAGCATCGGCGGGCAGCGGTGCCCGGACCGCGGTCCATGACGAACAGTGCCTGGTCAGCACCAGTCCCTGGATGTTGCCCACGGAGTCGGTGTAGCCGCCGATGGCGGCGCACGTGGTGACTGACGGGCAGGCTATCCCGGTGATGGAGACCTCCGGGTTGGTGGCGGCGCCGGACGGAACCGGTGCCCTGGCGGCGGTCCATGACCACCGGAGCCTGGTCAGCAGCAGTCCCTGGGCGTGGCCCGAGGAGTCCTGGTAGCTGCCGCCGGCCGTGCATGTGCCGGCCGGTGGGCAGGCCACCGCCATGATGCTGCTGAGGGGGTTGGCGGCGGCGCCGGCCGGAACGGGTGCCGTGGCGGCGGTCCACGACGTCTGCTGCCTGGTCAGCAGCAGCCCCCCGCTGCTGGCCGGGGAGACCTGGTAGTCGCCGACTGCGACGCATCCGGCACCAGCCGAGCAGGCCGCCGCCCAGACGCTGGTATACGGGGCGGTGATGCCGCCCGGCAGCGGTGCGGTGGCCGCGGTCCACGACGATCCGTGCTGGGTCAGCAGCAGCCCCTGGTTGCCCGCCGGGGGGGCGTTGGCGTCGCCGTACCAGCCGGTGGCGATACACACGGCGGCAGACCGGCACGCTATCCCCTCGATGAAGATGTAGGGGATGGCGGGGGCACCGGCGGGCAGCGCCGTGGTGGCCGCGGTCCACGACGAACCGCCCATGGTCAGCAGGAACAGATGGGCGGTGCCGGAGGAGTCGTTGTAGCTGCCGGCGGCGGTGCACGCGGTCGCCGACGGGCAGGCCAGAACCGAGACTCCGGCCCCATAACTGGCGGAGGCGCCAGCCGGCAGCGGTGCGGTGGCCGCCGTCCACGACGAACCGCGCATGGTGAGCAGGAACAGATGGCTGTTGAGCGAGGAGTCGACCCAGAAGCCAACGGCCACGCATTCCCCGGCTGACGGGCACGCTATCTCGGTGATGGTAACTCCGGAGTTGCCCGCGGCGCCCGGCGGAACAGGGGCCCGGGCCGCGGTCCACGACGAACCGTGCCCGGTCAGCAGCAGGCCCTGAGAGTTGCCCGAGGAGTCCTGGTAGCTGCCGACGGCCACGCATTCCCCGGCCGAGGGGCAGGCCACGCCGGAGATTATGGGCTGCGGCCTGGTGGCGGCGCCGGCTGGAACAGCTGCCTGGGCCGCGGTCCACGATGAACCGTGCCCGGTCAGCAGCAGGCCCCGGAACGTGTCCGAGGAGTCGTAGTAGTAGCCGCCGGCCACGCACTCCAGAACCGTGGGGCAGGCCACGCCAGCGATGTCGGTCACGAATGGGCCGGCCACGGCGGGAGGCTGGGGCGGCGCGGTCCTGGCCAGCCGCCAGGCCCGCGCCACCGCCGGTGCGTAGATACCCCAGGTGGGCTCGCCGGGTGACGCGGTGCCGGCCTGGGCGGCGCCCAGGCCGGCACCGCGGCTGGCTGAGACCGGAGGCCGCGGTTCAGCCCGGTAGCGGGTGTCATGGCTGGCCAGAGTGACCGTGCCCAGGGCGGCAGCCGGCCCGCCGCTGACGGCCGGTGCGCGATCCCGGCCCGGCTGCCCGCCACCGGCCGGCGGACCACCCAGGCCGGCCAGGCCGGCCAGGAGGACGGTAACCGCCGCCGCTGTTGCCGGTGCTGCCAGTTTCATGCGTCACGACTCCCGCCCGCTCAGCTGCGCTCGCACGCGGTCCGCCAAGGACCAGAAGGCCGGCCCCGTGAATCCCGGCAGCGAGAACTCCTGCTTGGACCGCGGCCATGAAGACCCGATAGCTCAATGTAGCACGATGATTACACTGCGTAGCTAGATCGCGCCGTGGCTGGGACCCCGGGCGTGGCCGCTGAGCGCTGGCGCCGTCCACCGGGGACGGTGCGCGTGACCCGGCTAGCATGTGGCGGTGCGCACGATGATCCCAGGCGGTGAGTCGGCGCGATGAGCACTCCGGACACCAGCACCGGCCAGCCCTCGCTCGCGACCCGGATCGACGAGCAGACGGCGCACCCGCTGGCCTGGCGGCAGATCGCCAAGCGGGCCGTGGTGGTCGTGGTGGCCGGCGTCTCCATCTACCTGGTGTTCCCCACCATCACCGAGGTGTTCGCCTCGTGGCCCCGGCTGTCCACCCTGGACCCCATCTGGTTCACCGCCGCGATCGCGGCCGAGGCGGCCCACTTCACTTGCACATTCGCGCTGCAGCGGCTGGCCCTGCGGACCAAGGCCTGGTTCCCTGTCGTCACGTCCCAGCTGGCCGGCAACGCGATCACGCTGATCGTGCCCGGCGGGGCGGCGGTCGGTGCGGCCGTGCAGTTCCGCATGCTGGCCGCCAGTGGGCGCGACAACAGCTCGACCGTGGGTGGCCTGGCCGCGTTTTCCCTCCTCGGCGTGGGCGGCCTGCTGGCCCTGCCGGTGTTCGCCCTGCCGGTCATCCTGTTCGGCGCGCCGACCAACCGGGGGCTGGTCAACGCGGCCATTCTCGGCGCGGTGGGGTTCGTCGTGTTCGCCGCGTTCGGTGCGGTCGTGCTGGCTTACGACGCTCCGCTGCGCTGGTGTGGCCACGCGGCGCAGTGGATCCGCAACTCCGTGCTACGGAAGCGGGCTCCGCTGACCGGGCTGGACGACACCCTGCTCGAGCAGCGCAACCAGATCCGGACGGCCCTGGGCCAGCAGTGGTGGCAGGCGCTGCTGTTGTCGGCCGGCCGGCTGGCCTTCGACTATCTCTGCCTGCTGTTCGCGCTGCGGGCCACCGGGAGCAGTCCCCGCCCCTCATTGATCCTGGTCGCCTACGCGGTAGCCGGGGTGGTCGGGATGATCCCGGCCACCCCGGGCGGGCTGGGGCTGGTCGAGGCCAGCCTGACCGGGCTCCTGGTGCTGGCCAATGTCGACTCCAGCCAGGCGGTCCTGGCTACGCTGACCTACCGGCTGGCCTCCTACTGGGCCCCGCTGGCCGCCGGGCCGATCGCCTACGGTCTGTTCAAGATCAGGTACCGGGGCGCCCGGGCCCCCACCGGACAGCAGGACCAGCCCGGGGCAGCCAGCGGCGGCTGATCAGTCCAGGGCGGGGCGTTAGGCCAAGCAGGCCGCCTTATCCTGCTGCGATGACGATCGTACTTCCGCTGGAAGCGCACGGGGCGCTGCGCAGTGCGCTGGACCGGGAGCTGCCGGCCGCGGTGCGGCTGCGCCGGGACCTGCATGCCCACCCCCGCCTGTCCGGCCAGGAAGAGCCCACGCTGAACCTGCTGCTGGACGCCCTGCCCGGCGCGGCGACCGCTGACCGCGTGGCCGGCACCGGGGCTGTGCTGCGGATCGGCGGGCCCGGCCCGGCGGTCGGCGTCCGCACCGAACTCGACGCGCTGCCCATCACCGAGGCCACCGGCGTGCCCTGGGCCGCCGGGCCAGGTGCCATGCACGCCTGCGGCCATGACGTGCACATGGCCGCGCTGGTCGCGCTGGCCCGGGCCCTGGACCAGATGGGCCCGCCGGTGCCTGTGCTGGCCGTGCTTCAGCCGCGCGAGGAAGGGCACCCGTCGGGAGGGCAGGACGTCGTGGCCTCCGGCCTGCTCCAGGCCCACCAGGTAGCGGCGGTGGCCGCGGCCCACGTGCAGCCGCTGCTCCCGGCGGGCGCAGTGGCCTGCGCACCGGGGGTGGTCAACGCGTCAGCGGACGAGTTCACAGTGACCATGGCGGGCAGCCCGGGGCACGCCGCGTACCCGCACCTGACCCGTGATCCGGTGCTGGCCCTGGCCAGCTTCGTGGTCGGCGTCCAGCAGCTGGCCAGCCGGAACACGGACCCGATGCAGCCGGCTGTGGTCACCGTGGGCACGCTGGCCGCGGGCGGGGCGGCCAATGCCATCCCGGGCACGGCGGCCGCCCGGGGCACCGTGCGGGCCATGTCGGAGGCGCACCGCAGCGAGCTGCACCAGCGGCTCCGCGACGTGGCCACCGGCATCGCGCTGGCTCATGGCTGCACCGCGGACGTGGTCATCGATCGCGGCGAGCCGGTGCTCGACAACGACCCGGGCCTGGCCGCGGTCACCGCGACGCTGCTGACCCAGGTCGGTACCGAGGTTACCGAGCCGCTGCGGACGTGCGGGGCAGACGACTTCTCCTTCTACAGCCAGGTGGCGGCCGCGCTGATGCTGTTCGTGGGCACCGGTGGCGTACCGGGTTCTGGCCTGCATACTGGCACGTTCCTGCCCGCCGAGCGGGCCGTGGGCGACGTGGCGCACGCCCTGCTGGCCGCCTACCTGGCCGGCTGGGCCACGATCACCCGGTGATCGCGGCCACCGCCGGTCACCGCCGCTACCCGGCGGTCCCCGCTGCCGGGCGTCAGGACTGGGCGCACAGCGCCCAGACGATCTTCCCGTCGGCGCCGGCCGGCGTGTAGCAGCCCCACTGCGTGCTCAGCGTTTCGACGAGCAGCAGGCCGCGCCCGCATTCGGCGTCCGGCCCCAGATGCTGGGGGATGGGCTGATGCTGATCGGCGTCCCACACCTGGATCAGGACGTTGTGCCGGTCCGAGGTGAGCCAGAACCGCAGCGGCAGCGCGGTCCCGACCCGGCCGGACGCGCATACCGCGTTAGTGGCGATCTCGGAGACGAGCAGCTCGACCGTGTCGGTGAGGCCGTCCATGCACCACTCGCGCAGCAGGTCCCTGGCGTGCGACCGGGCCGGGTGGACTGACTTCGGCACCGCGCTCAGTTCCAGGTAGCTGCGCAGCGGCCAGTCCCGCATGCTGACCAGTTCCCGGCCGGGCTGGAGCGCAGGTACGGCAGAAAGCCTGGCCACCCGGCTGGGGTAAGCAGCCTGCAGCCCGCTCACCGTGTCAATCCCTGGGACGGTCATGCTGCGGGTACGCCTCCGATCCGCTGAAGGCGCGAAGCCACGGCAGCGGGGACCGCACCGGCTGTGCGGGAACAGTTAACGCACAATGCCAGCGAAAGCTCACGAACTGCCGTCAGGATGACACGGGTCACTCACGGATCGCTCACCACGGGTACGCTGCGGTGTTGGTCACGGTATGCCGTGCTCGGCCGGCGGCACCGCGGGCCAGGGATGGGCGGGAAGAGGTGCTGGGCATGGAATTCGGGCTGCTCGGGCCGCTGGTGGTCCGTGATGGCACCCGGCTGGTGTCCGTATCCGCCCCGCAGCAGCGCATCCTGCTGGCCGCCCTGCTGCTCAACGCCGGGCGCGTGGTCAGCGTGGACGCCCTGGCCGAGGTGCTCTGGGAGGACGGGCCACCGGCCGGGGCCCGGGGTGCGCTGCACAGCGCGGTGCAGCGGCTGCGCGTGGCGCTGGGCCCATCCGGGGCCGACCTGATCGAAACCCAGCCGCCCGGCTACCTGATCACGGTCGGGGACGGCGAGCTGGACGTCCTGGTGTTCAGCATGCTGGTGGCGCGCGGGCATGCGGCGGCGGAGGCTGGGCGCTGGGCGCAGGCGGCTGGCCTGCTGCGCGAGGCGCTCGGGCTGTGGCGCGGCGAGCCCCTGGCCGACGTGCCCTCGGAGCTGCTCCGGGACCGCGAGATGCCGCCCCTGGAGGATCAGCGGCTGCAGGCCCTGGCCGCGCGGATCGATGCCGACCTGCTCCTGGGCCGGCACGGCGAGGTGGTGGCCGAGCTGCGCCAGCTGGTCGCGGCGTACCCACTGCAGGAGCAATTCCACGCGCAGCTCATGCTGAGCCTGTACCGCAGTGGCCGGCAGGCGGACGCACTGGCCGCTTACCAGGACGTGCGGGGTGTCCTGGCCGACGAGCTGGGCATCGATCCCGGTCCCGACGTCACCCAGCTGCACCAGCGCATCCTGGCCGCCGACCGCGAGCTCCTGCTGGCCGGGGGCGGCGAGCCACCCGGCGCCGAGGAGCTCAGCCTGCCTGCTCCGGCCCGCGAGCCAGGTGCCGTGCGCAGTCTGCTGGTGCCCCGGCAGCTGCCCGCGGCGACCAGGCATTTCGCTGGCCGGGCGGAATCACTGAAGGTCCTGGCTGAGCTGGCCGCCGAGACCGCCGGGGCGAGCCCGGCCACGGTGATCGTGGTCATCGACGGGACGGCCGGGATCGGCAAGACCACGCTGGCCCTGCATTTCGCGCACCAGGCCGCCGCCCAGTTCCCGGACGGGCAGCTGTACGTGAACCTGCGCGGCTTCGATCCGGCTGCCCCGCCGATGTCCCCAGCCGAGGCGGTCCGGCTGCTGCTGGACGGGCTGGGGGTGCCCTCGCCCCGCATCCCGGCCGGGCTGGATGCGCAGGCTGGGCTGTACCGCAGCGTGCTGGCGGGCCGGCGGATGCTGGTGCTGCTGGACAACGCCCGGGATGTCGATCAGGTCCGCCCGCTGCTGCCGGCCAGCCCCGGCTGCCTGGCCATCGTGACCAGCCGCAGCCAGCTGACCAGCCTGGTCGCCGCCGAGGGCGCGTTCCCGCTCACCCTGGACGTGCTGCCCGCCGCCGACGCGCACGAACTGCTGGCCCGCCGCCTCGGCGCGGCCCGGATCGCGGCCGAGCCGGCCGCCGCGGATGAGCTGATCCAGCTGTGCGCGGCGCTGCCGCTGGCGCTCAGCATCGCCGCCGCGCGCAGCGCGAGCCATCCCGGCCTGTCCCTCGCCGCGCTGACGGCCGAACTGCGGGACGCTGGCGGGCGGCTGGACGCGCTGGACGCGGGTCACGCCGCGACCAACGTGCGGGCCGTCCTCTCCTGGTCATACCAGCAGCTCAACGCCGGTGCGGGGCGGCTGTTCCGCCTCCTCGGACTGCACCCCGGGCCGGACGTCAGCGCTGCTGCCGCGGCCAGCCTGGCCGGGCAGCCGCTGCCCGAAGCGCGCCGGGAGCTGGCCGAACTGACCCGGGCGCACCTGCTGGCCGAGCACGTGCCGGGCCGGTTCAGCAGCCACGACCTGCTCCGTGCGTACGCGGCCGAGCTGACCCGGTCCCGGGACACTGACGCGGAGCGCCGGGCCGCGACCGGCCGGATGCTCGATCATTATCTGCATACGGCGGCCGTGGCGGCGCAGCTGCTGGACCCGACCCGGAGCCCGGTCACGCTGGCCCCCGCGGATCCCGGGGCCGCGCCGGAGCCGGTCAGGGACATCCCGGGCGCCCTGGCCTGGTTCCACGCGGAACGCCGCGTTCTGATGGCCGCGATCGACCAGGCCGGCCAGGCCGGGTTCGACACCCAGGCCTGGCAGCTCCCCTGGGCGCTGTCCATCTTCCTGGAAACGCGGGGCCGCTGGCACGACTGGGTGGCCATCGAGCAGACCGCCCTGGCCGCCGCCCAGCGGCTCGGCGACCTTCCTGCCCAGGCCGGCGCGCACCAGCGCTACGGCTATGCCAGTGGCCGGGTCGGGAACTTCCGGGCCGCCGACATCCACCTGGGGCACGCGCTGGACATCCATATCAAGCTCGGCGACCTGGCCAGCCAGGCCTACGTGCACAACGCGCTGGCCATCACGGAGCAGCTTCAGGGCCGCCACGGCGAGGCCCTCCGTCACGCCGAGCAGGCGCTGGCCCTGTACACGGCCGCCGGTGACCGGTCCGGCCGGGCGCTGGCCCTGAACTCGGTGGGGTGGTTCCACGCCCTGGGCGGCGACTCCCAGCAGGCGCTCACCTACTGCCAGCAGGCGCTCGAGCTGTCCCAGGAACTGGGCCACCAGGAAGGGGTGGCCAGCGTGCTGGACAGCCTCGGCTACGCCCACCAGCAGGGCGGCGACTACGCCCAGGCCACTGGCTATTTCCAGCGCGCCGCCGACCTGTACCGCGAAATCGGCGGCCGCTGGGGGCTGTCCGAGACGCTCGATCACCTGGGCGATGCGCAGCAGGCCGCCGGGGCGGTGGCAGCGGCCCGGGCGGCCTGGGCCGAAGCGCTGGCCATCCTGGATGATCTTGGCCACCCCGACGCGGCCGAGATCCAGGCCAAGCTCCAGGCACTGGGCAGCTGAGCACCGGGCACCGGGCACCGGGCACCGGGCACCGGGCAAGCCGGCCCGCACATGAACGGACATTGACTACTTCATGTGCTTAAATAAGGACTTTAGAGCGGTGGGATCCGGTCGGCCTGGGGGGTTGCTGACCGCTGGCCGGCCACTGGGCTCGCCGTTGGCGCCGGGCCGGTGTTCGCCCGGGCCTGCCGCTCTGGCCCGGCCCAGGGGGAAGGTGGGGCACGTGAGATCTGTCAAAGCTGGCCTGATCACAGGCTCGCTCCTGACACCGTTGCTGGTGGTGGGGGCGCTGTTCGCGCAAGCCGGGCCGGCCGCGGCCAGCACCGGCACGGCCAGCCATCACCAGCAGGCCGTGTTCGTGGCCAAGAACGCGAGTTCGTCCGGCTCCGGTCAGTCCTGCAGCTCAGCCCGGTACAGCACCATCCAGGCCGGGCTCAGCGCAGCACCGGCCTGGTCGAGGGTGGTGGTATGCCCGGGGACCTACAACGAGCAGGTCGTGGTCAGCAAGCCGGTGTCGCTGGTCGGCCTGCACGCGACCATCAACGAGCAGGGCGTCACGCCCACCCTGGTGGTGAACGTGCCGCACATCGGGAAGCTGACCATCTTCGCGGGCCTGGTGATCCTCAGCTCGGACGTGAACGTCCAGGGCTTCACGGTCACCAATGCCCTGGGGGAGGGCATCCTGGCCGCCGGGGTGAACGGCGACATCAGCCACATCACCATCCAGCACAACGCGGTCGTGCACAACGACCTGGGCGGCGGTGTGCCGCCCGTCTCGACCTACTTCGAGTGCCAGGCCGAGGGCCAGGCACCCGGTGACTGCGGGGAGGGCGTGCACTTCATCGCGGTCGCGTATTCGTGGATCCGCGGGAACTTCATCGCGCACAACTCCGGCGGGATCCTGCTGACCGACGAGACCGGGCCGACGCACAATAACGTGATCGAGAACAACCTGGTCACCCGCAATGAGACCGACTGCGGGATCACCGTGCCCGGGCACAACCCGGCCGCGCTGAGCGCCACGGGCCAGCCGCAGCCCAGCGTCGCAGGGGTGTACGACAACGTCATCGCGCACAACGTGGTCACCTACAACGGCCTGAAGGGCGACGGCGCGGGGGTCCTGTTCGCCAACGCCTCGGCGGGCACCGCGTCATACAACAACCTGGTCACCGGCAACTTCATCGCCGGTAACGGGCTGTCCGGGGTGACCATGCACGCGCACACCATCAAGCCCGGCCAGTTCGAGCTGCTCAGCGGCAACAAGATCATCGGAAACGTGATCGGGAAGAACAACATCGACGGCGACCCGCTGGACTCGCCCGCCTCACCCAAGGATGAGAAGACCACCGGTGTGCTGGTGTTCTCGGGCGGCACTTCAGTCACGGTCGTCATTGCCCACAACCACATCCTCAACAACTTCTTCGGTGTCTGGCTGAGCAAGCCGGTGCGGGCGTTCGGCCTCGGCACGAACACGTTCCACCACGTGGTCAAGCCGATTTCGCCCGGCCACTAACGGCTGGCCGGTCACTGACCGGGCTCGCGGGGCGGCCCCTCCGGGGGCCGCCCTGTCAGTCCCCGGTGCCGAGATAGCTCCACGACTGCGGGAACCGTCCCACGCCGAGCGCCCGGCAGATCTTCTGCGCGGCCATGCTGACCCCTTCGGTGAACGTGGGAAACGCCAGTTGCAGTTCGGCGACCCGCTCGACGGTCATCCCCGCTGCCATGCACGCGGCCACGGTCTGCACGGTCTCGGCCGAGTATTCGCCCAGTACGTGCCCCCCCAGGATGGTGTGCTGCCGGCGGTCCGCGATCAGCTTGCAGAAACCGTCTGAGCGGCCGTCGGCGACCGGGCGGAGCAGGTCCTCGTAGTACGCGATGCCGACCACCGCGTCGTGCCGCTCCCTGGCCTCGGTCTCGGTGAGCCCGACCCGCCCGCCGATCACCACCAGGCTGGCGCCGCTCACAATCCGGCCAGCCCGCTGGCCGCGCCCGCGGCGCCGCTGGCCTCAGCGCCCGCCCCGCCAGCACTGAGCCGCTCATCGGCGTTGATCACGCACACCAGCCAGAACGAGCAGATCGGGAATGCGTCGAGTGACCCGGACGCGGGCTCCCGGTCAATCTTTCCGTCACCGGCTGCACCCCCCACCGGCCGCAGGACACGACAAGGCCGACGACTGCGCCCGCTGTCTTGCCGAGCTGACCTCAGTCTGCCCCGGCGACGCGAGATCTGCCACCAGCCGGCAACGGTCATGCCATCGCATTCGTGAATCGTTAACCTGAAAGGTACGAACTTGTCGAATGGTCTTCTTCCCGCGGACAAGTTCTGCTGCTGCCAGCGGTGATGTGCTGGCTTCAGCCGATGGTGCTGGGGGCGGTGCTGTGAGCGGGCCAGGCGGGACACCATGAAAGCGGTCGCGGTGTTTCCCGGGTCCGGCCAGGTCAGGGTCATCGAACGGGACACCCCCCGGATCGTCCAGCCAGATCAGGTACTGCTGCGGATGCTCGACGTCGGCATCTGCGGCACGGACAAAGAGATCTGTTCCTTCCAGTACGGCACCCCGCCGCCCGGCGACGATCATCTGGTCATCGGGCACGAGACGGTGGCCGAGATAACGGCGGCCGGGCCGGCCGTCGAGCGGTTCCGGGCCGGGGATCTCGTCGTGCCCTCAGTCCGCCGCCCCTGCCCGCACGCCAGCTGCCTGGCCTGCCGGTCCGGGCACCAGGACTTCTGCTATACGGGGGATTTCAGCGAGCGCGGCATCAAGGACGCCCACGGCTACCTGGCTGACTACGTCGTCGAGCACGAGCGGTACCTGAACCCGGTGCCGCCGGAGCTGCGCGACATCGCCGTGCTGGCCGAACCGCTGACCATCGCGGAGAAGGCGCTCTTGCAGATCTCCTGGATGATGCGGCAGCGGCCGCCGTGGCTCGACCCGGAAACGCCGGCCGGGGAACGGGGCCGGGGGCTGTCCGCGCTGGTGCTGGGTATCGGGCCAGTCGGGCTGCTGGGCGCGATGGTGCTGATCACCGCGGGCTTCACCACGTACGTCTACTCGCGGGAGCTGCCACCCAGCCCGCGCATCGACCTGGTTGATGACATCGGCGCGACCTACGTCTCGTCGCAGACCACGACGTTCGGCGAGCTGGCCGGGAAGGTCGGCAACGTCGACCTGGTCTACGAAGCGGTCGGGCATTCGCACTTCGCCCTCCAGGCCCTGCAGGTCCTGGGCACGAACGGGATCTTCGTGCTGACCGGGGTCCCGGGCCTGCAGGCGTTCATCGAGGCCGACCCGGCCCGCCTGATGCGGAACATGGTGCTGAAGAACCAGGTCCTGCTGGGCACGGTCAACGCCGGGCCGGAGGCGTTCGCCGCCGCGCTCCGGGACCTGCAGCTCTTCCGCCGGCGCTGGCCGGAAGTGGTGCGCACGCTGATAGCCGGCCGCTTCCCACCCGAGCAGGCCCCCGAGCTGATCCTGGGCCGGCCGCCCGGCATCAAGAGCGTCATCGCGTTCGACGTCTAACCCGGCCAGCCGTGCAGCCCGCTAACCGCCCGTCTCGGCCACCAGCCGCCCGGACCGCACGGCCGCCGCGAACGCGGCATAGTCACGCTCGTTCTGGTCGGCGTAGGCCACCGCGAAATCGGCCATGGCCCGGTCGAACATGTCACTCTGGCCGAGGTAGGCGGCGATGGCGATCCGGTCGCCCCAGCGGGCGTGCGCCCGGGACAGCGTCGCCCCGCACATCTGGGCGTAGACGGTGGCCCCGGGCACGAGCATTCTCTCCACGTCGGCGCCACCCTTCCAGTCGTGGAACTGGCGCACGTAGTAATCGCGGGGTACACCGTCCAGGCCCTTGATCCGCTGCCAGCCCAGGAAGATGTCGGTGGCCGCTTGCATCAGGCGCTGCCCCATCACCACCCGCTGCCCGTGGTGCGGATAGCTGCTGGGCCCGGCATAGCGCTCCAGCACCGCGTCCTGGGCCTCTTTCACCTGCAGGAACAGCGGGTCGCCCGCGTCGCGGCCGAGCAGCAGCAGAAGGTAGCAGCGGGCGCCAACGCTGCCCACTCCCACCACCTTGCGCGCCGCGTGGACGTAGCGGAACTCCTCCAGCGGATGCCCCTGGTGGCCCAGGGTCCGCCGGTAGCTGGCCAGCAGCTTCCTGATGACCGGCGCCGGGTCCTCCCACTCCGGCCCCGGCCTGGCCAGGTCCTCGATCGGCACGATCAGCGGCGGGTCGGCGGTGATCCGCATCTCGCCGTCCACCCCGGCCGCCCGGTGGGCGAGGACCCGGGTGCTGTCCTGGAGGTAGGCCTCAGGCACCTGCCGTTTCGCTCGCCGGGCTTCCTTTCTGTCCAGCTGTGCGGCCTGCACCTGCTGGTGGACCAGGCTCAGCAGCGCCCCGGCCTCCGGCTGGTCGTACCACGCGCTCAGGGTGCCCAGCCCAGCGGCCCGGCGCATCCGCTTCCGGTACTCGCGCACCCCGGCGGTGACGATCGCGTGCCGGTTGTCCGGTGAGAACCTGCGGAACCGGCCCATGATCTCGAAGCTGGCCGCCATCCGCTTGACGTCCCACTCCCACGGGCCGGGCAGCGTCTCATCGAAATCGTTGATGTCGAAGATCAGTTTCCGCTCCGGGGTGCCGAACACGCCGAAGTTGGACAGCTGGGCATCCCCGCACAGCTGCACGGTAATCCCGGACACCGGCGTCCCGGCCAGGTCGGCGGCCATGATCGCCGCCGCGCCGCGGTAAAACGTGAACGGGGACACCACCATCCGCCCGTACCGGACCGGCACCAGGTCCGGCACCCGGGTGGCCGCCTGATCCTCGAGCAGGCTCACCGGATCAGGGCGATCCGGCGCCGGCTCCCACCGCCCGTGCACGGACCTCGGCGCCGCCCGGCGGGCCGATCGTCCCCGGGCGGCCCGCTGGTCAGCCGTAAGGTGCTGGCGCCGCCACGAGGATGCGAACGGCACCGCCCGCGGCCCGTTGCCCCGCGCCGGGCCGTTGCCCCGCGCCGGGCCGTTGCCCCGCGCCGGGCCGTTGCCCCGCGCCGGGCCGTTGCCCCGCGCCGAGCCGTTGCCCCGCGCCGAGCCGTTGCTCCCCGCCGAGCCGTTGCTCCGCGCCGGGGCGGCGCCCACAGCCGGGCCGGCTCCCGCCGCCGGGCCGGCGCCAGGCACCCGTATATCTGTGGTCATGCTGGCCCCTATCGCCGCGGCCGGGCATCGCGGCGTATTCATCACGATGTTCAGTTCTGGTAACTCTTTGCTCACTCGGATGTTGAATTTAACAGGCCTACCGGTCAGCGGCTATCCCCGGCTCCCAGTAGCGGCCGCAGGTGCCGGACGGCTGGCGACCCGTGGGCCAGCACCGCGTCGTGCAGGTCCCGCTCGCGCCACTCCGGCCGCGCCGTCCGCAGGGCCGCCACCAGGTCGCTGACCTCGGTGTAGCCCGCGTAATACGTGGACAGCTGGGTGGAGGTCAGCAGCGCCCGGCGCCATTTGCCGGCCGCCTCGCCCTCTTCCTGGAACCCGCGCCCGGTCATCAGCGCCAGCGCGCCATCCTCGGCCAGGTCGCCGCAGTGCACCTGGACGTCCAGGATGCTGTTGATGATCATGCGCAACCGCATCTTGAGCTGCTGCATCCGGACCGCATCCGGGTTTCCCTGGCCCGGGTAGCCATGCCGGGCCATCAGTTCCTCGGCGTACACTCCCCAGCCCTCGACGAACGACCCGGACCAGAACGCGGCCCGGGCCAGCGTCCCGCCGCGGAACCGGCGCGCGTGCCCCAGCTGCAGGAAGTGCCCGGGCATCGCCTCATGGACCATGAGGTTCTGCACCATGTGCCGGTTGTACTCCCGGTAGAAGGACCGCACCTGGCCGGCCGGCCAGTCCCGGGGCGTGGGTGACACGGCCACGAACGTCGGCAGCTCGGCCGTTTCCAGCGGCCCCGGCGGGTCGCAGTACGCGACCGCCACGCCACGGTCGATCTCCGGCATCTCGATGACGTCCACGGCATCGTCCGGCACGCTCACCAGGCCGCCTGCTATGACGAACGCCCGTTGCTGGCGGTAGGCCCGCTCGACGAGCCCGAGGATCGTCCGGTCGTCTGGAGCGTCCGCGGCCAGCCTGTCCAGTACCCGCCGCAGCCGGTCCGCGGGCGCACCGCCGCCAGTGTCCAGCCGGGCCGCGGTCTCGGCGATCTGGCTGGCCGCCTCGTCCAGGTCGGCCTGAGCACGGGCCAGCAGCTGGCCCGGTGTGACGCCGGTCTCCAGGGTGAGCTGGAGCTTGCGGGCGAACAGCCCGGGCCCGAGCCGCGGATCACGGAAGCCGCCGTCACGGGCGCCGTCGGCCAGCCGCTGCTCGAGCCAGCGGCGGTGCGCCGCGATCGCGTCCAGCGCGGCGGTGCGCGCGGCGGCCAGGTCTCCGGGCACGGCGTCATCCCCGGCCGCAGCCAGCGCGGCGTCCAGGTCCGCCCCGATCAGCCGTTCGGTGCCCTCGAACTGGCTGATCGCGGTGTCCAGATGGACCCGGGGCAGCCGGGCGGCCGCCACCGAGCGCGCCGCGGCCAGCGCTTCCGGAACCGCCGCGAGCCGCTGGCCCACACTGGCCAGCCGGTCCGGCAGCGGCGCGAAATCACGGGCCAGCAGCAGGTAGATAGCCCGCCCCGGGTTTGCCAGCATCGGGTTCCACTCGTGTTCCCGCAGCTCCGTGGCGGCGAACCGGACCCGGTCCAGCTGGGCGGACAGGATCTGCGCGTCCACCCGGTACTCGGCGGACAGCTGGCCCAGGTCGACGGCGGCCACCTCGGCCCACCGGTCCGCGCACCAGCGGTCCAGCTCGTCGTAGTGCGCGGCCGTGCCGATGGTCAGCCGGCCGTCGTAGCCATGCTCGCCGAGCAGGGTGGCCAGTTCCGGGCGGCGCTCCAGCAGTCCGTGCACGACCGACTGGGCCAGCGAACGGAACGAGGCGTCAGCGTCAGGCATGAGCCCGACTATAAGCAGCGTAAGCCGCGTAATGTCCCGGCCCCGCCGGGGCGCGCCCAGCCCGGGGCGGGCCCGGCCAGCCGGCACCCGGCCCGCCCGTCAGCCGAACAGCGTGCCCTGGCTGGTCTCTTCCGGCAGCGGGCCCAGCTGCTCCTCGCCGGCCACGCTGCCGTCGCCGCGGATGTGCCGCACGCAGATCCCGTGGCTGACCAGGGCCCGGCCGATCAGCAGCCGCCGGTGACAGCGCCGGGGATCCTCCTCGCTGCACAGCACGGCCACCCGGTGCCGGTCCGCTTCGGCCAGCAGCCGCCGCAGCCCGGCGCTGAACCGTTCCGTTCTGGCCAGTGCGCCGTACCGGACCCGCCCCTGGCTGTCGTGCAGGCCCGGCTCGGGCGGCCGCCCGCCGAGTTCCGTGCCCAGGAAGACATAGCCAAGGCCGGCCTCCTGCATCGCGGCGCGCAGCCGCTCCCGGTTGAACTGAGGGTTGTACCGGGAGAACGGCTGAGACCGGACATCCGCTACGACCTCGATCCCCGCCCCGTGCAGCACGCCAAGCAGGGCGGGCAGCTCGTGCCTGGAGTGCCCGACGGTCCATATCGTCGCCGCGCCCACCGTCCGAGACTACGCGTCACTTGATCAGCACGTTGTTCGCGGTGGACGAGACGAACGTGGCCCCGGACGCGATCACGCCCGGAACCAGGGCGGCGCGCAGGTGCCCGTCACCAAGCTGGCCTTCGTAGCTGACTCCCCACGCGTAGACCTTCCCGGTGGCCGAGACGGCATACGACGTGGCCGACCCGGTGGCTAGGCTCTTGTACTTGACCCCTGGCGGGGCGTGGAAGCGGACGGGAACCGGCGACGCGACCAGGCTGCCGTTGCCCAGCTGGCCACCCGCGTTGCTGCCCCAGGACCACAGCGAGCCGTCGGACAGCTTGACCAGCGTCTGGCCGTTGTCCCAGATGGACCCACCCTGCGCCACCCTGACCACGGCGTGCGGGAGGTGCACGTGGACCGGCACGTCTGACGCCCGGCCGACCGTCCCGTCGCCGAGCTGGCCCGCCCCGTTGTAGCCCCAGTCGAAGTACTTCCCGTTGCCCAGCAGGGCGCCCGAGTTGGCGAACGCGGCTACCAGCCTGACCACGGGCCGGCCGGCCAGCGTGGCCACTTGCACGGGCCGGGTGCTGTTGCGCCAGCTGCCGTCACCCAGGTCGCCGTCGATGTTCTGCCCGCAGGCGTAGACGGTGCCGGCCGCGTCGTACAGCCCGTGTGTGCTGGCCCCGGCCACAGCAGTCACCCCGGACAGCGGCAGCCGCACTGGGGTGGTGTACATCCTCGTGTTGCCCAGGCAGAGCTGTCCCCCGCCGTTGTTGCCCCAGCCCCAGGCGTGACCGGTGGTATCGATGGCCAGCCCGGTGTCGAACGGCATCGCGTCGGCCGGGATGGACGCGATCTTCACCCCGGCCGGGAAGCGCACCTGTACCGGTGCGCCCAGCGAGTTCTGCAGGCTGCCGTCCCCCAGTTCGCCCTGCGTGCCCAGGCCCCAGGCGTACAGGCGGCCATCGGTCAGCAACGCGTACTCGGTCGAGTTCGACGTGCCGATCTGGGCCACGGTGCCAGGCAGGGTCACGGTGACCGGCGAAGTCAGCGTGTCCACGTTGCCGTCCGTGTTGCCGAAGAAGGAGCCCCAGTGCCGGAGCGTCGTGCCGGCGGCCGGCCCGGGCCGCGTGGCGGGCGGGGTGGCAACGGCGGCCGCGGACTGCACGTCGGTCAGCCCAGATGAGCGGTGGCCCGGGCCGGCTGGCCGCGCGCCCGCCGAGCAGCCCGCCACGAAGATCATCGCTGCGACGGCCGCGCAGAGACCGGATCTAACAGAAAGTATCGCAATCGTAACACTCTGCGCCGACTTCGTCACCCGCTCACTATAGGAGAATCCGGGCTGAACCGCAGGTATGGCCAGACAAGGACACCCCCCTGCCTAGCGCCACGGCCGGTCCCTGGCCCGCGGGGCGGCCGTGCTGCGGGATCCCTCCGTCCCGGCCACCCCGGCTGGTACGGTGGCCGGTGAAGGGGAGTAGTCCTTCGCCGGCTGGTCGACATACTGGCGCGCGGTGCGCGCCCGGCCACCGGGTCACCGTGACGTGACGGACGAGACCTTCGGCTGTTGAGCGAATCCGGCCGGAGGACCCCGCATCCCATCCGGCCGGATGAAAACCGACCGAAGGACTCCCGAATGCCCTACCTCGGCGCCGCCGGTGTCGCGTTCGTCCTCACGTTCCTCGGCGAACTGCCGGACAAGTCACTGTTCGCCTCGCTGGTCCTCGGCACCCGGCACCGGCCCGGGTACGTGTGGGCCGGGGCGGCGGCGGCCTTCACCCTGCACGCCGGCCTCGCGGTGACCGCCGGGCAGTTGCTGGCCCTGCTGCCCGTTCCGCTGGTGGACGGGGTGGTGGCCACGCTGTTCCTGGCCGGGGCGGTCTACCTGTGGCTGACCAGCTTCCGCCCGCGGCCGCCGGACGGCCTGGACGCGGCGCGGCAGGGTGGCCCGCCCGCGTCCTTGGCCCGGGTCGCGGGGACCAGTTTCGCCGTGGTGTTTGTGGCTGAATGGGGTGACGTCACCCAGCTCACCGCGGCCAACCTGGCCGCCAGGTATGACCCGCTGGCCGTCTTCGCGGGGGTCACCCTGGGGCTGTGGGCGGTGGCCGCCATCGCGGTCAACGTCGGCGCCAAGGGCCTCGCCCGCATCCCGGTGGCCTGGGTCCGCCGGATCACTGCCGTAATCCTGCTCGCCCTGGGCGGCTACACCGCGTTCACCGCCCTCACCGGCTGAGCCCGGTGCGCAACCGGGCCCCCTGGAACGCCCGGGGTGACTACCCTCTCTTCTGATGCACCGCATCCGCTGGGCACTCCCCGCCGCCGCTGCCACGCTGACCGCGTGCAGCGTGGCACCGGTGACCAATATGCCTAACGCCGCGCCCCCGGCCCGGCCCGCCAGCACCCCGGCGCGGTCAGCGCGCCCGGGGACCTCGCCGGCCGCCACCGCCCCGGCCAGCACGCAGGCGCCGGCCGTGGCGGCGGAAGCGACGGTGCCGCCGCGGCTGCCGCCGGCCCGCCGCGGCGGCCCGGGGCGGTTCCCGCCCACCACACCGGGAGTGCTGGACGGCAAGACCGTGCTGGTCGACCCGGGCCACAACGGCGGGAACTTCACCGCCCCCGCCATCATCAACCGGCCCATCTGGAACGGCCGCGAGGAAGAGACCTGCGACACCACCGGCACCGAGACCGCCACCGGGTACACCGAAGCCCAGTTCAACTGGAATGTAGCCCGCTACCTCACGGCCGACCTGCGCGCCCGGGGTGCCACCGTGGTGCTGACCCGCACGTCCAACACCGGCATCGGCCCCTGCGTCACCGAGCGCGCCGCCCTCGGCAACCGCGCCCAGGCCAGCGCCGCCATCTCCATCCACGCCGACGGCGGCCCACCGGGCGGCCGCGGCTTCGCCATCCTCGAACCCGTCCCCGACGGGATCAACAACGCCGTCATCGGCCCCTCTGCCCGCCTCGGCACCGACCTGCGCAACGCGTTCGCCGCCGGCACCGGCGAACCGGTCAGCGGCTATGACGGGGTAGACGGCATCCAGCCCCGCGACGACCTGGCCGGTGTCAACCTGACCACCGTGCCCAAGGTCTTCATCGAATGCGCCAACATGCGCAACCCCACCGACGCCGGGCGGCTGGTCTCCCCCACCTGGCAGGCCAGAGCCGCCCGCGCGATCGCGGCCGGCCTGATCGCGTTTCTCACCGGAAAGCGGTAATCCGCATTTATCCACCATTGTGTGTAGCCGTGTGGATAAAGTGCCGCCGCAATCACTAAACAATGCAGTATCCGGCCACGGCCGGGCTAGAGTCCGGCCATGACCGCGCGCGTGCTGTACGTCATCGCCTGCGGCGCACCCCCGGCCCGGGACGCTGGGCAGCTGGTCCGCCTGGCCCAGCGGGACGGCTGGGACGTGTGCGTCCTGACCAGCCCGTCCGGCCGGAAGTTCACCGACGTCGCCGCGCTGGAGGAACTGACCGGGCACCCGGTGCGCAGCGAGTACAAGAACCCGGATGAGCCCGATGTGCTGCCGGCCCCGGACGCGATCGTGGTCGCGCCGGCCACGGTTAACACGATCAACAAGTGGGGCGCCGGGATCTGCGACACGCTGCCGCTGGGCATCCTGGTCGAGGCCATCGGCAAACGGCTGCCGATCGTGGCGCTGCCGGTCACCAACCCCGAGCACGCCGCGCACCCGGCGTTCGCGGAGAACATCGCCCGGCTGCGCTCCTGGGGCGTGACCGTGCTGACCCGGGCCCAGCCCGACGAGCCGGACCGCCACCCTGGCCAGCGGACTTTCCCCTGGGCCCGCGTCCTGGCGGCGGTCAGCGGTAGGCCCGGGTGAGGTGCGCGTAGACCACGATGTTGTCCAGGTACTGCCGGGTGGCGGTGTCGAACGGCCCGCCGCACGTGATCAGCCGCAGGCTCGGGTACCTGGCCGTGCCGTACACCTCCGGCGTGGGGAACGCGGTCTTGACCACCCGCTGCACTCCGTCCACGGTGAACACCGCGGTGGACCCGTTGACTCTGACGACCTTGATCTGGTCACCCGGGCGCAGCGTCTTGAGGTAGAAGAACACCGAGATCCCGGTGAACGAATCGACGTGTCCCAAGATCACCGAGGTGCCCCGCTGCCCCGGGGTGACGCTGCCGTCGTACCAGCCAGCCAGGTCGTGGCGGGCCAGCGGCGGCACGGCCACCGCCCCGTGGCCGGCCAGGCCGAGCCGCATGACCGGGGCATCCACATCCAGTTTCGGGATCACGATCTGCACCGGCCGGGACGCGGCCATCGGCGCCGCGGTCGCCGTGCCGCCCATCGCGGGCATGGCCGTGCCCACGCTGGCCGGGATCTGCTCCGCGGCGCCGTACAGCCGCCCGCGCTGAGCCACCCCGCGGACGGCCACGAACGCCCCGGCCAGGACCAGGACCACCCCCAGCGCGGTGATGAGACGTCCCGGCCCCCGGCGCCGGCCACCCAGCTGGCCGGGGTAACCCAGATCGTGGTAACCGCGGTCCTGGTAACCCGGGCCGCCGTGGAACTCGTCCTCGAAGAGGCCCTGGGCCGGCCGGGCCGGCCCAGGGCGGTTCCGTCGTGACATCGCGATCAGGCCGAGTGCCGCCGACGCCGTATCCCGGCGATCGTGAGGACGGCCCCGGCCACCAGCACCGCGATGCCGCCGCCCAGTTCGGGCAGGATGCTGGCGTGCTGCAGGCTGCCGCCGCCACCGGTGTCGGCCGCGCCCACCGGGGTGGTGCCCAGTGGCGGGGCCGTCCCCATGCTCCCTGTGGTGCCCACGCCGGTGCTGGTGGCCGGGGCCCCGCCGGTGACGTTCAGCATGGTGGCCGACGTCATGGTCGCGGTGACCGTGGTCTGCAGGACGCATACCGCGGCCACCGAGACCACGTCCCGCACGTGCACGATCACGGTGAACCGGGCGGGCGGCAGGACGTGCAGCAGCCCGGCCGACCGCAGCGGCAGCGGCGCCCGCACCGTGAACACACCGTGCCCGGTGCTGGCCATCGCCCCGGCCAGCGGGACACTGCCGGACTGCGCCCCGGCCAGCGGCAGGGCACCGCTGAACGAGACCGCCGAGGTGCCCGCCGGGTACGTCCCGCCGAGGCCGTTACCGGGCGACGAGAGCGTGATCATGTCGGTCGAGCCGACCGTGCCGGGGCCGGACGTGCTCAGCGTCATCGGGATCTGGTCGGTCTGCCGCACGGTGTGCCCGGCCACCGTGACCGTGCACACGTAGACCGGCCCGGTGGTGGCGGCCGGCACCGCCGCGCCGGTGACCATGATCTGCACGGCGGCGCGGGCCGTGCTGGTGCGCGTGCAGTTGAATGCGGCCAGCATGGTCCCGCTGACCAGCGTGACCTTGAGCGCCGTAGGCGCCTGGATGGCCGCCGTCCCCGCGGTGGCGGGGACGGCTGAGCCGGTGATGGTGATCGCCGGGATCTGCGTCGCCATCCCGGCGGGCATGGCGGCCTGGCCGGTGAGGGGCACGGCCGCGGCAGGCAGCCCGGTCGACGGGGCGCTGGCGGCCGCGGTGACCCGGGTCAGGGACGGCAGCCGGGTGCTGTCGGCCGTGGGCAGTGGCATCGCCCGGGTGGTGAGCGAAACCGCGGCGGCGGTGCCGACAGTACCCACGGCGGGTGCGCTGAGCACCGCCGTGAGGATGACTGGTGTGCTGGTGGTGGCGCCGGACAGGGCGCACGAGTAGCGGACCGGCGTGGTAGCCCACGGGGCAGTTGCGTCAGCCGGGATAACCGGACCGGTGAGCGCGGCGGCCGACGCGCCGCTCATCCCGGCGAACAGCCCCGCCACCGCCAGCACGACTGTGCTGCCTGCCCACGCCGCGCGGCGTATTACATTCCCTTGGTGGTACACGTTCTGGCCCTTCTCGAGTTGGCCCGCTCCGTGAGGTGACCCGCTCCAAGGGGACGCGCCACAGCACACTAGAGGCCAGCCCGGCAGGCCGGAAGCGGCACGCGCCGGGCCGTAATAGGGCCGCAAGGTGTGCCGGTGATTACGATCAGCGGGTGAGCCATCGGCCGCTGCCCCGGCGAGGTGGCCACCGATTCTCAGCACCGCTGGCGCAGGGACGTCGCGCCGCCGGCCGGGCTGGGCGTCACCGCGTACCAGTTTCTCCATCGCCTGGCCGCGCGGCCGGGCTCGCGCTGCCGTTCCAGATGCAGCCGATCCCGGGTACCCGGTCACGTCGTCCGGCTGGCCGGTCGTGCCCGCCCGGCTGACCGTAACGCCCGACCAGCTGGCCGGGCGTTACGGCCGCGCGCTGCCGCTGGGGTACATCGGCGTGGTCGCCGCTCAGCGTGGCCCGGGCTGAGCACGCCGGACGGCACCGCCCAGCAGCATGGTCAGGCTCAGCACGATCAGCGCGCCCTCGACGAACAGTGACACCGTGCCCACCCAGTAGCCCCAGTTGCCGACGTCACCGGGGTCGCCAGGCACCCCTACGGTGCGCGAGGCCACGTAGCCGGCGAACGGCGCCACGCCGAGCAGCACACCAGCCGCCCAGCCCAGCCCGTCCCGGCCGGCCCAGACCGGCCGGGGCAGCAGCAGCGCCAGGGCGGTCAGCACGCCGCCGATTTCGATGGCCCGGTAGCCCCAGCCGATCCAGGCTGGGGACGTCAGGGCGGTGATGCCGCCCTGGTCGGCTACGTGCACGGCCGCTACGGCCAGCGCCAGCAGCGCCCCGGTGAGCTGGATGGTGAACCCCTCCATCGCGTCCGTGCCGACCTGGACCCGGCTGGCCCGGGTGGCCGTGGTTGGATGTGCCATCTGCTGCTCCCCCGATTCGTGCACCCGCTGTAGGTGCTCCCGCACCGCCAGCACGGCCCGCGGCGGGACGGAGTTCAGCGTCGCAGCCTCACCCAGCTGTGACCATTGACACATGAACCAGGCTCTGGCCTGGGACGTTATGGTGCCTGCCGGATGCTAGGCCGGTGCCGCCTGCGCTGCGGCGGCGCCGTCCCGGGCCGCCCGCAGCGCGGCCAGGAACACCTCGGCCGGCTGCGCGCCGGACACCGCGCGCGAGCCGCCGATGACGTAGTACGGGACACCGGTCACGCCGAGACGGCGGGCCTGGTCCTCATCGCTGCCCACCTGCCGCCCGGCCTGCGCGTCGGCCAGCGCGTCCTGGGCGTCACCGGCGCCCAGCCCGGCCCCGCCAGACGTCCACGCGCATGCACAGCCTCCACGGCTGGTCAGGTCAGGTCAGGTCAGGTCAGGTCAGCGGCAGTTCGGCCCACACCGTCTTGCCGCCGTCGGCCGGCTGGACGCCCCAGCGGGCCGACACTGCGTCCACCAGGCCCAGCCCGTGATCTGGCGAGACCGGAAGCGGCGGGTCACCGCGCAGGCCGGCCAGCGGGCGGGCGTCTTCGACCCGGATCCACACCGCGTCAGCGGCCAGGGTGAGGCTGACCGTGAAGCCGGACCGGGCGTGCCGTACCGCGTTGGCAGCCAGTTCGCTCACCACGATGGCCACGTCGCTGGCCAGGTTGACGCCGCAGCGCTGCTCGATCCGCCAGCTGCGCAGCAGGTCCAGCGCGAAGTGCCGGGCCGCGCGGGGGGCATCCTGGTGCCGCGGAAATGACCGGGTGCCGCCGGGCCGGGCCGGGCCGGGAACGGCCCGGGCCGGGCGGGGCATGGCGGGCGGGACCCCGACCACCGCCGCGTGCAGGCGGCAGACCTCGGCCACCGCGGCGCGGTGCTCCGCCCCGGCGGCCGGGGATTCGGGGTAACCGCAGTACAGCGCGAACGGGATGTCCCGGGCCAGGTCGTTCCAGAACGCCTCGAGTTCCAGGGTGGCGTTGAGCTGGCCCGCGTCCCAGAGCAGGGCGACCATCTCGCCGTACACCCGGACCGGGCGGCCGGCTGCGCCCGCCGCCCTGATCACATGCCCGACCTCGGCCTCGAAGCTGGTCATGTCCACCTGGCCGGCCGCGGCGAACCGGCGCAGCAGGGCGGCCGCGTCGATGGCCTGGTACCGGCCGTCCACCCGGACCGCGGTGACGTCCGCACCGGCGCCGGCCAGGTAGTTCTCGAACGCCAGCCGGTGCGCCGGGGTGGCCACCACGACCACCGCGCCGCCTTCCGCCAGCCCGTCGGCCAGGTACTGGCCCACTCCGGTCGCGAGTTCGCGCTCCCGGGCGTAGAACTGGACAACGTGCTGGTGCGCGGCCGTGCCCGCCGAGCCGGGTGCGACGGCCACAGGCAGCCTCCTCAGCCGGGATCAGCTTCGAAATCCGGGACACAGCTACTGTACCCGCAGCGTAACCAGTCATTCAGGGCTGGGGGCCGGCGGCTCAGGACGCCCCGGCGTGCGCCCGCTGCAGCGCCGCGATGTCCAGTTTCTTCATCGTGAACATGGCCTCGGTGACGCGTTTTGCGGTGGCCGGGTCCGGGTCGGTGATCAGGTCAATGAGCACGGCCGGGACGACCTGCCAGGAAAGCCCGTATCGGTCGGTGACCCAGCCGCAGGCCACTTCCTCGCCGCCGTCGCACAGCCGGTCCCAGTAGTAGTCCACCTCGGCCTGGTCGGCGCAGCTGATTATCAGCGAGATGGCCTGGTTGAACTGGTGTGCGGGCCCGCCGTTAAGCGCGAGGAATTTCTGCCCGTTGAGCTCGAACTCCACGGTCATCGCCGAGCCGGCCTGCCCCGGGCCAGCCTCGGTGTACCGGCCGATCCGGCCCAGCTTGGAGTCCTTGAAGATGCTCAGGTAGAAGTGCGCTGCCTGCTCGCCCTCGGTGTCGAACCACAGGCACGTCGTCAGCCCCTGGCCAGCCATCCCGTCCTCCCCGATTCTCGTCCGCTGCTCTCCCAGTGACGTCCCCGCCCCCGCGAACTCACCGGGCTAGCGGTACCCCGCGATCATCAGGAGAAAGATCACCGTGATCGCAGCCGCCGCCAGTACCACGACCACGGTGGCGACGCGCATGAGAACCCAGTCGTGGCGTGCCTTCCGCTGCTGGTCCCGCAACGGAATTCTGGGCCTGGGCCGGCGGTAGCCGGGCGGGGGATCGTGCAGCACGATCGGCTTGGTCCGGCCGCCCCGGCCCCGCGGGCCACCGAGCCAGACCATCACGCCTCCCGCTGCCCTCGGCGGCCAGCCGATCTGGGCCTCAGCTCGCTCACCGATGGCCAGACAAGCTCACCTGGCCTTTCTCCCGTCAGTATCGTGCCGCTATGAAAGAAATGCCATCCCGGGCTGGGCGCGCGCTCATCACGGCCGCCGCGGGAAGCCTCGCGGCCACCACCCTGACCGGTGCCGCGGCAGTGGCCGCGACGCACGTCACGGCACTGCCCTGCGCGGCGTCCATGAGCAGCAGCCACCCCCGGGACTACACCACGGTCAAAGTGAACGTGCATACCGCCGCGTTCGCCGGGGTGACCACGGTCGCTCATTACCGGACGACCAGCACCAAGCATCACGGCACGGCTGGCCACCGGGGAAACGTATCCATTTCCTACTACATCAGCGGCGCCACACCGGGATACCGGGTGAAGGTGTCCGTGTCCGTGGTCAAAGGCACCCGGCACGCCTCCTGCTCCACCTCGTTCACCCCGCACGCCTGACCCAGGACGCCGGCCTTGCCCGCGATTGACTCAGGTGACGGCCAGGAACCCGCGACCGGCGCAATGTGGTGCGAATGTCCACGGATATGGGCAAAATGCACCGCACAGGCCCGCGCGGCGCAATCCACCCGCACTCCCGGGCTGGGTCAGGCGGACTGGTACTGGCGGGCGGCCTCCTCGACCAGCGTCCGGCAGAACGCGGGCAGGTCGCCGTGATTCCGGCTGGTGATCAGCACGTTCGGGCCGGACCGGCACACCTGGACCTCGCTGTCCACCCAGGTGCCGCCCGCGTTGCGGATGTCGGTGCGCAGGCTGGGCCACGACGTCAGGGTCCGGCCCCGGACCAGGCCGGCCTCGACCACCGTCCACGGGCCGTGGCAGATCACCGCGGCGGGCTTGCCCGCCTCGAACATGGCCCGGACGAACTGCACCGCCTCGGGCACCAGGCGCAGCTGGTCCGGGCTGGCCACCCCGCCTGGCAGCACCAGCAGGTCGTAGTCGTCCGCATACGCGGCGCCCACGACCTGGTCCACCGGGAACGTGTCGGCCTTGTCCAGGTGGTTGAAGGCCTGGGCGTTGCCCACTTCCGGGGCCAGCAGCAGCGGCGTCCCGCCCGCGGCCAGCACCGCGGCCCAGGGCGTGGTGAGCTCTACCTGCTCCACGCCCTCGTTGGCGATAAGGAAGGCGGCCTTGCGGCCGTCAAGCTCGTTAGCCATAACGTGTGTTCCTCCGTTCGGTGCCGTCGCAGGGACCGCTGCCCAGCCAGGCGCGGTTGACTCCGGTCACGGGCGCAGTTTCCGGCGGGCGGCCGGCGGTGGCCGCGTCGAAGTGCTCCCGGCTGAGCCGGCCACCGGGCCAGAACCCAGGTGCCGTAGCTGATCCCGTGGCCCGCATCAGCGCGCTCCTTCCGGGACCGTGGCCGCCGCCCGGATCATTCTCTGCATCGGCCCGGCGGCCAGGCCGGAGACCACCATGGCCAGGCCGATGGCGCCGAGGGTGAACGCGGTGCCCAGCCACACCATGGTGGTCACCGGCAGCGTGCAGGCACCGGCCAGCCGGGCCGCGCACTCGGCTGGCAGCGCCACCCCCCAGATCGTGCTGAACAGCAGCTCCAGGTGGCGGAACCGGGCCGGCGGGGCGGACAGCCGGTCCCAGGCGGCGGTGCGGTCCGCGGTGCCCTTGGTCAGGATGGCTTGAGCCCGGCTGACATGAGCGGGCGGTGCGCGGCCACCGGGGCCAGGATGGCGATGGCGATCACACTGCTCACGATCGAGTCCTTGGCCATGCAGGCCATCTCCGACATGGCGGCCGGCATGTTCATCGCGCATGGGTACGACCAGGTGACGATCGCCGAGATCGCCCAGGCCGCCGGGGCGGCCAAGATGACGGTGACCAACTACTTCCCCCGCCAGGAAGACCTGGTCATCGACCGGGCGGCGGGGGCCGAGACGGGCACGGACAGCCCACGGCAGCGGGTGGGTGGCGGCGCTGCTGGCCTGCGTGCACCGGGTGCTGTACGCGGAGGCCAGCCGGCGCAGCCTGGCCGGGCAGCCGCGCGACGGGATCCGGGCCGTGCCCGCGGGCGCCGCCACGGCCGCGTTCGATCTGCTGGGGCCAGCCCTCGGCGATTGCCTCGTCCGGCCCGGCTGACCGCGCCGCCCCGCCCAGACGGCAAATATTACGGAACGCGGACCCCCTCCGGTTTGGTCTGGGGAAGCGCCCGAACCATCACTAACCTCACCGGGGTAACTGAGCGAGGGACACCGTGATCACTATGCGCTGAAAGGGATCCTGGTGAGGACGAGATACGACGGGCACGGTGGCGCCGCGCATCTGCCCAGAATGGTGGGACAACGATGAACCGTCGGGTACTCGCGATAGCGCTCGGCATTACCGCCGCCATGGGCGGGGTGGCCGGCGGCGTGCTCGCCGTGCACGGGTCAGGCAGCACCGGTGTCAGCCTGTCCGCGAACTCGCGGCACGAGCACATGGGCCACATGTCCCGGCTGGGCGCGGGATGGACGTTCAACACGCTCAACAACAGCAACGACGTCACGTTCAACCAGCTTCTGGGTATCAACAACCGGGGCCAGGTCGCCGGTTACTTCGGGTCCGGGGCCAAGGGCCACCCGAACAAGGGTTACGTGCTGAACCTCGCGCCGCAGGGCTCGACGTTCCAGAACGAGAACTTCCCGGCCGGCCAGCAGACCCAGGTCATCGGGATCAACGACACCGGCGTTACAGTCGGTTTCTGGTCCACCCAGAACAAGGCCAGCATGTCGGACAATAACTTCGGTTTCTACGACATGAACGGCCAGTTCCGTAACGTCGTGTACCCGACCAGGAACATATCGAAGCCACCGGTTACCCAGCTGCTCGGGGTGAACGACCGCGACATCGCGGTGGGCTTCTTCAATGGCGCCAAGGGCAACTCGCACGCGTTCGAATACAGCATCCGCGGGGGCTGGTTCCGCCGGCTCCACATCCCCGGCGCGATGAGCAGCACCGCCTCCGGCATCAACAACCGGGGCGACATCGTGGGCTTCCTCACCAACCAGCGGGGCAAGACCGAGGGCTTCCTGCGCACCCCGCGCGGCACGGTGATCGAGTTCCGCATCCCGCGGGCCAGTTCCACCATGGCGTTCGGCATCAACGATTTCGGCGAGGTGGCCGGCACGTTCATGAAGGGCAGCGGCAGCAACGCCAAGTCGTTCGGCTTCACCTGGCGGCCGGGCCGCGGCTTCACCGTGGTCAACGACCCGCTGGGCTCGGGCGCCACCACGCTTAACGGCATCAACGACGCCGGTGACCTGGTCGGCTTCTACACCGACGCCAAGGGCAACACCGACGGCCTGCTGGTGGCCCGGGGCAGGTTCAGCGCGGCCACCGCGCCGCCGGTGGGCGCCGGCCTGGCGCCGGTGACCGGCACGCCGACGACGGCACGAACCACGGCACCGGCCGGTGTCGGGCCGACCCACTTCTGATCAGCACCTAGCTCAACCGCGCACACCCAGCGGGAACGGGCGGCCGGGTCAGCCCCGGCCGCCCGTTCCCGCTGCCTGGCGCGGCGGGTCAGCGGGCCGGCGGGCCCGGGGGAACGGCCCGCCGCGGTCACGGGGACAGCGCGGGCACCCGGCCCGAGCTGGCACTCCTGATTACGTGCCGCCGGAACAGCTCGGCCGCGGGCAGCAGCCGCCGGTCCGCGGACCAGCTCAGGTACAGCTCGCGCGCCGCGCCCGGGTCGGTGATCTCCAGGTAGCGCAGCGGGCCGGGCGCAGCCTCCGGCGCCCCGGCCCGGGGCGCCGGGACGATGGCCACCCCCAGCCCGGCGGCCACGAACCCGCGCACGGTGGACAGGTCGTCCCCCTCGAACACCACCTCGGGGCGGAACCCGGCCCGCTCGCACAGCTCGTCACCGAGCCTGCGCAGCGCGGACGTGCGGCGCAGGCTGACGAACGGCTCGTCGGCCACCCCGGCCAGGCCGATCTCGTCCCGCCCGGCCAGCGGGTGATCGCTGCGCAGGGCCAGCCGCAGCGGCTCGATCGCGATCAGCCGGGTGCGCACCGCGGGGCTGCGCCCCCGCCGGGTGCCGATCTCCAGGTCGGCCTGCCCGCCGTCGAGGGCCGCGGCCTGCAGCTCGTCATGGACCTGGGTGAGCTGGAACGTGACCTGAGGGTGCGCGGTGCGGAAGCCACGCACCAGGGCAGGCACCAGCCAGCTGCCCAGCGACTGCTGGAACGCGAGCGCCACCGTGCCGGTGTCCGGCTCGATGAGCTGGCTGACGGCGGCGATCCCGTCGTCGAGCTGGTGCAGCAGCGCGTCCACGTGCCGCTTGAACACCGCACCGGCCTGAGTCAGCCGCAGCGTGCGCCCGTGCCGCCGGAGCAGCGGCGTGCCCAGCTGGGCCTCCAGCCGGGCCAGCGCGCGGGACACCCCGGACTGGGTGACCATCTCCAGCTCGCTCACCTCGGTCACCGTGGTCCCGTCGGCCACCTGCTGGAACCAGCGCAGCGCATCCGTGTCCATATCCATGACCATAAGTCATGGATTGGCGTGACATTATGCGGACCGATCCTCATGCTGGCGTCGGGCAGTCCACCACCGGGGACCGGCACCACGGTGAGATCCCCGGCCACGTGGGCCGCACCACCGGCCACGACCCCGGCGGACCGGCCTGACCGGCACGCCGCGTCAGGGCGCCCACGCCGCCTGGGGGGAGCGGGCAGGCTAGCCTCGTGCCGACGGAGGGGGAGCACATGCCGGGCGGCGGGGTGCGGGTGGTGATCGTGGGGGCCGGGCTGGCCGGGCTGGCTTGCGCCGCGGATCTGGCCCGGGCCGGGGCGCTGGTCACGGTGCTCGAAGCGGGCGACGCGGTGGGCGGCCGGATGCGTACCGACCAGGCTGGCCCGGGCTTCCTGCTCGACCGGGGCTTTCAGGTGCTCAACACGTCCTATCCGCAACTGCGCCGCCGGGCTCAGCTGCGGGCGCTGCAGCTGTCCCCGTTCACGCCGGGGATGCTGCTGCATACCGTGATGGGCCCGCTGCGGGTGGGCGATCCCACCCGCCAGCCGGGCCGGCTCGGCGATGTGCTGGCCGGCCGGGTCGCCGGGCCCCGGGACCTGGCCGCGCTCGGCCTGCTCAGCGTCCGGGACGTGCTGCTCCCGGCTCAGCTGATCAAGCGCGGGCGGGAGCAGACCACCGCGGCCGCGCTGGCCGCGGCCGGCGTCTCCGGGACGCTGACCGAGCTGTTCTTCCGGCCCTTCCTGGCCGGCGTGTTCGGTGAGGATCAGCTGGACACGTCCAGCCGGTTCTTCCACCTCGTCTGGCGCAGCCTGCTGCGCGGCACGCTGTGCCTGCCCCGCCGCGGCATCCAGGCCGTGCCCGAGCAGCTGGCCGGGGTGCTGCGGCCGGGCACCGTCCGGCTGGAGACGCCGGCCAGCAGCCTGACCAGCGGCGGGGTACTGCTGGCCGACGGCAGCGAGCTGCCCGCCGATGCGGTCGTGGTGGCCACCGGGGCAGCGGCCGCCGCGGCCTTGCTGCCCGGGCTTAGCGTGCCCGCCCGGCACGCGCTCACCACCTACTACCACGCGGCCCCGGCCAGCCCGCTGCGCGAGCCCACCCTGCTGGTCGACACCGAGCGGGTGATCCTGCACACGTGCGTACTCAGCGAGGTCTCCGCTGGCTACGCCGGTGACGGCCGGGCGCTGATCTCCAGTTCGGTGCTGGGCGGCGGCCAGGTACTGGGCGGCGGCCAGCCGGGCGGCGAGGCGGCCGTCCGGGCCCGGCTCGGCACGCTGTACGAAACGGACCCGGCGGGCTGGGAGCATCTGGCTACCTACCCGGTGCCCGACGCGCTGCCGGCCATGCCCGCACCGCACCCGCTCAGCCGGCCCAGCCGGGTGCCCGGCCCCCCGGGGCAGCCACGCCGGTACGTGTGCGGGGATCACCGCGCGACCAGCTCGGTCCAGGGCGCGCTGGCCTCAGGCGCCCAGGCCGCCCGGGCGGTACTGGCCGGCCGCTGACATCGGCGGGCCGCCGATGTCAGCCGCCGGGGAAGACCAGCGGCAGGTGGCCGATGCCGACCACGCCGGCCGGCCAGCTCACCCGGGGCGGCGGCCCCGGGGCCAGCTCATAGTCCGGGATCCGGCGGTGCCACTCCTCCAGGGCCACCCGCATCTCCATCCGGGCCAGGTGCGAGCCCAGGCAGCGGTGCGGGCCGCCGCCGAAGGCCAGGTTGCGCTCCTGGCGGCCGAAGTCGATAACGTCCGGGTCCGGGTGCCCGGCCGGGTCCCGGTCCGCCACCGCCACGGCCACCTGCACCAGCGTGCCGGCCGGGATGCGCTGGCCCGCCACTTCGACATCCCGGGTGGTCACCCGGGGCACGTAGAGCAGCGGGCCGTCCACCCGCAGCAGCTCTTCCACCGCCGCCGGGATCACCGCCGGGTCGGCCACGATCCGAGCGCGCAGACCGGGCTGGCTGGCCAGCACGGCGAACGCGGTGCTCAGCGCCGAGGTGACCGTCTCCAGGCCGGCCAGCACGAACAGGAAGGACAGCCCGTAGATCTCCTCGTCGGTCAGCCGGTCCGGGCCGGGCTGGGCGGCCAGCAGCTGGCCGAGCAGCCCGGTGGTGCTGCCGTCCTGGCGCCGCTGGGCGACGTGCTCGACCAGGTACTCGTAGAGCTCCGCGCCCAGCCGCACGGCCCGCTCGAACCGGGTCTCGCCGGGCCCGGGCGGCTTGTTCCGCAGCAGGGCCTCTTTCCAGGTGTTCAGCCGGTCCCGGTCCTCGACCGGGAGGCCGAACAGAGTCAGGAACACCTGGGCCGGCAGTGGCACGGCCAGGTCCGCGACCAGGTCACAGTGGCCTCGCGGAGCCACCTGGCCGATCAGCTCGCGGGCCAGTGCGCGCACCTCGGGCAGCCATCCGGCCACCCCGCGCGGGCTGAAGAACGGCTGCAGGATGCGCCGGTAACGGGTGTGCTCAGGCGGGTCGAAGGCGATCGGGACCAGCGGCAACGGGCTGCCGACCAGGTCGAACGCGCGGCGTGAGGAGAACAGTGCGGGGCTGCGGAGCGCGAACTCGGCCGCCGCGCCGGAGGTGATCAGGTACGAGCCGAACGCGGTGCGCAGCACCGGACCGGCGTCGCGGAGGAAGCCGTAGGCGGCGGTCCGGTCGTCGGCCATCGGCAGCTGATCCAGCCGCAGCGGCGCGGCGCCAGGTCCTGTGCTCATGCCGTCCCTCCCACCCTAGGTCTGGCCCGGCCCGGGACCGGGCAAACCCGCCCTTACCGGGCCCCCCTAGGCTGGCGGTACGGGTACCCGGGAAGGGCTGGCCGGGTGGCTGTGTTGGCCCACAATGAGGCAGTTTCCGGCGGCCCCGGCGTGGCGGGCCCCGGGGCAGACACCAGCGGAGGTGACGGCACGTGACTCTGCCGCAGGACACATCGGCCAAGTTCCAGGACTACGCACACCCCGAGATGCTGGTGAGCACCGAGTGGCTGGCCGGGCACCTCGACGACCCGGGCCTGGTGGTGGCCGAGTCCGACGAGGACGTGCTGCTGTACGAGACCGGGCACATCCCGGGCTCGGTCAAGCTGGACTGGCACACCGAGCTGAACGACCCGGTGACCCGCGACTACGTGGACGGCGCGGGCTTCGCCCGGCTGATGTCGGCCAAGGGCATCGCCCGGGACACCACCCTGGTGCTGTACGGCGACCGGAACAACTGGTGGGCCGCTTACGCGCTGTGGGTGGCCACCCTGTTCGGCCACCCGGATGTGCGGCTGCTGGACGGTGGCCGGGCCAAGTGGATCGCGGAGGACCGCCCGCTGACCACCGCGGTCCCGGACCGGCCCCGGACCGGCTACCCGGTGGTGGAGCGGGATGATTCGCGGATCCGGGCGTTCCGCGACCAGGTCCGTGCGCATCTCGGCCAGCCGCTGATCGACGTCCGCTCGCCCGGCGAGTACACCGGGGAACTGCTGCACATGCCGGACTACCCGCAGGAAGGTGCGCTGCGCGGCGGGCACATCCCGGGGGCGGTGAGTATCCCGTGGGCCCGGGCGGCCGCCGAGGACGCCACATTCCGCAGCCGCAAGGAACTCGAGGCCATCTACGCCGGCGAGGCCGGGCTGGGCCCGGCCGACGACGTGGTGGTGTACTGCCGGATCGGGGAGCGGTCCAGCCATACCTGGTTCGTGCTCACCCACCTGCTCGGCTACCCGGCGGTGCGCAATTACGACGGCTCCTGGACCGAGTGGGGTAACAGCGTCGGCGTGCCCATCACCAGGGGGGACAAGCCGTGACCACGGCCGGCACGCTGAACCCGCGGCTGCAGGACATCGTGGACGACTTCGGCGCGGTGTCCGGCCAGGAGAAGCTGCAGCTGCTGCTGGAGTTCTCGGCTGAACTGCCGCCGCTGCCGGACCGTTACGCCGAGCACCGGGACCGGCTGGAACCGGTGCCCGAATGCCAGTCGCCGCTGTTCCTGGCCGTGGAGGTGTCCGGCGACCAGACCGTGCAGCTGTTCTTCGACGCGCCGCCGGAGGCCCCGACCACCCGCGGGTTCGCCAGCATCCTGTACTCCGGGCTGGACGGGCTGAGCGCCCCGGAGGTGCTGGCCACCCCGGCCGAGTTCACCACCGCGCTGGGCCTGCAGGACCTGGTCAGCCCGCTGCGGCTGCGCGGCATGGCGGCCATGCTGGCCCGGATCAAGCGCCAGGTCCAGGACCAGTCCGGCTGACCCAGCCCCCGCGGCCGGCCGGCCGGCGCGGCCCGGGCATGAGGGGTGCAGCTACCTGCCGTTCGTTGTTGCGAATAAATTGCAACAACGCCTACCCTGCTGCTAGCAGCGAGCCCCCGGCACGGAAGGTGACCAGATGGCTGACCCCCGCGCCCGGCTGGCCACGATCCGCGCCGGGCTGACTCCCCGCGAATGGTCGCGGGCCGCCGCGATGGCGCTCACCGTGGCCGGGCTCAACGTGGCGGGCTGGGCCATGCTGGCCGCCGCGGTGAGTGGCCATTTCCACATCAGCCGGACGGAGACGTTCGGCTTCACCACCGGCATCCTGGCTTACACCCTGGGCATGCGGCACGCGTTCGACGCCGACCACATCGCGGCCATCGACAACACCACCCGGAAGCTGGTCAGCGACGGCAAGCGCCCGCTGTCGGTCGGTTTCTGGTTCTCCCTGGGCCACTCCAGTGTGGTGTTCGTGCTGGCGCTGCTACTGAACTTCGGCATCCGCGCGCTGGACGAGCAGGTCAAGAACTCCAGCTCGCGGCTGCAGTACACGACGAACATCATCGGCACCATGGTGTCCGGGGTGTTCCTGCTCCTGATCGCGGCGATCAACATCGTGATCCTGGCCGGCATCGTCCGGATGTTCCGTGACATGCGCGCGGGCCGGTACGACGACCAGCAGCTGGAAGAGCAGCTGAACAAGCGCGGCCTGATGAACCGGTTCCTGGGCCCGCTGGCCCGGCGGATCGACGCGCCGTGGAAGATGTACCCGATCGGCGTCCTGTTCGGCCTGGGCTTCGACACCGCGACCGAGGTGGCCCTGCTGGTGCTGGCGGGCACCGCGGTCATCGGCGGGCTGCCGTTCTACGCGGTGCTGTCGCTGCCGATCCTGTTCGCGGCCGGGATGAGCCTGTTCGACACGGCCGACGGCTGCTTCATGAACTTCGCCTACGACTGGGCCTTCGCCCGCCCGGTGCGCAAGGTCTACTACAACCTCACCATCACCGCCCTGTCGGTGTTCGTGGCCGTGTTCATCGGCGCCGTCGAGGTGCTCGGCCTGCTCGGCCAGGACGGCAACCTGACCGGGCCGGGCTGGTCCTGGCTGGCCAGCTTCGACATCAACCGGGCCGGCTTCGTTATCGTCGGCGTGTTCGTGCTGACCTGGGTCGCCGCCCTGGCCATCTGGCGGTTCGGCAAGATCGAGCAGAAGTGGGACCTCGCCGCCAGCACCCAGGGCAGCGACTAGCGCACCAAAGGGGCCCGGCATCGGCTGGACTGGGGAGCGAGGAACGAGCGACGAGGGAAGCCGACGCCTTCAGGGGCCCCGGAGGCGCAAAGAAGCAGAGCGCGTCGGCGGCGCACAGGGAAGGAGAGGACCTCATGGACCAGGAGCAGGCGCGGCAGCGGCTGCGGGCCGAGCGGGCCGAGGTGGAGCGGCTGCTGGCCGACACCCAGCGGTCCGCGTCGCAGGACCGGGTGAGCGAGGACGAGAAAGGCGCCGACATCGATGATGCGGCCCAGCCGCTGAGCGCGGAAGGCGAGGACGACGCCATCGCGGAGAGCCTGCGCGACCGGCTAGCCGCGATCGGGCGGGCCGAGCAGCGGCTGGCCAACGGCACGTACGGCCGGTCCGTGCGCAGCGGCCAGCCCATCCCCGAGGCGCGGCTGGAGGCTGACCCAGCCGCCGAGCTCACCGTGGCGGAGGCCGCGGCCGACGAGGCCGCCGCCCGGTAGCGGCCGCACCGCAGCCACCCCTGCCGCAGCCACCCCTGCCGCAGCGGCGGGTCAGGCCTCCAGGTCGGGCGGCAGCCCGAACCGCGGGAACAGGCTGGTGTCCAGGAAGTGGTGCAGGTGGCTGATCCGGCCACCGGTGATCTCCGGGACCTGGATGCACCACGGTTCGAACCGGGTGCCGTCCGCGGTCGGCTTGTACTGGCCGAACGCCGGGCTGGCATTGGCCACCACGGGGACCAGCCGTGATCCCGCACACGGGCTGCCGTAGCCGGTCCAGAAGCCACGGATCTGCTGCGCCCCGCGCAGCCACATCTCGAACGGCGGCATGGAGAAGCTGGCGTCCTCGTGCAGCAGCGTGACCAGCTGATCGACGTCGTAGCGCTGGAACGCGTCCACGTAGCGGGACAGCAGTTCCCGGTCCTCCTCGGCCACGGCCGGGGCCGGTTCCTCCTCGGCCGGGCCGCTGGTGGCCATGGTGTTCCGGGCCCGCTGCAGCGCGCTGTTCACCGACACCACCGTGGTGTCCAGCAGCTCAGCCACCTCAGCGGCCTGCCAGCACAGCACCTCACGCAGGATCAGGACCGCGCGCTGCCGGGGCGGCAGGTGCTGCAGCGCGGCGATGAACGCCAGCCGCACGGTGTCGTGCAGCACAGCCTGCCCGGCCGGATCGGCGTCCGGTGCGGTCATGGCCGCGTCACCGGGAATCGGCTCGATCCAAGCCGTCTCGGGCAGCGTGGCGACCGGTGCGGTGGTGGCGGGCACCGGCGCGGACAGGTCCATCGGCAGCGCGCGGCGCTGCCGGCTGCGCAGCATGTCCAGGCAGACGTTGGTGGCGATGCGGTACATCCAGGAGCGCACCGCGGACCGGCCCTCGAACCGGTCGAACGCCTGCCAGGCGCGGACCATGGTCTCCTGCACGGCGTCGTCCGCGTCATGGGCGGAGCCCAGCATCCGGTAGCAGTAGCCGGTCAGCTCCGCGCGGTGCATCTCCAGGTCATAGGACACAGTGCCGGTGGCGGCGATCGCTCTCACGCTCCTCCCGTGCTCAGCCCGAACCTACCCACCAGTCCAGGCCCGTGGCGAACCAGTGTGGCAGCCGCCACCGACAATCCGCGGTGCCCCGGCCCGCACCCGCCCGCGGCCCCGCGCCGCTGCGCACCCGGCTTGCCAGAGCGGGGGCCGCTCGTACAGGGTGAGTGCTCAACGGCCCGCTCCGCGCCCGGTGTGCGCTGCGCCGGGCCGCTGAGGCGACCACGTGGCGCAGCGACGGGCTGCGGGGAGAGCATGGCGAGTCATCAGGACGGACTGGCACGCGCGGTGGGGATCCGTGACGTGGCGAAGCTGGCCGGCGTCTCGGTCGCCTCGGCGAGTTTCGCGCTCAACGGCCAGCCCGGGGTGGGCGAGGACACCCGGCGGCGCATCGTGGCCGCCGCGGAGGAACTCGGCTACCGGGCCAACGCGCAGGCCCAGGCGCTGCGCCGGGGCCGCACCACCACGTACGGGTTCGTGGTCCGCAACTTCGCCAACCCGTTCTTCCTGGACGTGCTCAGCGGGGCCGAGGAGGTCGCGGTCGCCGCGGGCGCCACCCTGCTCGCCGTGGACTCGCGTTACTCGCTGGACCGGGAGCGCGGCCACGTCCAGGAAATGGCCGGGCAGCGGCTGGCCGGGCTGGCCATCGCCCCGGTCGGGACCGGGGAGTCGATCCGGCTGTGGCAGGAACTGCGGCCCGGGGCGCCGGTGGCCGCGGTGAACGCGTCGGCCGCCCGGATCACCGGAGTGTGCCGGGTCCGCCCGGACAGCCGGGCAGCCGTCGAACTGCCCATGCGCCGCCTGGCCGGGCTCGGCCACACGTCGGTCGCTTTCCTGTCCGCCCCACGCCGCCTGATAGCCGACCCGGACCGGCTGCGCCAGTTCCGCCGGCTGTGCCGGGCGCTGGGCCTGCGCGGCAGCATCGTGTACTCGCCGCTCACCATCACCGATGTGCAGCAGGCCGCCGTGGCGCTGCTGGCCGCCCGCGATGCGCCGGCCGCGGTCATCACCAACTCCGACTACACCGCCCACGCGGTGTACAAAGCCGTCCGTGACCTGCGGCTGCGGGTCGGCCCCGACGTCTCCGTGGTGGGCCACGACGACCTGCCCACCTCGGAACTGCTGGACCCGCCGCTGGCCACGATCCGGCTGGACCGGCAGGAAATGGGGCGGGCCCTGATGCGCCGGCTGCTCGGCGAGGTCCCGGCGGCCGACTACATCGCCCCGGTCGAGCTGATCGGGCGGGCGTCCCTGCAGCCGCCCGGCCGGTCCGCGCTGGTGAGGCCGCAGGTCCCGGCTCACCCGCCCCCTGGTGAACACCAGCTGGCCCGCGCGCGTCAACTCGGTAACGGCTCTTGACACTCCTCCAACGAGTACGTCAGCATACCGGCGAAACTAAACGTTTAAGGTGTTTATCAAGGCGTCGTTCTCGGGGGGGTTACAAGGCCTGTCCTCCTGAGCGTTAGCGCACCCAGGGCTCCAGGCGTGCCGCGGGCCCGTTCACAAAATGTGGGTACACGGACCGGAGGAAATGAGTGAGATCTCCCTATCGCTTTACCCTGGTGGGAGTCGCGGCACTGGCATTGCTGGCGGCCGGCTGCTCGTCAGGCTCCAACTCGGGTTCCAGTAGCGGGGCCAACTGGGCCACCGTCACCTCGGCGGCCTCCGGTGGCGGGATGACCAAGCTCATCGCCGCGGCCAAGAAGGAAGGCCAGCTCAACGTCATCGCCCTGCCGCCGACGTGGGCCAATTACGGCACCATCATCAGCACGTTCAGCAAGAAATACGGCATCAAAGTGAACTCCGCCCTGCCGGACGGCACCAGCCAGCAGGAAGTGGACACCATCAAGCAGAAGAACGGCACCTCCGCCGCGCCGGACGTGGTCGACGTCGGCGTTTCCGTCGCGCTGGCCAATACCAGCCTGTTCGCGCCGTACAAGGTCAGCACCTGGTCGGCCATCCCGGCCGCGCAGAAGAACACCACCGGGCTGTGGTACAACGACTACGGCGGCTACATGGCGGTCGGCTACTCCAGCAAGTTCGGCACGATCACCTCGCTGAGCCAGCTGCTGCAGCCGAAGTTCAAGAACGCGGTCGCGCTGAACGGGAACCCCACCGCCGCGAACGCCGCGCTCAACGGGGTCATGATGGCCAACCTGGCCGAGGGCGGCCCGGCCAGCGACATCTCCAAGGGGGTTAACTTCTTCCACGAGCTCAAGGCGAAGGGTAACTTCTCCCCCGTGTCCGCGACCGGTGCGACGATCAAGTCCGGGTCCACCCCGGTCGTGTTCAACTGGGACTACCTGAACCTGCCCAGCTACGTCGGGGTGTCCAACTGGAAGGTGTTCATCCCGAGCAACGCCGTGCTCGGCGGGTACTACGCCCAGGCCATCAACAAGAACGCGCCGCACCCGGCGGCGGCCCGGCTGTGGGAGGAGTTCCTCTACTCCCAGGCCACGGACGGCGGCCAGAACCTGTGGCTGCAGGGTGGTGCCCACCCAGTCGAGGCCGCGGCGATGACCGGCAATGGCAGCATCGACAAGTCGGCCGCAGCCAAGCTGCCGCCGGTGGCCGGCACGCCGGTGTTCCTGACCCAGGGCCAGGCCACCAGCGCGGCCAACTACCTGGCGGCTAACTGGTCCAAGGCCGTCGGCTAACTGGGGAGGACCGTGTCCGTCGGCGCGACCACGGCTGGCGTCCGGCCCGTGCGGGCCGGGCGCCAGCCCCATCTCCCGGCCTGGCTGGGGACCCTGCCGTTCTTCGCCTACGTGGGGGTGTTCCTGCTCTGGCCGACCGGCATCCTGGTCGTTGACGCGTTCAAAACCCCCGGCGGGGCATGGAACTTCGGCGTCCTGCCGACGCTGTGGGGCCCGGTGGCCCGCGGCTTCTTCATCGGCTCGTTCAAGCTGTGCCTGCTGTCCGCGGTGGCCGGGGCGGTGTTCGGGGCGCTGGTGGCGTACGCGGTGGCCTCCGGTAATCCGGACGGCGCGGTGCGCCGGTTCGCGGTCGCCGGGTCCGGGGTGCTGGCCCAGTTCGGCGGCGTCACGCTGGCCTTCGCGTTCCAGGCCCTCATCGGCCCGGTCGGGCTGCTGTTCCACGCCAGCTGGTACTACAACTTCCCGTGGTCCATCGCGCTGATCTACACCTACTTCCAGATCCCGCTCATGGTGCTGGTCTTCCTGCCCGCGATCGACGGGCTCAAGGCCCAGTGGCGGGAGGCGTCGGAGAGCCTGGGCTCCTCCACCTGGCAGTACTGGCGGTACGTGGCCGGCCCGTTGCTGACCCCCGCGTTCCTGGGCGCGTTCCTGCTGCTGTTCGCCAACGCGCTGTCCGCGTACGCCACCATCGTGGCCTGGGAGAACCAGATCGCCTACACCGTGCCGCAGGCCATCGGCACCGCCCTGACCAGTGAGGTCGGGCTGGCCAACGTGAACGCGGCCGAGCTGCTCGCGTTCGGCATGATCGTGATGGTGGCGGTGGTCATGACCGGCTACGCGCTGCTGCAGCGGAGGGCGGCCCGATGGCTGCGGTGACCTCGATTGGCGAGACGCCGCTGACCGGCGGGACGACCCAGCAGCCACGGGGTATGCAGCGCCGCCGCCGGTGGCGGCTGAACGCCTTCCGCTACGTGGTGTTCACCATTTACGGCGTGTTCGTCGCGCTGCCGCTGCTGGCCCTGCTCCGGTTCTCCCTGGAGGGCAAGACCCTCGGCACCTGGTCACTGACCGCGTGGAAGGACATCGTGTCCTACCCGGGCCTGGCCAGCGCGGTCGAGCTGACCCTGGAGCTGGCCGTGATCACCAGCGTGGTCATGCTGGTGCTGCTGCTGCCGACCATGATCTGGATCAAGCTGCGGGTGCGGCGGATCAGCCGGGTCTTCGAGTTCCTCTGCCTGCTGCCGCTCACCATCCCGGCCATCGCGCTGGTGGTCGGCCTGGGCCCGGTGTACAACCGGATCCAGCACTACAGCGTGTCGGCGCTGCAGCTGTTCTGGGTCTACGTCATCCTGGCCCTGCCCTACGCGTACCGGGCGCTGGCGTCCGGGCTGGATGCCATCGACGTCACCACGCTGGCCGAGGCGGCCCGCAGCCTGGGCGCCCGCTGGTCCACGGTGATGTTCCGGGTCATCGCGCCGAACATGGGCCAGGCCATCCTGAACGCGGTCCTGCTCACGTCGGCCCTGGTGCTGGGCGAGTACACCATCGCCTACCTGCTGCTCTTCGGCACCCTGCAGCCGACCTTGTACTCCATCAGCCGCAACACGCCCAACGCAGGCGTGCTGTTCTCCACGTCCATGGCGGCGCTGCTGTTCACGTTCCTGCTGCTGCTGATCGTGTCCTACATCGGCCGCCGACGCCGCCGGGGAGGAGGTTGAACCCGTGAGCCCACCTGCGACCAGTGCTACGAGCGTCACCACCAGGACCGCCGTCGAGGTCCGGTTGCAGGGCCTGACCCGCCGCTACGGCCCGGTGCTGGCCCTGGACGGCCTGGACCTGACCCTGCAGCCCGGCGAGCTGGTCGCGCTGCTCGGCCCGTCCGGCTGCGGCAAGACCACCACGCTGCGGCTGCTGGCCGGCCTGGAGGACGCGGACGCCGGCACGGTCACCGTCGGGGGCCGGGACATCACCCGGCTGTCCGCCAGCAAGCGGGACATGGGCATGGTGTTCCAGGCCTACTCGCTGTTCCCGCACATGACCGTGCAGCAGAACGTGGCGTTCGGCCTCCGGCTGCGCCGGATGGCCAAGGCCGAGCGGGACCGGCGCGCACTCGGGATGCTCGACCTGGTCGGCCTGTCCGAGCAGGCCGGCCGGTACGCGCACCAGATCTCCGGCGGGCAGCAGCAGCGGGTCGCGCTGGCCCGCGCGCTGGCCATCGAGCCGCAGGTGCTGCTGCTGGACGAGCCGCTGTCCGCGCTGGATGCCAAGGTCCGCGCCCAGCTCCGCGACCAGATCCGGCGGATCCAGCTCGAGGTGGGCATCACCACCCTGTTCGTCACCCACGACCAGGAGGAGGCGCTGGCCATCGCGGACCGGGTCGGGGTGATGCGCGAGGGCCGGCTGGACCAGCTGGCCCCGCCCACCGAGGTCTACTCGCGGCCGGCCACCGCGTTCGTGGCCGAGTTCGTCGGGCTGACCAACCGGCTGCCCGGGACGGTCAGCGGCGCCGTGGTGACGGTGCGCGGCCAGGACCTGCCGCTGGTCGAGGCGGCCACGCCACCCGGCCCGGTGACCGCGCTGGTCCGGCCGGAGGCGGTCAGCCTGGCGTCCGGCGGCACGGCCGAGGCGGGCCCGCTGACCGGCACCGTGATCGCCACCACGTTCCTCGGCGCGACCAGCCGGGTGACCGTGAACCTGGGCGACACCACGATCATGGCCCAGCTGCCCACGGCGGACGCGGCCGAGCTCACCGCGGGCAGCCGGGTGACCCTCTCCATCCGGCCCGACCCGGTGCTGGTCTCCGCCGCGGCCGCGCCCGCTGCGAGCGGGGATTGAGCGACGCGCAGGCGCCGCTGACTACCAAACGCCGGCTGGAGGCCGGTGCCGTGCTGCGGCACGGGGCGAGCTCGGCGTACCGGAACGTCGAGGTCATCGCGGGCGAGCGGCATCTGCTGCGGGAGGATCTGGCGGCCGGCGGCACGGCCGGGCCGCCGGCCCGCCCGCTGGCCTGCCTGGTGCACATCACCGACCTGCAGCTGGCGGACGTCCAGTCACCGACCCGGTTCGAGTTCCTCAACCGGTACTTCGCCGACCCCCGGTACGGCGGGCTGGTACCGGTACAGCGCCCCCAGGAAGCGCTCACCACGCACGCCGTCGATGCCATGCTGCGCACGGTCAACGGGCTGTCCGGCCCGGCCACCGGGCTGCCGCTGCAGCTGGCGGTAACCACCGGGGATGCGATCGACAACGCCCAGTGGAACGAGCTGCAGACGTTCCTGGCCCTGTTCGAAGGCGGCCTGGTCAGGCCAAACTCCGGCGGCCCCGGTTACGCCGGGGTGCAGGCGCTGAACTGGCCGGATGACATTTTCTGGAAGCCGGACGGCGATGGCCCGGGCGGCCCGGACTTCTTCCGCCGCGAATTCGGCTTCCCGCACTACCCCGGCCTGCTGGACCGGGCGCTGCGCCAGTTCCCCGCCGGCGGCCTGCGCCTCCCGTGGCTGTCCTGCTACGGCAATCACGAGGCGCTCAACCAGGGGGTCGGCGCGGGCACGCCGGGCCTGGCGGCCGCGCTGACCGGCGGCCGGAAACCGCTCGGCCTGCCGGACGGCTTCGACAGCGATCACGCGCTCGAGCTGTTCACCGTCAGCCCTGAGGCGTTCATGGCCGGCCCGTCCCGGGCCGTGCCCGCCGACCCGGGACGCCGGCCGGTCACCCGGCGGGAGTTCGTGGCCGCGCACTTCCGGCCGGATGCGCGGCCCGCCGGGCACGGCTTCACCGAGCGGAACCGGCTCACCGGCACGGCCTACTACGTGCACGACACACCCGCGGTGCGGTTCATCGCGCTGGACACCAACTGCCTGGCCGGCGGGGCGGACGGCTGCCTGGACCGGCCGCAGGCCCAGTGGCTGGAGGACCGGCTGGCCGAGGTGCACTCGGCCTACCGGGGGCCGGCCGGCCAGCAGGTACGCACCGGCCACGAGGACCGGCTGGTCGTGCTGTTCTCACACCACGGCCTGGACACGCTGACCAACACCCGGGCCGCCCACCTGGGACCGGCCGGTGAGCCGCTGCTGCCCGCGGCCGACCTGACCGGGCTGCTGCACCGGTTCCCGAATGTGGTGCTGTGGCTCAACGGCCACACGCACACCAACGCCATCCGGGCCCGGCGTGATCCGGCCGACCCGGCCCGCGGCTTCTGGGAGGTCACCACGTGCGCGGTCATCGACTGGCCGTGCCAGACCCGCATTGTGGAGCTGACCGACTCGGCCGGGCAGCTGGCTATTACGTGCACCATGGTCGACCATCACACCCCGATCGCCCCCGCCGCCGCGCTGGCCAGCCAGGACGATCTCGCCGCGCTGCACCGCGAGCTGGCCGCCAACGTCCCGTTCGACGGCCCGCACCCGGGCCGCAGCGGCCGGATCACCGACCGGAACGCGCAGCTGCTGATCGCCGCGCCGTTCCCGCTGTCCCGGCTGCCCGGGCTGTGAGCCGGCCGGGCGGCCTATCATCGGGGCCGTGCGCCGTGACTCCTCGACCGTGGTCGTCCTGGTGGGTGACGTCCGGGAGCCGCTGCTCGCCGCCCTGGCCCAGTCCCCCAACATCGCCGTGGTCCGTCCGGCGGCGGACGAGCCGGACCGCCTGTCCGCGGCGGCCCGGGCCCTGGCCGGGGCCGGCCGCCGGGCCGCCCCGTTCGTGCTGGTGCCCGCCGACCCGCTGGCCGGGGTGGCCGGGCAGTGGCGGGCCATGTGGGACGTGCCGGCCGGCCAGCCCGGGCCCGCGGGCTTCGAGGCGGCGGCGGCCGGGGTGCTGGCCGCCTGGCGGGCCGGGCGCTTCGAGCTGCCCGACTACTACCTGGCGCTGACCCCGGGCACCGGAGCAGGCACCGGCCCTGACCTGTACCTCGGCCCGCTGCGGGCAGCCCGGCCGCGCCGGGTCGCGGCGGTGGTCACCGCGGACAGCGACCGGCAGGCCACCGCCCGGGTGCTGCAGTCACTGCGCGAGCTGCCGCCCGGCCCGTGGTGGCCGCCGCTGGACGGCCTGCTCAGTTCCGCCCGGACGTTCTTCGCGGGCCGCCTGGATGGCAGCGGCGGGCCGGCCGCGGGCGGTGCCACGCCGTCCTGACGACCGGGATTCTGCATCCGTTTCCGGACATCTCACTCAGCAGAGCAGCAAGCACGTGGTTTTTCGGTCACACTGGATGACCGGGCGCCAGCGCAGCAGTACCCGCCGGGGCCCGGCCAGGGAGGGGAGTCCGCCGGTGGCCGTCATCGAACCCACGCCAGCCGCAGCGCCGCCGTCCGGGACCGGGCCGGCCGCGGGCTTTTTCTACGACGCACGGCGCGGGGTGCACTACACCAAGCCGGTGATGCGCGGCTGGCTGCACCTGCTCTGGTTCGTGGCCTCGCTGGGGGTGAGCACCGTGCTGCTGGCCCGGGCGCACGGCGCCGCGCGGGTGGCCAGCATCGTGGTGTACGCGGCCAGCGTCAGCGCGCTGTTCGGGATCAGCGCGCTGTATCACTGCGGCACCTGGTCCAGCACGTGGCGGCAGCGGCTGCAGCGGCTGGACCACGCGATGATCTTCTTCCTGATCGCCGGGACGGCCACGCCCACGTTCGTGCTGGCCGCCCGCGGCGGTATCGGGGTAGCGGGCCTGATCGTGCTGTGGACGCTCACCGGCGCCGCGGCCGCGATCCACATGGCCTGGATGAACGCCCCCGAGCGGCTGGTCGGCGGCACGTTCATCGCGCTCGGCTGGGTGGCCGCGCTGGCCCTGCCCGAGGTGTGGATCCACTCCGGCGCCGTCCCCGGCGTGCTGATGCTGGCCGGCGGCCTGCTCTACCTCACCGGGGCGGTGTCCTACCACTTCCGCTGGCCCGACCCGTACCCATCGGTGTTCGGCTACCACGAGGTGTTCCACACGTTCGTGTGCGCCGCAGCCGCGTGCCAGTATGCCGCGATCGCGCTCTACATCACGTGATTTATCCGGGGGCCCCTGGACCCCCCGGTCGCCGCAGTGCTAGCCGGGGGGCGCGACCCCCCGATCGCCGCTTCGCGCCGAACGCCGGCTCGGCGAGCACACGGCTGCGCCCCGCCCCGCCCCGCCCCGCCCCGACGGTGCATACTTCACTTCGCTCCTGATCAGCCGGGCGCGTGGGCCAGGAAGCGGAACCGGTCGCCCTGGATCTCCACCACCGGGCCGGTGAACCCGGCCGCGGCCAGCCGGGCCGGCAGGCCTGCCGGGTCGATGGGCCGGTAGTCGTCACCCTGGTGCAGTTCCCAGCGCGACGGCGTGGCCATCCCGTCGCTGCCCACCACCAGCCCGCCCGGGCGGAGCACCCGGCGCACCTCGGCCAGCAGCCGGTCCTGCAGCTCCGCTGACGGGACGTGATGCAGCATGGTGAACAGGGTGGCCGCGGTGAACTCCCCCGCGCCGAACGGCAGCGCGGTGCCGTCCGCGTGCACCACCTCGACGTTGCTGCCGGACAGCCGCCCGGCCAGCGCGCGGGCCAGCCGCTCGTCGATCTCCACCGCGGTGAGCCTGGGCACCCGGCGGCGCAGCACATCGGTGGTCAGCCCGGGCCCGGGGCCAACTTCGAGCACGTCATCGCCGAGGTCGGCCTCCTGCAGGGCCCACGGCAGCAGCTCCGACTCCACATAGGCCGCCCACTCCGGGCTGGCACAGATACGCAGGTGCGCCTCGTTCATCAGTCCTCCGTACGGCCCGATCCTACGGCCGGCCAGCCCGGCTCACGTCCAGCCCAGGGCGACGGCCAGGGCGAGCAGCACGGCGGCCGTGGTGACTTCGATGATGGCGCCGAGCACGTCGCCGGTCAGCCCGCCCAGCCGCCGCCGGGCGGCCCAGGCCAGCAGCCCGCCCGCCAGCAACCCGGCCAGCGCCGCGGCCAGCCCGCGCAGCGCGGCCGGCCCGCCGCCCAGGGCGAGGCCGGCCGGGACCACCGCGGCCAGCAGGATCAGCCCGGTCAGCACCCGGGCGGACCGCCCGGTCCGGCCCGCCACCAGGGCACCGAGGCCACCCGGCCGCGCCGCGGGCAGCCCGGTGGCCAGCACCGCGGCGACCCGGCCGGTCACCGCGGCCAGCACCAGGGCGGCCACCGCAGGCCAGCCGCGCGGCACCGCGGCCAGCGCGGTCACCTGGATCAGGATCACCAGCACCAGCCCGGCCACGCCGAGCGGCCCGACGTCGGGGCGGCGCATGATGGCCAGCGCCTCGGCCGCCGGGCGCCGGCTGCCCAGCCCGTCCGCGGTATCAGCCAGCCCGTCCAGGTGCAGGCCACCGGTCAGCAGCGCGAGCAGCGCGACGGCCACGGCCGCGCCGAGCAGCTGCCGGGGCCCGGATGGGCGGCCCGCCGCGGCGATCGCCATCCCGCCCGCCGCCACCAGCCCGGCCAGCAGGCCCACCGCGGGCAGCCAGAACATGGCCCGGGCCGCCGGGCCGGCCTCGAGTTCGGCCGGTGCCCCGGCCGGGATGACCGTGAACAGGCTCAGTGCGGCCCGCCAGGATGAGCTTCGCGGCGGCCTGGTCATCATGGTCTTTCCGTCACCGCAGCCGCCGCGCGATGCCCGCGGTGCACAGCCAGACCTGCTCGCATTCGGCCGCGATCCGCGTGTTGAGCACGCCCAGCTCGTCCCGGTAGCGGCGGCCGGAGACGGTGCCTGGCACCACCCCGGAGCCGACTTCGTTGCTGACCGCGACCACCGGCCGGGCCGTGGCCCGCCAGGCGTGCAGCAGCCCGTCCAGTCGGCGGGCCAGTTCCTGGCCGGCGCCCGGGCGGTCCTGCCACAGCCCAGCCTGCTCCATCACGCCGGCCAGCCAGGTGGACAGGCAGTCCACCAGCACCGGCGTGGCCCGCTCCCGGGCGGTCAGCTGCGGCCCGGCCAGCACCTGCTCCAGGTCCAGCGTTTCCAGGGTGACCCAGTGCGCCGGGCGGCGCTGCCGGTGGGCGCGGACCCGCTCGGCCCACTCCGGGTCAGCGGCGCCCGGCCAGCCGCCGGTGGCCACGTAGTCCACCCGGTCCCGGGCCGCCAGCAGCCGTTCCGCGGTCACCGACTTGCCGGACCGGGCGCCGCCCAGCACCAGCACCCGGGCAGCCCGGCGGCGCCGCCGCGGCCGGCCGCCCCGGGCCCAGCGGGTCATTCCTTCTCACCGGACACACCGGCGCTGTCGAACGTGGCCACGTCGCGCAGCACCCGGGCCGCGGCGGCCACCACGGGCAGCGCCAGGGTGGCGCCCGAGCCCTCGCCGAGCCGCAGGCCCAGGTCGAGCAGCGGGTGCAGGCCGAGCGCGTCCAGCGCCCGCCGGGCCCCGGGCTCACTGGACAGGTGCCCGGCGATCAGGCTGCCCGTGACGTCCGGGGCCAGCGCCCGGGCGGCCAGCGCGGCGGCGCAGGCGATGACGCCGTCCAGCACGACCGGCACCCGCAGCGCGGCGCCGCCGAGCATGAACCCGGCCAGCGCGGCGTGCTCCAGCCCGCCGACCGCGGCCAGCACGGCCAGCGGGTCGGCTGGATCGGGGACGTGCCGGGCCAGTGCCCGGCGCACCACGCCGACCTTGCGCTGCCAGGTCTCGTCGTCGATGCCGGTGCCCCGGCCGGTCACCTGGTCCGGGTCAGCCCCGGTGAACACCGCGATCAGCGCGGCCGACGCGGTCGTGTTGGCGATCCCCATGTCCCCGGTCAGCAGGCAGCGGTTACCCGCCGCGACCAGGTCCCGGGCGGTTTCGATGCCCACCTCGACGGCCCGCTCGGCCTCCTCGCGGCTCATCGCCGGCCCGGCGGTCATGTCCGCGGTGCCGGGCCGGATCTTGCGCGGCAGCAGCCCGGGCGCCGCGGGCAGGGCGGCGGCCACCCCCACGTCGACCACGCACACCTCCGCCCCGGCCTGGGCCGCGATCGCGTTGACGACCGCGCCCGAAGCCAGGAAGTTGGCCACCATCTGCGCGGTGACCTCCTGCGGCCAGGGCGTGACCCCCTGGGCGTGCACCCCGTGGTCGGCGGCGAACACCGCGACCACGGCTGGCTCGGGCAGCGGCGGCGGGCACTCCCCGGCTATCCCGGACAACTGCACCGACACCGTCTCCAGCCGGCCGAGCGAGCCGCTGGGCTTGGTCAGCGCCTCCTGCCGCTCCCGGGCCTGGGCCACGGCCTCGGCATCGAGCGGGCGGACCGCGGCCAGCGTGTCGGCCAGCAGCCGGGCGGGCGGCGCACCGGGCAGCCCGCGCCGTCCCCACTGGCCGTCATGCACCGCCCAGGCCAAGGGCCGGCGCTGGGCCCAGCCGCTGAGCACCAGTTCTGGCGCGGGCGGGAACTCGGTGACGTGGCCCACGCACAGGTAGGCGACGACCTCCAGGTGCGCGGGCAGCCCGAGGGTCTCGGCCAGCTCCCGCCCGGCGAAGAAGCTCACCCACCCCACGCCGAGGCCCTCGGCCCGGGCGGCCAGCCACAGGTTCTGCACCGCGCAGGCCGTCGAGTACGCGGCCACCTGCGGCTGTGCGTGCCGCCCCAGCACGTTGCGGCCGCCCCGGGTGGGGTCGCAGGTGACCACGATGTTGACCGGGGTGTCCAGGATCGCCTCGACCTTCAGCGCGCGGAACGCGCGGGCCCGGGGCCCGGGCAGCCGGGCCGCGAACACGTCCTGCTGGCGGCGGGCCAGGGCGTGCACCTGCTCCCGGACGGCCCGGTCGCGCAGCACGAGGAAATCCCAGGGCTGGCTGAGCCCCACGCTGGGGGCCTGGTGCGCGGCGGCCAGCACCCGGGTGAGCACGGCATCGTCTACCGGGCCGGCCAGGAAGCCGTTGCGCACGTCGCGCCGCTCGGCGATGACCCGGTACAGCGCGTCGATATCCGCCCGCGGCAGTGCGTTCTGGTCGCTGCTCATCTAATTCCTCCTCCAGGCCACGATCACCGCCAGCACCAGCGCGGCCGCGCTGACCAGCCGGGACAGCCGGACGGCCCGGCTGATGTCCGGCGCCGCGGCCGGCCGGCCGTCGCCCAGCAGGCCGCGCTGCTCAGCCCGTCCCTGATAGCTGCTCGGGCCGCCCAGCCGCACGCCCAGCGCGCCGGCGAACGCCGCCTCGCACTGGCCGGCGTTGGGGCTGGGATGACGCCGGCCGTCGCGGAGCAGCGTGCCGAGCGCGCGCCGCGAGCTGCCGCCGACGGTGGGCGCCAGCACCACGGCCAGCAGCCCGGTGACCCGGGCCGGGACCAGGTTGGCCACGTCGTCGAGCCGGGCGGCGGCCCAGCCGAACCGCTGGTACCGCGGGCTGCGCTGGCCGATCATCGCGTCCAGGGTGTTCACCGCGCGGTAGCCGAGCAGGCCGGGCAGGCCGAACGCGGCCCCCCACAGCAGCGGGGCGACCACCGCGTCCGAGGTGTTCTCGGCTACCGACTCGACGGCCGCCCGGGCCAGCCCGGCCGCGCCGAGCGGGGCCGGGTCGCGGCCGCACAGGGTGGGCAGCATCCGCCGCGCGGCGGCCAGGTCGCCGGCGTCCAGGGCCCGGCCCAGGGCCAGCGCCGCGCCGCCCAGGCTGGCCCCGCCCAGCACGGCCCAGCTGGCCAGCGCGGTGGCGGCCAGGGCGACCGCCGGGCGGCCGCGGGCCAGCCGCTGCGTGGCCAGCCCCGCTCCCGCCACCGGGGCCACGCAGGCCAGCACCATGGCGGCCCCGCGGCCCCGGCTGTCCGACCACAGCACGGTCTCGGCCCGGGCCGCCGCGGTCCCGAAGGCCGCCACCGGGTGGCCACGCCGCGGGTCCCCCAGCACCAGGTCAAGCAGCCCACCCGCCAGCAGCCCGGCGGCCCGCGCGGATCCTGGCCGCGACGGCACCATCATGAGCTGAGCCTTCCCCGGGGTAACCGCGCCCCGCAGGCGGTGGGCCGGCGGCCGGAGTCTCCTGGCTCCCGGATCGAAGCTCCTCCCGGCCTTCCCACCGCTGCCGCGGTCGTGGCCGTCACGGGACTCACTCCCCGGTCACAGTGGCGGGACCGCGCCGGAATCACACCGGCTTCCTGCCCTGCCGTCGGCGGAACGCAAGACAGAAGATCACACCGCGCTACCCCCGTCAAGCAGTCCGGGCCCCAGATCCCCGCCTCCGCCCAGCTGACGCGGCGGTTTCGGGGTGCCGGCCACGGGTAGCTGGCCCGGGGTGAGCACCGACGCCGCCCGGGAAGCCGCTGACTCGGCCCGCGCCGACCGCGACCGGCCCGGGGAGACCGGGGCCGAGCGGGACGACCGGAACACCATGGAGCTGCTCAACGAGCTGCGCGTGGTGGGCATCGGCGTCCAGGTGCTGTTCGGCTTCCTGCTGTCGATCCCGTTCGCCAGCCGGTTCAGCCAGCTGGACCACGCCGAACGCGGCGTCTACCTGGCCACCGTGGTGCTGGCCGCCCTGTCCACCGCGCTGCTGGTGGCACCGGTCGCCTACCACCGGCTGCTGTTCCGGCGGCACGAGAAGGCGAGCCTGGTCCGGGTGACCAACGGGCTGGCCATCGCCGGGCTGGTCACGGTGGGGCTGGCGGTCTGCTCGGCGGTGCTGCTGGTGACCAGTTTCGTGGCCCCGGGGCTGCGCGCGGCCGTGATCACCGCCGCGCTGGCCTGCATATTCGCCGTCCTGTGGTTGGCCCTGCCGCTGGCCCGCCGGGGCCGTGACGACTACGGCGACCGCGGCGGCCGCGGCGGCCGCACGGGGCGGCTGCCCTGACCCCTGGTTTGCGCGGTTTCCTACCATGGGGTCATGAGGTGGCCAACACGCCAAACTGAGCCGTCCAAGGTGCGCGGATGACCACGCCAGCACCGGCCAGCCCGGCCCTGACCGCGATCCTTACCGTTGACGACGACCCCGGAGTGTCCCGGGCGGTAGCCCGCGACCTGCGGCAGCGATACGGGGGCCAGTACCGTATCGTGCGAGCCGAGTCCGGCGCCGCGGCGCTGGACGCGCTGAAGGAACTGCGCCTGCGTGGCGACGAGGTGGCGGTCCTGCTGGCCGACTACCGGATGCCGCAGATGAACGGCGTCGAGTTCCTCGAGGAAGCGATGAGGTTCTACCCGGCCGCCCGCCGGGTGCTGCTCACCGCGTACGCCGACACCAACGCCGCCATCGAGGCGATCAACGTCGTCGACCTCGACTACTACCTGCTCAAACCGTGGGATCCGCCGGAGGAGAAGCTCTACCCGGTGATCGACGAGCAGCTGGCTGCCTGGCGGGCCAGCGACCACCAGGCGGTGCACGTGACCAAGGTGGTCGGGCACCGCTGGTCAGCGAGGTGCACCGAGGTCCGTGAGTTCCTGGCCCGGAACGAGGTGGCCTACCGCTGGTTCAACTCGGACGAGCCGGACGGCGAGCGGCTGCTCGCCGCGGCCGGGGCCGACGGCCGGACGCTGCCGCTGATCATCACGACGGACGGCGAGACCATGCTCGCGCCCAGCGACACGGACCTGGCCGGCAAGGTCGGGCTGAGCACCATCCCGGCCGAGGACTTCTACGACCTGGTCGTGATCGGCGGCGGCCCGGCCGGGCTGGGCGCGGCCGTGTACGGCGCGTCCGAGGGGCTGAAGACCGTGCTGGTCGAGCGGACCGCGACCGGCGGCCAGGCCGGCCAGAGCTCGCGGATCGAGAACTACCTGGGCTTCCCGGACGGGGTGTCCGGGGCCCAGCTCACCGTCCGGGCCCGGATGCAAGCGCAGAAGTTCGGCGCGGAGCTGCTGACCACCCGGGAGGTGGTCGGCCTGGACATCAAGGGGTCGGCGCGCGGCATCCGGTTCGCCGACGGCGGCACGCTCGGCGCGCACAGCATCATCCTGGCCACCGGGGTGACCTACCGGCAGCTCAGCGCGCCCGGCATGGCCGAGCTGACCGGCCGCGGGGTGTACTACGGCTCGGCGCTGACCGAGGCCGCGGCCTGTATCGACCAGGACGTGTACATCGTCGGTGGGGCCAACTCGGCCGGCCAGGCTGCGGTATACCTGTCCAAGCACGCCAAGTCGGTGACGGTGCTGGTCCGCGGGCCGTCGCTGGAGCGGTCCATGTCCTACTACCTGGTCCAGCAGATCGACGGTATCGAGAACATCACGGTGCGGACCTGCACCGAGATCATCCGGGCCGACGGGGACGGGCACCTGGAGCAGCTCACGCTGCGCAACACCGCCGACGGCAGCACGGAAACAGTGGACGCCGGGATGGTGTTCGTATTCATCGGGGCCGCCCCGCTCACCGACTGGCTGGACGGGGTGGTGGTCCGCGACGACCACGGGTTCGTGGTGGCCGGCCCGGACCTGTCCGTAACGGGCCAGAAGCCACCCGGCTGGCAGCTCGACCGGGCGCCCTACCACCTGGAGACCAGCGTGCCCGGCGTGTTCGTAGCCGGGGACGCCCGCGCCGAATCCGCCAAACGGGTCGCCTCCGCCGTCGGCGAGGGCGCGATGGCGGTCATGCTTGTGCATCGATACTTGGAGAAGCTGTGAGTGCAGAGCCAGCCACCCGCCCAGCCCGGACCCCGGCCCCCCAGCCGTCGCGGCGGCAGACGCTGCCGTGCGACGTGGCCGAGCTGCGCAGCCTGTTCCTGTTCGAGAAGCTGACCGATGAGCAGCTGGAATGGCTGTGCCGGGAAGGCCGGATCGAGCTGTTCGACCCCGGCCCGGTCTACGCCGAGGGTGACCCCGCCACGTGCTTCTACGTGCTGATCGAGGGCACGCTGGCCATGTCGCGCCGGATCGGCGGCGACGACGTCGAGGTGAACCGCAGCTCGCAGCGGGGCGCGTACACCGGGGCGTTCCGGGCCTACCTGGGCGACCGGGTGCCGCAGGTCTACGACAACTCGATGCGGGTCACCGAGCCCAGCCGGTTCTATGTGCTGGACGCGGACAAGTTCGCGGGCATGATGCGGGACTGGTTCCCGATGGCCGTGCACATGCTGGAGGGGCTGTTCTTCGGGATCAGGAACATCCAGCAGCAGGTCGGGCAGCGGGAGCGGCTGCTGGCCCTGGGATCGCTGTCAGCCGGGCTGACGCACGAGCTGAACAACCCGGCCGCGGCCGCGGTCCGGGCCACCGCCACGCTGCGCGACCGGGTGGCCGGCATGCGGCACAAGCTGGGCATGATCGCCGCAAGCAAGTGGGACCAGCGCGGCCTGGAGACCCTGATCCGGCTGCAGGACGAGGCGGCGGAACGAGTGTCGAAGGCGCCGGAGCTGACCCCCATGGAGGCAGCCGACCAGGAGGACGCGGTGTCCGACTGGCTGCAGGCTCACGGCTGCGACCACGGCTGGGAGCTCGCGCCGACGTTCGTCCAGGCCGGGCTGGACGCCGGCTGGCTGGACCAGGTGGCCGCGGTGGTCGAGGACGGCACCCTGGAGGGCGCCCTCCGCTGGCTGAACTACACGGTCGAGACCGAGCTGCTGATGAACGAGATCGAGGACTCGACCAAGCGGGTATCCAACCTGGTCACCGCGGCCAAGCAGTACTCCCAGCTGGACCGAGCCCCGTTCCAGGTGGTCGACGTGCACGAGCTGCTCAAGAGCACGCTGCTCATGCTCACGGCCAAGATCGGCGACGGGATCAAGGTAGTCAAGGACTTCGACCGCAGCCTGCCAGCGATCCCGGCCTACCCAGCCGAGCTGAACCAGGTCTGGACCAACCTGATCGACAACGCGGTGAGCGCGATGGACGGGCACGGCACGCTGACCGTGCGCACCGCCCGGGACAACGACTGGGTCCTGGTCGAGATCGGGGACACCGGGCCGGGTGTGCCCAAGGAGATCCGGGAGCGTATCTTCGAGCCGTTCTTCACCACCAAGCCGGTGGGCGAGGGCACCGGCCTGGGGCTGGACATCTCGTGGCGGATCGTGGTCAACCGGCACCACGGCGACCTGCGGGTGAAGTCGGTACCCGGGGACACCCGGTTCCAGGTCCGGCTCCCGGTGACCGCCGCAGAGGAGGACTGAATGGCTGGCACGCCAGGCATCAACCCGGACGCCAAGCCCACCGGCACCGGCTGCGCCGAGTGCGACGCGGCCGGCGGCTGGTGGTTCCACCTGCGGCGCTGCGCCGAGTGCGGGCACATCGGCTGCTGCGACAGCTCACCCTCGCAGCACGCCAGCGCGCACTCCGCGGCGAGCGGCCACCCGCTGATCCGCAGCTTCGAGCCGGGCGAATCATGGTTCTGGAGCTACCCGGAAGAGGAGTTCTACGACGGGCCGCCGCTGGCCCCGCCCGAGCATCACCCGCTGGACCAGCCGGTGCCCGGCCCGGCGGGCCGGGTCCCCGCCGACTGGCAGCGCCACCTGCACTGAGCCCGCCCGCCGTGACCGGGGTGACCGGGGCGGCGGTAACCAGAACATGGCAAGCTAAGCAAATGGGCACCGTGTCACCCGGCAGCCAGCCCGATGGGCCGGCCGGCCGCCGCAACCTCCGGGTCTCCGACGCGGAACGGGAACACGCCGCCGACGTGCTGCGCCGCGCGGCCGGTGACGGGCGGATCACGTTCGATGAGCTGGACGACCGGCTCACCGCCGTCTACGCGGCCAAGACGTACGGCGAACTGGCCGCGGTCACCGAGGATCTGCCCGAGGCCGGCCCGCAGCCGCCCGCGGTCACCGCGCCGATGCCGCCCGCCGCGGCGGCGGGCCGGTTCCCGGAGTCCCGGTTCGGCGGCACCCCGGGCTCGGCCATCTCGGTCGCGGTGATGAGCGAGGCGCGCCGGTCCGGCGGCTGGGTGGTGCCGCCCAGCTATACCGCGGTGGCCATCATGGGCGCGGTCAACCTCGACCTGCGTGAGGCCCAGTTCAGCGGGCACGAGGTCACCATTCAGACGTTCGCGCTGATGGGCGGCATCGACATCATCGTGGATGAGGACATCGCGGTGGACGTGTCCGGCTTCGCGTGCATGGGCGGGTTCGAGCACCGGGCGGCTGGCCCCGGGCTGCCCGGCGCGCCGCGGCTGCGCGTGGTGGGCTGCGCCGTGATGGGCGGGGTCAACGTGCAGCGCCGCCCGCCGCGCAAGAAGAAGCAGCGCGAACTGCCCGGCGAGGAGCGGAGCGACCGGCAGCTGGGCGAGCCGCGCGCCTATCCGGAGACCTGATCCGGCCATCCCGCCACCGCCACTTTCCTGGCAAGACGCCATGCGGCTCCCCGGCCACGCGCAACCCGGCATACTGACAGGGCCTTGCGGACCTTGATTACCTGCACCGGGAGCGAGAGCATGAGCGATTCTGCGGCCGATTCCTTCGTGACCCTGCCAGGCAGCGAGCGAGCGCCGCTGCCCGCGGCCGAGCAGGCCGGGCCGGTGGACGAATCGCAGCGCATCGAGGTGACCCTGATAACCCGGCGCCGCGCTGCGCTGCCCCGCGACCTGGTCGAGGGGCCGGCCACGCTGACCCGCGAGCAGCTGGCCGAGCAGCACGGCACCGACCCGGCCGACATCGACTTCCTGCGCATCGTGCTGGCCCAGTACGCCCTGCAGGTCACTGAGGCCGACCCGGGAGCCCGCCGGGTCAAGGCCGAAGGCTCGCTGGCCGCGCTGGCCGACGCGTTCGGCGCCCAGCTGACCATGGTGCGCAGCCCGCGGCCCGGCCCGGGCCGGCCGCTGGCCGAGCACCGCTACCGGCAGGGCGCGCTGCGCATCCCGGCCCCGCTGAACGGGATCGTGCTGGCCGTGCTCGGCCTGGACGACCGGCCGCAGGCCAGCCCGCACTTCCGCCGGGCACCCGCGGCCGCGGCCAGCGGGGCCGGCGGGCCCGGGGCGGCCGCCCCGGCCGCGGCCCCGGTGTCCTACACGCCGCCACAGGTGGCCGGGCTGTACAACTTCCCGGCCGGCACCGACGGGACCGGCCACACCATCGCCGTCATCGAGCTGGGCGGCGGGTTCGGCAGCAGCGACCTGGACCCGTACTTCGCCGGGCTGGGCCTGGCCGTGCCCGCGGTCAGCGCGGTCGGGGTGGACGGCGCGGTCAACACACCCGGCCAGGACCCGAACGGCGACGACGGGGAGGTCCTGCTGGACATCGAGGTGGCCGGCGCGGTGGCACCGGGCGCGGCCCAGGTGGTCTACTTCGCGCCCAACACCGACCAGGGCTTCGTGGACGCGGTGAGCACGGCGGTGCACGCCAGCCCGACCCCGACCGTGGTCAGCATCAGCTGGGGCCAGTCCGAGGACTCGTGGACCGCCCAGGGCCGGGCCGCGCTGGACGAGGCCATGGCCGACGCGGCCGCGCTGGGCAGCACGGTGTGCGTAGCGGCGGGCGACAACGGGAGCGGCGACGCGCAGACCGACGGCCAGCCGCACACCGACTTCCCGGCGTCCAGCCCGCACGCGCTGGCCTGCGGCGGCACCAGCCTGCAGGCCGACCTCGCGGCCGGCACGATCAGCTCCGAGACGGTGTGGAACGACGGCGTGGGCCACGGCGCCACCGGCGGCGGGGTCAGCGACACGTTCGGCCTGCCGTCCTGGCAGGCGCCGGCCGGGGTGCCGGCCCGGGCCGGCGCTCCGGCCGGCACGGCGCCCGGCCGCGGCGTGCCGGACGTGGCCGGCTGCGCCGACCCGCAGACCGGCTACCAGGTCCGGGTGGACGGGCAGTCCGTGGTCCTCGGTGGCACCAGCGCGGTCGCCCCGCTGTGGGCGGCCCTGACCGTCCGGCTGGCCCAGGCCACCGGCCAGCCGTTCGGCCTGCTGCAGCCGCTGCTGTACGCCGGGGTGACCGCGGGCGCGGCGGCCACCGGGTTCCAGGACATCACCAGCGGCAGCAATGGCGCTTACGCGGCCGGGCCCGGCTGGGACGCGTGCACCGGGCTCGGCTCCCCGGACGGCGGCACGCTGCTCGGGGTGCTGCGCGGCTAGCCTGCGCGGCGGATGATGGCCACGCCCTGCGGCGGCAGGTCCAGCTCCCGGCCGATGGCCGCCCCGGTGAGCACGTCCGTGCCGCCCGGCGCGGCCGGCCGCCGGACCGCGTCCCCGGTGTGGTTGAGCAGGAACTCGTAGCGCACCGGGCCGGCCGTGCGGACCACCCGCTCCAGCCGGGCACGGCCGCCGGGCGGCCCAGCTGCGCGCCGATCAGCTCGCGCATGGCCGGGCCGTCCGGCCGGGTGCCCAGGTAGATCACCCGGCCGGCCCCGTAACGGTACCCCAGCCCGGCCGGGCGGCCGGCCCACGGCCCGGCCGCGAACCGGGCCCGGACCTGGCCTTCCCCCGGCTCGATGATGTCCTGCCAGAGCGTGGCCGTCCCGCTGCCCGTCCGCCCAGGCCAGCTCCACCGTCTCCGCGGGCTGCAGCGGGGCCACGTCGGGCACCACCCGCCGAACAGCTCGCGCAGCGGGCCGCCGTAGCTGCCCGGGTAGATCTGGTCGGGCTCGTTGACGATCCCGGACCAGAACGTGATGACCGCGGTGCCGCCGGAGCGCACGAAGCTGCCCAGGCCGCCTGCCTCCGCCTCGGTCAGCAGATACAGGCTGGGCACCAGGACCAGCAGGTACCCGGACAGCTCCGCGCCGGGCTGGACGAAGCCGGCGGTCGCGCCGGCCTCGGACACCGGCCGGTACAGCCAGCGCAGCTGCTCCCGCATCCGCACCCCAGCCGACGGCCTGGATCCCAGCTCCGTCGCCCACCAGCTGGGCCACGAGAACGCGATGGTCACGTCACTGGCCACCTGGGTGGCGTTCAGCATGGGAAGGGTTTGCAGTTCGGCGCCCAGCCTGGTGACCTCGGGCCAGACCGGGGAGGCGGTACCGGCGTGCAGCAGCATCGCGCTGTGGAACTTTTCCGGGCCGGCCCGCGCCGCGCGCCACTGGAAGAACAGGATGCCCGCCGCGCCGCGGGCCAGCGCCTGGTAGCTGCCCCGGCGCATCTCGCCGGGCGCCTTGGCCGAGTTGACCGGGCGCCAGCTGACCCGGGAGGTGGCCTGCTCCGTCAGCGTCCACGGGGTGTCCTGCTTGACCGAGCGGACCAGGTCGTAGTGCATGGCGGTGAGCATCGGGCCGGCCGGGCCAGCTGGGTCCGGGTAGCCGTCGGTCGAGCAGACGTCCTCGGCCGCGGCCCACTGGAAGTAGTCGAGCGGTTTGAAGAAGCCCATGAAGTTGGTGGTCACCGGCACCCCCGGGGTGGTCTCCCGGACCAGGTCCAGCTCCCCGGTGAACTCGGCCAGGCAGGAGTCGTTCATGAACCGCTGGTAGTCCAGTTCCTGGGCCGGGACATGACAGGCGCTGCCCCGCGCCGACGATGAGGCCTTCGGGCCGGGCTCAGCCCTCGGGCGGGGTGCCGATGGTGGCCGGCGCGCCGTACCCGCGCAGCACCTCCGGCACGGTCACGGTGCCGCGCTCGTCCTGGAAGTTCTCCATGATGGACAGCAGCGACCGGGCGGTGGCCCCGGTCCCGTTCAGGGTATGCGCGAACTCCAGCTTGCCATCGCGGCGGAACCGGATGTTCAGCCGCCGTGCCTGGTAGTCCGTGGTGTTCGAGCAGGAGGTGATCTCCCGGTAGCGCTGCTGGGCCGGGAACCAGGCCTCGATGTCGTACTTCTTCGCGGCGGGCGCGCCCAGGTCGCCCACGGCAATGTTCATCACCCGGTAGGGCAGCCCCAGGGCCTGGACGATCTCCTCTTCGTAGGCCAGCAGCTGCTCGTGGAAGCCGGCCGACTGCTCGGGCACGCAGCAGACGTACATCTCGACCTTGTCGAACTGGTGCACCCGGAACATGCCCTTGGTGTCCTTGCCCGCGGCCCCGGCCTCGCGGCGGAAGTTCGTGCTGAACGCCGCGTACCTGGCCGGCAGTTCGCTCTCCTCGAGCCGCTCATCGGTGTGCAGGCCGGCCAGCGCCACTTCCGAGGTCCCGGTGAGGTACAGATTGTCGCGCTCCAGGTGGTACAGGTTGGATTCCTCGGTGGGCAGGAACCCGGTGCCGTACATGGCCCGCTCGCCGACCAGCACCGGGGGCAGCACGGGGAGGAAACCCTGGCTGGCCAGCCGGTCCAGGGCGAACCGGTACAGCGCCATCTCGGTCACGGCCACGTCGCCGATCCGGTAGGCGAACCGGGACCCGGACAGCCGGGCCCCGCGGGCCATGTCGATCCAGCCGCGCGGCGAGCCCAGGTCAGTGGCGTCCCGGACCGGGAAGCGCAGCGACGGCCGCTCGCCCCAGGTGCGGATGGCGACCGAGTCCTCTTCGGTCAGCCCGTCCGCGGCGGTGGGGTCGGGCAGGTTCGGGATCCGGGCCAGCAGCGCCTGCCGCTCCTGCTCGGCCGCGGCCTGCTCGGCCTCGGCCGCGTCCAGTTCCTTGCGCAGCTGGCGCAGTTCCTCCTGCTGCTCCGGGCTCGGCGGCCCGCCCCTGGACGAGCGCTTCTGGGTGGCGCGAAGCGCCTCAGCCCGTTCGGTCAGCTCACGCCACCGCTGGTCAGCGGCGAGCAGGGCGTCGAAGTCGGCGGCCGCATCCCGCCGGGCCAGTGCGGCCCGGTACCGGTCCGGGTCCTGGCGCGCGGCTCTCAGGTCAATCACCTGCGCGAGTCTAGCGGGCACAGCCGGTCGTGCAGTGCCGCACGCTTCTGGCCCCAGCCGCTCCTTCCCCGCTGGGCCGCCGGCCCAGCCGCTCCCTCCCCGCCGACCCCGGCCGGCCCAGCCGCGTGGTTGTTGCGCCGATGCGGTCAGGACACGATGCCTGGTGACTTACCCGGCCCATCTGGCGTAGCGGGCGGCCGCGGATGGCAGATCCCCGCTGATCCCACCGATCACGTGTGGCACACCAGCATCAGCACCAGGGGTGGCCAGGCCACTCTTCACGGCCGCGGTACGCGAGATGCCCGTTTCCTCCCGGTTTGCGCGGGCCGGCTACGTGAAAACAACTCGCTCGCCGCCCGGCCCCCGCGCGTCGTGGTACTCCACCGCCACCACCGGGAAACCCGGACCCTAAAGTCAGTGGCATTGGGTCAGGACAGCGTGGCTGAATCATCCATGCGGTTCGGATCCGGGGAAACCCGGTCCGGGCCGGGCGGGAGATCCGGGCCGGGCGGAAGGTCCTGGCAGATGAGGGCCCAGGGGCGGCCGGCCGCGCGGGTCATGATGAGGGCGGCCCGGTGCGGGCCGGACAGCTTGAGCTGACGCTGGATCTGGCTGACGTCACCGGCCAGCCCGCGGCGCCGGATGTCCACCGAGCCGATGCCCAGCCCGCGCAGCCGGGTGGCCAGCTCGCGCTGGTGCCACGGGCCGGAATCGAGTACCTGGAGGGTACGGGCGAACGGGGTGCGCACCGGCTGGCCGGTGCACAGGAACGCGATCTGCGCGTCGATCTGCCAGCCGCCGCAGGCCCGGGCGAGTTCGGCCACCAGGCCGGCCCGGGTCACGGCCGGGTTCGGGTCGAGCAGGAACGGGCCGGGCGGGGCCACCAGGACCGCCGGCCCGGGCTGCGCGGTGAGCGTGTGCCCGCCGGGCAGGATGGTGGCCCGGGTGGCCGAGCGGGCCAGCGCGGGCGACCACAGCGCGGCTTCCCTGAGCTCCCGACCGACCGCGATGAACTCCGCCTCCCAGCCGGGTGGCACCGCGTCCCGCGCGATCCCCGGCGCGGCCTTGATGCCCACGTGGCTGACCTCGGCGGCCAGGCTCAGGCACCAGGCCAGCGGGGGCTCGCTGGCCCCCGGCCGCAGCCGCCCCCGGCCGGTCCGCCGGGCCGGGTCGATGAACGCCGCGGTCACGCCGTCCAGGGCGGTGTCCCGGACGTCCCGGTGCTCGGTGCGCACCCGGCCGGCCACGCCGTAGACCGCCGCGTTGGCCCCGGCCATCCGCAGGTGCAGCGGGTCGCTGTCCACCGCGCGGACCTGATGATCGCCGGCCAGCGCGATCAGGTCACCACCGATGCCGCAGCACAGGTCGGCCAGCACGCCGCCCGCCGGGTACCGGCCGGCCCGGTGCCGGGACACCAGTTCGGCGGAGGCCTGCTCGAGGCCGTCCCGGGTGAAGAACATCCGCATGGCCCGGCTGAACTTGGCCCGGGCCGCGATCCGCAGCTCATGCTGGGCTAGGGCCGCGGCCACGAGCTCGGCCGGGTAGTCCGCGCGCAGCCGGGTACCCAGCCGCAGCTCGTCACCAGCGGGCAGCGGCTGCTGGCCCAGGCGGCCGAGCAGCTCGGTGCCGGGGCCGGACAGCAGGGCGGTCAGCTGGTCCTCTGGGGTCATGACCGGGCGGCGGTCATGACCGGGCGGCGGCCCGCGCCGACGCGCCCGGCTCGTCCAGCTCGCCAGCCCCGGCCCCGGCCCGGCCGGGCGGGCTGGGCGGCCGGGCGGCCCGCCGCCCGGACTGGGTAGCCAGCACCGAGCCGGCCAGGATGAGCCCGAACGCGGCGATGATCTCCGGCGTCAGCGGCTCCCCCAGCACCCCCACCCCGAGGGCGACCGCCACCGCCGGGTTGACGTACGTGATGACCGTGGCCCGGGCCGGGCCGACCTCGGCGATCAGCCGGAAGAACAGCACGAAGGCCAGCGCCGTGCAGAGCACCGCCAGCGCGGCCAGGCTGGCCAGCACCTTGGCCGGCGGGACGGTCTGCGGCCAGGTCAGCGCGGCCGCGGGCGCGTAGACCACGGCCGCGAACGCGAGGCAGACCGCGGTCATGCCGAGCCCGGGCAGGCCGGCCAGCTTACGGCTGGCGATCAGCGGGCCGGTGGCGTAGCCGACCGCGGTGAGCAGCACCAGCACGACCGACCCCAGGTCACCGCCCAGCGCACCCGGCCCGGCCAGCAGGGCCACCCCGGCCAGCCCGCCCAGCAACCCGGTCCAGCGCAGCGGGGTCAGCCGCTCCTGGCCGCCGGTCAGCCGGGCCAGCACCACCCCGATGATGGGGACGGACGCGATGAGCAGCCCGCTCATCGAACTGGACAGCCGCCGCTCGGCCTCGGACAGGAACAGCCAGGGCAGGATTATCTCGACGCAGGCGAAGACGCCGAGCCAGCGCCAGTGCGCGCGGAGCACGCCGAGCTCACCGCGGCGCAGCGCGATCGGCAGCAGGATCACGGCGCCGCCCGCGACCCGGGCCAGCACCAGCACGGGCACCGAGACACCGCCGTCCGCAACCTTGATGAGCAGGTATGGCACGCCCCAGATCAGGCTCATCGCGATGAACAGCACCCAGCCACGGCGGCTCACCCAGGCACCTCCTGTCGTCCCCTGGCAGGCTATATCGAGACGCAGACACCCAGCAGGCCCGCGGCCACGCCGGCCCCGGCCCAGCGGTGCCCGGCCGTCCCGGCCCGCCAGGGGCGGCGCGTTCGCGGCGTATCCGGCTACCCTCGGCCCTATGCAGCTCATCCCTGAGGGCGGCGCCCGGACGGCCACGGCAGGCCAGCCGGGCCCGGCTGCGGCCCGCCGCGCCCGGCCGGCCGGGCCGCCCGCCGCCCTGCCGCTGCGCTGGGCGGTGCCCGCCGCGGCAGCCGGCGGCCTGGCGCTGGCCGGGGCGTTCCCGCCGGCGGGCATCTGGCCACTGGCCGTAGCCGGCCCAGCCGTGTTGGTCCTCGTGCTGTACCGGCGGAGCCTGCGCGGCTCGTTCGCCGTCGGGCTGGCCTTCGGCGTCGCGTTCTTCGTGCCGCTGCTGTCCTGGCTGATCAACGTGGCCTGGTACGCGTGGGCCGCGCTGGCCATCGCCGAGGCGGTCATCTTCGGGCTGCTCACCATCGGCCAGCGGCTGCTGCTCCGGCTGCCCGGCTGGCCGGCCGCGGTGGCCTGCTGGTGGGTGGCGGCCGAGGCGATGCGGGCCCGCTGGCCGTACGCGTTCCCGTGGGGGCGGCTGGCCATGAGCCAGGCCGGGGCGCCCACCGCGGGGTGGGCCGCGATCGGCGGACCACCGCTGCTGTCCTTCCTGGTCGCGCTGGCCGGCGCGGTGCTGGCGTGGGCCGTGCTGGTGCTGCTCGCCCGGGCAGGCCCGCCGGGTGGGCGCCGGATCGCGGCGGCCGGGCTGGCCGCGGCCGGGGCGTTCGCGCTGGCCCTGGGCGGCGCCCTGCTCCCGGTCGACCAGGCCGGGCCGGGCCAGCGGAGCGCCGAGGTCGCAGCCATCCAGGGCGACGTGCCGCACGCCAGGAACATCCCGGACCTGCTCCGGGCCAGCACGGTCACCCAAGACCACGCGGCGGCCACCGAGGCGCTGGCCGCGGCGGCCGCGGCCGGCCGACGGCCCGCCCCGGACCTGGTCGTCTGGCCGGAGAACTCGACCGACCTGGATCCCTCGCTGTACCCGCCGATCTACGCCACAATCGCGTCCGCGGTCCGCGCCGTGGACCGGCCGGTGCTGGTTGGCGCGCTGCTGCAGAACCCGCTGCGGAACACCGGCCAGCTCTGGCTGCCCGGCAGCGGGCCGGTGGCCACGTACGTCAAGCGGCAGCTGGTGCCGTTTGGGGAGTACATCCCGTTCCGCGCCCTGCTCCGGCACATCACCTCGCTGGTCAGCCTGCAGCCGGTGAACTTCACCGCCGGGGACCGGGCCGTGGTGTTCCACCGCGGCCTTGGCCCGATCCGGCTGGGCGACGTGATCTGCTACGAGATCGGTTTCGACGGGCTGGTCCGCTCGGAGGTTACCGCGGGCGCCAACGTACTTGCCGTGCAGTCCAACGACGCCACGTTCGAGGTGGACGGCCAGTCCGGCGAGTCCACCCAGCAGGTGGCCATGGCCCGGATCCAGGCCATCACCTCGAACCGGGCCGTGGTGTACGCGTCCACCACCGGGGAGAGCGCGATCATCGGGCCATCCGGGACGGTGCTGGCGCACAGCGGGCTGTGGCAGCGGGCCGAGCTGGAGGCACGGGTTCCGCTGCGGACCGGCCTGACCCTGGCCGACGGGCTGGGCGGCTGGCCGGAAGCGGTGCTCACCGGGCTGGCCATCGCCGCCGTGGCCGTGGCGGCCGGCAGCGCGGTGCGTGGCCGGCGGCGGGCCCGGGCCGGTGCACGGCGGGCACCTGGCGGCGCGGCGCGGCCCGGGCCCCAGCAGCGCGACAATTGAGGACATGGCCTCCAGGCGCCGGCGACCGTGGCGCGCCCTCACCCAGCCGTCCCGCTATGCGGCCCTGGCCGCGGGGGCGCTGCCGATCCTCGCGTTCCCCGTGCTGAACCTGGAGTTCCTCGGCTGGTGCGGGCTGGTGCCCGGGCTGCTGCTCATCCGGGCCGCCCCGTCGGCCCGGGACGGGGCGGTCCGCGGCTGGTGGCTCGGGGCCGGCTTCCTGCTGGCCGCCATGTACTGGCTGGCCCCGAACATCGGGCCGGGCCTGCTGCTGGTGGCCATCGTGTTCGGTGTGCTGTGGACCGGTTTCGGGGCGGCCGGCTGGCTGCTGCTCCGCGCGCCGCTCACCCCGGGCCGCGCACTGGCCGCGCTGGCCGTGCTGCCCAGCTACTGGCTGTTCACCGAGTGGGCGCGATCCTGGCAGGGTTTCGGCGGACCGTGGGCGGTGCTGGGCACCAGCCAGTGGCAGCATCCCGTGGTGCTCGCGCTGGCCTCGGTGGGCGGGGTGTGGCTGATCAGCTTCGCGCTGGTGGCGGTCAACACGGGCCTGGTGATCCTGCTGCTCGCGCGGCGGAACGCGGTCCGGCTGGCCGGTGCCGCCGGCATCGCGGTCGCGCTGGCCGCCGGGCCGGCCGCGTTCGCCCTGACCCCGGCCGTGCCGCCAGTGCGGTACGTCAGGGTCGCCCTGGTGCAGCAGGGCATCCAGCCCAGCCGGGCCAGCCGGGTCAATGCGAGCCTGCGGTTGTCCGAGGGGCTGGGCGCCGGCCGGCCCGACCTCATCGTGTGGGGGGAGAGCAGCGTCGGCTACGACATCGAGCGGGCCGACACCGGCCTGCTCGACCGGATCGAGGCGCTGGCCGCCCGGACCGGCGCGGAAATCCTCGTCAACCAGGACTCGGCGCTGCCCGGCGGCGGGAAGTCCAAGGTGGCCCTGCTGATCGGCCCGCACGGGGTGATCGGCTCGTACGTCAAGACGCGCCTGGTCCCGTTCGGCGAGTACATCCCGTTCCGCGGCGCGCTCGGCTGGCTGACCAGCATCAGCCAGGCCGCGCCCAGCAACATGGTTCCCGGGGATGGCGCGCACCTGATCCATGCCGTCGACCGGGCCGGGCGGCCGCTGCGGCTCGGCGTGCTGATCTGCTTCGAGTCCGCGTTCCCGGACATGTCCCGGGTCGACGCCGACCTGGGCGCGCAGCTGATCATCTACCAGACCTCGGACTCGACGTTCCAGCAGAGCTGGGCCCCGGCCCAGCACGCTTCGCTCGCCGCGGTCCGCGCGGCCGAGACCGGGCGGCCCGTGGTGCAGGCCGCGCTGACCGGGGACACCGCGGCGTTCGACGCACGGGGACGGCTGCTGGCTATGATGACCACGGCCCACCAGGGGGTGACGCTGCTGCGCATCGGGTTGCCGCCGGCCAGCGCGCGTACCCCCTATGACCAGCTGGGCGACTACGTCCCGTGGGCGGCCACGGTCGTGGTCGCCTGCACGGCCATCGGCTGGCTCGCTGTGTTCCGCCGCATTCGCCGGCGGCGGGTGCCTTTGGAAGGCAACTTCCGGCCTGCCGGATACGTCTCAGTATTGGGCGCGCCGGCCGGGCACCCCGGACCCGGTGACGCAGCCGGGCCGGAAGCGGCCGATGAGGACATCCCTCGCTCCACCTGAGCGGGCTGCTTCCCGGGCCGGCCGTGCTCCAGCCGCCATAGCCGACGGCAGGGCTCACGAGCACGGCGGACGCGCCAGCTGGGCGGGCGCGCCAGCTGGGCGGGCGCGCCAGCAGGGCAGCGGTTCCGCCCGGTAAACCCGGCGCGGCGCGGAGCATGGGCAACACACAAAGCCACCGGCGACTGGCGGAGCCACCGGCAACAGGAGGGTTCAGGGTGCGGGAGAGCGACAACGCACAAGGGCAGCGGTGGCTGGCCCGGGGGCGGACGGCCCCGGGGTGGCTGGCCGGGCTGGCCGCGGTGGCGGCGGCCGCGGGCCTGGTCGTCGTGGCTTGCTCGAGCGGCTCACCCACGTCCAGCGGGCCCGGTGCTCAGTCGTCTGGCCAGTCCTCCACGGCGGGCGTCACGGCGGCCAGCGCCGCGCTGTCCATCACGCCGGCCAACGGCACGCACGCCGCCAACCCGGCCCAGGGCGTCACGGTCAAGGCCGGTGACGGCAGGATCCGGAGCGTCACGGTGACCGCCGGGCACGACCCGGTTAGCGGCTCGGCCAACGCCTCGCACACCGTGTGGCGCAGCTCATGGTCCCTGCAGCCGTCGGTGAGCTACACGGTGCACGTCACCGCGGTCAACCCGGCCGGGAAGACCGTCACGGCGGTCAGCAGGTTCCGCACCCTGAGCCCGGGCGCGACCGACACCGCGATGATCTTCGAGGGGTACAAGCAGAGCTACGGCGTGGGCATACCGATCCGGATCACGTTCAGCTCCCCGGTCACCAACCGGGCCGCGGTGGAGCGGTCGCTGGAGGTGACCAGCTCCAGGCCGGTGACCGGGGCGTGGTACTGGGACGGCGACCAGACGCTGTACTTCCGCACCATGAACTACTGGCCGGCCAACACGACCGTGTCCTTCGACGGGCACCTGGCCGGGGTGGCGGCTTCCCCTGGCGTCTACTTCACCGCCGACCTGACCCAGACGTTCGACATCGGGCCATCGCTGATCGTGGTGGCCAGCACCCAGACGCACTACCTCAACGTGTTCTACCAGGGCAAGCTGTGGGGGCACTGGCCGATCAGCACCGGCCGGCCCGGCCTGGACACGGTGGACGGCACGTACCTCACGCTGGAAAAGGGCAACCCGGTGCGGATGGTCGGCAACGGCTACGACGAGCTGGTCAACGACGCGGTCCGGTTCACCTACAGCGGTGACTACCTGCACTCAGCCCCGTGGTCGGTGGGCGAGCAGGGCTACACCAACGTCAGCCACGGCTGCGTGAACCTGTCCCCCGAGCACGCGGCCATGTACTACAACCTGGCCACCCCCGGCGACCCGGTGACGATCACCGGCAGCCCGGCCGCGGGACACTGGGACGACGGGTTCACGGTGTGGTTCCTGTCCTGGAAGCAGCTGCTCAAGGGCAGCGCGCTGGGCATGGCCGTGCAGGCCGGGCCGTCGGGCAGCACGTTCGTCAGCCCCTCGTCGGTCACCGGGCAGCCGCTGACCTCACGGCTGGCCGGCCCCAAGCCGGACAACTCCGCGGCGCAGAGCTGATCAGGCGCCGCTCCCTCATCCGCTCCCGGGCGCCGGGTCAGCGGCCAGGCCATCCTGAGCGTGGTACCGGGCCAGCAGCCGGTCCTCAGCCACCCGCCGCGGGAACATGAAGAACACCAGTCCCGCACCGAGTAGCACCGCCACGATGGCGGCAGCGTATGCCCATTGATCACCGGCCAGGAACGCGCTCTTGGCCGCCGCGGTGATCTCGCTGGTGTACTGCGGGTAGCGCTGGGCCACCGCCTGCGCCCCCGTGAACGACTTCTCCAGCTGGTTCTGCACACTGCCGGTGATCTGCTGGCGGTGCCGCGCCTGCGCCACCAACCGGGCCACCGCGCTGGCGTACCCAGCGGTGAGCAGCGCGCCGAGCACCGACTGCATGATCGCGCCGCCCAGGTCACGCTGCAAGTCGGCGGTGCCCGACGCCATGCCGGCCCGGCGGGTGGGCACCGAGCCGGTGAGCGAGTGCGAGGCCGGGGTGCCGGCCAGCCCGACGCCGGCCCCCAGGAACACGAAGGCCAGTTCCACCACCCAGTAGCTGCTCCCCTCGCGCCACAGCAGCAGCATGGTCAGGAAGCTGAGCAAGCAGAACGTGTACCCACTGAGCAGCGTGAACCGGGAGCCCCGGGTACGCACCAGGCGGGCCGACAGCGGCGCGAACGCGACCAGGCACACCGCCGCGGGCAGCACCGCCAGCCCGGAGCCGAGCGCGGAGTAGCCCAGCACGTCCTGCAGGTACTGCTGGCCGACGAAGATCGCGGCCATCAGCGCGCCGAACACGATGATGCCGCCCAGCGCCGCCACCCAGAAGATCCGCCGCCCGGCGACATGGAGGTCGTAGAGCGGTGGCCGGGCGCGCCGCTGCCGGGCCACGAACCCAGCACCGGCCACCACCGCGAGCAGGCCGGTGCCCACGGCCAGCGGGCCCGCGCCGGGCACCGGCGCGAAGTTGATGGTGATGACCAGCGCCGCGACGAAGATCATGGAGAGCACGCCGCCGAGGTTGTCCACCCGGCCGGTGGTCTCGTTGACGTGCGCGGGCACGAAACGCACGGCCATGGCCAGGGCCAGCACTGCGAGCGGCAGGGTGAGCAGGAACGCCGATCCCCACCAGAAGTGCTGCAGCATCAGGCCGGCCAGCATCGGGCCCAGCGCGGTCACCGCGCCGCCAATCCCGGACCACAGCGCGATGGCCTGGGTCCGGGCCACCCCCGACCAGAGCGCGGTGATCAGGGCCAGCGTGGTGGGGTAGGCCATGCCCGCGGACACCCCGCCGAGCAGCCGCCCAGCCACCAGGACCGCGGCATCCGGGGCGTAGGCGGCCAGCAGGCACGCGGGCACGGACAGCAGCACCCCGCCGACCAGCAGCATCTTGCGGCCGTACCGGTCGCCGACCGCCCCGAGGTAGAGCACCGAGCCGGCCAGGCCCAGTGAGTACGCGATGGCGATCATGTCCAGGGTGGTCTGCCCGGCGTCGAACGCCCGGCCGATGTCGGGCAGCACCACGTTGGCCACGGTCAGGTTCAGGTTGGCTACCGCCGCGACCAGGATCAGGCAGGTCAGCACCAGCGCCGCGCGGCCCGGCTGCGTCCCGGCGCGGGCCCGGGCGCCGCCTGCGGCCCCGCCGCCGGCCGGGCCGCCGCTCCCAGGCCCGCCGTGCTCGGCCGCGCCGCCCGCGGAACGCCCCCCCGCGGCCCCGTCATCCGCCGCCCCGCCGCGCCTGGCGGCTGTGGCCAAGGTCCTCTCCCCCCGAGTCCAGACCAGCTCCGGAATCATGCCCGGACTGCCTCGGCCACCGGCTACGAGCCAACCAGCTCAGCGGGGCCGCGCGTCACCCGGAAGGGGTGATCCTCCCGCGCGTCAGCCAGAGGTGCCCCGCTGCGCGTCAGCCAGAAGGGGTGAGCCCGCCGCCTCAGCCAGAAGGGGTGAGCCCGGCGGACAGCTGCCGGACGGCGGGCCAGCGCCGGGCCAGCCGGCTAGCCGTCCGCTGCACCGCGGCCCCGGTCCACGCGGCCGGCCGCGGGCTGGCCCCGTCCACCAGCCCGTTCCAGTACAGCGACCAGGTGCCCGCGACCACCCGGTTCACCCCGGGCGCGGTCAGCAGCCGGACCGCCCCGGAAGCCAGCCGCGGCCGCCGGAGCAGCGCGGCCTGCAGCGCCGCCGCGCCCGGCAGGTACCGGCCGAACGTGTCCGCCACCGCCTCGGTGTACGCGCCAGCCGCCCGGCTGTCGCCGCAGCCCGCGGCCAGCAGGCACTCCGCGGCCAGCCGCGCGCTCACCATGGCCGGCCCGATGCCCTCGCCCTGCAGCGGGTTGATCAGCCCGGCCGCGTCCCCGGCCAGCAGCACATTGCGGGCCGCGGGCGGCGTGCCGGTGCCGCCCATCCGCAGCCAGCCGCCGGTCACGTCGCCGGGCTGGGCATCGGCGGCCAGGTCCCCGGTGCGGCGCAGCATGGCGCAGAACCGGGCCAGGTCGGCGCGCAGGCTGGCCGGCCGGCGCCGGGTGCCCATGCCGACCCCGATGCCGACGTTGGCCCGCCCCGGCTCGCCCGGGAACAGCCAGCCGTAGCCCGGGTAGATGTGCCAGGGCGCCGCGTCCAGCAGGACGAGCAGCGGCAGCGGCACGTGAGCCGGAATGTAGGCCCGGATCGCGAAGCCCCACAGCGCGGTATCCGGGTCGAGCAGGCCGGCCAGCCGGGCCACCGGGCTGAGCGCCCCGTCCGCGCCAATGAAACTGTCCGCGGCCAGCCGCCGGCCGTCGCTGGTCAGCAGCGCGCGCACCGGGCCGTCCGGCTCGCCGTCCACTCCGCTGATCCGGGCCCGCACCGGCTGCGCCCCGGCCTGCACCGCGGCGGTGCGCAGCGCGTCGTCGAGCACGGCCCGAGGCACCACCACGCCGTGCCCGGGGTAGCGGCGGCCGGGGAACGCGGGCAGCCGGGACCGGTGCCCGGACGGGCCCACGGCCAGCAGATCCGCGCCCTGCCCAGCGTCCGGTACCGGCACGGCCAGCTCGTCGAGCAGCCCCACGCCGCGCGGCCCGACCAGATCGCCGCACGCCTTGTCCCGCGGGAAGGCGGCCTTGTCCACCAGCGCCACCCGGGCCCCGCCGCGGGCCAGCACCAGCGCGGCGATGCTGCCCGCCGGCCCCGCCCCGGCCACCACCACGTCGAACCGGTCAGCGCTCACCGCGCGACTACCACGGCCACCGCCAGCGTCCCGGTGGCCCAGGTGAAGTAGCGCAGCGCGCGCTCCAGCGGGGCCAGCAGGTCGGCCCGGCCCAGTTCCTGCACCCGGCCATCCCGCCAGGTCACCCGGACCGACACCGCGCTGACCCGGCGGCGCAACGCCCGGGCCGGGGTGCTCAGCGACCGCTGCCCCATGGACAGGAAGAACGCGGACACCGCCCCGATCAGCGCGGCCGGGGGCAGCGTCCAGTGCTGCGCGTACGCGCCGACGATAAGCGGGAACGACCCCCAGGCCAGGCCGAACCAGACGTCGCTGTGCATCAGCCCGTGCATCAGCTCCAGGTTGTACCCCACGACCAGGATGGCGCCCACGATCACGAACGGGAGCAGCCGCAGCCCGCCGTAGACCAGGCCGAGCGCCATCGCGGCGGCGACCGAGACCGCCGCCACCCCGCCGAGCCATACCGCGCCGATGCCCGTGCCCAGCGGGCGGCCGTTCAGCTCGTCCAGGGCGTGCGCGCCGATGCCCACGGCCAGGAAGAACGCCAGCAGCGTGCCGGCCAGCCGCCACAGCACCGGGTGCGGCACCAGCGCGGCCCCGATGGCCACGTAGGACAGGTGCCACACGGTGTACGGCGGGTGCAGCAGGGTGAGCCAGTCACGGAACCCGCCCGTGCCGCGGCCCAGGTCGTAGAACGCGGTCTTGCTGGCCTTATCCGTCCGCGCGCTCACGGACCCGTTCCCGCCGGCGGCCCGGCCTTGCGGCCCCACATGATCAGCCCGCCGCCCAGGCTCATCGCCGCGGTCCCGACGTCAGCCAGCCCGGCGGCCTGCCACGCCGCGACGTGATCGGCGAGGGAGTACCGCCGGTAGTGGGTGGAGATGCTGGGCCCGAGGAAGCGGCCGACCCGGTACCAGGCCGGCCCCCCGGTCAGCCCGCCGGCCAGCGGCAGCGCCAGCCGGGTGTACAGCCACCAGGCCGCCCGCCAGCCCGGCCGCGGCGGCACGTAGAACTCCAGGCTGGCCAGCGTGCCGCCGGGACGCAGGCAGCGGGCCATCTCGGCCACGGTCGCGGCCGGGTCGTCCACGTAGCGCAGCAGGTAGGAGAAGCTGACCGCGTCGAACGTGCCGTCCGGGAACGGCAGGCTGTCGGCCCGCCCCACGGCCAGCCGGACCCGGCCGCGCTGGCCGGGCCGCCGGGTCCGGGCCACCCCGGCCCGCAGCATCGGCTCGTTGAGGTCGACCCCGACCACGTCCGCGCCGGTCCGGTCGGCGATGGCCAGCGCGATCCCGGCCGGCCCGGTGGCCACGTCCAGCACCAGCCCGGGCTGCCCGGCCGCGGTCCGGCTGACCACCGCCCGGCGCCAGCGCCGGTCCTGGCCGAAGGACAGCAGGTAGGCGAGCCGGTCGTAGCGGGCCGGCAGATCGGTGAACACGTCTCGGGCCACTCGCTCACCACGCAAGCGAGCATCCTGGGCCGGTGCGGCGGTCACCGCGTTCGGGGCAGAGCCAACGGGCGCTCCCTACGGGGCTGCACGGTCTACCCCAGGATCGTCGCATGCCGCGCCCGCGCGGGCAAGGAACACCCACCCCAAGAGCGCGCACTGGCCAGCTACTTAACGCCTGCCAGCCGGAACTCTCAGCTGGCCTCGCGCAGTGCGCCGGCCGGCCGGCGTCCGCGCCCCCGGCGCGGCGGCTTCCCGCCCCGTGACCGGGCCGCTGGCCGGAGCGCCGGCTGGGCGGCCGGGGCGGGCCGGGCCGGGACCGGGATGGGCGTGCCCGACTCGGCGATGTCCCGGACCGCCTGGTGGCCGGGCCGCACCTGGTGCCGGGCCGGGGTGATGCCCGCCGCGTCGTGCAGCCGGGCCACGTCCCGGACCTGGGCCGGGTCAGCGAACGCGACCACCGTGCCGGGGGCCCCGGCGCGCGCCGTCCGGCCGGACCGGTGCAGGTAGTCCTTATGGTCGTTGGGCGGGTCGAAGTGCACGACCAGGCCCACGTCCTCGATGTCCAGCCCGCGGGCCGCCACATCGGTGGCCACCAGCACCCGGGGCTGCCCGGCGGCGAACCCGTCCAGCGCGCGCTGCCGCTGGTTCTGGTTCAGGTTGCCGTGGATGGCGGCCGCCTCGGCCCCGGCCCGGGTGAGCTGCTTGGCCAGCCGGGCCGCGCCGTGCTTGGTCCGGACGAAGAACAGGCTGCGCCCGGGCCGGGCCGCGATCTCGGCCGCGATGGCCAGCTTGTCCTGGGCGGGCAGCACGAAGACCTGGTGGTCGGCGGCCGCGCCGGGCTCGCTGGCGGGCGCCACCGCGTGCAGCGCCGGGCCGGTCAGGTACCGGGTGACCAGCCGCTCCACGTCGCGGTCCAGCGTGGCCGAGAACAGCATCCGCTGCCCGCCGGCCGGAGTGGCATCCAGGATCCGGGTGACTGCGGGCAGGAAGCCCAGGTCAGCCATGTGGTCGGCCTCGTCCAGCACGGTGATCCCGATCCCGCCCAGCGTGCAGGCGTGCCGCTCCATCAGGTCGATCAGCCGGCCTGGGGTGGCCACCACGATGTCCACCCCGCGCCGCAGCCGGTCGATCTGGCGGCCGATCGGTGCGCCGCCGTACACCGCGGTGACGCTGACCCCGACCGGGCTGCCGAGCGGCCGCAGCACGTCGGTGACCTGCCGGGCCAGCTCCCGGGTGGGCACCAGCACGAGCCCGCGGGGCGCGCCCGGCCGGCGGGGCGGCGTGCCGCCCGCCGGGGCGGCCAGCCGGGTCAGCAGGGCCAGGCCGAACGCGAGCGTCTTGCCCGAGCCGGTCTGCGCCCGGCCGAGCACGTCCCGGCCGGCCAGCGCGTCCGGCAGAGCCCGGGCCTGGATGGCGAACGGCTGCTCGATGCCGCCCCGGGCCAGCGCGCTGACCAGCGCCGCGGGCAGGCCCAGCTGGCCGAACGTAACGGGGGCGGGCGCGGGCTGGGCCAGCGCCGCGGCCAGCGCCTGGTCCAGCTCGGAGCGCTGGTCCCGGGCGGGCCGGGCTGGCCTGGCCGGCCGGGCCGGCCGGGCTGACCTGGCGGGCCGGGACCGCGCGGGCCGGGCTGGGCGCCGCCGGGCATGACTGTCGGGCAAGGAATCTCCAGAAGAAGGCGCGCCGTACGCACGAAAACGCGGGCAGCTCGCCCGCGGGAGTGGCGGCGCTGTCCGCCGCCTCAAGCGTCAACCCCCTCGGCGGGACCGGTGTTCCCGTTCTCCGCGGGCTTCTCGAAGTAGCTGACCGCGAGGTAGGCGGCCACGAACGCGACCACCATGGCGAGCAGCAGGGCCAGTTCGGTGGTGGGGATGGTGTGCTCGTTGCTGAGCAGGAACAGGATCCGCCGGATGACCGCGACCAGCCCGACCACGATGAACGGCTGCGCGGCCAGCCGGTGCGCGCGCAGCGACAGCACCACCGTATGCACGATCTCGACCAGGATCAGCACGAGCAGCACCCGGTCCAGCAGGTTGATGGCCGCCGTGGCGATCGGCTGCGTCCGGACCTGGGTGATGAAGTCGACCACACCGGACACGGCCAGCGTGGCGGCCAGCACGATCAGCACGACGCCGACCGTCACCGTGACGATGTCCTGGGCGTGCTCCAGGGCCCAGATGGACCCGGCCACCACGGGCCGGGGCACGGGCGGACCGCCCGCGGCCGGATGGCCCGCCGGGCGGCCGCTGTCACTAGCGTCTGGCACGAGTCCCTCCGCCGTACGGGACGGGAGGCAGACGCTTATTAGATCAGATCAGGCCAGACCCGGGGACGCTCAGCCCAGGATCGCGGCGTGGTCGGGCACAAAGGTTTGCATGTCGCGGGGCACCCGGATGTAGCCCTTGGCCGCCGGGCGGGGCGGCAGTTCCAGGGCCTGCCGCTGCACATCGTGGTAGGGCAGGGTGGACAGCAGGTGGGCGATCATGTTGATCCGGGCCCGCCGCTTGTCGTCGCTGTCCACCACGTACCAGGGCGCCTCCGGGATGTCGGTGTGCAGCATCATCTCGTCTTTGGCCCGGGAGTAGTCCTCCCACCGGGTGACCGACTCCAGGTCCATCGGGGAAAGCTTCCACCGCCGCATCGGGTCCTCCAGCCGGGACCGGAAGCGCAGCTGCTGCTCAGCGTCGCTGACCGAGAACCAGTACTTGCGGAGCAGGAGGCCGTCCTCCACCAGCAGCCGCTCGAAGATCGGGCACTGGTGCAGGAACCGCGCGTACTCCTCCTTGGTGCAGAACCCCATCACGTGCTCGACGCCGGCCCGGTTGTACCAGCTCCGGTCGAACAGCACGATCTGGCCACCGGACGGCAGGTGGTCCACGTAGCGCTGGAAGTACCACTGGGTCAGCTCCCGCTCGGTCGGCGCGGGCAGCGCCACGATCCGGGCGATCCGGGGATTCAGGTACTGGGTGACCCGCTTGATCGTGCTGCCCTTGCCGGCCGCGTCGCGGCCCTCGAAGATGATCACGATCCGGGTACCCTCGGCGCGCACCCACTCCTGGACCTTGACCAGCTCCGCCTGCAGCCGGAACAGCTCGGCCTCGTACGGTTTGCGCGGCAGGCGCTTGACCTTGGCCGCCTTCACCGTGCCCGGCCTGGCTTTGCCGTCCTTGCTCGTCTTGACCTTGGTCGCACCGTCGTGCCGGCTCATCGTCACCGCACCCCCTACTGCTAATGAGTCAACCACGGCCGGGGGCTGGTGACGAGCGGCCCGGCTGGGCGCGCGCGCCCAGCCGGGCCGCCATCGCGACCAGGTCCCGGGCCGGGCCGGCTGGCGGCGCGGCCGGGCCGGCCCACACCGCGCGCAGCCGCCGGGTCAGGTCGATGTCCGGCACGCTGACCACGGCCAGCAGGCCGGCCGCCACTGCCCCCCGCACCGCGAGCAGGCTGAGCACCGCCGGCCCGGCCCCGGCCCGGACGGCCTGCTGGATGGCCGTCGTGGTGGTCAGCCGCAGCGCGGGCGGGGCCAGCTCGGTGCCGGGGCCGAGGCGGCCGGTCAGCGCGGCGCGCAGGGCCTGCCGGGTGCCGGATCCTTCTTCCCGCTCCACCAGCGGGGTAGCGGCCAGCTCAGCCGGGCCGACCGGTGACGTCCGGCGCGCCCACGGGTGATCCGGGCGGACCACCACGGCCAGCCGGTCGGTGGCCACCACCCGGGACCGCAGCCCGCGCGGCGGGTCCGGCCCCTCCACGAAGCCGAGATCGGCGTTCCGCTCGCTGACCAGGGTGGCCACCGCCTCGCTGTTGGTGGCCACCAGGGTCACGTCGGCCGGGGCCCGGCCGGCCTGCTCGTACTCGCCGCGCAGCGCGACCAGCCAGGTGGGCAGCAGATGCTCGGCCACGGTCAGGCTCGACGCCACCCGGAGCTGGGCGTCCCGGGCCCGGCGCAGGCTGGCGATGCCGCTGTCCAGCTCGCCAGCCAGGGCGAGCAGCGGGGCCGCCCAGTCCACCACCAGCCGGCCGGCCGGTGTCAGCCGGGACCCGCGCGGGTCCCGGTCCAGCAGCACCGCTCCCACCTGCGCTTCCATGGCCCGCAGCCGGGCCGAGGCGGCCTGCTGGCTGATCCCAGCCTGCCGCGCCGCGGCTCCGATGCTGCCGTGCCGGGCTACCGCGGCGAACAGCTCAAGGGCACCCAGGTCTGGGACATGCGGGCTCAGCGGCATCCAGCCACCATAACCCCGCCCACAAGAACTGATTGTGGGTTGGCAGGGCCAAGCCAGCTACCCGCCCGGCCGGCCAGCCCGGATGCTGGGGGGATGAGCGTTGACACCCCGGCCCGGCTCCCGGAATCGGCACCCCCCGGCCCGGCGGTGGCCCGGCGCGGCCCGCTCCGTGACCTGGAGCGGCCCGCCGACATGTTCGCCAGCCTGGGGCCGAACTGGTTCGCCTCGGTGATGGGCACCGGGATCGTGGCCACCGCCGCGGCCACCCTGCCGGTGCACTGGCCGGGTTTGCGCGCCTTCGGCACCGTGATCTGGGTGCTCTGTGCGCTCTGGCTGGCCGTGCTGGCGGTGGCCGAGGTGATCCACTGGACCCGGTTCCGGCCGGCCGCGCTGAGCCATGCCCGCAACCCGGTCATGGTGCAGTTCTATGGCGCGCCGCCGATGGCCCTGCTCACCGTCGGCGCCGGGGCGCTGCTGCTCGGGCCGGCCCTGATCGGCGCGCACGCCGCGCTGGCCATCGACGCCGTGCTCTGGCCGCTGGGCACGGTCGCTGGCCTGGCCAGCAGCCTGGCCGTGCCGTATCTGATGATCACCAGGCTGGGCGCCACGGCGGACGCGCCGTTCGGCGGCTGGCTGATGCCCGTGGTGCCGCCCATGGTCAGCGCGGCCACCGGGGCGCTGCTGATTCCGCACCTGCCCGCCGGGCAGCTGCGGCTGACCATGCTGCTGGCCTGTTACGCGATGTTCGGCCTGAGCCTGATCGCCAGCCTGGTCATCATCCCGCAGATCTGGCAGCGGCTGGTCCGGCATTCGGCCGGCCCGGCGGTCATGGTGCCCACGCTGTGGATCGTGCTCGGCCCGCTCGGCCAGTCCATCACGGCGGCCAACCTGCTCGGCGGCGTCGCCCACCTGGCCCTGCCGCACCCGTACGCCACCGCGTTCGCGGTGTTCGGGGTGGTCTACGGCGTCCCGGTCTGGGGCTTCGCCGCGCTGTGGGCCGCGCTGGCCGCTGCGCTGACCATCCGCGCCACCCGGCAGCGCCTCCCGTTCGCCCTGACCTGGTGGTCGTTCACGTTCCCGGTCGGCACCTGCGTGACCGGCACCACCGCGCTGGCGCTGCACACCGGGGCGGACGCCTTCCGCTGGGCCGCCGTGGCGCTGTACCTGGCCCTCGTCGTGGCCTGGCTGCTGGTGACCGTGCGGACGGTGCGGGGCGCGTGGCGCGGCGCCCTGCTCCGCCCGGCCTGACCTGGGCCCGTAAGCCGGCCCGGCCTGCGCCCCTAAGCTGTCCTGCCGGTGCCCAGCAGGCGGCCGGGGCGGGCCGCACCGTGCCGGGCTAACCCGGCGCCGCTCCCGGGGGCCAGGCCGGGCGAGTCGTCCAGCAGCCCATACCGGACCGCGTACGAGGCGGCCTCCAGCCGGGAGTGCACCCCGAGCTTGGTCAGCACCGACTGGACGTGCGTGCGTACCGTAGCCGCGGACACGCCCAGCTTGGTGGCGATGCCCGACGTGTCCAGCCCTTCGACCAGGAGGCTGAGGCATTCCCGCTCCCGGCTGGTGAGGAACCCGGCCAGCCGCTGCGCCTCGTCCGGCCGGCCGCGCTCCCGGGCGGGCCGCGGCTTGGGCACGTCCACCACGACCTCGCCGCGCTGTACCCGGTCGATGGCCCGGGTCAGCGCGGACACCCCACGGGTCTTGTGCAGGTAGCCGGACGCACCGGCCTGCAGCGCCTGCCGGATCCCCTCGGTGTCCGGGTCGGCGCTGAGCACCAGGATCTTGGTCCGGCCGCTGGCCGCGAGCATCGGGCCGATCGCGCTGATCCCGCTCTCCCCGGCGAAGTGCCGGTCGATCAGGCACACGTCGGGCTGCTTGCGGCGGACCGACTCGATCGTGTCCCGGACGGTGCGCGCCACCGTGACCTGGTATCCGCGCTGGATCAGCACCGCCGACATGGCATCCAGGAATACGCTGTGATCATCCCCGATCACCAGCCCGGTCATGTGGGTTCCGCCGGGATCACAATGCGCACCTGTGCCCCGCCCGCGTCCGGCGCCCGGATCTCCATGCTGCCCCCGCACGACTCGAGCAGCGTAGTCACCACGCCCAGGCCGAGCGTAGCGGCTCCTGCCGGCCCGTTGCCGAAGCCGGGACCATTGTCCAGCACCTCGATCACCGCCCGCGGCGGCGGCTTGGCCAGCCTGCCGACGGTGACCTCGACCCGGCCGGACGGTCCCGCGGCCCGGGCCGCGTTGTCCACCACATTGGTCAGCACCCGCCACAGTAGCACCGGGCTGGCCAGCACCCGCACGTCCGGGCCCGGCCGCAGCAGCACCGCCGACTCGTGGGCGACCCGGGCCAGCTGGGTCACCTGGCCCGCCAGCGGGCGCAGGCTGACGTCGCTGACCGAGGCGGCCGTCTCCTCGCGCCCCGGGAACTCGTGCGCGATGACATCCAGCAGCCGGGACATCTCCAGGGACAGCAGCTCCAGCCGGAACTCCGCGTCGCCCGGGAGTTCCGTATCCCCGCGTACTGCTTCCACCAGATAGGACAAAGTGGTCATCTGATGTCCTAGATCATGCAACAGGCCCCGCACCGCAAGCGTGTCCTGACTGTCTGACCGCCTGCGCCCACGGCCCCGTCGCCGGTCCAACGACGGTTCCACAGTGTTCCCCCTGATGGGGAGGTCACGGGTCCGTCATCCCGCGGGCCCTCCCCCACCCCCGATTTATCAGCGTCCGGTGTGAATTTGTCACCGCATGCCGGTATAGGCACAGTTAACCATGCCCAGCCTAGGCAACGGCATACCCACCGGAGTAGGCCGCTATCAGCGCGCAGCGCAGCGCCTGCGTACCGAACCGGGTGCCCAGCCGGGCCCGGGCCGCCGCGGCCATCCGGGCCGCGGCGCCGGGCGAGTCGAGCAGGAACGCCACCGCCTCGGCCAGCAGCTCGGGACGGCCGGGCGGGACGAGCAGCCCGGTCTCGCCGGGTATGACCACGTCACCGACCGCGTTGACCGCCGTCGCCACCACCGGGATACCGCACACCATCGCCTCGACTACCGCGGTGGGCAGTCCCTCGTACCGGCTGGGCAGCGCGAACACGTCGAACGCGGGCAGCAGGTCGGGTACGTTGCTGCGCTGCCCGGCCAGCAGCAGCCGGTTCCCGGGCTGGCTGGCCGCCCGGGCCGCCACCTGCCCGGCCAGCTCGCCACCGCCGATCCAGACCCCGGTTACCCCGGGCCGCCCCAGCGCACGCAGCGCGGCCAGGAAGTCTTCCGGCGCCTTCTGGTAGGTCAGCCGGCCCACCGCGCCGACCACCGTGGCGTCCGCGGGCAGGCCCAGCTCAGCGCGGGCCCGGCGGCGGCCGGTCACGGCGGGCGGGGGGCACGCGCCGGCCTGATCGGCTCCCGCGGCCACGACCCCGATGGTGTGCACCCGCTCCGGGGCGACCAGCCGCTGGCGGACCGCCTCGACCGCCACCCCGGTGCCCACGCACAAGGCCACGTCGGTGATCCGGCCGAGCCGGCGTTCTACCTGGATGTAACCGCGGCGGCGGGCGGCCCCCTGGAATTCGTGGAACGGGAAACCGTGGTAGGTGTGCACCAGCCGGGGTACCCCGGCCCGGTGCGCGGCCAGCCGGCCGAGCACGCCGGCCTTGGCGCAGTGCGTGTGCACCACGTCGAAGCCCCGGCCGCGCAGCAGGGCGGTCAGCCGGGCCAGCGCGCGCACGTCGCTGGCGGGCGCGAGGGGGGCGCGCAGCGACGGCTCGACGATGACCTCCAGGCCGGCCGCCCGCGCCTCATCCAGCAGCTGGTCGCCACTGCCGGTGATGATCGTCATCGGGTAGCGGGCCGGGTCCATGGCCTGCGCCCCGCGCAGCGCGTGCTGCCCCGCTCCGCCTTCCAGCCGGGTGATGACGGTGGCCACCCGGACTGGCGCGGCGTCGGTCACTCAGCCCGCTCCTGCGGGCGGTGCAGGCCGGCCGCCCGGGCCACCCGGACCGCCTCGAGGCGGCTGTGCACGTCCAGCTTGGCGAAGATGTTCCGGGTGTGCGTGCGCACGGTATCGGTGGAGATGAGCAGATCCTGGGCGATCTGCCGGCCCCGCTTGCCGTCCATCATGGACAGCAGCACGTCCCGCTCCCGGGGGCTGAGCACGTCCAGCAGATCATCGTGCTCGCGGGCCCGGCTCACGTCGGCGCGCAGCTCGCGCAGGATCGCGCCTAGCATGTCCGGCGGGAACCAGGAGTACCCCTGGCACACCCCGCGGACCACGGTCTCCAGCTCGGCCGCGCCCTGCTCCTTGGCCACCCAGGCGGCCACCCCGGCCCGGGCCGCCTCGACCGCGTGCGCGATGTTGTGGTCGGCGCTGAGCACCACCACCTTGGCCTCCGGGCGGGCGGCCACCAGGCCCTGCAGCACCTGGCCCGCGGCCGGGCCGAGCGGTTCCACCTCGATCGTGATGACGTCCGGGCGCAGCCCGCGGACGATGTCGAGCAGGTTCGGGTCGGCGGTGGTACACCGCCCGGCTACCCACAAGTCCATCGCGGCGGACAGCCGGGAGGCCAGCGCCTCGGTCACCATCAGGTGATCATCTACCAGCAGTATCCGCACCGGGTCCATAAGCTCACTGTGCACCGTCGCCACCGGGCCATCTTCACCCAGATACATGAGTCGCCTCCGCCACCTTCGCCGGCTTGCCCGGCTCATCGCTGGTCCCGGTGCACGGTGAGCCGCCGGCCAGCGGGCCGGCGGCGGGGAGCGCTGCCGCTGGAAGAGCGCTGCCCACCGGACGGCGGGCAGGGCTGTTCCAGCGGCCGTTGGACACCGACAACCACGCCATCGGGACCGAATACAGCGAGATGGCGGCGTCCAGCATGCGCATGAACGGGAAGAAAACGGCGAGCGTCAGCAGCCGCGGCTGGCGTTCCAGCACGGCCACCACGCAGGTGAGCAGGAAGTCGGGCAGCACCACGCCGAACAGCACGGCGGTCAGCGTGACGTGCGTGGACACGGCCAGGTGCAGATCATCGAACGGGGACCAGGACAGCACCTGGGCGTCCAGGTCCGGCACCAGCAGCACGATCAGCGCCAGCGGGAGCAGGAAGAACAGCACGCTGGACGTGACCAGCTCGAACAGCAGCGCCGCGACCATGGCGGTGAACAGGTTGGCCCGCGGCCGATGCCGCCGCACCGTCTGCCACAGCCCGAGCGACCACCGCTTGGTCTGCCGGATGTAGTCGTGCAGGTTGTCCGGGTCCTGGGTGACCGCCACCGCGTTGAGCGTGAAGCCGACCTTGCCGAGCCGCTTCTGGTACACCTCGAACGTCATGTTGAAGTCCTCGATGACCAGCCCGGGCGGGTTAATCTCCAGGGATGGCAGCACCCGGGTCCGGTACAGGCTGGCGAAGCCGGGCACGATCGGCGTCGCGTTGCAGCGCAGCCAGGTCTGGCCGAACTTGAGCGCCCGCTGGCCGATCGCGTAGATCCGGGTGCGGTGGCCGACGAGGACCCGGCCGCCCAGCGAGAGCTTGCGGTCGCGGGCCGTCCGCACACAGCCGGCCACCGCCACCACCTGCGGGTTGTCGAACATCGGCAGCGCCGCGGCGAAGTAGCCGGGCTGCACCCGGGTGTCCGCGTCCAGCAGCATCACCACCGGGAACCGGTCGACCAGGCCGAACCGGGAGATGGCCTCCTCAAGCGCGCCGGCCTTGCCGACGTTCTCCCGGGTTGACATCACCCGCGCCCCGGACCGGCGGGCGATCTGCACCGTGCCGTCGGTGGACCCGTCCGAGACCACGTGCACGTTCCGCGGCGGCACCAGGGCCATGATGGCCCGCAGGCTGTCCGCGATGACCAGCTCCTCATTGTGCGCCGGGATCAGCACCGCCACGTCGCTGGTGGTCAGCCGCCCGCCGGGTCCAGCCCGCCGCGCGGCGGTGGCTGCCCCCGTCCGCCGCGGCGGCGTCCCGCCGCCCGGCGCGGAACGGCGATCGCGCGCCGCGGGTTCCGGGGGTGGCCCCCCGGGGGAGCAGAGCGCGGGATCGCCCCCCCGGGTCAGCACCGACTCGGCCAGCCGGATCAGCCCGACCGATCCCCACAGCGCGACGTTGGCCCCCAGCATCGCCGCCGCCAGTCCCCACCACGGCATCACGGCACCGCCTTCGAGGTGCTCAGCGCGTGCGGCCCGGCGGTGGGCAGCACCTGGCTCAGCGCCGACCAGGTGCCGGAGTCCTGGTCGCCGTACATCCACAGGTAGACCCCGGCGATCCCGGCCCGGTGGGCCAGGCCGAACTTGGCCCGCGAGCTGGCCGCGTTCTCGAACCACACGGTGTGCCTGCGGCCCGCGGCGGTGTAGCTGAACCACGGCGCCTGGCTGGCCGTGTCGTACCGCGGCGCCACGTGGTGCTGCCGGGCCAGCCGGAGCGCCTGCCGCCAGCTGATCGCTGTGCCGTGCCCAGCCGACCAGTCGTAACCGTACAGCGGGACGCCCAGGACGATCTTGCTCGCCGGGATCTGCGTTTTGGCGTAGTCCAGCACGGCGCGGATCCAGCCGGCCGGGGCGACCGGGCCCGGGGCTGAGGTGGCCCAGTGATAGTCGTAACCCATCAGCCGGACCTGGTCGGCGGCCCGGCCGATGGCGGCATAGTCCTGGGCCAGGTTGCGCGGGTCGGTGCCCGCGTTGCTGGTCTTGGCGAACACCGCGACCGACAGCACCTTCCCGTGCGCGTGCAGCGCCCGGGCCAGGTCCGCGACGAACATGCTGAACGCCCCCCGGTCGCTGGCGTGCAGGTTCTCATAGTCGATGTCGATACCGGCGTAATCACGGCGCTGGACCAGCGCCACGATGGCCGCCACCTGCTGAGCCCGCAGCGGGGCGGAGTGCAGCATCCGGCCCACCGGCTGGTAGGCCCACCGGCCCGCGGTCACGTTGGCGATGGTCGGCACGACCAGCAGCCCGGCCGCGCGCAGCCGGTGGATGTCCTGGGCTATCGCGGCCGTCTGCCCGGCGGGGTACTGCGTGTCGATCTGCCCGGATGCGCTCAGCCCATATATCCACGGCGAGATCTCGGTCACCGCGTCCCGGTGCCCGAGCACGGCCGTGGCGGCGTGCTGGAAGTTCCAGTACGGCATGGACGCCACCACCAGGGTGTGCCGGGCCGCGCTGCCGCGCAGGCTGAACATGATTACCGCAACCACGACCACCCCGGCCAGCACCACGGCCAGCCCGGCGGCCCAGGTGCTGCGCCGCCGCGAACGGCCCGGCGCCGTAGCTGGCGCCGGGCTGCCGTTGCGGTACGCCGTGTTCGTTTCTCCCCCATCCCGTTAGTTGACTGCCTTATCACGAATCGGCGTTGTTTATGCCCTCATGCTCCGGCGCCATCCTGATTACGCCGCATTTTCTGATTACGCCGCCTGCTGCCGGGCGGATGACTGCTCGGCCGCGACGGCCTGGATGATGTCGTCCAGGTTCCGGGTCGCGGCGAAGCCGACCAGGTCCGCGGCCAGCGTGCAGTCCGGCACCCGGCGTTCCATGTCCTCGTAGCCCGCGCCGTACGCCTCCAGGTAGGAGGCCCGGGTGAGCCCGCTGGACGAGTGCGTCAGCGCGATCACCCGGCGGGCCAGATCCTCGATGCTGACCTGCTCGGTGCTGCCCAGGTTCACCGCCCGGCCGCAGGCCCGGTCCGCGGCGATCAGCCGGGGCAGCGCGGGCACCACGTCCTGGACGTGGCAGAAGCAGCGCACCTGCCGGCCGGAGCCGAACACGGTGAGCGGCTGCCCGGCCAGGGCCTGCCGGACGAAACGCGGGATGACCATCCCGTACCGGCCGGTCTGCCGCGGGCCGACCGTGTTGAAGAACCGCACGATCACCGCGCGCAGGCCCGCCTCGCGGACGTAGCAGCCGATCAGGCTCTCGTCGATGGCCTTGGCCTCGGCGTAGCTCCACCGCGACTTGAGCGGCGAGCCGATCACCCGGTCGTCGTCCTCGCGCAGCCCCACCTTGGTGTTCTTCCCGTAGATCTCGCTGGTCGAGGCGGCCAGCAGCCGGGCGCCGCTGGCTTGCGCCGCGGCCACCACGTGCTCCGTGCCATGGATGTTGGTGCGCAGGCTGTCCAGCGTGCGGTCCCGGATTACGAACGCGCCCACCGCCGCGGCCAGGTGGAACACCCAGTCCGCCCCGCGGGCCAGCCCGGCCACCGTGGCCTGGTCCAGGATCGACCCCTCGACCAGGCGGAACCGGGGATGCCCGGCCACCGCGCGCAGGTTGTCCAGCCGCCCGGTGCTCAGGTCGTCCAGCCCGGCCACTTCGTGCCCGGCGGCCAGCAGCTCCTCGGTCAGGTGCGAGCCGATGAACCCGGCCGCCCCGGTGACGAAGCACCTCATCGTGTTCCCCCCAGCCGGCCCGGCCCGGCCCGCCCCGGCCGGGCGGGCCGGGCCGCCCGCACCATCGTGCGCCACCCGCGGCGGGCCGCCAGCCGCTCGTAGAGGTCGTCGATCCGCGCGGTGACGGCCTCGATGCTGTACTCCTTCTCCACCGCGGGCTCACCGATCCGCGGCCGCGGGCCAGCGGCCAGCTCGGCGGCCATGGCGGCGCGCATCCCGGCCGCGGTCTGCGGCACCTGGCTGGCCCGGGTCACGCTGAGACCATCCAGCGCCGGGCAGGTGGTGTAGAGCACCGGCAGCCCGTTGGCCAGTGCCTCCAGCACGGACAGGCCGAACGTCTCCTGCTTGGACGAGGCCACGAACAAGTCCATGGCCGACAGCATGTCGGCCACGTCGTGCCGCTCCCCGGTGAAGATGACCTGGCTGGCCACCCCGTGCTCGCGGGCGGCCTGCTCCAGGTGGGCCCGCTCGGCGCCCTTGCCCACGATGAGCAGCCTGGTGGTGTCGGTGAGCAGCGGCGCCGCGGCCTCGATGACCATGTCGAACTGCTTGTTCGGGTCGAGCCGGCCGAGCACCCCGATCAGGTACACCCCGGCGCCGATGCCGAACTCGGCCCTGACCCGCTCCCGTGCGCTCTCGTCGAACGCCACCCGCTGCAGGTCAACCCCGTTCGGGATGACCGTTATCCGGCGGTCCCGCACGCCCCAGCGGAGCAGCCGGTCGCGGACCGCCGGGGACACCGCGATCGTGAGGTCGGACAGGAACTCGGTGCCCAGGTACAGCGCCCGGACCCCGGGCGTCATCGGCCGGCGCTCGAGGTGTGTCTCGCCGATCGAATGCTCGGTGCTCAGGATCACCGGGGTGGCGGCCAGCCAGGCCGCTGGCCGCCCGTAGATCTGCGACCGGTACAGGTGCGCGTGCACCACGTCGTAGCGGCCCGCCCGGATCAGCCGGTGCAGCCGGAACAGCGCCGAGATCTGCGTGTTGCTGGTCATCCCGAGGTCCCGCACGGACCCCCCGTCCGCCCGGATCATGTCCGCCACCGGCCCGGGGTTGTACAGCGTGACCACGTCGGACTCATGCCGGGTGTGCTGCAGGACCGAGCGGAGCTGATGTTCCGCGCCGCCCACCCCCAGGCCGGTGATGACGTGCAGGACTTTCATGAGCGGCCTCCTCGGCGGGAGAGCTCGCCCACTGCTTCAGTGGCCACGCTGGTCACGGTGCGGGCCAGAATCACCAGGTCGAGCCAGAACGACCAGTACTCGATGTAGGCGTTGTCAAAGCGGGCCCGGTCGGCGATCGAGGTGTCCCCGTTCAGCCGGTGCACCTGGGCCCAGCCGGTCATCCCGGCGGGCATCCGCTGCCGCCCGGCGTAGCCAGGGATGTCCTGGCTGAACTGGCGGGCGAAGTAAGGCCGCTCCGGGCGCGGGCCGACCAGGGACATGTCCCCGCGCAGCACGCTGACCAGCTGCGGCAGCTCGTCGATGTGGGTGATCCGGAGGAACCGGCCGAGCGGGCCGCATTTCTCGCCCGGCACCGTCCAGGACGTGTCCGGGTCGCTGTGCTGGCCCAGCGAGCGCAGCTTGACGATTTCAGCCAGCCTGCCCCCGGCAACGACGCGGACCTGCCGGAACAGCACCGGGCGGGGCAGCCGGAGCCGGACCGCAATGGCCGCCACGGCCAGTACCGGCCAGGTCACGGCCAGCACAGCGGCCGCGGCCAGGATGTCCAGCGTCCGCTTGGCCACCCGGCCGGGGCGGTGCCGCCCGGCCCGGCGCAGCGGGATTAGCCGCACCCCCCACACCTCGTCCAGGCAGCCGGTGGGCACGGCCAGGCCCAGCCCGGCCGGCCGGGGCAGCACGGCCACGTCGGCGCCGAGCTGCCGGCAGGCGCGCAGCGCGCCGGCCACCCCGTGCTCGTCACCGTCCGCGCTGGCCACGATGACCCGGCTGATCCGCTGCTGGCCGACCAGCCCGGGAAGATCGGCCACCGAAGCGCAGCGGGTCACCCGCAGGCCCAGCTCGGGATGCTCGCCGAGCAACTGGGCCAGCTGGGTGCTGGCCGGGCCGGCCCCGGCCAGCACGGCCCGCTCGGTCAGCCGGCCCCGGCGGTGCGCCGCCCGCAGCGCCGCGGACCCGGCGGCCCGGGCCGCGACCAGGGCCACCCCGGTGGCCACGACCAGCCGGAGCACCGCGCCCGGGCCGGGCGCCCAGGGCAGCAGCGCCACCGCGGGCAGCGCCGCCGCCGCCGCTATGCGGCCTGCCTGGTCGGCAACCCGCAGGCAGATCCGCAGCCGGTGCAGCCCGGCCACGCCGAGCGCCACGAACACCGCTGCCGCGTACCCGGCCAGCAGCCAGCCGCGACCCGGGAACCAGCCGAGCAGCAGCGCGCTGCCCGCCGCCGCGGCCAGCGCCAGCAGATCGGTCACCGGCAGCCCGGCCGCGGCCACCAGCGCGCCGCCGGCCTGCGGGACGCCCGCCGGGGTGCGGCCGGCCAGGGCCGGCTGGAGCCGGGCGCCGGATACCGTGATGCTCACCGTGGCGTCCCCACGGTCAGGTCGGCGCGCTGGCCGGACGCGGCGGTCAGCCGCCGGGCCACGGCCCGCGCCGCGTGATCCGTCCCGTACACGAACCGCATGACCGGGCCGAACGTAGCCGCGACCCCGGGTCCGACCATGTACAGCCCGGGTGCGGTGGACTGGTAGTCGCGGTCGAGCACCGGGGTGCGCGCCACCGTGCGCAGCCGGGCCCGCAGCCCGGGGTCCAGGAAGGACAGCCGGGCCAGGTCCGGCCGGTAGCCGGTAGCCGCGATGACGTGGTCCGCGGCCAGTTCGGTGCGCCGCCCGGCGCTGTCGGTCACGCTCAGCCGCACCCCGTCCGGCCCGGACACCGCCCGGTCCAGTGCGTGGCCGGCCAGGATCGGGAACTCCCCCTCGACCCGGCCGCGCAGCCAGCTGGCCCCGGCCGGGCCGAGCGCGGTACGGGCCCGGTAGATCCGGGTGGATGCGGGCAGATGCCGGAACAGGGCCGGCTGCCGGGAGTAGAACCAGGTGGTCCAGCCGGAGCCGAGCCCGGCTTCCGGCTCGCGCAGCCGCTGCCGCAGCGACCGGTCAGGGGCCAGCGGCGCACCGTTCCACACCACGCGCTGCCCGCGCATCACGATGCGCACGTCGGCCCCGCTCTCGTGCAGCAGCGCCGCGGATTCCAGGGCCGACTGGCCGGCCCCGACGACCAGCACCCGCTGGCCGCGGAACGTGGACAGGTCGGTGTGCGCCGAGCTGTGCGTGCAGGCCGCGGCGGGCAGCCCGGCCAGTTGCCCGGGCACGTGAGCGAAGTGCTCCACGCCGATGGCCAGCACGACCTGGCGGGCGGTCACGGTCTCGCCGTCGGCCAGCGTGAGCTGGTAGCCGCCCGCCACCTGAGCCAGGCCGGTCACCATGACCTCGGTCACGTCGAGGCCCGCCGCCTGCTGGAACCATGCTCCGTAGGCCACGAACGTGTCCAGCGGCACCGGCAGGCCGTAGTCGGCGTACGGGCGGCCGGCTGACCGGCAGAACGCGCTCAGCGTGAACGCGCCATCCGGGTCGGACAGGTTGGACGCGAAACCCTGTGACTTGAGGTACATGCCGTGCGGCATGCTCGCCCGCCACAGGTGCATCGGCAGCCCGAACTGCCGGACGCTCAGCCCCGAGCGGCGCAGGTGCGCCGCTACGGACAGGCTGTACGGCCCCGCCCCCACGATGGCTACGTCAGTCATGCTGATTCCCTTTCTGTATTCCGGGGAGGCGACCCCCCTGGAATCCCGGATCGCCGCTGCGCGCCGAACGTGGGCCCGGCGGGAACACGCCTGCGGCGCGCCCCGCCTCGCCCACGCGCGCCGCCTTGCCTGTAACTGCCACCTCACCGGCGCGCCCCGCCTCGCCCGCGCGCCCCGCCAGGCCGACGCTGCTTCCCCCTGCGGCGCGCCCCGCCTCGGCCGCAAGCCCTGCCTCGCCCGCAACCGCGGCCTGGCCGGCCAGCACTGGCTCGCCTGCGCGATGGCCTGCTGACCGCTGCCGACGCGCGCGCCGGGCCAGGCCACGCCCCGCTCCCGGCACCCGGCGCGCCGCCTGCCACCCCATGCGCAGGCACATCAGGCCGAACGGCCGCAGGTCGTCCCGGGCGAACCAGGCCAGCTCGTCGACCCCGCGCAGCGATGCCGCCCAGGATGGCAGGCCCAGCTCACCGGCCCGCCAGTAGCCGGCCGCGCCCAGCGGGTCGTAGTTCTCGACCAGGAACCGGCGGCCGCTCACCATGGCGTGCCCGGCTATCGGCTGGCCGGTCAGGTCGAGATAGGCGGCGCGGGCCACGTCCACCCCCGCAGTGTCCTCGAACAGCCGGAACTGCGCGCCCAGCCGCGGATTGAAGTCGAGCAGCTTGTACTGCCCGTCCCGCGGGTCGAAGCGCAGATCGAGGTCCACGATGCCGCGGAAGCCGAGCGCGCCGAGCAGCCCGGTGACCTGATCCCGCAGCTCCGCGTTGGGCACCGCACGGCCCAGGCTGGTCAGCCCGGCATGAGCCGGGTACGACCGGTCCTTGACGCCGGTGAACGCGGGCTGGCAGCCGGCCGTGCCGCAGTAGCCGTGGAAGAACCAGTCCTGGCCGGGCCCGCCGGGCAGGTACTCCTGGAGCATCAGGCCCATCCCGGCCGCCGCGCAGCGCTGCCAGGCCGCGGCCAGCCCGGCCGGGGTACGGATGATCGTGGTGCTGCGCGGCGGCGGCCCGTGCTGGCACGATGCGGCCCGCCACGGGGTGGTGAGCTTGGCGATGACCGGGAACCCGGCCTGGGCCGCGAAATCCGCGGCCTCCCCGGCCGAGCAGGCCAGCATGGCCTGCGGGCTGGGCACGCCCCGGTCCCGGCACAGCTGGAACAGCGAGTACTTGCCGGCCAGCTGGCGGGGCAGACCGGCCGGCGGGTCGGCGAACAGGAACGCCCCGCGCAGCGCCTGGCCCTGCTCGGCCAGGTAGATCGCACCCGCGTCGTCGGTGGGCAGCAGCACGGCCGGACGGCCGATCCGGCGGGCCAGCCGGAGCAGCCCAGCGGTGATCCGGTCCGGGTCGTCGGCGGGCGGCGGCCGCAGCACCCGGCCAGCCAGGTAGCGTGAGCTGGCCGCGGGCGCCCACCGGCCCTCGTGCACGCCATACACCGGCACGCCGAGCCGTCCCAGGCTGCGGATCACCCCCAGCCCGCCATGGTGCAGCACGTTGGGGTCGAGCTTGAGTACGACCACCGGGGTGGTCACGTCGGCCTGGCTCAGCTCAGCGATCATGGTGGCGGCCCTCACACCACCGCGCGGCGCGGGGGCCCGAAGAACTGGTACGTGCCATCCAGCAGCCGTGGGCAGCTGTAGGCCCAGGTGTAGTCCGCTCGCGGGTGCAGCGTGTGCGCCACGGCCAGGTCCCAGCCGGCCCCGGACGGCGCCGTCTCGCTGGCCAGCACCTGCCCGCCGGGCAGCTCGATGACCGGCAGCAGCGGGTCGTAGTAGGCCACCGTGGCGCCCTCCCGGATCAGCCCGGCCATGATGGCCAGGGCCGGTGATTCGCGCAGGTCGCGCACGCCGGCCTTGTAGCTGGCACCGATCACGATGATCCGCGCCCCGGCCAGCTGCAGCCCGTCCGCGGCCAGCACCTCGGCGGCCCGCTGGATGACCCGCTCCGGGCGCAGCGCGATGGACTTCATCGCCTGCTCGATGAGCGGTGCGCTCCGGTCGGCCGCGCTGAGCTGCCAGAGCAGGTAGTGCGGGTCGCACGGGATGCAGTGCCCGCCCACACCTGGGCCCGGGAACGCGCCCAGGAAACCGTATGGCTTGGTGCTCGCGGCCAGGGTTACCTCGATCGGGTCCAGGCTGAGCGCGCCGCACGCGTCGGCAAACTCGTTGGCCAGCGCCAGCGACACCGCGCGGAAGATGTTCTCGTACAGCTTGGTGGCCTCCGCGGCCTCGGAGGAGCTGACCAGGTACACCGAGTCGGTCAGCCGGCCGATCAGCTCGGCGGCCCGGGTGGTGCAGGCCGGGCTGGCGCCGCCTACCACGCGCGGGGTCTCCCGCTGCACGTGGTCCGGGTTGCCTGGGTCGATCCGCTCCGGGCTGAACGCCACGTGCACGTCGGAGCCGGCCACCAGGCCGCGGTCCCGCAGTGGCCCGGTCAGCAGGTCCCGGGTGGTGCCCACGTAACTGGTCGAGGTCAGGATGATGACCTGGCCGGCCCTGGCCTGCTGGACCACGGCGGCGCACGCCGCGCGCAGCGCGGACAGGTCCGGGCACTGCCGGCTGTCCACCGGGGTCGGCACGCAGATGAGGACCGCGTCGGCCGCCCGGGCCGCGGCCGGGTCGGTGGTCAGCTCGAGGCTGCCGTCGGCGAGCGCGGCGGCCAGCCGCTCCCGGTCCGGGCCGCCGAGGTCGGCGCGGCGCGCGGCGATGTCGCGCAGCCGCTGCGGGCTGCTGTCGATACCAATAACCCGCCGGACCTCGCCGTGCAGCGCCACCGCGGTCGGCAGCCCGACGTACCCCAATCCGACAATGGCGACCGAGCCCGCCGTCACCCAATGGCCATTCCCCCGGCCAGCCCCGGCTGCCTGGCCCATCGCCTGGAACGTGATCAGCTTCTGGTCGAGCAGGTTTTCCCGCCCGTTGACCGCTAGCGAAAGCCGGCGCTCGGCCACTATGCCCCCCTCGAGCCTCGTGCCAGGCGAAAACCCCCGTCGCCTGGCCAGTTCCTCTCTGACTCCGACTGTGGCAGCCGCATTACTCCTCCGGGTCACCCAACAGGGGTAGCCGCCCTACGCAGAGTGCGGGATCTTCAGGCCGCCCGGTGGCCCGAATGCCCCGCACCGGGCCCGCGATATTCCCAGGTCAGCCAGTGCCGCAGCGCCTTGCCCCAGAGCCTGGGCGCGGTGTCGGCGTCACCGATGTAGGTCCGCGGCAGCGCGAGCCGGCCGGCGTAGCCTGACGGCCAGATGGCGCAGCCATAGTCGTAGCCCGCGTCGCGGACCGCGCTCACCACCTCGGCGTCCAGATGCCCGTACGGATAGCAGAATCCGCTGGCCGGCTGGCCGGTGATGTCCTGCAGGATGCGGCGGCTGCCCCCGGTCTCCGCGGCCAGCGCGCCGTGCGCCGCGGGCAGCGAGACGTGCCGCAGCCCGTGCGAGCCGATCTCGACGCCCGCCTCGGCCAGCGTCCGGACCTGGTCCGCGTCCAGCAGCGGCTTGCGTGGCCCGGCCGGGTCCCAGGCGTTGTCCCCGCCCAGCCGGCCCGCGATCACGAACACCGTGGCGGTGAAGCCGTAGCGCCGCAGCACCGGCAGCGCGTGCTCGGCGAAATCGGCGTAGCCGTCGTCAAAGGTGAGCCCGATCAGCCCTTTCCCAGCGCCCGCCGCCCGGGCGGCGAGCAGTTCGGCGATGGACACCCCGCGCAGCCCGCGCCGGCTCAGCCAGCGCATCTGCTGCTCGAAGCGCGGCGGCTGCACCGTCACCAGATACGGGTCCTCGGTGTACGGCTGCACCGAGTGATACATCAGCACCATCGGCATGCCCCGCGCGGGCAGGCCATTCCCCCGGATCTGGCGATCATGGACCACCGATACCATCCTCGCACTCCCCACCACGGGTATAAACCTGCAGCGTATGGTGTGGAGCAGTCAGATTTCCTCCTTTTTTCGGCTGGTTTTCTCTACCCCATCCGGCCGTGAATTGGGGTAACCCTGATTAACCCGGACGGAATGCCCGCCCGCCGATGGTCGGCGCGGGCCGGACCGGGTAGGTACCAGATGATCGCGCCCGCCACACCTCCAGGAGTCCCCCATGGCGACCGCCACGAAGCTGCATGTACTCGACTGCGGAGCAATGAGCTGTGATCTCACCTGGCTGCTGCTGAAGCCGGGACGGAGCATCCGGCCGCGCAGCGAGCGGGACAAGCCGGTCGAGTGGTACCCGTGCACCACGCACGCCGTGCTGGTGGAGACGGCTGAGGGCACCATGCTGTGGGACACCAGCTGCCCCCGCGACTGGGAGACCCGCTGGGTGCCCACCGGATTGCAGGAGTTCTTCCCTTACGACCAGGTCGAGGAGGGCCAGTATCTGGACGCGCGGCTGGCCCAGCTGGGTGTCAGCCCGGCCCAGCTTGACTACGTGGCCCTGTCCCACCTGCACTTCGACCACGCCGGCAACGTTCGTACGTTCGCCGGGGCCGGGCCCCGGCTGGTCGTGAACGACAAGGAGAAGGAATGGGCGTTCGGCTATCCGGGCGCGTTCAACGGTGCCCACCTCAAGGCCGACTACGAGGGCATCGAGTTCGAGACGGTCTCCGGGGACACCGAGTTCCTGCCCGGGGTGACGTTCATCGAGGCTCCCGGGCACACCCCGGGCACGATGGCGATGAAGGTGGACCTGCCGGACACCGGGTCGATGATCTTCACCTCGGATGCCGTCTACATGGGTGACTCCTATGGTCCGCCGGCCACGCCCGCCGCGATCGTCAACGACCTGGCCGCCTGGTACGCGTCGGTGGAGAAGCTGCGCGGCATCGCGGAGGAGTCCGCCGCCATCATGGTCTTCGGGCATGACGCGGAGCAGCTCCGCTCGCTCCGCCGCGCCCCCGACGGGTACTACACCTGAGGAGGCGGCCATGACCAGCACCATCCCCGCCAACCCGGAGGCCATCTTCACCTACGGCGCGCCTCAGCTCAAGTTCGGCCCGGGGGCGTCCGACGAGATCGGCTTCGACCTCAGCCAGTACGGGGTGCGCCGGGCCCTGGTGGTAACCGACCCCGGCGTGGCCGCGACCGGCATCCCGCAGCGGGTCGCCGACCAGATGGCCCAGTTCGGCATCGAGGCGCGGGTGTTCGACGGCGTGCACGTGGAGCCAACCGACGAGAGCATGAACGCGGCCATCGAGCAGGCCCGCTCGACCGGGCCGTGGGACGCGTTCGTCGCCGTCGGGGGCGGGTCCAGCATCGACACCGGCAAGGCCATCAACCTGCTGCTGACCAACCCGGGCGGGCTGATGGACTACATCAACGCGCCGGTCGGCCAGGCCCGCGCCCCGGTCAACCCGCTCAAGCCGCTGGTCGCCGTGCCCACCACCACCGGGACCGGTGCGGAGAGCACCACGGTGTGCGTGCTGGACGTGCTGTCTCTCCGGGTCAAGACGGGGATCAGCCATGCCCGGCTGCGGCCCACCCTGGCCGTGGTCGACCCACTGCTCACGCTGACCCAGCCCGCCGGGGTGACCGCCTCGGCCGGGATGGACATCCTGTGCCATGCGCTGGAGAGCTATACCGCCCGCTGGTACACCAGCAACGAGCGGAAGCGGCCCGAGCAGCGGGTGCCGTACTGCGGCGCCAACCCCGTCTCTGACATGTGGTCGGAGAAGGCCATGGCGCTGCTGGCTACGTCGTTCCGCACCGCGGTCCGCCGCGGTGATGACGAGCAGGCCCGGGCGGACATGGCCATCGCGGCCACGTTCGCCGGGATGGGCTTCGGCAACGCGGGGGTGCACATCCCGCACGCCAATGCTTACCCGATCGCGGGCCGGGTACGTGGCTTCCACCCCAAGGATTACCCACCCGACGAGGCCATGGTGCCGCACGGCATGTCGGTCGCGCTGACCGCGCCCGAGGCATTCCGGTTCACGTTCGACGCCGCCCCGGACCGGCACCTGCGCGCCGCACGGCTGCTGGCGCCGGACGCGGAGCAGCCGCCCGACCCAGCCGAGTTCCTGCCCGCCGTGCTGAACACGCTGATGCGCGACATCGACATCCCGAACGGGGTAGCCGCCGTCGGCTACGTGCCGGCGGACATCCCCGCGCTGGTGGAGGGCACGCTGAAGCAGCAGCGGCTGCTGGCTACCTCGCCCAAGCCGGTCACTGCGGACGATCTGGCCGGGATCTTCGAGCGGTCCCTGGAGCTGTGGTAGCCATGCCGATCTACCAGCTGCGCTGCCTGCAGGGGGACCCGGACTTCGAAGTGATCCAGTCGCTGCGCGCGCCGCTGCCGCCGTGCCCGGCGTGCGGCGGCCCGGTCGGCAAGGTCCCGGCCCGGTTCGGGATCGGCGGCGCGGCGGCCGCCGCGCTGCCACCACCGCCCGAGGCCATGCCGCAGACCTGGCGGGGCACGTACGAGGGCAACCGGGAGTACGTGACCGAGCTGCGCCGCACCGCGGAGCAGCGCCGGGCGCTGGAGGACCGGCACCCGGAACTGGCCGGGGACCGCCGCCCGGTGCTGGCCCACGAGGGCCAGTACGCGGCGGCCCCGCTGCGGGCCGGTGACGCCGCGCCGGAGCGCTACTCGTCGGCCACTATGGAGCCGACCCGGCCGGCCAGGCCGGGGTCGCGCGAGTTGAGGAAGAAGGCATAGCCGGCGGCCAGCACGACGATGATCAGGCCCGCGTACGGGAACCAGTCGTACGGCGTGGCCTGGCCCGGCTTGGCCAGGTAGTACAGCGGCACGATGATGGCCGCCGCGCCGAGCAGCGGCAGCACCGCGTGCTTGAACACGCTGAACTCGTGCGGCCGGAACCTGCGGTAGTAGAACGGCAGGGCCAGGTTGGCCAGCAGGTACACGACCAGCACCAGGATGGTGCCCATGGTGGACGACTCGGCGAAGAACGCGATCGGGTCGAGCGAGCCGGTACTGCCCCCGATGAGGTGCAGCAGCGCCCAGCCGCCGATGATCAGCCCGGAGATGCCGACGAACGTGAAGATGGCGTTCATCGGGGTGCGCCGGACCGGGTTGACGTGGCCGATCCAGCCGGGCAGCAGGCCCTCCCGGCCCGCGTTGAATACCAGCCGGGCCTGCGAGTTGGTGCCCGCGATGAGCGCGCCCAGGGTGGACGTCATGCCGGCCAGGTAGGCGAAGAACGCCAGCACGCCGATGGTGCTGTCGGCCACCGAGATGAACGGGATCGGCGCCGCCCCCAGCTTGGTCACGTTGTAGCCGAAGCCGCTGACCGTGGCGTAGGCGAACAAGACATAGCTGACGGCCATGATGGCCACCGAGGTGAACACCGCGCGTGGCACGTTGCGCCGCGGGTTGTCGGTCTCCTCGGCCAGCGCGGCCGAGTTCTCCCAGCCGATGAACAGGTAGATGGCCAGCGGGAACCCGGCCGCCAGCCCGGAGAAGCCGTTGGTGAGGTGGCTGGGCTGGAACGGGACGGCCGACAGGTGACCGCCGTTCTTGATCAGGGCCGCCACCGAGACGACCACGAGCACCAGCATCTCGAACGCGAAGAAGAAGCCGGCGATCTTGGTCGAGACAGCCACGCCGCGGATCATCATCAGCACGGCCAGCGCGGTGAGGATCACGGTCAGATAGCCCCAGGGGATGTTCACGTGCGCGTAGCGCTGCAGGGTGATGGACAGGAAGCCGCCGGAGATCGCGATGACGGAGGCCATCGCGATGATGTAGCCGACCCCGCACAGCAGCGCCGTGGTCACCGCGCTGGTGCCGCCGAACGTCTTGCCCACGAACGTGATGAAACCGCCGGTGGACGGCTGCGCCCGGGAGAACTGCGCCAGCGTGTTGCCGAGCAGCGCAATGGCGATGCCGGCCGCCACGATGGTCAGCGGGGAGGCGACCCCGGCCGTGATGGCCAGGAAGCCGAACCCGAAGTAGAAGCTCATGGCGGGCCCGATGTTGGCCATCGTGGCCGCCGAGATGTCCATGATGCCCAGCACGCCGCGGCTCAGCCGCAGCTCGTGACCGGCCTCGCCGACCGGTGGGCTCTTGCTCTCGCCAAAAGGAAGGGATTCGGTGCCGCTCATGGTGATCCTTCCCAAGCCGTGACCAGGTGGCCAGACCGTAACTCAGCGGTGCGACCCGCACAAGGATCGCGTATTACGACATGGTCTCCTTTGCCGGTCCCGCCACCCGGCGGGATCACTCGGGCCGGAGGTTTCATTCCCGCCGGCCGCTGTGTAGGGATAATGCCAACAGCAGTTGCCGGCTGGTGCAGCAGAGCAGGGGGAGGCGGCACGTGAGTATTGAAGCGCTCATCAGGCGGATGGAAGCACTGCTCGGGCCGCTGGAGGCGGTGGGCGACCCGCAGCGTTTCTTCCACGCCAGCTACCTGCGCACCACCCGGGCCCTCCGCGACGCGCTCCGGGCCGGGCTGCTGCACGACCCGGACTGGGTGGAGCGGTGGGGGGTCGCGTTCGCGGACCGGTATCTGGCCGCGCTGGGCGCCGCCGCGGCGGGCGCGGCCGTGCCTGCGCCCTGGGCGGTGGCGTTCCGCGCCGGGCAGCGGCAGCCCGGGGCGCCCGCCCTCCGGCCCGTCCTGCTGAGCATGAGTGCGCACATCAGCTACGACCTGCCGCAGGCGCTGCTCGCGGTGATCAGCGGGCCGGAGTTCGCCAATGAGCAGGTGATCAGCCGCCGCCACGCCGATTACCAGCGCATCGGTGAGCTGCTCAGCCGCTGGTGGTTCCCGGGCGGGCTGAACCAGCCGGCCAGCCGCCGCCTGCGGGCCGCGCGGGCCGCAGCATGGGCCAACGCCATCGAGCTGAACGCCGCCCGGTCGCTCGGTCCGCCCGCCTACGCGGAGCGGCAGCGCGATCTCGAGGCGCTGAGCGCCGCCCGGGTGGCCGGGCTGGTCCGGAGGGGCCAGCTGCGGCGGCTCGCTCTGCCGGACTTTGGCGTCCGGCTGGTGGCTGAGGGTGATGCGGTCCGGCGCACGCCGTACCGCGCGAACGGGACTGCGCCCGCTGGGCCGGCTGGGCCGCCGGCCGCCGGCCGGGCACCCGGGCGGCTGCGCTCGTTCGACCCGGCCCAGGTGGCCGGTCTGGAGCTGCGCGCCTGGGTCGGGTACTACCGCCGGGACTGGGCTACTGTGCTGCGCTGCACGGTAGCGCTGGTCCGGGCGGGTTTCGGGATGAGCTGGCCGCGCACTGTGCAGGGAGCCTGGCTGCTGCTCCGGGCCAGCCAGCTGTGGGCGCCGCTGGACAACGACCCGGAGGCCGCGCAGCGGTGCCTGCGCCAGTTCTACGGCCTGGTCGGCACGACGTACGGGACGCCGGGGGACAGCGCCGAGGCGGCCCGGCTGGAGGTGGAGTGGTGGCGGGTGCACCGGGAACGCCAGCATGGGTTCAGGCCGGCCGAACCACTGGTGGACGCCCTGGCCCGGCTGTACGCATTCGTGTATCAGGCCCCGCACAGTGACGTCCGGCCGGCCGCGGCCCACCGCGCCCGGGCCATGGATCTGTCCGACCAGTGGGTGGCCGAAGGCTGCCTGCCGGACAGCCCGCTGCTCGCGCTGGAGCACGCGGCCCTGGTCCGGTCCTATGCGGCCCTGCTCGCCGCCGTGCACCGCTGAACCGCTCCCCAGGTCCGGGGGCCAGCGCCCGCTGTAATTGACCGGCGCTATTGCGCCCGACAAGGTGCAGTGCAGATTGCATAACTATTGACCACGCAAACTTCACGTATATGTTCGCCAGGTATTACCCTAGTACGTGACGCGGACATGGGGCGGATACATGCCTGACCATGGCAGCCAGACCATCCGGCGCCGCCGGCTGGCCGCCGAATTGCGCCGGCTGCGGGAACGTGCCCGGCTGACCGGCGATGAGGCAGCCGCGAAACTGGGCTGGTCCGGGTCCAAGATCAGCCGTATCGAATTGCACCGGATCGGCGTCAAGCGTGACGACCTGGACAAACTTCTCGACCTGTACCGGGTGGAAAGCCCGTACCGTGAGGACCTCCAGGCGCTGGCCAGCGAGTACACCAGGACCGGGCGGCTGCGGGCCGTGGTGGCCGGCCTGCCGCCGGACTACGCGGAATACCTGTCGGCGGAGGATGAAGCCCGCTCGATCTGGAACTGGGAGCCGCTCGTGGTGCCCGGCTTACTGCAGGTCGAGGAGTATGCCCGGGCCATCCACGTTGGTTACCAGTCCATGTTCCGGCTGGCTCCGGGTGACTGGGAAAGGCGGATCGCGCTGCGCCACATGCGGCAGCAGCGGCTTACCGACGAGCCACCCCTGGAACTGGCCGTCATCATGGACGAATCGGTACTTCGGCGCCGATTCGGTGATAGTGCGGGCATGTACAAGCAATTGCACCGGGTCGCCGAAGCGTCCGAAATGCCCAACGTGGACGTCTGGGTTCTCCCGCTCGGCGGGGAGCATCCCATCGGCACCGGAGCCTTTACGTACATGCAGTTCCAGCAAATGCACGACGTGCCACTGCACGAAATCGTCAATGTCGAAAACCTGACCGGAAGTTCTTATCTGGAAGACGAAGAGGAAACATACCGGTACCGGGTGACATTCGATGCCCTGCGGGAGAGGTCCCTGGACGCGACGGCGTCCCGGGACCTAATCCTGCGCACGGTTCGGGAGCTGTGGACCAGCTAGCGCTGGCCACCTTTGACGCTGGCCAGGAACGCAGCCCAGTCGGCCCGGGCAAACTGGAGCACCGGACTGGCCGGGCCAGCTTTCGAGTCCCGCACCCCCACGGACCCGGCCCCCAGGTCGGCCACTTCGACACAGTTGCCGTTAGCGGCGCTGAAGCTGCTCTTCCGCCACTGGGCGGAAGCGGGCGACTGCGGAATGTGCGCTGCCTCACGATGTGCGTCAACCACTGTTACCTCGCGACTGGCCTCAGCCCGCCGGCAGCCAGCCGGCGGGCGAATCGGATTTTTGGTCAAACAAAGGCCTTACAGGGCAATACACCAGCGGCGGCTGGGAACTTTAAAGCGGCCTACCCCCGGCGGGCCGCTCGTTCGCGGAAACCATATACCTGCCGATCACGCCGCGCCGCCTTTCGGCCCAAAATCCGTCAGTTGCCGGATGCCGCCTCGGGACAGGACGGGCCGAATCAGCCCCAGACGTTCAGCCCCAGACGTTCAGCCCCAGACGTTCAGCCGCAGCCGTTCGGCCGCAGCCGTTCGGCCGCAGCCGTTCGGCCGGAGCCGTTCAGCCCCAGACGTCGTGGGCGACGTTGACGATGAGTTCGAGCTTGGCGGCCTGCTGGTCGTGGGACAGGGTGTTGCCTTCCACGGTGGAGGAGAACCCGCACTGCCCGGACAGGCCCAGCTGGTCCAGGGGCACGAACCGGGACGCCGCCTCGATCCGGCGTTTGAGCTCTCTTGGTCAAGTCGCTGCGGTGATGAGTTGTTCGCTGCGGTGTCGTAAAGGGTCGTAGGTGGTGTCGGTGTTCCAGCAGGCCCAGATCACGCGGATCCAGCTGCGGGCGAGGATC
>Ga0335078_10000181_pt1 | contig 105521 bp, 98 predicted proteins | sample Lox_Sample_32_FD_206711 | JGI IMG/M metagenome (GOLD analysis project Ga0335078, IMG submission 206711) | Soil microbial communities from Loxahatchee National Wildlife Refuge, Florida, United States - Lox_Sample_3.2 | ecosystem: Environmental > Terrestrial > Soil > Wetlands | place: USA... | reverse complement strand
TGGCCATCTGCGCCCTGCGGCTGTTCGGACGCACCGATGTGACCGAAGCCACCCGATGGGCCAGCCGGTCCATGGACAGGCCATTCGCTATCCTCGGCCTCACATCATGATCTTGAAACGGCCGTGGTTCAGTTACTGACCAGCTCGCTCCGCCTGAGCGGGGGCCGGCGGCACTCAGGGACGAACGTCCCCGCCGCCGGCTGCCCCCTGGGCGGCCAGCTGGGCCGCAGCCGGCGGCGCCGGGACGGCCAGCCCGGTGCGGGAACGGGCGCTATGTGGGGCGCATTTCCCGAATAGGGCTCACCGCGCAGTAACCCGCCGGTTGCGTCCGATGACGCCGGTGCCCGGGCCAGGGCCGACCCTGGGTGAGCCCCCTCGCGGCGCCGCCCAACCCCGGGCTGGGCCTGTGCGGTGCATTTTTCCCATATACGTGGATGTTCGCACCACATTGCGGCGGCCGCGGGTTCCTGGCCGTCACCTGAGTCACTTCAGTCCCGGCAACCGCAGGCTGCACGACACGGACCGCCCCCCGGCGCTACTGCGGGTCCAGCTGGCCGTGGGCCCGGCACGGCGGGCACAGCTTGGCCGTGGGCGCGCTGCGTTACGGTCCCGCGGGCTGGCTAGTGCCCGCCGGACTGCTCGAACACCAGCTGGGCGCGGCGCATCCAGTCCTCTTGGCCACTGACCCGCAGGTAGATGAGGATCAGCACGGTCAGCACCAGCACGGCGATGAACGTCATCAGGCCCCAGAACACCGGCCCGGTGCTGGTGAACGGGGCGAAGTACGACTTCCACACCACCAGCACGCCCGCGGCCGCGGCGACCAGCGGCACGACCAGGTGCAGCACCGGGTTGAACTGGGCGCGGCCCTCGGTGAGGTAGTACTTGACCACCCCGATGTTGCACAGCAGGTACATGAACACCAGGCCGATGGTGATCGCGTTGGCCCAGGAGAAGAACACGTTGGCCGCGCCCCAGATGAGCACGCAGACGAACGCGAGGACCTGCACCCCGACCTGCAGCGTGATCGCGTTGTCGGGGGTCTTCCGGTGGCTGTTGACCTTGCCGACCATCTTCGGCAGGACGCCGGAGCGGCCCATCGCGTACCAGGTCCGGGTGCCGCCGTTGAAGCACGCGATGGACAGCGCCACGGCCGAGTTCAGCAGCGCGAACAGCAGCAGCACCCAGGCCCCGCCCCACACCCGCTGGGCCATCGTGGCCACCGGCCACGCGGTCGCGGTGGGGATGCCGCCGATCTTGGCCACGCCGATGCCGTTCAGGTAACCCCAGGTGACGAACACGAAGTAAACGGTCAGCACGGCGACCGAGCCGACCAGCCCGATCGGCACGTAGCGCTTGGGGTTCCTGCTCTCCTCGGCCAGCGGGCCGGTGGACTCCCAGCCGCTGAACGCGAAGATCGAGAACACCACGCCCAGGAACAGGTTGCCGGCCAGGCTGAAGTTCCCCGGGTTCAGCGGCCCCCAGCTGAACCCGCCCGGGCCGGGCGAGGCGAGGCCGGTGAAGGCCAGCGCCACCATGATCACGATCTCGATGCCGCCGGTGATGATCAGCGCCTTCTCCGAGATGGCGATGCCCTGGTAGGCGAAGAAGATGACCAGCGCCACCCCGACCAGAACCCAGATCCACCAGTAGACGTCCACGCCGTACTCCGCCTTGATCGACGGTTCCAGCACCGTCTTGGCCAGGTAGCACATGGTGAGCGTGGCGACCGGGGGCAGCCAGATCGAGAACAGCACGCCCGCGAAGAATCCGGCCCGGGGGTGGAACGCGCGGGCGATCCAGGTGTACCAGCCGCCCGCGGACGGGAACACCTTGGCCAGCTGGGCCGCGGACAGCGCCTGCAGGCCCAGCAGGACGCCGCCGAACAGGAACGCCCACGGCGTCACGATCCCGGCGAAGCCCACGATGAACACGAACGACGCGAGGATCGCGAACGACGGCCCGATCGTCGCGATGCCCTGCATGAGGATGCCGGGGAGGCCGACAGCGTTCTCCCGCAGCTCGGTCCGGACGCTACCTTTGCTTGACTGACCAGCCTCGACTGCCACCGTGAGACTCCTTCCTGCCACCCATCGGGAACAGGCTCACTTGACTGCAGAGCAATCGCTCACGGATTGGTCATCCGTTCACAGGAGTATCGTCCTGGCCGCTGGATCTTGGCAAGGGCTCAGGCCAGGCCGTGATGACCGGGGCCGCGCGGGATGACCGGCCAGATGTCCACCACCACGCCGTCCCGGACCACGTGGTAGGCGTCGTACCAGTTGACGGTGCTCGGTGCGTAGCCCGGCACCATGGCCACCGGGTCACCAACCCGCAGCGCGGAGCCGCCGGCCGCGTCGAAGATGCCGTGCTCCTCGTCGAACCGGGCCACGGTGAGGTCATGCCCGGCGATCGTCACGTCGGCCGGGTCGGCTACCGACTTGTTGCCGGCGTCCACGATGACCTTGCCGCTCTGCCGGCTGATCACCGTGGCCTGGATGGTCAGCGAGTGCTCGAAGCCCGGCACCATCACGCCATGGAAGTTGTCCATGACTACGTACGTCCCGGCCTGGATCTCGGTGATGCCGGGGAAGGCGGCGGTCCAGTTCCACGTCGCGATCCCGCCTGCCGACCGGACCGGGCACGGTATGCCGTCCGCCTCCAGCACCGCCGCCACCCCGGTGAAGAACGTCATGGCCAGCTGCTGCCGCTCGCGGCGCAGGTCGCTGTCCCGGGTCAAGGAACAGTGCCCCTCGTAGCCGGTGATGCCCTCCAGGCGCAGCCCGGGCAGGCCGGTCACCTGCCGGGCCAGGGCCAGGCCGTCCGCGGCTGAGTCCACCCCGCAGCGGTCCATCCCGGTGTCCACCTCGATCATGACGCCGAGCGTGGACCCGGCCGCCACGGCCGCCGCCGACAGGGCGGCCGCGTTGTCCGTCTCGTCCACCGCGACCAGGATCCGGTGCTCCCGGGCCAGGCCGGCCAGTGCCGCCAGCTTGGCCGGGTGGGCCACGGTGTTGACCACGAACAGGTCATCGAAGCCGGCCGCGGCCAGCACCATGGCCTCCCATACGGTGGCCATGGACAGCCCGCCCGCGCCCGCCGCCACCTGGCGGCGGGCGATGTCGGGGTTCTTGTGCGCCTTGTAGTGCGGGCGGATCACGGCCGCGCCCATCTGCTTGAGCTCGCTGGCCATGTGGTCGATGTTGCGCTGCGCGCCATCCACGTCCAGGACCAGGGCCGGGGTGACCAGTTCCTCCCGGCGCTGCCCGATGGCCGCGCCGTAGTCCCGCCGGACCTGGTCGTAGGTCTCCCGCAAGATCTGTGCTGGTTCCGGCACCGGCGATCTCCTCACAGCTCGGCGTTGACGATGAAGCCGCCGTCGACCAGCAGCGTGGCCGAGGTGACGTAGCTGGCGTCGGGCGACAGCAGCCAGGCGATAGCGGCGGCCAGTTCCGCGGGCTCGGCCCCGCGGTGCAGCGCGACCCGCTCGGTGTAGTAGCGCAGCGCGGCCGGGTCATCGGTCAGCGGCGCGCTCATGTCGGTCTTGACCCAGCCCGGTTCCACCGCGTTGACCCGGATGCCGTGCTCGCCGAGGTCCCGGCCGAGCGCCTTGGCCAGCATGCTGATGGCGCCCTTGGTGCCGCAGTACGCGGTCTGCCCGGGCGCCCCGACATGGGCCGAGATCGAGCTGACGCAGCAGGCCGCCCCGCCGTGCCCCTCGCGGATCATCTGCTTGGCCGCTTCGGTGCACACCACCCAGGTGCCCCGCACGTTGGTCTCGAACAGCAGGTTGAAGTCGTCGACCGTGGTCTCGTCCCAGGCCATGAACGGGTTGACGGCCGCGTTGGACACCACGTAGTCGAGCCGGCCGGCGCGGCCGGCCACCTCGGTCACCATCTCCGTGACCTGCGCCGGGTCACGCATGTCGGCGGGCATCCCGAAGCCCTGCCCGCCGGCCTCGGCGATCTGCCCGAGCGTGCCGGCCGGGTCCTGCCCAGGCCGGTGGTTCACCGCCACCAGCGCCCCCTCGGCGGCCAGCCGCACCGCGGCGGCCTGCCCGATGCCCGTCGCCGCGCCGGTGACCAGCGCGGCCTTGCCCTCGAAGCGCCGTTCCATGACTGCCCCTAGAAGATCGCGATCGGGTTCCACGGGGATCCGGTGCCGCCGGGCAGCCGCAGCGGCAGGCCGACGACCATGAACTCGAACCGGCCTTCCTCGGCGCAGGCCCGGGCCACGTCCTCGAGCTGCAGGCTGTCGGCGGCCAGCATGCCCATAGCGGTCACCTGCAGCGGGTGGACCGGGTACAGCACGCCTTCGACGTTGCTCGGGACCGTCTCGCCGTCGCCGTCCGGCAGGAACGCGGCGATCCGCCGTTCGTGCAGCCATGGGATGGTGTCCACGTGCAGCCCGGCCTTGCCCAGCCCAGCGGGCGGGTAGTCGTTGCACCACGCGCCCAGCTCCAGGCGGCGCCGGTGGTGCCCGGTGCGGAACACCAGGATGTCGCCCTCGCGGAGCCTGACTCCCTGAGCCGCCTCGACCGCCTCCAGCTCAGCCCGGGTGACCGCCTCGCCCGGTTCCAGCCACGGCACGCCCCGGTACCGGGGCACGTCCAGCAGCACGCCCCGGCCAACCAGGCCGTCCCGGTAGCTGGTCACGTCCAGCGCGGTGGCGCCCCGCGAGGTCATCACCTGCTGGGCCGGGCGCCCGTTGTACACCTGGCCCTGGTAGGCGATGTGGCACAGCGCGTCCATGTGGGTGTGGCAGTCGCCGTGGAAGGCCAGCCCCACGTAGTCGGTGGCGAACGTCACCCCGCTGGAGCCGATGTCGATATCGTGCCCCTGCACCACGTGGTGGGTGACCGGGCTCGGGTTGTCCGGGCCGGCCACGGTGTTCATTGCGATGGCCATCGTGGCCCGGCGGCCCGACCGGACCAGCGCGGCCGCGGCCTGGACGGTGCCCGGGGTGATGTAGTTCAGCGTGCCGAGCTCGTCGTCCGGGCCCCAGCGGCCCCAGTTCTTGACCGACTCGAAGAGCTCGCCGAACTCGGCCAGCGTGACTGGCGCGGGCGGGGTCAGCTTCGTCATGGCCTGGCTCATCTCTCCTCCTCGTGCTGGCCATGGCCCGGTCGGACCGTGAGGTACCGGTCGTGGGCCGCCTGCGGCTTGGTGAGCTGGTGCACGACCGCGCCGACCGCCTGGATCATGGCCGCCGGGCGCTCGCTCTGGAAGATGTTCCGGCCCATGTCCACCCCGGCGGCGCCCTCCGTGATGGCGCGGTAGGCCATCGTCAGCGCGTCCAGCTCGGGCAGTTTCTGGCCGCCGGCCATGACCACCGGCACCGGGCAGGCGGCGGTAACCGTGTCGAAGTCCGCCGCGCAGTAGTACGTCTTGACCGCGTGCGCGCCCAGCTCGGCGCAGATCCGGGTGGCCAGCCGCAGGTAGCGCGCGTCGCGGGTCAGCTCCCGGCCGACCGCGGTGACCGCCAGCACCGGGACCCCGTACCGCTGGCCCTGGTCCACCAGGCGGGTCATGTTATGCACCGACTGGGTCTCGTGCTCACCGCCGATGAACACCTGGACGGCCACCGCGGCCGCGTTGAGCCGGACGGCGTCCTCCATGCTGACCGCGATCTGCTCGTCGGACAGCTCCCGCAGGATGCTCGGGCCGCCGCTGGCCCGCAGCACGACCGGCGGGCTGGCGGCGGGCGGGATCGTGGACCGGACGATGCCGCGCGTGGTCATCAGGGCGTCCGCGTAGGGCAGCAGCGGGACGATGGACAGGTCGACCCGCTCCAGCCCGGCCGTCGGGCCCTGGAAGTAGCCGTGGTCGATGGCCAGCATCACGGTGCGGCCGGTGGCGGGCCGGAACACCCGGGCCAGCCGGGACTGCATACCCCAGTCCAGCCCGCCGCCGCCCCGGACCGGGTACGGCTCGGTGTGCGGTGGCACGCCGGGGGCGAACCGGTCCCCGGCGGCCAGGCGGTCGGTGTCGGGCACTACAGTCCTCCTGACTCGGTCCGGGCGGCCCCCGCCGCCCGCCACAGCGGGTTCAGCAGCCCGTCCTCCGACAGGGCCAGCATCCGCGGGTAGAGCTGCCGCCACCGCTCGTACCGCTCGGTGTAGGCGGCCACCGCGGCCGGCTGTGGCTCGAACGTGGCCGCCCGCTTGCGCAGCTCGCCTTCCAGGTCGGTGAGCCCGCCGTACAGCCCGGCCCCGGTACCCGCGCACAGCGCCGCGCCCAGCGCACTGCTCTCGGTCACCGCGGGCACGTGCACCGGCACGCCGAGCACATCCGCGAGGATCTGCGGCCACAGCGATCCCTTGGCCGCCCCGCCGGAGAACGTCAGCTCGCCGGTCTGCGCGCCGGTGAGCTCGCTGATGATGCCAAGGTGCCCGCGGGCCACGTAGGCGGCGGCCTCCTCGACCGCGCGGATGCCGGCCGCCCGGCCCGACCCGGCCGGGTCGGCCAGGTCGAACCCGACGAACGACGGGCTGGCGTGCACCCAGCGGCGCGCGTTCATCAGGTTGGACAGGATGGCGTAGACACCGTTCGAGCCGGGCGGGATCCGGGCCGCCTGCTCCTCCATCACCAGGTACGGGTCCACGCCGCGCTCCCGCGCGGCCGCCACCTCGGCGGAGCAGAACGCGTCCCGGTACCAGCGCATGGCCATACCGCAGTAGAAGCCGATACCCTCCAGCATCCACTCGCCGGGCGTGACGTGGCACAGCGTCCGCAGCCGGGCCTGCGGGTCGATGACCGGCTCGGTGGTGAGGATGGTGTTCTGCCAGAACGTGCCGGCCAGCACGGTGAACTCCCCGGCCCGCACCCCCGCGCCGAGCAGCCCGAGCTGGGTGTCGGCCCCCCCGGCGGCCACCGGGGTGCCGGCCCGCAGGCCGGTCTGCGCCGCCGCCTCGGGGGTGACCGCGCCGACCACGGTGCCCGGGTCGGCCACGTCCGGCAGCACGTCCAGCGGCAGCCCGCACAGCCCGGCGATCTCTGCCGACCAGGTCCGCCGGGCCAGGCTGAACATGCCCGAGCTGGACCCGCAGGACGGCTCGGTGACGTGCACCCGGGCCAGCCGCCAGACGATCCAGTCGCTGAGCATGCCCAGGCTGTGCGCCCGGCTCAGCAGGTCGGGCCGGTGCCGGGCCAGCCAGCGCAGCCGGGCCGGGGAGGTGATTGACACCCAGTCGCCGGCCTCGGCGAAGATCCGGTCCGCGGCGCCCTCACCGATCAGCTCCGCCGCCTCGCGGGCCGCCCGGCTGTCCACGTTCGGGCAGGCCCACAGCTCAGTGCCATCGGCGTGGTACAGCACGATGCCCTCGCGCATGCTGGTCGTCGCCACCGCCGCGACCTGGTCCCCGGTGGCGCCCGCGAGCCGGAGCGCGTCCCGGATGCAGGCCGTGATGGCCCGCCAGTTCGCGTCGACGTCGAAGTCCTGGCCGCCGGGCACGCCGGGTGGTTCCCGGTGCACCCACTCCCGGAGCGAGACCGAGACCTGCTCGCCCGCCTCGCTAAACAGCAGCGCCCGGCAGCTTCCGGTGCCCGCGTCCACCGCCAGCAGGTACGGCCCGCGCCCGCCGCCGGTCATGGCGCCGCCTCGCCGCGGGCCAGCACCTCCGGGTTGACCAGGTGGTCCGGGACCTGCCCGGCGGCCAGCGCGGCCACCGCGGCCGCGGCCATCCCGGCGCCGCGGCGCAGCGTCTCGTGGGTGGCGCCGCCGATGTGCGGGGTGATGATGACGTTGGGCAGGTCGAGCAGCGGGTGCCGGTCCCCGGCCGGGCGCCGCTCCACCACGTCCAGCGCGGCGCCGGCCAGCCCGCCGGTGGCCAGCGCGGTGGCCAGCGCATCCTCGTCCACCAGCGACTCCCGGGCGGTGTTGATGAAGTACGCGCCGCGCGGCATCCGGGCAAACGCGTCCGGCCCGACCAGATGCCGGTTGGCCCGGGTGGCCCGGGCGTGCAGCGAGACGAGCCGGGACCGGCTGAGCAGCTCGTCCAGCCCGACCATGCGCACCCCGGGCGGGATGACCGGCGGGGGCACCGGGTCGTAGCCGAGCAGTGCGAAGCCCAGCGCACCGGCCCGGCTGGCCACCTCGCGGCCGACGTTGCCCAGGCCGACCAGGCCCAGCGTGACGCCTGCCGCCTCGCCGCCGAGGAACTGGCTGCCCTCGTAGGTGCTCTCGGCCAGCTGCCCGCCCGCGGTCAGGTAACGGGCCGCGGCGGGCACGCCCCGGAGCAGCAGCAGGGCGAACGCCACCGTAAGCTCGGCGACCGCCGGGGCGTTGCGGCCCGGCGCGTTGGTCACCGGGATACCGCGCTGGCTGGCCGCGGCCACGTCCACGTTAACCGGGCCGCCGCGGGCGCAGCAGACCAGCCGCAGCGCCGCGGCGTCCAGCACCTCCGCGCTGACCGGCGCCCCGTGCACCAGCAGCGCGTCGTGCCCGCGCACCGCGGCCACCAGGTCCGCCGGGTCGCCCGCGTACTCGCGCAGCGACCGGTCGGAATCCGTCCGCGGCGGCGCGGGCTCGGCCGTGCCGAGCTGCAGCTCGGTCACGGAGACAGCGCCGCCGAGGGCGGCCAGCGCGGCGGTGAACACGCCGGCCGGCATGTAGCTGTCCCCGACGGCCAGGACCCGCAGCGGGCCGGGGTTGCTCACGGGTAGACGTAAGTGGGCTTGAGGTCGATGGCGTGCCCGCTGCCCGACTCGAGGATGAACTTGAGCGCCGGCGCGGTGTCCAGGTAGTAGAACTCGATCGTGTCGCCGATCCGGCCGCTCATCAGGACCTCGGCGCCGTGCGCCCGCCAGTGCTCGCGGACCTGGGTGCTCTCGTCGAACGTGTGCTTCATGCAGGCGATGTGCTGCACGCCCTCGCCGTGGGTGTCGAGGAACTCCTGATAGATGCTCGGCCCGCTGACCGGCTGGATCAGCTCGAAGCCGAGCCCGTCCACCGACGTCTCCGCGCCGATCATCCGGTACTCGGCCGGCTGGCCGCGCACCCACGTGTCGTGCAGCAGCGGGGGCCCGTACTCGAACACGCTCCACGGGCCCCAGCCCACGGTCTCGGTATAGCTTTTGAGGGCTGCCTGCATATCGCGGACCACCACCGCGATCTGGGTGATCTTCATAGGGGTGGGCGGGGCCACGATCTTCCCGTCCTGCCGGTTGCTGGTCATTGGTGCTCCTTTCAGCCGGGGCCGCCCCGGGGGAGGCCGGGGACGGCCGGGGTGGCCAGCTCGCGGGCCTGCGCGGTGACCTGGCCGAGCTGCCCGGCGCCGGACAGCGCGCCGATCTCCAGCGTGTACCGGCGCTGTTCGCCGGGCGACAGGTGCTGCAGCTCGCCGCGGGCCCGCGCGTCGAGGCGTCCCGCGTCCCGGTTGGTGCTCGGCTCCATGGCCACCACGTAGGTTCCCCGGCCCAGCTGGCGCCAGGTGATGTGGTGCGGGAAGGAATCCCGCGGGTAGCGCTGGTACACGCCCAGCCCGGCCCGCCGGTTGACCACCGCCGCGGTTACCAGGCCGTCTGGGCCGGGGATCATGTCGTGCTCGTAGCACTCCTCGACGAAGCCGGCCCGCGGCCCGTCGAGCACCCGGTAGTCCGGGCTGCGGGCATCGCTGACGCAGGTCCCCGGCCTGGCCGGGTAGGCCAGCTCGGCGCCCGCGTCGAGGACCGGGAACCCGACGTTGCAGTGGTAGAGCAGCATGTGCGGGCAGCGGGTGTCGCCGTGGTTGGTGACCGTGTCCGTGATCCGCACCGCGCTGCCGCCCAGGTCGGCCTCGATCCGGCGGTGCAGCGTGAGCTGCTCGCCGAACAGCGCCGCCTGGACGACCTCGCCCTCGGCCCACAGCACGCACTTGTCCCCGTGCCAGCTGCTGCCGTAACCGGCCAGCCGGGCCGGCAGCCCGGTGTAGCGCCCGTGCAGCCCGTAGGTCTCGGTGCGGCGATGCGGGTAGTTGAACACCGTGGCGTCGTCGGTGCAGCCCAGCAGGGTGTGATCGAGCCCGCAGGTGGAAACCAGGCCGCCGGGGAAGCCGCGGAACCAGCCGATCCCGGCCTGCTCGTGCAGCCACGGGCCGACCAGCCCGACCGGGGACCACCAGGCCAGCGGCTGGCCGCCCAGCCACGCGCGGCCGATATCGAACCCGCGGTCGACCAGCACCTCGAAGCCGAAGCCGGACCCGGTGCTGAACCGGAGCAGCCGCACGCCGCGCTCGGCCCCGTCGGCCGCCTCGGCCAGCTGCACCCCGGCGATCTGCTCCAGGCGGCCGACCCGGGCCAGCAGCTCGGGGCGGCTCCAGGAGCGATCCCAGAGGCTGACCAATGGCCTCGACCTCCCCGGAGCTTTTGCTCAGATGACGGTCATCCGCTCAGCCGAGTATTGACCAGGTGGGGACGATGCCGCAAGAAGCGAATCCGGGCCCGGTCACGAGCGGCCCGGCGCCGTGGCCCGCTCCAGCTTCAGCAGGCGTATCGCGGCCAGCTCGTTGGTGATCAGCACGTCCAGGAAGCCGCCGCGCAGTGCGCCCAGGATCGCCTCGGCCTTATGCGTGCCGCCCGCCACGCCGACCACCTTGGGGATGTTCAGCAGGTCGGCCACGTCGATGCCGATGCGGCGGTCGTGGATCGGCAGTTCGACCACACGGCCGCAGGCGTCGAAGAACTGGCCCAGGATGTCCCCGACCACGCCTCGCTCGCGCAGCTCACGGGCGTCGTCCGGGTTCAGGTAGCCCAGGTGCACGATGGTCGCGTCGGCGGTCGGCGTGCCCACCCCGACCACCGCGTGTTCCACCTCGGCGGCCTGCTTGAGCACCTGCTGGATGGTGGGCTCCGCGCGCAGCGCGGCGGCCAGCTCGGGGGTGGACGCCATGATCGGGCTCGGGATGACGGTGGCCGAGGTGACGTCCGCCGGCTCCGCGGCCAGCTCGCCCTTGGAGGACAGGATGGTCGGCAGGTAGCCCTCCACGCCGCCGGTGAGCGTCACCATGTTCAGCGGCCCGACCGCGCCGAAGTTCGTCGCCGCGATAACCCGGGACACCGTCTCGCCCCAGCCGACCCCGAGGCTGGCGCCCGGCCGCAGGTGAGTGCTCATGAACTGGGCGCCGCCGAGGCCGACCCTCGTGTTCAGCGCGTGGTGGTCGGCCGGCTCTTTCTCGTGGTCGGGCACCACCAGCGCCTCGGCCAGCCCGAATGTCTTGCGCAGCTCGCCGCTCAGCTCGAACGCGTCCAGGTACTCGGTGTTCAGGCTGATCGAGACCAGCCCCACCTTCCTGGCCCGGTCCAGCAGCCGGCCCACCGACGCCCGGGACATGGACAGCCGCCGGGCTATCTCGTCCTGGGTGAGCTCGTCCTTGTAGTAGTACCAGGCCGCGCGGAGCAGCAGCTCCTCCGAACTCCACCGCCCGGCGTCGTCGCCTCGGTCCGTTTTCACTCCAGTCACCTTGCTTCTCGCGCCATCTCAGGCACGCGGGATTACCTGCCCCCCGTCCACCGGCAGTACCACCCCGGTCAGGAACGACGACACCGGGCTGAGCAGGAGGGCGATCCAGCGGGCCAGGTCGGCCGGGTCGCCGATCCGGCCCAGCGGCACCTGGCTCTCCAGCCAACGGTAAGCCTCGTCCAGGTCGTCGGCCCAGGTGGCATGGATCGGCGTGTCGACCGGCCCGGGTGCGATGCCGTTGACCCGGATCCGGTCCGCGGCCAGCTCGCCGGCCAGGGACTGGGTGAGGTAGTCCAGCGCGCACTTGCTCATCCCGTACACGGACTGCCCGGACAGCCGCAGTATCCCGGACGACGAGCTGATGTTGACCACCGACTTGAGCCGGGATTCCCGCAGCGCGGGCTGGGCCGCCTGGATGAGGAAGTATGGCGCCCGGACGTTGGTGGCCAGCTGCTCGTCGAAGCCGGCCGTGTCCCACTCGGCCAGCGGACGGTGCTGGCACATGGCCGCGTTGTTCACCAGGCCGTCGACCCGGCCGAACGCGTCCAGGGCGGTGCCGATGACCCGGCCCGGGCTGGCCGGGTCGGCCAGGTCGGCGAGGGCCAGGACAGCCATCCCGCCCGCCTTCTGCACCGCCCCGGCGGTCTCTTCGAGCAGCGCGGCACGCCGCCCGACCAGGACCACGGACGCACCCGCCGCGCCCAGCAGCCGGGCCGTGGCGGCCCCGATCCCGCTGCCCGCGCCGGTCACCACAATCGCCGCTCCGGCCAGGGCGAGGTCGATAACACCGCTGGCACCGGTGGAGGCGGCGGTCGGCATGAGGCCCTCCCGGTCAGGACAGTCCCCTGTTCGGAGTTGAGCAAATGTTAACAGTATGAGCAATCGCTCGGCTGCTGGGCTGGACCCGGCCTGGCCGGCCTGCCCCAGGGCACCGGCCAGGGACAGTCACAGGCGCGACGCGGCCCGGCCGCGCGGCATGCTCGGCACATGACAGTGCCCAGCCACGCCGACGTCATCGTGCTCGCCCGCCGGCCCGGGCCGGCCGTGCTGCCCGGTGACCTGGCCGTGGAGCGCAGGCGGGTGCGCCCGCCCGGCCCGGGCGAGGTCGTGGTGCGGAACGTGGTCACCAGCGTCGATCCGTACCAGCTCAGCATGCTGCGCGGCGCCACGGACGTGGCCACGGTTTGTGTCGGTGACCCGGTCCCGGCCAGCAGCGTGGGGATCGTGGTGCAGTCCCAGGATCCGCACGTGCCGGACGGCACCCAGGTCGCGACGTACACCGGCTGGCAGGCCTACGCGACGACCAGGATCGGCCCCACCGAGGTCGCCGATCCCCGGCTGGGCGGCCCGGTGGAATGGCTCAGCGTGCTGGGCCCAGCCGGGGTGGCCGCGTACGTGGGCGTGCACGACGTCGGCCACCTCCAGCCGGGCGGCACCATGCTGGTCAGCGCGGCCAGCGGCGGGGTGGGCGGGGTGGCCGTCCAGCTGGGCAAGGCCGCGGGCGCCCGGGTCATCGCCATCGCGGGCGGCCGCGCGCGCACCGGCCACGCCGTCTGGGTCCTGGGTGCCGACGTGGCCGTGGATTACCTCGGCCCAGCGTTCGCGCAGCAGCTCAGGCAGGCCGCGGGCCCGGGCGCCGACGTGTTCTTCGACAACGTCGGCGGCCGCCAGCTCACCCTCGCGCTATCCGTGCTGAAGCACTACGGCCGGGTCGTGCTGTGCGGGTCGGTCAGCAGCTATGCCCGGCCAGACGATCCGGCCGGCGCCGCCGACCTCACCGCCGCGGTGTGCCGCCGGATCACGCTGCAGGGCTACATCGCCAGCGACTACTACCCGGGCCGGCTGAAGCCGGTCCGCGAGGAACTCGGCGCGCTGCTGCACGCGAACAGGATCCGGGCCGTGGTCAGCGAATTCCATGGCCTGGACAGCGCGCCCCGGGCCCTGGCCGCGGTGTTCGACCGCGGCTCGGCCCAGCCCGGTAAGCGGGTCGTCCGGATCACTGACGGCTGAGCCCCGGATCGCTGGGGTGCGGGCTGAGTGGCGTGACGACCGTGCTCAGCCGGCGCTGCAGCGGCAGCGCGTCCAGGATCTGCCGCAGCCCGGCCGCGTCCGCGGCCCGCCACAGCCCGAGAACACGCCCGTCCGGCAGCCGCCACAGCCGCTCCAGGTGACCCCGCCCGGCCAGTTCCCCGGCCCGCCGGGCTTCCCCCGCGATCGCGTCCCGGACCTCCTGGCCCGGGAGGCCGTCCGGGACCTCCTGGGTGAACCAGGTGAAGAACTCCGGCCCGGCCACGCTGGCCGCCCGGAGCCTGGCGGGCGGGTCGTTCGGGTGCGGCGCGAGCGGCATGACCTCGTCGGTGCGCCACACCCGCAGCGGCATCGAGGCCAGCACGTTCTCCAGCGCCCCGGCATCCTCCGCCGCGAACAGGCCGAGCGTCCGCCATTCACCCGGCCGCAGCGGCGGCCGCCACAGCCGGAGCAGGCGCCGCTGCGCCGCGAGCTCGCGCGACCGCGCTGCCTCGCGCGCCCGCACACCGTCCACCGCGTCCGGCGCCGTCCCGTCCGGGACGTGCGTGGTCATCGTGACGAGATAGTCCATAGCTGGCCCCTCCCGGACCGGAATCCTGTGCCCGGCGCCCGTGCTGGCACCGCGGTCACACCGGGGACCGCCGGGTCGCGCCGGCCGGGATCACCGGCCGGGGCTGTCTCAGCGCGGCGGCCAGTTCGCGCCGGGAGCTGATGCCCAGCTTCCCGAACACCTTGCGCAGGTGCCACTCCACCGTCCGGGCGCCGATGAACAGCTGGGCGCCGATCTCCGGGTTGGTCTTGCCGTCCCCGGCCAGCCGGGCGATCTCCTCTTCCTGCGGGGTCAGCTCGGCCTGGGTGTACCAGGCCCGGCTGCGTACCTTCTCGCCGGTGGCCTGGAGTTCCCGCCGGGCCCGGTCGGCGAACCCCTGGGCGCCCATCGCGGTCAGCCCGTCGAACGCGGCGCGCAGCTGATCACGGGCATCGACCCGGCGGTTTTCCCGGCGCAGCCATTCCCCGTAACTCAGCTGGGCGCGGGCCAGGTGCAGTGCCATCCCGGTCTGGCCGAGCAGCGCGATGGCCTCGCGGTACAGCTCCTCGGCCGCCCGCCGCCCGGCGACCAGGGCCCGCGCCCGGGCGGCCGCCCCGCGGGCCCAGGCGCTCCCGCTGGCGGAGGCCATCGCGGACAGCCGGGCCGCCGCCACCACGGCCTGCTCGCGCTGCTCACTGCGCACCGCGGCTTCCGCCAGCTCGGGCAGGGCCCACGGCGAGACGACCATCTCCCCGGTATCGCTGGCGTTCCGCGCCGCCTCGGCGGCCAGCGCGTAGTTGCCCAGCCCGTTGTGCAGCACCGCCTGGCTGTACTCGGCGTAGCTCAGCGCCGCGCCCTCACCCCGGGCCACGGCGTCCCGGGCCAGCGTCCCGGCCAGCGCCGCGGCGGTGTCCGCATCCCCGCGCCACGCCGCGAGCAGCAGCGGGACGCAGGGCAGCGTGGCCGCCCGGATCCCCGGGTCGATGCTGTCCCGCTCGCCCAGCAGGGCCTCCGCGGCGGTCAGCTGGCCGGCCTGGATGTGCCTCTCGGCCAGGTAGTCGAGCGCGAACGGCAGCCAGCTCAGGGTGCCGTTGGACCGGGCCAGCTGAACCTGGCTGGTGGCCAGCTCGCACCAGGCGGCGTCGTCCCAGAGGTCCATCGCGACCAGGTTGTACGACACGGACAGCCAGTCCATCCGCTGTGGCTGCGCCCGGTACCGGGCCAGTGCCTCGCGGAGCAGGGCCGCGGCGGCCAGGTAGCCATCGGTCAGCCGGGTGGCCAGGCCGCGGAGCAGGACCTGTGCGTGCCCCAGCGGTTCCGGCCCGGGCGGCATGAACCGGGCGGCGCGCGCCACGTCCCCTACGTCCGATCCGTGGCCGAGCCGGCCCGCGTAGATCGCCGCCACCAGGGCTTCCAGATAGGTCTGCTGAGCCAGCCCGGCATCCAGCGTCTCCAGCCGCTGCGCGGCCCGGAGCAGCAGCGGGGGTGCATCGCTGCCCCGGCTCACCGCGAACGCGACCTGGGCCCGCACCCGCTGCACCTGGGCCCGGCCGAGGTCGTCGAGCGGCCCGACCTCGGCCGCGGCCAGCAGGGCCTGCGCCGCGTCGAAGTCCCCCGCCGCGTACTTGGCCTGGGCCGCCGCCAGGGCCCGCGCGGCCCGGACGGCGGGGTCGGGGGTGAGGGTCACCGCCCGTTCCCGGAACGCGGCCGCGGCGGCTACCCCGCCGCGGCGCAGGGCCCGGCTGGCGGAATTGATCAGCTCCCCGGCCACCGCCTCGTCCGGGCCGGCCGTGGCGTGCGCGCGATGCCAGGCCCGGCGGTCCGGATCGGCGTCCGGGTCGGTGGCCGCGGCGAGCGCGCCATGCGCGGTGCGCCGCTCGCTGACCGGGGCCGCCCGGTAGACGGCGGAACGGACCAGCGGATGCCGGAACCGCACGTGCGCGCCGATGTCCAGCAGCCCGGCGTCCGCGGCCAGCTGGCCGGCCATCAGGTCCAGCCCCAGCAGCCGCGCGGCGCGGAGGATCAGGGCCGAGTCGCCGACCGGGTCGGCCGCCGCCAGCAGGGCCAGCCGCTGGGCCGGGGCCGGCAGCTCGGCCAGCCGCGAGACGTACTGGTTCTCGATCAGGCCGGGCAGGTCCCCGGCGTCCGGCAGCGCGAACCCGCCGGCCAGCTCGGCGCTGCCCAGCCCCCGGCCCAGTTCGAGCAGGGCCAGCGGATTGCCGCGGGTCTCCTCGATGATGCGGGTGCGCACCCGCTCGTCGAGCGGGCCCGGGGTGATGGTGGCCAGCAGGGCCCGGGCCGACTCGTCGTCCAGCCCGCCCAGCTGCAGCTCGGGCAGCCCGGCCAGGTGATCAGTGCTGCGGGCTGGCGTACGGACCGCGAACACCAGCGCGATCGGCTCGGCCAGCAGCCGGCGGCCCACGAACCCCAGTACCTGGGCTGACGCCTGATCGAGCCATTGTGCGTCATCCACCACGCACAGCAGCGGCTGCTCCTCGGCCGCGTCGGCCAGCAGGCTGAGCGCGGCCAGGGCGACCAGGAACCGGTCCGGGCTGGCCCCGGCGTGCTGCCCGAACGCCACGCCGAGACCGCGCCGCTGTGGCTCGGCCAGTACGCCCAGGCGGCCGAGCAGCGGGCCGCACAGCTGGTGCAGTCCGGCGAAAGCCAGCTCCATCTCCGACTCGACGCCGGTCGCCCGGGCCACCCGGAAGCCCGCGGCCCGCCCGGCCAGGTGCTGGAGCAGGGCCGTCTTCCCGATGCCCGCTTCCCCGCGCAGCACCAGCACCGCGCTCTGCCCACTGTGCACGTCCGCGGTGACCTGTTCCAGGACGTCCAGTTCGCTGATCCGGCCAAAAAGTACGGGTGGAGGGTGCGCTGTCACAACGATCCCGCAGACCGGGGCGCCGGTTCTCGCACCCGGTCCGGATGACGGCTCAAGAGACGCCCCGTCCAACGCTAACCCGGCACCGGGGGCGGCCCGCAACCACCCACCAGGTAGCGCTTCCGCCCGGAATGCGCATTACCAGCCCGCCGGCTGGGAACATTCGTCACTGGCCTGGGGGTGGCGGATGACCGATGTCGCGGCGGGCTGACCGGCCGTAGTGGACCTGAACAAGGGTCTGGAAGACCTGGTGGTGGTGGCGCTGGTGGCGGCGCTGGCGCCACTCGTGGTCGCTGCCCTGCCCGGCCCGCGCATTCCGCAGGTGGTCATCTTCCTGTTCGGCGGGATCCTGATCGGCCCGCACGTGCTCGGCCTGGCCGAGACGTCCAACATCACGCTGCTGGCCAACATCGGGCTGGGTTTCCTGTTCCTGCTGGCCGGCTACGAACTGGACCCCGCGCTGCTGCGCATGCGGGCCGGGAAGCTGGCCATCACCGGCTGGCTGATCTCGGCCGGGCTGGCCGTGGCGGTGATCGCCGCGCTGGCCGCGGCCGGCTACATCCGCGACTACGTGCCGGTCGGGCTGGCGCTGACCACCACGGCGCTGGGCACGCTGCTGCCCATCCTGCGCGACAACGACATGCTGGCCGGCCGGTTCGGCCGGGACGTGGAGTCGGCCGGGGCGGTCGGCGAACTGTTCCCCATCCTGATCATCGCGGTCTTCCTCACCCACCGGGGCCATTTCGTGGCGCTGGCCTCGGTCGCCGCGGTCGGGGTGCTGGCCATCATGCTGTCGGCCGCGCCCTGGCTGGCCCGCAACCGCGCGGTACAGCGGATCATCCGCGAGGGCCAGGACGCCACCGGGCAGACCACGCTGCGCTGGGCGGTGCTGCTGCTGTTCGCGCTGCTGGCCGTGGCCAGCCGGTTCGGCCTGGACGTCGTGCTCGGCGCCGTGCTGGCCGGGATGGTGCTGCGGCACTGGACCCGCCGGATGAACGTCGACACCACCGGCCTGGAGCACAAGTTCGACGCGGTCGGGTACGGCATCTTCATCCCCATCTTCTTCATCACCTCCGGGATGACGCTCGACGTGACCGCCGTGATCCGCGACCCGCTGCGGCTGCTGCTGTTCTTCGCCCTGCTGCTGGTCGTCCGCGGGCTGCCCGCGCTGCTGGTCTACCGGCGCGACCTGGCCTTCCGGCAGCGGCTGGAGATGACGTTCATCACCGCCACCACGATGCCGCTGCTCATCGCGCTGGCCGAGATCGGCCAGCGGGACGGGGTGATGCTCCCGGCCACGTCGGCCGCGCTGATCGGCGCGGGCGTGCTGTCGGTCCTGGTCTACCCGCTCATCGCGGTCACGCTGCACCGGTCGGCCCGGCTCACCCCGGGCGACGTCGGGCTGACCGCCGCGGAGCCGGAACCGGCCCCCGGGATCAGCCCGCCGCCGGACGCTCCCGGTCCCCCGGCCTGACGGCCGCGGGCCGCCGGCGGCGGGCCGCCACGGCGGGGCGTTTTACAGCGTCCACAGTGCCTCGGTAGGTGACAGCCGGGCCGCTTTGAGCGCGGGCAGCAGCCCGGCCACCGCCCCGATGATCAGCGCGGCGGCCAGGCCGCCCGCCCAGGCCTGGGCCGGGATGACCACGGCCCAGCCCTTGGTGTGCGCGTAGCCGGCCGTGGCGGCCACCCCGGCCGCCACGCCGGCCGCCCCACCGATCAGGGCCAGCGCGATCGCTTCGGCCAGGAACTGGATCCGGATGTGACCGCGGGTCGCGCCGAGCGCGCGGCGCAGCCCGATCTCGGAGCGCCGCTCCAGCACCGAGATGACCATGATGTTGGCCACCCCGATCGCGCCGACCAGCAGCGCCACCGCGCCCAGCCCGAGGAACAGCGTGTTGAACGCGCCCTTGGCGTCGGCCTGGGCGACCAGCGCGGAGGACGGCACGGAGACGTCGGGGCTGCCGGGGTCCTCCGGGTCGGCCTGCGCGCCGGCCCGGCTGCGGCCTGGGGCTGGCCATCGTGGCCGCGGTCGTGGCGGCGCACGACGGCGAGGTGGCCGCGGCCGGCCACGAGCCGCACGGGCTGCGGATCACGCTCACCCTGCCCGCATGCCGCCTACACCAGCCGGATCCCGGGCTCACCCTGGCCGCCCGGGTGACCTGACCCGGCGCGCGATCAGCTGCTGGCGCCGCCCAGGGCCGCGGTGATGTCCTGGATGGCGGCGGTCTCGGCCGGGCTCACGCTCTGCCCGTGTTCCCGGTGCGCGGCCGCCACCTTGTGCGCCAGGGCCAGCGTGAAGCGCCGGTAGTCATCGAGTTCCCCCGGCGCCGCCTTGCTCTCCAGCAGGGCGACCGCGTCGCGGAGCTGGGCCAGCCCGTGCTCCCTGAGCTCCTCGGGCGAGTGGTACCGGGAATGGTCCACTTTGGGCTTGGCCGCCACGATCTCGTCGAGCAGCTCGCTGTCGCCGTGCTCGGCGCGCGCGTCGGCGTAGGCCTTGGCCATCGCCACTGTCTCGCGGAACATGCCGCCGTGCGCGGCCGTGATCACCAGCAGGCCGGCCATCGGCGGCCCTTCGAGCACGGTCTGCCAGTCTTCCGGGGTGAACGCGGCCTTGGTGGTCATGCCGTCAGCCTAGCAGCCAGCTTGACTTATGCAGGTAAATACCTGCATAATCTTGCGGTGGACGGCGATGATGCGGTGTTCCGGGCCCTGGCCGACCGCACCCGGCGGGCGCTGCTGGACCGGCTGCGCGAGCGCAACGGCCAGACGCTCGGGGAGCTGTGCGGGCCGCTGGACATGGCCCGCCAGTCCGCGACCCAGCATCTCGGGGTGCTGCAGGCCGCGAACCTCATCAGCACCGTCCGCCGGGGCCGGGAAAAGCTGCACTACCTGAACCCGGTTCCGCTGTGGGCCATCCAGGAACGCTGGATCGGCCAGTTCGAGCGGCCCCGGCTGCAGGCGCTGAGCGCCATCAGGCACCGAGCTGAGGAGGACAGCATGGCCGACCGGCCGAGCTACGTGTACGTCACCTACATCGAGAGTTCAGCTGAGCGGGTCTGGGGGGCGCTCACCGACGCGGAACTGACCGCGCAGTACTGGGGGCACAGTAACGTCTCGGACTGGCAGCCCGGCTCCCGCTGGGAGCACCGCCGCACCGACGGATCGGGCATCGCCGACGTGGTCGGCACCGTGCTGGAGTCCGTGCCACCCCGGCGGCTGGTCATCACGTTCGACGCGCCCGGCGACGTCCCGCCCCCGGGTCCCTCGACGGTCACGTTCGACATCGAGCCGTACCACGAGATCGTCCGGCTCACCGTGACCCACCAGAACCTGGCCGACGACGCGGCCCGGCAGGCGGTCTCGGCCGGCTGGCCCGCTGTGTGCGCCAATCTCAAGTCGCTGCTGGAGACCGGCCACGTGCTGCCGCAGGCCCCCTGGGAGATGCACGCCGAGCTGCGGGCCGCGCAGATGGCTCGCACCGGCCAGAACGCGGCCCGGGGCTGAGGCCGCCGCGCCCGCGGGCCTGCCGCGCCCGCGGGCCTGCCGCACGGCCGCGGCGTGGGCTCAGGCCCACCCGTTTCCGGGGGCCAGCCCCATGGCCCGGCCGCGCGGACCGGACCAGGATGAGGTTCCGGTGGATGCGCTGGCCCAGCACAGCGAGACCCGGCCGCGCCCGGCCCGGGCCGGGCCGGGCGGACATCCTGCTCGCGGCGGTGGCCTTCGCGGTGCTGTGCATCGCGGCGCTGACCGCGGCCACCCAGCTGGTGGAGCCCGACGACGACGCCTACCAGGCCTCCATCGTCGCCATCACCCAGGGCCGCCCGCTCACCCTGTCCACCGCCCAGGCGCACGCGCTGAGCGCGGACCTGCGCAACACCACCGGCCGCGGGGAACCGGCCCGGCTGGCCCGCAGGCTCGCGCCGCCCGCCCCCCTTCAGTGGGTGCAGCTGGCCAGTGGCCGGTGGATCAGCGAGAAGGACCCCGGCTACCCGTTCCTGGCCGCGCCGTTCCAGGCGCTGGGCGTGATCCGGCTGGCCCCGCTGTTTTACGGCGCGCTGGGCTGCCTGGGGCTGTCCGCCGGTGCGCGGCGCTGGCTGGGCCGGACGGTGGCCTGGTGGCTGGGCGCGGCCACGGCCTGCGTGGCCGGGATGGCGCTGTGCAACACGCTGGTGTACGGCGGCCCGCTCACACCCGGGTACCGGCCGGGCGAGATCAGGTTCAGCCTGGGCGCGGCCGGGCCTAATGCCCGGTCCATGCCCGGGCACCTGATCGAGGCCATGCCCATGCTGCTGCCCGGGCTGGCCGCACTGGCCTGGATCGCCGCCCGGTGGCTGCGCCGGGCTGGCGGCGGTGCCGCCGCCACCGCCCGCCGCGACCTGGCCGTGGCCCTCGCGCTGGCCGCGCCGTGGTTCGCCGTCGGGGGGCTGTACGCCACGTACACATGGACCACGCTGCCCGGGCTGACCACGCTGCAGTCGGTCCGCTGCTACGCCGACGCCCTCGGCCCCATGACGCTGCTGGGGGCCTGGCTGCTGATCCGCCTGGCCCGCCCGGCTCAGGTCAGCTCGGCGGGCGGCTCCACGTCCTGGTACTCCCGGGCCGCGGCCAGCAGCCCGCCCGGGCTGCGCTCGTACACGCTGATCCCGGCCTGCGGCGGCAGGTCATGCCGGCCCCAGCGGACGAAGTTGTACTCCACCGCACAGCGCACCCCGTCGTCGGTCAGCACGCAGGACTGGCGTCCGATGCCGCCGCCCGCGCTGAACATCCGGGTGAAGAACGGCCGTAGTTCGCCCCGGCCACGATGCGTCTGGTGGAAGCCGAGCGGCTCCTGGAAGTACCCGTCGGGGGCGAACGTGCCAACGATGGCGTCGGTGTCCCCGGCGGCCAGCGCGGCCTCGTAGCGGCCGGCCACGTCACCGGGCTGGGCCGGCCCGGGCTTGAGGATGGCCGGCCGGATCTCCCGGTGCCCGGCCACCGGCCACTGGCTGCAGTACGTGCGGAACACCACCGACCAGTCGTCCGGGGACTCCGCGACCACCGTCACCGGCCAGGCCACGTCCCGCCCGTCCTGGACCAGGTGGGCGAGCAGTTCCACCACCGCCCGCCCGGCGATCACGGTGGACGCCACCGTCTCGGTCCGCGCCTGCAGCCCGCCCAGCCAGGACAGGTTGCGGCTGACAAACCGGTGCAGCTGCCGGTGCCCGCGGATCTCGCCCGCCCGCGGGTCGTGCACCACCACCTCACCCGGCCACACGTCCTCCAGCGCATGGGTATCGCCGGTGTTCAGCGCGGTGAGATACTGGTCCACTGGATCAGCCTGGCCGGTGGCGCGCCTCTCCCGCCGGGCGAGTTCTGCGGCAGCTGCGAAATCCGGAAACCACGGCATCTCAGTCACATTCCCTGCCCGGCCGGGGTCATATCAGCGGCCCGCGCCGGGAAGGAGCAAGTTATGAGCCGAACCATGAGCCTGGTCGCCCGCAACGTCATGTTCACCGTGGTGGTGCCGGGACTGGGCGGAGTGTGGCTGCCTTACTCGATCCTGACCCGCGGCGGGCACCACGCCACGCCCACGGCGTGGCCGGCCGTCCCGGTCATCGCGGCCGGGGTGGCCTTGTACGCATGGTGTGTGTGGAACTTCGCGGCCGTGGGCGGCGGGACGCCCGGCCCGTGGGACGCACCGTCGCGGGTGGTCGCGGCCGGCCCCTACCGCTGGGTGCGCAACCCGATCTACCTGGCCGCGCTGCTGATCGTGCTGGGCGAGGCGTGGCTGTTCACCTCCGTGCCGCTGCTGGCCTACGCGGCGGTCATGGCGCTGTTCTTCCACCTGTTCATCACCGGCTACGAGGAACGCACCCTGGCCCGCCGCTTCGGCCGCGCCTACCAGGAGTACCAGCGCACCGTGCCGCGCTGGATCCCGCGCCCGCCGCGGTCCGGTCAGCCAGCCTGACCGGCCCCGGCCAGGCACCAGGCATCCGTCACGATCAGCCACGTCCCGTCAGGCTGCCGCCGTAGGGCCGTGGCGCCGGCCCCGTGCAGCTGAATCCGGCCCGGTCCCGGCACGGCCCCGGCGATGCGCCGTTCGCCCAGGACGAGCGCGAGGCCGTCCGCCAGCAGCACCGGGCCGGTGCGGAGCGTGAGCGGCAGCCGGAGGTCCAGCACCGGTATGAGCTGGCCGGCCACGCCCAGCGGCGCCGTGGCCGGCTGACCGGGCGGCGCCGCGGCCGGCTGGCCGGCCCACGGGCGCAGTACGGCCCCGGGCTCGTACTGCGCTACGGCGGCGTCCAGGTCGCCGTCGCTGACCGCCACCGACACCAGGTGCAGGGCTTCCGCGGGGTCACGGGCGGACGGGGGCGGGATCGGATCGGGCACGCCGCGAGCGTGCCAGCCGGCTCGGGGTGGACCAGGACGGCACGGGGGGATTCACGGGGGGCTGGTTACGCCTTACTGGTCAGCTGCCGGTACAGGGCCGTGGTCTCGTCGGCCGGCGGCACGCCGACCTGCTCCCGGAGCAATGTGACCAGCTCCTCGTAGTGGGCCACGGCGCGGGCCGGCTGGCCCATCCGGGCCCAGCAGGTCATCAGCTCGCGGTGCGCGGACTCGTTGAGCGGTTCGTGTGCGACCGCGCGGCGGAACGCGGCGGCGGCGGCCTGGAACCGGCGCGCGGCGGCGTGCAGCCGGCCCGCCGCCAGCAGGGCCGACTCGAAGCTGCGGGCCAGTTCGCCGCGCCGGGTCTGCGCCCAGTCGCCCGCCGCCAGGCCGTCCAGGAACTCACCTCCGTAGGCCGCGATGGCCCGCTCCAGATCGGGCAGCGCGGCCGCCGCCGGGCGGGCCCGCCGCGCCGCGGCCAGCGCCTGCTCGAACTCGGTGACGTCGCACTCGTGCGGCAGCGCGGTGTTGAACCGGTAGCGGCCGTCCGAGTACAGCACCCAGGCCGGGTCGCCGACCGCCCGGCGCAGTCCGCGCAGCGCGGTGTGCAGCGCGTTGGCCAGCTGGTCCGGCGACTGTTCCGGCCACAACGCGGCGCCGACCTGCTGCTTGGTCAGCGGTGCTGACGTGGCCAGCAGGAACAGCAGCTCACGGGGCTTGGCGTAGCCCCAGTCCGCGGCGGTCAGCGGGACATCGCCGCGGTACACGCTGGCCCCGCCCAGCGCCCTGATCCGCAGCAGGCCGGCCGTCCCGGGCCGGCCGCCGCGGGCAGCCCGGCGGCCCGCGGCCGCGGCCCCCGCCGGGTCGGCCGGCCCGGCCGTGGCCGGGACGGGGCCAGCTGCCGCGCCGGCCGGCGCCGTCCCGGCGCCGGCCGTGGGCAGGCCAGCCACCAGCGTGTCGATCTGCGCCAGCCGGCCCTGCTCCCACGCGGTCTCGAAGGCCCCGCCGCCCAGCGCGGCGCGGGCCCCGGCCATGGTGGTTTCGTGCCGGGCCATCTCACACGGGGCCACCACGGTGCCGATCACCTCCCGCGTGGCCGCCGCCGCCGCCAGCAGCCGGGCCGCCTGCTCCGCATCGCCACCGGCCAGGGTGAACGCCGCCAGGTCGTCCAGCACGCTGCACGCCCGCCACCGGTCCCGCAGCTCGTGGTGGATCAGCAGGCTGTCCCGGAGCAGGGTCACCGCGCCGGGGTCGTCACGCTCCGCGGCCAGCAGGCCCAGCTGCTCCAGCGACCAGGCGATGCCCTCGCGGAAGCCGATCTTCTCGGCCAGCGAGCGGCTCTCCTGGAGCAGCGTGGCCGCCCGGTCCGCCGCACCCTGGTACCGGGCCACCGTGCCCAGGCTGATCAGGGACCAGGCGGTTCCCTCCACATCGCCGAGTTCGCGGGACATCCGGAGCGCCACCGTGGTCTCCGCGGTCGCGCGGCCGAAGTCACCCTGCAGCCAGGACACGAAGCCGAGGTAGCCGTGCGCGCTGGCCGCGGCCCGCTGATCGCCCGCCGCCGTGGCCAGCGCCAGGCTCTCCTCGTGCAGCTCCGTGGACCGGGCGTAACGGCCCTGCTCCCGGGCCACGCTGCCGAGCACCTGCAGGGCGCTGGCGACGCCCCGGCTGTCACCCAGTTCCCGGTACAGCCGCAGTGCCGCGTCCAGCCTGCGGATGGCCGGCGGGTAATCACATTGCAGCAGGGCCAGCCGCCCGCTGCCGAGCAGCGCCTCGGCCCGGAGCGCGGCCGGTGCGCCCGGGTCGGCGGTCACCGCCGCGTCCATCCACTGCCGGACCTCCTGGTAGTGGCCGCGGAGGTAGGCGAAGCGGCCCAGCCGCCCGGCAATCCGCAGCGCCGGGATGGCTTCGCCGCGCTGCCGGGCGAAGTCCATCGCCGCACGCAGGTTCGGCAGTTCCGCGTCGATCCGGCCCAGCTCACGATCGAGGCTCTGCGCGTCCTGGCCGGCCTGGTCGATCCGGCCCGCCGCCTCGGTCACGAAATCGGCGCAGAAGTCCAGCTGGGCCTGCCGCGCGGCGTCCTGCTCACCCGCTTCGGCCAGCCGTTCCAGGGCGTACTCCCGCACCGTGCTGAGCAGGCGGTAGCGCGCGCCGCGGCTGCTATGTGCGACCCGCAGCAGGGACTTGTCGGCCAGCCTGGTCAGCAGTTCCAGCGTGCGCCCGGGGTCGATACCCGGCCCGGCCGTCACCCGCTCGGCGGCGGGCAGGGTGAAGCCGACCGGGAACACGCCCAGCCGCCGGAACACCGCCCGCTCATCGTCGTCGAGCAGGTGGTGGCTCCAGTCCAGGGTGGCCCGCAGGGTCTGATGCCGGGGCGGGGCGGTGCGGGCGCCGCCGATCAGCAGCGCGAACATGTCGTCCAGCCGGCCGGCCAGCTGGCCGGCCGACAGGACCCGCAGCTGAGCCGCGGCCAGGTCGATGGCCAGCGGGAGGCCGTCCAGCCGCCGGACTACGTGCAGGACCGCCGCGGCGTTGTCCTCATCGAGCCGGAACGACGGGGCCACCAGCTGCCCCCGCTGCTCGAAGAACGCGACCGCGTCGGACGCGGCGAGCACCGAAACGGCCGGGCTGGCGCTGTCCTCGGGCAGGGACAGCGGTGGTACCGGCCAGCTGCGCTCGCCATCCACGCCGAGCAGTTCGCGGCTGGTGGCCAGGATCGTAAGCCCGGGGCACGTGCCGAGCAGCTGGCCGCACAGCCCGGCCACGGTGGCGGTCAGGTGCTCGCAGTTGTCCAGTACCAGCAGCACCCGCTGATCACCGATATGGGCGGCGATGCCGTCCACCATGTCCAGCCCGGGGTCGTCTGGCACGCCGAGCCCGTCAGCGATCACCCGGGACACGATGCCCGGGTCGCTCACCGCGGCCAGCTCGGCCCAGCACACCAGGCCGGCGTAGTCGGCGGCGACGGCCTGCGCGGCGGCCAGCGCCAGCCGGGTCTTGCCGGTGCCCCCCGGCCCGGTCAGGGTCAGCAGGCGGCTCCGCGCGAGAGCAGCGACGACATCCTGCAGCTCGCACCGACGGCCCACGAACGGGCTCAGCCGGATCGGCAGGCGGCCGACGGTCAGCGTTGCCATGGGTTCCCGGCCCCCGGCTTCCCCTTATCGCGCCCCAGCGGGGCGGTGGCGCATGGTCCAGCACGGCCAGGATCGTTGATGGGGCTACGTACCGCAAGTTCCGGTTCGCGATCCCCGGGGCGGCCCGCCGGGCGCCAGGTGGCGGCAGCCAGCCCGGCTCGCTGGCCGCGCGGCTACGCCGGGGCCAGGTCGCCGGGGCGCCACGACCCGTCGAACGCCGCGCGGCCGGGCCCGTAGATGCGGAAGTAGCAGAACCAGCCGCGGCCGGGCACGGTCTGGATCCAGCGGCCGTCCGCCCCGGCGGGCTGCTCCGGCCCGAAGTGCAGATCGACCTGGCTGGTCCCGCCGCCGGACAGGTCCTCGAACAGCGAGCGCAGCGCGGCCTGTCCCTGGCCGGCCACGACCTCGGACCGGGTCTGGGCGTCGTAGCAGGTCACCGACCAGAACAGGCTGGCCGGCACGGGCAGCGGGACGGTCAGCCGGTAGCTGCGCCCACCGTCCAGGTAGGCGCCGGCGCCGTCCCGGTGGGCCAGCCAGTACAGCGAGCCCTGGCCGACCGAGCGGCGGAACATGGCCGGGGACGCCACGATGGCCTGGGCGAACCACCGGTCGCGGGCCTCGACATCCAGCGACCCGGCCCGCTCGAACGTGCCGTTCTCCGGCCGCAGCCCGGCCCACTCCCAGCGCCGGTCCGGCCACACCACCCGGTCCGGCCGCCGGGACGCGAACGCCGCGACCAGCATCTCGTCCCGGCCGCGGCGGGCGGCCTCGGTGAGCAGCCGCTCCCTGCGCTCGTCCGGGGCGAACGGCTGGCCGGCCTCGATGCCGAGCTCGGCCAGCGCGCCGAGCATGGGCCGCAGTTCCTCGATGGCCGGCTCGGCGTCCAGCACCGAGTGCAGCACCCGCCAGAACTCCAGGTTGTCCTCCCAGTCCAGGCACGTGGTGTCGGCCGCCTGGCCGGTCCGGTCCAGGTAGCTGTACCGCGGCGGCCCGTCCTGCCTGGCCAGCGGGTAGACCTGCACCGAGGTCAGCAGCCGCCGGGCCGCGTCCAGGTCCCGGCGCAGCGGCAGGGCGCGCAGCGCGAGCAGCGCGGCCCAGGTGTCACACCGGGCGGTCAGGAAGCCGCCCGGCACCGGGCCGTCCCAGCCGGGCGGCAGGATCAGGTACCGGCCGCCTTTCCCCGCGTCCGCGCCGGGCAGCCCCATGTCGGTGACCCAGCGCTGGTGGTGGTCGTTCACCAGGCCGACCAGTGGCCCGCGCGGCACCTCGACCACCATCGGGCCGCTCTGCCGCAGGTCGAGAATCCCGCCCGCGTACGGGGTGTCCGAGTTGAGCGTGAACCCGCGGTGCCGGGGATGCGCCACCACCAGCAGCGCGGCTGCGTTGTCCGCCGCGCCGGCGTTCCGGGTGCCGCGGATGATCCCCTCCATCGACACGGTGGGATAGAACAAGTGGTACGCCTCCAGCGCGCGCCGCATGTCCTGGTCCCGCTGCGCCGCCGTGGCGCTGCCCGGGTCCGGGAAGCCGCCCCGGAACTCAACCGTCCCGGTCATCCGGGCCACCCCCGGTACCGTCGTGCCGCATGTCCCCAGCCTTTCCGGCCCCCGGCGGGCCGGGCGTCACCCGCGAGGGATGAGGCACCAGGTCAGGCCGCAAAGAGATGATCACGTGGTACCGACCTCACCTGGCGAGGGAGCGCGATGACCGATCTGCCGTTTGGCGACCGGACCGACTTCGAGAATGCCGAGCGTGGCCAGATCGACTCGCTGGACCCGTGCCTGGTCCGGGCGGCCGACGGGCGCGTGGTATGGGACCTGGAGCCGTTCTCCTTCCTGGACGGCGAGCGCCCGGACACGGTCCACCCGAGCCTGTGGCGGCAGGCCCAGCTGTGCGCCAGGCACGGCCTGTTCCTGGTGCGCGACGGGATCTACCAGGTTCGCGGCATGGACATCTCGAACATGACCATCATCGAGGGCGACACCGGCGTGATCGTCATCGACCCGCTGATCTCAGCCGAGACCGCCGCGGCCAGCCTGGCGCTGTACCGCAAGAACCGCGGTGACCGCCCGGTGGCCGGGGTCATCTACACCCACTCGCACGGTGATCACTTCGGCGGGGTGGCGGGCGTGCTGCCCAGCGGCGCCGGGGACGTGCCGATCCTGGCCCCGGCCGGGTTCCTGGAGCACGCGGTATCGGAGAACGTGTACGCCGGCACCGCGATGAACCGGCGCGCGACGTACATGTACGGCATGTTCCTGGCGGCCAGCCCGACCGGGATGGTGAGCAACGGGCTGGGCATCGCGGCGTCCACCGGCGCGCTGGGCCTGATCGCCCCGACCAGGGACATCACGCACACCGGGCAGGAAGAAACGATCGACGGCGTGCGGATCGTGTTCCAGCTCACCCCGGGCACCGAGGCGCCGGCCGAGATGAACTTCTATTTCCCGGTTCAGCGGGCGCTGTGCATGGCCGAGAATGCCACGCACAACCTGCACAACCTGCTCACCTTGCGCGGTGCACTGGTCCGTGACCCGCGGGTGTGGTCCCGTTACCTGAATGAGGCCATCGAGCTGTTCGGCAGGGACACCGAGGTGGCGTTCGCGTCGCACCACTGGCCGACCTGGGGGACCGAGAACGTGGTGCGGTACCTGTCCGAGCAGCGTGACCTGTACGCCTACCTGCACGACCAGACGCTCCGGATGCTGAACCGGGGGGCAACCGGCGTGGAGATCGCCGAGGACATCGAGCTGCCCCCGGCCCTGGAGAACGCCTGGCACGCGCGTGGCTACTACGGCTCGGTCAGCCACAACGTGAAGGCCATCTACCAGCGGTACATGGGCTGGTTCGACGGGAACCCGGCTTCGCTGTGGCAGCACCCGCCGCAGGCCGCGGCCACCCGGTACGTGGATGTCATCGGCGGCCCGCAGGCCGTACTGGACAAGGCCCGGGCCTACGCCGACGACGGTGACCTGCGGTTCGCCGCCGAGCTGCTCAAGCACGCCGTGTTCGCCGACCCTGAGGACACCGCCGCCCGGGACGCGCTGGCTGACGTGTACCAGCGCCTGGGTTTCGGGGCGGAAAATGCCACCTGGCGTGGCTTCTACCTGACCGGGGCGCTGGAACTCGGCCACGGTGTCAAGACCCCACCGCTCGGCGATCTCGGGGCCGGGATGGCCGGTGCGCTCACCGTCGGGCAGCTGTTCGACACGCTGGCCATCCGGATCGACGGCCCGCGGGCGGCGGCCGAGTCCCTGGTCATCGACTGGCGATTCACGGACTCCGGCCGCACGGTCCGGCTGTCCCTTGTCCAACGGGGCGCTGATCCAGACCGAGAACCCGCGGGCCCGGGCCGCCGCCGACCTGACGGTCACCCTGACCAAGCCGCAGCTGCTGGCGGTACTGGGCGGCCACGGCCTGGACGGGATCGAGCACACCGGTGATCCCGCCGTGCTCGGCCGGCTGACCGCGCTGCTCGACACTCCCGACCCCGCGTTCCCGATCGTCACGCCCTGAGCGCGGCCACCCTGGCTGACCTGACGGTTCATTTCTGTCGGCGCATCGCCGGGCCGGATCGCGGGTAGGCAGTGCGGGGTGCGGCTTACCACCCCCGTCCGAGAGGAACCGTGATGGCCACCGAACGGCAGAAGGAAGCGGCCAGGGAGAACATCGCCAGGGCCCGCGAGGTGCAGTCCGAGCGGGCGCACGGTGCGGACATCCCCCGCGAAACCGGGGGCCTGAGCACAGCGGAGAAGGACAGGATGGCTGACAGCGAGTTCGCATTCCCCAACGAGCGCAAGGAACCGCTCTCCGACGCCCGGCACGTGCGTAACGCGATCGCCCGGTTCGACCAGGTCGAGGGGGTCAGCGACCAGGAGCGCGACGAGGCCTGGCAGCGCATCCTGGCCGCGGCCAGGAAGTACGACGTGCACGTGTCCGAGTCGAGCTGGCGCGAGCTCGCCCACGGCGGCAAGGACACGTAGCGCGGCTAGGCGTGGCTGGCCGCCGACGCACCAAGCCGGCCGGTCACGTCCAGCCCCAGCTCGGCCCGGCGGCGGGCGGCGTGCTCCGGGCGGTTGGTGATCAGCACGTCGATCCGCTCGTCCCGCAGGAACTGGTCGATCAGCGGATCGCAGTCCACGGTCCAGACCATGACGCCAACCCCGCCGCGGTGGCACGCCCGGGCCACGCCCAGCCGCGCCAGCCGGAAGTTGACGGCCACCCAGTCCGCGCCGCAGGCCCGGATCCGGCGCAGCGGGTACAGCTCGCTGTGCCGGATGGCCGCCCAGCGGCGCCGCGGCACGTTGCCCAGGCTGCGCCCGAGCGACAGCGCGGTCCGCACGCCCGGGAACGTGCGCTTGATGGTGGCCACCGACGCGTCTTCCAGGGTGGTGACCACGAAGTTGCCCGGGCCCATGACCGAGCTGGCCAGCCTGACCACCTCGGCCTCGTAGCCGATCTCCTTGAGGTCGAGATGCCCGGTCAGCCGGCCCGCCAGGATGGACATCACCTCGTCCACCCGGGGCACCGGATAGCCGAGCCGGCCGCACAGCTCGGCGTACCCCAGCTGCCTGACCAGCGGGCCGCCGCGCCCGGCCCGGGCATCGTGGTAGACCACCAGCACATCGTCGGCGGTCTTCCGGATATCGAACTCGGCATACTCGGCCCCGCTGGCCAGGGCAGCCGTATAGGACTGGTAGGTGATCGGTTTCGCGTCGCCTGAATGGTCACAATGCGCGGAGATCTGTACCACGTTCGCTGTGTTCTCCAGTTAGACGGCGGACCGGCCGGGCCGCGCTCGGCTGGCCCGTCCATTGTTGGCCGGGCAGGCAGCCCCGAGATGAACCCCGCGCCACCACCGGGCGGCGTTCGCGGGAAACCTCCGCTACGTTCCCAACCAGAGAGCATGTCACATCCGCCGGGCGCCAGGGGTCAGCTTGGTGACACGTTGGCAGCGAGGGAACAGGCCGATGACCGACACTGACTGGCTGGCCGCGGCATTCGAGCAGCACCGCGATCACCTGCGCGGGGTGGCCTACCGGATGCTCGGCTCGATGAGCGACGCCGACGACGCGGTCCAGGATACCTGGCTCCGGCTGAGCCGGGCGGATGCCAGCGAGGTGGAGAACCTCGGCGGCTGGCTGACCACGGTCGTGGCCCGGGTGTCGCTCAACATGCTCCGGGCCCGGCGGCACCGGCAGGAAGAACCGGTCGGCGGCTCCTGGCCCGCGGCCACGGAACTCGCCGCCACGGCCGGGCCCGCGGCCGGCCCGGGCCTGGCCGCCCCGGCCAGCCCGGCGGCCGGGCCGGAGGACGAGGCGGTGCTGGCCGACTCGGTCGGCCTGGCCCTGCTGGTCGTGCTGGACACGCTCACCCCGTCCGAGCGGCTCGCGTTCGTGCTGCACGACATGTTTGCGATGCCATTCACCGAGATTGGGGCGGTGCTCGGCCGCTCGCCCGAGGCGGCCCGGCAGCTGGCCAGCCGGGCCCGCCGCCGGGTCCGCGGGGCGCCTGGCCCGGACCGGGCCGCCGACCTGGCCCGGCAGCGGGAGGTGGCCACCACGTTCCTGGCCGCCGCCCGGGGCGGCAGCCTGGCCGACCTGGTCGCCCTGCTGGACGCCGACGTCACGCTGACCGGCGATGCCACCGCCTCCCCGTCCGGCCGGCCGATCGTGCTGCACGGCGCGGCCGCGGTCGCCCGGGGCGCGCATACCGCCTCCAGCCGGGCCGTGGAGTCCCGGCTGGCCCTGGTGAACGGGGACGTGGGCATCGTGTTCGCACCCGCCGGGCATCTGCGGGTGGTGCTGACGCTGAGCGTAAGCGCCGACGGCAAGATCACCGCCATCGAAGTGATCGCCGATGCGGACCGGTTGCGGGGGCTGCGGCTGGCCTTGCTGCCGGACTAACCCCAGGTCAGGGACACGCGCCGGCCAGCCCGTAGCACATTTTGCGGACGGCTGTCCCTTTTTGCGCGTTTTGCTCCGGGCAAGCTCTGGGGCCGGTTATGATCCCCGGGACAGGCGTTGCCCGTGCCGCCTGACGCCGCCCGGCGTCAGCCCGCCAGGTACACGCGAGGCCACAGGGACAGGAGGATGATGCCGGCCCCACCGCGTCATTCCAAGCCCAGGAAACCCGCCAGCAAACTCGGCGTGTCGATAGTGGCCGCAGCAGCGCTCGCCAGCGTGGCTGCGGCTTTCGTGTATCTGACCAGCGCCTCGGCCGCGCCCCGGTCCGTCCAGCAGTCGGATGCCCTGGCCGCGCCCACTGCCTCCGCCGCGTCCAGCGCGTCCAGCGCGGTGTCCAGCATGACCGGTAACCAGCTCACCGTGGACTTCCGCCAGGCCATTGCCGGGAAGATGGCCACGGCGGCCACCCATGCCCGGCGCCAGTACCTGGCCGCGCAGGCGGCCCGGCGGGCCCGCGCCGCCGCCCGGCGGGCCGCCCGGCGGCGGGCCGCCCAGCAGGCCGCGGCCCAGGCCACCCAGCACGCCACCCAGCAGCCCACCCCGCAGCCCAGTTCCAGCCCGGCGCCGGTGCGGTCCGGCGGCTCCGACCCGGCTGCCTCACCACTGGGGGTCTGCATCCGGAACGCCGAGGAGGGCGGCAGTTACGCCTGGGGCCCGGGCAACGGCGGCGGGGCCTACCAGTTCCAGATCGGCACCTGGGAGAAGTACGGCGGCGCGGCCAGCGAGTTCGGCGTGGCCGGCCCCGGGTACCAGGACCAGATCTTCGACAACGCGATCAACGCGGGCGGCGCCTCCAACTGGACCGCCTACGACGGCTGCTGAGCCCAGACCGCCGCACCAATGGTGCGGCGCCGGGCCGCCGGCCCGCTGGCCGCGCCGGTACAGTGCTGGGCATGCCAGGGTCTGTGGGCCGGCTCCTCCCGCCCGGCGCCGGGCGCCAGGCCACCGGCTGATGTCCCGTCCAGTGCCGCACCACGACCGCGACGCGGGCGGCCCGGCCGGCGTGCTGGCGGCCAAGGCTGAGCTGCGCCAGCAGGTGTGGGCCCAGATGCGCGCGGCCAGGGTGGCCCGGTTCCCGGGCGCGGCGGGGCGGATCCCGAACTTCACCGGCGCCGAGGCGGCGGCCGGGCGGCTCCGCGGCACGGCGGCCTGGCAGGCGGCCCGCACGGTGAAAGCCAACCCGGACGCGGCCCAGTGGCCGGTCCGGCAGCGCGCCCTGGAAGACGGCAAAACCGTCTACATGGCCGTGCCGCGGCTGGCCGGCCCGGAGCCGTTCTTCGCGCTCGACCCGGCGCACCTGGCCGAGCCGCCGCGCCAGGCGTCGTCGATCCGCGGCGCGGCCCGGTCCGCGCGCCGGGTCAGCCTGGCTGAGCTGGCCCCCGTCGACCTGGTCGTGATGGGCAGCGTGGCGGTAGCCGCGGACGGCGCCCGGCTGGGCAAGGGTGGCGGGTTCGCCGACCTGGAGTTCGCCCTGGCCAGCGCGGCCGGGCTGATCGGGCCGGGCACCGTGTCAGTCACCACGGTGCACGAACTGCAGGTCGTCGGGGCCGGGACGATCCCGGTGACCGGCCACGACGTGCTGGTGGACGTCATCGTCACGCCGGAGCGGGTCATCGACTGCCGGCCGGCGCACGGCCCGCGGCCCGCGGCGCGGATCGACTGGGACGACCTGACCGAGGCGAAGATCGCGGCCATCCCGCTGCTCACCGCGCTGCGCGCTGGCCAGCGGTAGGCCGGTCACGGGCGCCGCCCGGGGCCGAAAACGCTGGAACGTCAGATGATGCCCTGACGTGGAGCGTATGGCCTCCCGAACCGCTACGGCTCTTCGCGGGCGGCGCTGGGCACCGCAGCCCGGGCCGGGCTGGCCGAGGCGTTCCCGGATTCCCCCGCGTCCTGGCCGTGGCCGACGTTCCCGGTCAACATCGTGGCCGCGTTCCTGCTCGGCTACTTCGTGACCCGGCTCCAGGGACGGCTCCCGCGGCCGGCCTACCGCCGCCCGCTGCTGGGCACAGGCCTGTACGGCGGCCTGTCCACGTTCTCCACCATGCAGGTGGAAATCCTCAGCATGCTCAACGCCCATGCGTGAGGACTCGCGGCCGGCTACATCGCGGCCAGCGTGGTGGCTGGCTACGCCGCGATCTACCTGGCCACGGCGCTGGTGCGGCGGGTGCGGCCCGCCGCCGCGGCGGGCTCCGGCTGGCCAGCCACCACCTGTAGGCCCGTCAGCTCGCCGGCCTCCGCCGCTCTCGCGCCATCCGTCACACCAGCCACAGGCCGGCGGGGAGACGCGGTCGGGGCCGTCAGGGGCTGGCGGTCGCGCCGCCCGGCGCCGTGCCGGGTACGGCGGGCTCGCCGTCCGCGACGGCGTCGCCGGCCGGGGCGAGCGGGAGGCAGATCTCGAAGGTCGAGCCGTGGCCCGGGGTGCTGCGCACTTTGACTGAGCCGTCGTGCGCGGCCGCGATGGCCTGCACGATGGCCAGGCCCAGGCCGAAGCCGCCCGCTTCGCGGTTGCGGTGCGTGCTGGCCCGGGCGAACCGCTGGAAGATCCGCTGCAGGTCGGCGGCGGCGATGCCGACCCCGGAATCGGCCACCGCCAGTACGGCCTGCCCGTCCCGCTGCCGGGCGCTGACCTCGATGTGGTCACCGGCCCCGGTGTGCGCGATGGCGTTCTCCAGCAGCGCGTCCAGGGCCAGGGCCAGCCGGTCCCGGTCGGCCAGCACGGTCGCGTCGGTGACCGGGCCGAGCCGCCACTGCCGGGGCAGATAGCCCCAGCGTTCCAGCGCGTCGCCGAGCACGGACTCGACCGCGACCGGTTCCCGGTGCAGGAAGTCGGGGCTGGACGCCGAGGCCAGCAGCAGGATCCGGGTGGCCAGCCGCCCCAGCCGGCGCAGCTCGTCGGCTACCACCCGGGCGTCCTCGGCCATCTCGGTCTCGATGGCGGCGCGTTCCATCAGTTCGGCATGCCCGAGCGCGACCGTGATCGGCGTGCCCAGCTCGTGCGAGGCGTCCTGCAGGAACCGGTGCTGCTGAGTGAGCAGCCGCAGGTTCTCCTGGGACACCCGCTGCACCGCTTCCATGGCGGTCAGCTTGTCCTCCATCGCGGCCACCTGGCGGTGACCGTGCCACACCATGATCAGGAACATCAGTGCGATCAGCGGAACCTCGGCCAGGTAGTCCGCATCCTGCTGGCCCTTGATGACCTGGACCAGGAGGATGCCACCGGTGGCCAGGGTGACCGCGGCCAGGGTCAGGATGGCCGGCTGCAGCCGCCACAGCCGCAGGCCGTAGATCGCGGTCAGGCTGATCCAGATGGCCAGGAACGGGACCGTCCCCCAGTCCGGGTCCAGCCGCATGGCGAGCAGGTTGAGCAGAACGAAGACGACCCACACGATGTCCAGCCAGTACACCCGGGCCCAGTGCGCGGCCCGGCGCCACCCGCTGGTCACCCGGTCCGGCCGCTCCGGGGTACCCAGCTCCGGGGTACCCAGCCCGCTGTGCCTGGCCGGCGGCCGGGGCCGGTGCCACAGAGCCCGCTGCGTGGACACGCTTCCTCCCACCGCCCCGGCTCAGGGACGCCCGGGTGAGCCCGGGCCGGCTGGGCCGGCCTTCCCGCTGATCCGGGTGCCCAGGTCGGCGCCCTCGCAGATGGCCCGCATCACCCCGGTGGCGGCCACGTCGAACACGTGCATGGTCAGGCCCTGCTCGTTGGCCAGCACCAGGGCGCTGGTGTCCATCACCCGCACCCCGGCGGCCAGCGCCTCGTCGTACGTCAGCTCCGGGTAGCGGACCGCGTCCGGGTTGATGTGCGGGTCGCTGTCGTACACCCCGTCCACCCCGCGCTTGGCCACCAGCAGGGCGTCCGCGTCCAGTTCCAGCGCGCGCTGCACGGCCGGGTAGTCGGTGGTCACGTACGGCTGGCCGATGCCGCCCGCCAGCAGCACGATCAGGCCGTGCTCCAGGTGCCGGATGGCACGCAGCCGGATGAACGGTTCGGCCACGCTCTCCATCGGGATCGCGGTCATCACCCGCACGCCGGTGGCGGTCCGGGCGGTCAGCGCGCCGCGCAGGCTCAGCGCGTTCATCACCGTGCCGAGCATCCCGATATTGTCCGCCTCCGCCCGGCTGATCCCCCAGCCCTCGGCCATCCGGCCCCGGAAGTAGTTGCCGCCGCCGACCACCACGGCCAGCTGCACGCCGAGGTCGTGCACGGACAGCAGCTCGTCGGACACCCGGGCCAGGCTGGCCGGATCCAGCCCGGAACTGGCCGCCCCGGCCAGCGCCTCGCCGCTCAGCTTCACGACGACCCTGCGGTAACGCGGCACAGCCAGGGCTCCCTTCCCGACCTGCGGTCGTGACGATCCTGGCCACGCTATCGCAGCGCCCCCGGCCCGCCACGGCCCGGTATGGCCGCCGGCCCTGGCTGGCGGGTGATGAAGCGCAGCGCCTCCCGCCGCTCGGCCGGGCCGAGCCGGTCCAGGAACAGGTGGCCGTCCAGGTGGCCGAGCTCGTGCGGCAGGCAGCGGGCCAGCCCGCCGCGGCCCGTCACCCGCACCGGCTGGCCGTCCACGTCGTAGCTGGACACCCGCAGGTCCACCCCGATCTGCGGCGCGGCCAGGCCGGCCCGGCCGGGCTGCCGGACGGTGTCCATCAGGTCGGTGACCAGCCGGGCCAGCCTCTCGCCAAACGTGGTGACCCGGCGATATGGCTCGCGCAGCACCTCAGCCTCGGCCCGGGCCCCGGCCGCTACCCATCACACCACTAACCCGACATATGTAGAGCTGGGCCACCGCTGGCCCGGGCCGCCCCAGGATCACCGGCAAACGCCGACATAGCACGCATCCGGTCCGCCGGAACCGGACATTTCCGGCAGAAACCGTACGTCTCGCGTGATATGTCGGTCCTTGTCGGCAATCCGGCCCGGGCGGGCCGCCGCCGCAGCGGGTGGCCCGGGCGCGGGTGCCAGGCGGATCCGCTGGGTTGTCGGACCCGGTTCCTACCATGGGGCGGTGAGCACGGAGGACCTGCTGGCGCGGCGGCTGGCCAACCAGCAGCTGGCCGCCCCGCGCACCGCTGACCCGGCGGACGTCACCCGGCAGCTCGGTGCCATCCAGTCCCAGGAGTATGCCCAGTCGCTATGGGCGCTCGGCCTGCGCACCCAGGGCGCCAGCGCGGCTTCGATCGAGGCGGCCATCGACCGGGGGGCAATCCTGCGCACCTGGCCCATGCGCGGCACCATCCACCTCGTCCCGGCCGAGGATGCGCACTGGATGGTGCGGCTGCTGGCCGGGCGCCGGATCAGGTCGGTGACTGGCGTATACGACCGGATCGGCCTGACCGCGGACGTGCTGGCCCGCGCGGCCGACGTCGTCACCAGCGGGCTGCGCGGCGGGCAGCAGGTCCGCCGTAAGGACCTCTACGCGCTGCTCACCAGCCACGGGATCGACTGCTCCGCGTCTCCCCACGGCGGCCGCGGCAACCACATTCTGGGCTACCTGTCGATGACCGGGCTGCTGTGCATCGGCCCGGTTGAGCGCGGGCATCCCGTGTTCGTGCTGCTCGACGAGTGGGCGCCGGCCGCCCGCCAGCCCGCCGGTCCCGCGGCCGAACTGGCGGTGCGGTACTTCACCAGCCACGGCCCGGCCACCATGAAGGACTTCGGCTGGTGGTCCGGGCTCACCCTGGCCGAGATCCGGCGGGCCGTCGAGCTGGCCGGCCCGGCGCTGGCCGCCGAGGACCACGCGGGCGAGCAGTACTGGTCCGGCGCGGGCCTGCCCGCCGGGGCCGCGCCCGAGGGCGCCTTCCTGCTGCCCGCGTTCGACGAGTACACGGTGGCGTACAAGGACCGGGCCATCCTGCTCGACGGCCTGGCCCTGCCGCCCGGCGACCTGCTCAACCCGGTCATGCTGCTGGACGGCCGGGCCGTCGGGCTATGGAAGCGGGTCATCACGGCCAAGTCCGTGCAGATCAGGCTGGCCCCGTACGGCCGGCTCGGGCGCGGCGGCACGGCCCGGTTCGAGGCCGCCGCACAGTGGCACGCGGACTTCCATGGCCTGCCCGCCGAGGTCAGCCTGGCCGACCCGGCCGGAGTGCGCCGGATGCGCTGGCCGTGAACGGCCGCGCGCCCGGGACGGGGCGGCGGCCACGGGGCGGGCGTTAAGCATCGAGGTCATGCCGTTCGCGGAACCCGTGGCCCGGCTGGATGTGTGCCGCCTGGGCCGTCCGGAGCGGGCGGAACGGGCCGCTGGCCTGCGCGTCGACCGGTTCGGTGAGCACCGCCACGTGGTCGCCGCCATCGTCGATCAGCGTGCCGCGGCGCGCTGCCAGCCAGCGCGGGCACCCGGCCAGCAGCGGGGCGGCGCCCGGCCCGTCGGTCACCTCGAGGCCGGCGAACTTGTCCACCGTGTCCCCGCTCCGGCCGCCGAACAGCTCGGCCAGCGGGAGCTGGTCCTCGGCCAGGAAGTGAACGGCCAGGTGACTGGCGCGCAGCGCCACCTCGTAGGTGCGGTTGGCCTTGGACAGCCACACGCAGTACCGCTCCGGGTCGATGCTGGACTGGGCGTGGAACCCGACCAGGCAGCCGGCCCGCTCGCCCGCCGCCGCCACCGTGACCACGGCCAGCGGCGGGTCCAGGGCGGACATCAGGGTGCCGAACGCGTGCTTATCCATCGCGGCCTCGCTCGTAACGCAGGAACAGGGTGTCGCCGGCCTGCAGCACGTGCCGCAGCGCGAAGTGCCGCAGCGGCGCGCCCGGCGGGGTGACCGACACCGGCAGCGGGTCCCCGCCCATCAGCGGCGCGATGGTCAGGCAGAGCTCGTCCAGCCGGCCCGCGCTGACCAGCTCGCCCAGCCACGTCGGGCCGCCCTCGCACAGCACCACCCGGTAGCCGCGCTCGGCCAGCCGGGCCACGGCCAGGTCCGGGTCGACCCGGTCCCGGCCAGCCAGCACGACGTCGGCCACCGTCCGGGCCTGGGCCAGCCGGGCCGGGTCCGCCGCGGCGCAGGTGATCACGAGCGTGCGGCTGCCCGGCGCCGCGGCGGCAAACGCCCGGGCCGACCAGTCCAGGTTGAGCGACCGGGAGACCACGGCCAGCGGGGGCGTCCCCGGCCGGCCGGCCGCACATCGCGCCGCCACCCGGCCGGCGGGCAGCCGGACCGGGCCGTACCGTTCCCGGCGCACTGTTTCCGCGCCGACCAGCGCCACGTCGGCCAGCGCCCGCATCAGTGTGAACAGCTCCGTGTCTGGCGTGGTGGACAGGTCCCCGACCCGGCCGCCGATGGCGGCGGAGCCGTCCAGGCCGCCCACCATGTGCGCCATCACCCAGGCGCCGCCGTCCGGCCGGACCCGGCGCACGCTTGCGTACGGTTCGAGCGGGTCGCTGATCAGCCCGCCTGGTCGCAGCATCCGCATCGGGTTCATTGTTACAGTGGAGGGGTGACTCAGCGTTCCGGTATGGGCTGGTGGTGGCCGCGGTAAGGCGGTAGCTTGCTCATGCCCATGACGGCCCGCCTCCGGCGGGCCGGTTTCGTGTCACCACCCGGCCGCGGCCGGAGGCCTGAACTTAGGAGGCCCCGTGCCAGCCAACACTGTGCCCGCCACTCCGGTGCCCGCCACCCCGGTGCCCGCAGCCGCGGTGCCCCCGGCCCCGCTGCTCGATCCTGCCGCCGCCCCGGCCGTACCGTCGCTGGCCGCGGCGCAACGGCGCAGCGCCGAACTCGAAGCCGCCATCCAGGCTGACCCGGCCCGGTTCCGGGTGCTGACCGGGGACCGGCCGACCGGCCCGCTGCACATCGGCCACCTGTTCGGCACGCTGCTGAACCGGGTCCGGCTGCAGGACCTGGGCGTGGACGTCATGGTGCTGATCGCCGACTACCAGACGATCACCGACCGGGACTCACCGCAGACGCTGCCCGCCGACGTGCTCGGGCTGGTCGCCGACTACCTGGCCGCGGGGCTGGACCCGGACCGGTGCACGATCTTCACGCACAGCCAGATCGCGCCGCTCAACCAGCTCATGCTGCCGTTCCTCAGCCTGGTCAGCGTGGCCGAGCTGAGCCGCAACCCGACGGTCAAAGACGAGGCCGCGGCCGCCGGGCCGATGTCCGCGCTCATGTTCACGTACCCGGTGCATCAGGCGGCGGACATCCTGTTCTGCCACGCTAACCTGGTCCCGGTGGGCAAGGACCAGCTGCCGCACGTGGAAGGGACCCGGGTCATCGCGCGCCGGTTCAACGAGCGGTACGCCCCCGGCCGGCCGTACTTCCCGGTGCCCGACGCACTGCTCAGCCACGCCCCGCTGCTGCTCGGCGTGGACGGGCGGAAGATGAGCAAGAGCCGGGACAACGCCATCGCGCTGGGCGCTGGTGAGGACGAGACGGCCCGGCTGATCCGCGGCGCCCGGACCGACGCCGAGCGCACGATCAGCTACCAGCCGGAGCAGCGGCCCGAGGTGTCCAATCTGGTGCAGATCGCGGCGCTGTGCCTGGACCAGTCCCCGGCGGAGGTGGCCGAGCGGGTCGGCGGCGGCGGGGCGGCGGCGCTCAAGCGGCTGGTCACCGAGGCGCTCAACGAGCGGCTCCGCCCGGTGCGGGCCCGCCGCCGCGAGGTCGCGGCCGACCCGGAGTATCTGCGCCAGGTCCTGGCCGCGGGGAACGGCCGGGCCGAGGGGATCGCCGACCGCACGCTGGCCGGAGTCCGCCGCCTCATGCACACGGTGTACTGACCGGCCGGCCCGGTCGTGATCAGCTCAGCACGCAGGCTGGTGCGCGGTCAGGACGGGAACAGGCGGGTGGGCAGGGCGGTCTCCTCGACCGTGCCGTCCGGGCGGCGGGTGATCCGCCAGGTGCTCGCCCCGTCCACTTCGCTGATGCAGTCCACCAGCTCGGTGTTCTCGAAGATCAGCCCGGTGCCATTGTCGGTCGCATAGCCGTCGGGCAGGACGCCCTCGCCGATCAGCCGGTGGATGGCCGGCCGGCGTTGCTCCTCGGCGTCGTGGTGCGGGCTGTTGGAGTAGGGCAGGAAGCCGAGGCCGTTGGTCACCGGGCGGAGCGGCAGGCCGAACGAGTCGGTGGTGCCGCCCTGGAACCAGCACAGCGAGCCCGCGGACACGCCCATGAGCACCACGCCGGCCTGCCACGCCGCGCGCATCGCGTCGCCCACCCCGTGCAGCCGCCACAACGCCAGCAAGTTGGCTACGCTGCCGCCGGCCACCCAGACCACGTCCTGGGCCAGCAGGTGCTCCGCGATGTCGGGCACGTTCGGCTCGGTGAACAGGGCCAGATGGCTGGCCCGCCACCCGGCCCGGCCGAACGCGCAGTAGATCGGGGCCAGCCAGTCGGCGGCGTCGCCCAGGGCGGTGCCCACGATGCATACCCGCGGGCTGTCGCCCGCCCGGGCCAGGGCCGCGGCGTGCGCGTACGCGGGCCCGAGCTGCAGATCCAGCTGGCCGTGCCCGGCGGGCCGGAACCCGATGCTGGTGGCGAGTATGGTCGGAGTTCGCGCTGTCATCCGGCGATTATCCACCCGCCCCGCGGAGGCATTGATGAGCGCCCAGATTGCCCGGGCCGACCAGGTCGGCCGCGACGAACTGCTCGACTTCATCCGGGACCGGCATCATGTGGTGCTGGTCACCACCAAGCGGGACGGGACACCGCAGCTGTCCCCGGTCACCGCGGGCCTGGATGAGCAGGGCCGCATCGTGATCGCGACGTACCCGGAGCGGGTCAAGACGCGCAACGCCCGGCGCAACCCGGCGGTCGGCGCGCTGGTCCTGTCGGACGACTTCGGCGGGGCGTGGGTGCAGGTGAGCGGGACCGCGGAGGTACTCGACCTGCCCGCGGCCATGGAGCCGCTGGTGGACTACTTCCGGTGCATCGCGGGCGAGCACAGCGACTGGGACGAGTACCGGGCCGCGATGCAGCGGCAGGGCAAGTCGCTGATCCGGGTCACCATCGAGCGCTGGGGGCCCATCGCCACCGGCGGCTTCCCGCCCCGGCTGGCCTGAGCCGCGCACCGCCTTAACCAATTGCCGGCCGGCCGGCGGCCTCCTAGCCTGCTTGCTGTGGCGGACGAGCGCAGCTTCAGCGACCTGGTGGCCGAGGGGGCCGCGGAACCCGTAGCGGGCTGGGACTTCTCCTGGTTCGAAGGGCGGGCCACCGAGGAGCGGCCGTCCTGGGGGTACGCCCGGATGATGGCGGCCCGGATGGCCACCGCGCGGGCCGCGCTGGACATCCAGACCGGTGGCGGTGAGGTGCTGGCTGAAGTGGCGCAGCCGCCGCCGGTCCTGGTCGCCACCGAGTCCTGGCCGCCGAACGCGGCCATCGCCGCTGGCCGGCTCCGGCCGCGCGGTGGCCGGGTCGTCCAGGCGGCCGACGATGCCGGGCTGCCGTTCGCCCCCGGGTCCTTCGACCTGGTGGTCAGCCGGCATCCGGTCGAGGTGGTGTGGCCGGAGATCGCCCGGGTGCTCCAGCCCGGCGGCTGCTACTTCTCCCAGGAGGTCGGCGCCGGCTCCAACCGGGAACTGACCGACTTCATGATGGGGCCGCAGCCGGTCGGTGACTCGCGCCGCGCACACCGGGCGGTGGCCGGCGCGGAAGCGGCCGGCCTGATCGTCACCGACGTGCGCGAGCAGGCCCTGCGCACGGTGTTCAACGACGTCGGCGCGGTCGTCTACTTCCTGCGCAAGGTGCTGTGGACGGTGCCCGGTTTCACCGTGCCTGCCTACCACGAGCAGCTCCGCCGGCTGCACGGCCAGATCCAGGCCCAGGGGCCGTTCGTCGCGCATGCCCAGCGGTTCCTTATCGAGGCCCGCAAGCCGTGATCGTCGCAGCCTGAGACCGCGCCGCCGCGGCCGGGCTTTGTAGGATCATGGTGGCCAGTGGCGTGCCAGCCCTGGTCTGCCTGCGGCCGCGATCGATGCCGAAGGAGGCATCCATGATCTTCATTGTCGTCAAGTGGACCATCAAGCCGGAGCGCAGCGGCGAGTGGCTCACCCTGGTCGACGACTTCACCCAGTCCACCCGGGCCGAGCCCGGCAACATCTTCTTCGAGTGGTCCAAGAGCGTGGACAACCCCGACCAGTTCGTGCTGGTCGAGGCGTTCCAGGACGATGCGGCCGCGGCCCACGTCAACTCCGAGCACTTCAAGACGTTCGTCGGCTGGGCGCCCGAAGCGGTCGCCAGCACGCCGCAGATCATCAGCATCCAGGGCGTGCCGGGTAACGGCTGGGGCGAGATGGCCGAGGTCAGGCCGGCCTGAGCCCGCTCGGGCCGGCTCAGCCGGCCCGGCCGGGTCAAGCCCGGTCAGCCGGGCGGGCTCAGCCCGGGTCGGCGACCTCGATTCCGGTGTGCTCGGCCAGCACCGGGGCGAGCTGGGCCAGCTGCCCAGGGCTGATGGTGGCGCCGCGCAGCGCCCCTGGTGTGATGATCAGGCCCAGCTCGGCCCCGCGCAGATCCACCTGTTCCAGGCTGACGTGGCTGAAATCGGCCTCCCGCAGCTGCGACCCCGGGAACGCGCAGCGGTGCAGCGTGGCCGCACCGAAATCGACGTCGCGGAGCAGGCAGTCGGCGAAGGTCACCTCGGTCAGCCTGGCCCCGCGCAGGTTCACGCCGTCGAGCTTGCAGTTGCGGAACGTGACCCGGCGCACCTGGGCCGCGTCCATGGTCACCCCGGCTGCCACGCAGCCGGCCAGGATCGCGTCCGACCAGGTCGTCTCGGTCAGCTCGGTCGCGGTGAGCCGGACCCCGGACAGCCACACATCGGTGAACCGGGCCAGCCGGAACCGCCCCTGCTGGATCGTCACGCCGGTGAGCGCGCACTCCATGAAGTGGCTGCCCCCGGCCCGCGGCGCGGCCAGGTCCAGCCCGTCGAAGTGCACTCCGTCGTAGTCCGTGTCGGCCGCCAGCGGGCCCCGGTGCGGGCTCAGCGTCGCCGCGTAGGGCAGATCGGCCAGGGTTTCCGGTGCCATCTGCCGACTCTACGGCGGCGCTGGAGGCTGGCCCGCGAACTAGTGACGGCCGGGAACCGCAACGTAGCCTGGGGGTTAACAGACGGCGACCGGGCATAACGGGACCAGTGGGGACGTCCGGGGCACGGCCCGGCGGTAGCAGGGGGTTCAGGTATGGCCAAGGTTTCGCCGGGCGTGCTGTCGGCACCGCATGCGGTACTGACCCCGCAGGAGTGGCACCAGCTGGGCCGGGAACGGCGCAGGTTGGTACCGCGGTCCAGCCACGCCGAATGGGCACCGCCACCAGACCGGCCGGACCCGGTCAGCATCCTCGAGGAGCAGGCGCGGGAGCGGGTCGAGGACCTGGTGCCGATCCGGCACGGCCGGATGGCCGCCTCGCCGTTCGCCTACTTCCGCGGCGCGGCCGCGCCGATGGCCTGGGACCTGGGCCACCTGCCGTCGTCCGACATCCGGGTGCAGTGCTGCGGTGACGCGCACCTGGTCAACTTCGGCATGTTCGGCGCGCCGGACCGGCGGCTGGTATTCGACGTGAACGACTTCGACGAGACGCTGCCCGGCCCGTTCGAGTGGGACGTCAAGCGGCTGGCCGCAAGCGTCGTCGTGGCGGCCAGGGACAACGGCTTCGACACCCGGGCCGAGCGCACCGCGGCCCGGCGCTGCGCGCACACCTACCGCGTCGAGATGGAGAATTTCGCCCAGATGCGGTTCCTGGACGTGTGGTACTCCAGGATCGACGTCGAGCAGGTGTGCCAGCTGTTCGACGCGGTCCAGTCGCGCAAGGCCATCCGGCGCCGCAACGAGGACGTGCACAAGGCCTACCAGCACACCAGCATGGAGGCCCTGGACAAGCTGTGCCACCTGGTCGACGGGCAGTACCGGATCAAGCCCGCGCCGCCGGTGGTGGTCCGCTTCGGCATCGAGCGCGAACCGGCCATCGCCGACGAGCTGCGCCGCGCGGTCGACCGGTACCGGGAAACAATCCAGGCCGACCGCCGCGAGGTGCTGCGCCGCTACTACTTCGGCGATTTCGCCCGCAAGGTGGTCGGGGTCGGCTCGGTCGGCACCGAGGCGTACGTCTTCCTGCTGCTCGGCGACCGGCCCGACGAGCCGCTGTTCCTCCAGCTCAAGGAGGCGCAGGAATCGGTGCTGGCCCCGTTCGCCGAGCCGAGCGAGTACAAGCACCAGGGCGAGCGGGTGGTCCGCGGGCAGAAGCTGATGCAGGCGGCCAGCGATCCGTTCCTGGGCTGGACCAGCGGCCTGCAGATCGACGGCGACCCGGCCAAGGAATACTACGTCCGGCAGCTCCGCGACATGAAGGGCGCGATGAACGTGCCGGCCATGGACCCGCCGCAGCTGACCTACTACGCCGGGCTGTGCGGCTGGACGCTGGCCCGGGCCCACGCCCGGACCGGGCGGGCCGCGATGATCTCCGGCTACCTGGGCTCCAGCGACCGCTTCGACCGGGCCATCGAGGACTTCGCGCTCGCTTACGCGGACCAGAACCAGGCCGACTACCAGCGCCTGCTCGACGCGGTCGAGCAGCGGCGGGTGCCCACCATCATGGGGCTCTGAGGCCGGTAACCCAGGCGGGCCCGGGTTACCGGCCGCCCGGCCGGGTCCGGCTAGCCCGGGGTGCTCCCGCCGTGCCCGGCCATGTGCGTGCACTTGTGCCCGTTCATCGCGGGCCGGGGGGCCGCGCCGTTGGCCGGGGGCGACTTGGTGCCCGACGGCGACGAGGCCGTGCTGGCCGCCGGGCGTGACGAGCTGGTACTGCCCGCCGTGCTGGTGGCGGCGCTGGCCATGGTCAGGCCCAGGGCCAGGCTGGCCCCCAGTGCCCCCGCGCCCACCGCGGTGGCCAGGAGTGGTCGGCTGATTCGCACGGTACTTCTCCCTACCGATCGTGCGTCCGGGGCATCGCCGCCCCGGGGACGGTTCAGGACGATCCGTCCGCGCCATTGCGCCATCCGAAACTCGGCGCAGGGTGGGCCGCGCCTCTCAGCTCACGCTGAGCCGCAGACCTTTCATGCCGAACGCCCTCAGCCGCCCGATCCCGCCCAGATGGCCCGGACAGCGCCGATGGTGTCGGCCTCGGCGGCCCGTTTGTCCGGCCGGTAGCGGAGCACCCGGGCGAACCGGAGGGCCAGGCCGCCCGGGTAGCGAGGACTGGTCTGCACACCGTCGAACGCGATCTCGGCCACCAGTTCGGGCTGCACCCGGACCACGCCGTAGCCGCGGCCCGGGTCAGTGGCCGGCTGGTCGGGCGGGTCGGCCAGCTCCAGCAGCCGGGTGGTCTGCCAGCCGAGCATCTGGTCGGTCAGGCCCTTGAACGTCTTGCCCAGCATGACGAAGCCGCCCGCCGGGTCGCGCGCGCCCAGGTGCAGGTTGGACAGCCAGCCCCGGCGGCGGCCGTGCCCCCATTCGGCGGCCAGCACCACCAGGTCGAGCGTGTGGCGTGGCTTGACCTTGATCCACTCGCTGCCGCGGCGGCCGGCCGCGTACGGCGCGTCCAGCGATTTGACCACGGCGCCCTCATGGCCGCGGGCCACCGCGTCGGCGAAGAACGCCTCCGCCTCGGTCACGTCGCCGGTCACGATGCGGGGCACCCGGAGTTCCGCGGGAACGACCGCGGCCAGCCGGTGCTGCCGGTCGCTGGCGGGCTCGTCGATCAGGTCCCGGCCATCGGCGTGCAGCAGGTCGAAGAAGAACGGGGTCAGCGGGATGTCCGGCTGGCCGGCCTCCGGCGCGCCCTGGGTGCCCGCCCGGCTGGCCGTAACCTGGAACGGCCGGGGACGGCCGTCCGGGCCGAGCGCGATGGCTTCGCCGTCCAGGACCAGCGACTCCGCGGCACACCCCAGCACGGCCGCGGCGATCTCCGGGAGCCGCGCGGTGATGTCGTCCAGGCTGCGGGTGAACACGCTGACCTGGCTGCCCTGGCGGTGCACCTGGATCCGGACCCCGTCGATCTTCCACTCCACGGCCGCCGGTGACACCCGGCTCAGCGCGGCGGCCACGCTGGGCGCCGGGGCGGCCAGCATGGGCCGCAGCGGACGGCCCACCTGGAGCCGGAAGGCGTGCAGCGCGGCCGACGCGGCCGCGCTGCCGTCCGGGGCGGTAGCCGCCGCGGTCAGGGCCGCCCCGGCCACGGCGGGCAGCGACCCGCCTAGCAGGTGCGCGCGCCGGACCTCCTCGGGGCTCACCCCGGCCGCCCTGGCCACCGCGTCGCTCATCACCCCTTCCAGCGCGCCCTGGTGCAGCTCGCCGCTCAGCAGCCGGGTCAGGAACGAGCGCTCGGCGGGGGTGGCCCGGGTGAACACCGCGCCGAGCAGCCGCCGCCGCTCCGCCTGAGTGCCCGGCCCGGTAACCGCGCCAATGGTGGCGAACGCCGCATCAACATCAGCCAGCGTCAGCGGCGCGGCGGTGCCGTCCCGTCCCGCGCTGGCCGGCCCGGGGGCGGCCGCACCGTCCGGGCCAGCGGTGGCGTCCGGGCCAGCGGTGGCGTCCGGGCCGAGCAGATCCCGGATGGCCGCGAAGCCGACCCCGATCTGGCGCTGCCGGAGCTCACCGGACAGGAAGGCCACCGCCACCGGCACCTCCCCAGGCGGCGCCGGGCGCAGCAGAGCGGCGATGGCATCGATCTTGGCCTTCCGGCCCAGCGCCCCGGCCACCACTTCTGACGTGCGCACAAGCTCGCTAAGCAGCACACCACGCATTGTGCCCGACCCGGCCGACAGTCCCTCGGGGGAGGCGGCAACCGTCTTCGGGTGAGTCAGCGCCGCCCGAGGGCATCCGGGTCACGCTCACGCCGGGCCGCCCGCTGGCCGGCCTGACCAGGCTGCTGAACGGCATACCGCTCACCGACGCAACGACCGACCAGCCGCTGATCAGCGCGGACTCGCTGTCCGTGGCTGGCCTGCAGGTAGCCGCTGGATGAGCCCGCCGGGCGCGGCCGGCTCGCTGGCCGCCCGTGCCCGGCGTTCGCTCAGGGCGTGCGGACTTGCCCGTTAGCGTCCACCTGCTGCGGGTCGCTCTGCTCGCCGCTGCCCGCCGGGCCGGTGGGCGGCACCGGCGGCGGCGCAGCGGGATCCGGGTCGGCGCTGTACCGGCTGGCGCGCTGGCCGCGGAGCAGGATGGCGGCGACGCACCCCGCGGACACGGTCACCACCCCGGCCACGATGACGGGCCACCGGCGGCGCCGCTCGATGACCAGCACCGGCTGGATCTTCCGTGCGGTAGCGACCATGGCGGAGGAGACCTTTGGTGCGATGTTCTCCTGCACGGCGATCCCGGCCTGCTCGACCCGGGGTGCGGTCCACGCCCGGGCCTGGTACACACCCTGGGTCGCGGTCAGCTGGGCGCTCTTGGCCAGCGGCGTGAACTGCTCCTTGGCCTGAAGGGCGCGCCCCTGGACCCGGAGCGCCTGGGCCTTGGCCTGCTGGGCCCCGGCCTTGGCCCGGGTCTTTACGTCCGCGCTGCTTGTTCTTGAAAACACGATTTACCTCCCCGAGTAGCTCCCCCGGCCACTCAGTTCCCTAGGGGACAACACTCAACCCTGCGTTCCCAGCGCGGGCCTGCTCAATCCTGATTCGCCGCTGGTTCATCCGCACCGTAAGGTACGAGGGGTGGCCACGCGGCACGAGCCGCTGGGCCGGAAACGGCCAACGCCAGGCCGCTCCGTGCGAGGATTTCAGCTATGACTAACACGCCAACCGCGACGCTGCGGACGAACCAGGGGACCATCGTGGTCCGGCTTTTCCCAGATCAGGCGCCGAAGACCGTGCGAAACTTCGTCGAGCTGGCCGAGGGAACCCGGGACTGGACCGACCCCCGGACCAGGCAGCCCAGCCGGGAAAGCCTTTACAACGGGACGGTTTTCCACCGGGTGATCCCGGATTTCATGATCCAGGGCGGGGACCCGCTCGGCACCGGAACCGGTGGCCCCGGTTATCAGTTCGCCGACGAGATTCACCCCGACCTCACGTTCAGCCGGCCGTACCTGCTGGCCATGGCCAATGCCGGGCCGGGCACCAATGGTTCGCAGTTCTTCATCACCACCGTGCCCACGCCCTGGCTGAACGGTAAGCACACCATCTTCGGCGAGGTCATCGAGGGCAGCGACGTGGTGGACGCGATCAGCCACGTGGACACCGACCGCCGGGACCGGCCCGCCAAGGACGTGGTGCTCGAATCGGTCGAAATCTCCCCCGGCGACGAAGCGTGACCCCAGGGCTGGCGACGGCAGGTTAACGGTGGACGAAGTCCCGGCTCCGGGCGCCGAGGCGCCTGCACCGGTACCAACCTGTTTCCGGCACCCGGACCGGGAGACATACCTGTCCTGCAGCCGGTGCGGCCGGGCGGCCTGCCCGGACTGCCTGCGCGCCGCCCCAGTCGGGCAGCACTGCGTGGACTGTGTCCGGCAAGGCCAGCAGGGCACCCGGCGGCCAACCGCGGTGTTCGGCGGCCGGCCGGCCATGAGCGCCGTCGTGACGTGGGTCATCGTCGGCCTGAACGTCCTGTTCTACCTGGTTGAACTGGTTTACCCCGCGCTGGCTGACGACTGGGCCATGGTAGCCAAGTTCGGCCCGCACATCGGGGTGGCCGATGGTGAGTACTACCGGCTCATCACCTCGGCTTTCCTGCCCCCCACCGGCTCCAGCGGGCTGCTCGACATCGCGTTCAACATGTGGGCCCTGATCCTGGTCGGGCCGGCCCTGGAGCGGCTGATCGGGCACCTGCGGTTCGCGTCGGTGTACCTGCTGTCCGCGCTCGGCGGGTCGGTGCTCTACTACCTGATCGCCCCGCCATGGCAGCCCGCGCTAGGCGCGTCCGGGGCCATCTTCGGCCTGTTCGGCGCGTGGTTCGTGGTCTCCAAACGGCTCCGCCTGGACTCCCGGGCCATCGTCTTCCTGATCGTGCTGAACCTGGCCATCAGCTTCGTCTGGCGCTCGTCGATCGCCTGGCAGGCGCACGTCGGCGGGCTCATCGTGGGCAGCCTGCTCACCGCGGCCTATGCCTACGCGCCGCGGCCGCAGCGCACGCTGATCCAGGTCGGGGCGACCGTGATCGTGCTGGCCGTGCTGATCGCCGCGGTGGTCACCCGCACCCACGCGCTGAACTAGGCGCGAGCACTACCGCCAGTTAGTGGACAGCACCACACCGGCGATGATGAAACCGAACCCGACGACCAGGTTCCAGTCCCCGAGCGCGCCGATCGGCAGGCTGCCCTGGGTGACGTAGAACAGCGCGATCCAGGCCAGCCCGAGGAGCAGGCAGGCCACCATGGTGGGCACCAGCCAGCGCGGGCTGACTTTCGACTTGGCCGTCCGTGGCGGCGGCGTGTAGACCGCCTTGGACCTCACGCGGGACTTGGGCACGGTCGTCTCCTGGTCACTAGCTCCCCCAAGTCTAGCGGCCGGCCAGCGAGGCGGGGCCCGCCGAAGGCGGGTACTCGCCGGGCCGGCCGACCGCGGGGGTCCGGGGGACGACCCCCGGACCAACACGGTCAGAGCGTCGGCGTCGCGGTCACGGTCGGGGTGGGGGAGGCGGGTACCGTCGGGGTCGGCGAGGCGGTGGTCGGCGGGGTGGTCGGCTGGGTCTGCGCGGCCACGAAGATGGTCACCGTGGACCCGCTGGGCAGCGTGCCGCTCGACGGGGTCTGCTGGAACACGTTGCCCGGGGTCGAGCCATTCGGCCCGGCGGCCACCACGACCTTCACGTTGAATCCCGAACTGGACAGGATCTGCCTGGCCGTGTTCTCCGGGTCACCAACCGTGTTCTGCACTTGCACGCCGCCACCGGACACGTACAGGGTCACCGTGCTGCCCGGCGCCACCATCGACTGCGGTCCCGGGCTCTGCCGGTCCACCTCGCCCTGCGGCCGGGTGGACGCCGGATCAGTCCTGGTCGTCACCTGCAAGCCGAGGCCCTGCAACGTGCTCTGCGCGGTGCCCTCCGAGTCGCCGACCACGTCCGGCACCGTGACCTTCTTCGGGCCGGACGACACATAGAGCGTGACCGTGCTGTGCGGTTTGACCTTGGTGCCGAACTGCGGATTACTGCGGATAACGATGCCGACCTTGTCTGACGAGGCCTGCTGGACCACCATGGGCACCAGCCCGGCCTTCTCGACGGCCGATTTGGCCTGGGCCACCGGCTGGCCGACCACCGACGGGACCGCGGCGGTGTTGCCGCTGCCGGTGCTCAGCAGCGCGTAGGCCAGTGCCGCCACGATGATGACCCCGACCGCGCCGAGGATCCACCACAGGGCCCGGCGGCTGCCACCACCGCCGTCCTCGTCGTAGCCGTCCTCCGGCCCGCCGTAGTGGCCCATCGCGCCAGCCGGGCCGCCCGGGCCGCCCATCATGGTCGGTGCGCCCATCCGCTGGCTGCCGGGGCCGTACATCTGGGTCTGTGATGGCGCGGCCACCGGCACCCCGGACAGCGCGCGCTGGATGTCGGTGCGCATCTCGGCGGCCGACTGGTACCGCTCAGCCGGGTCCTTGGCCATCGCCTTGAGCACGATCGCGTCCGCCCAGGCCGGGATCTCCGGATCGACCCGGGACGGCGGGATGGGGTTCTCCCGGACGTGCTGGTAGGCGATCGCCACCGGCGAGTCGCCGGTGAACGGGGGCCGCCCGGTCAGCAGCTCGTACAGCAGGCAGCCGGTGGAGTACAGGTCGGAGCGGGCGTCCACCCGCTCACCGCGGGCCTGTTCCGGGGACAGGTACTGGGCCGTCCCGATGACCTGCGCGGTCTGCGTCATGGTGGCCTGGCTGTCGCTGACCGCGCGGGCGATGCCGAAGTCCATCACCTTGACCTCGGCCGACCGGGTCAGCATCACGTTCCCGGGCTTGATGTCCCGGTGCACGATGCCGTTGCGGTGGCTGTAGTCGAGCGCCCGCAGCACCCCGTCGGTGATCTCCAGCGCCCGTTCCGGAAGCAGCCGCCGGTCGTCGCGGAGCAGTTCCCGCAGGGTCCGGCCGTCCACGTATTCCATCACGATGTACGGCACGTGGATGGTGCCGCTCATGTCCTCGCCGGTGTCGTAGACGGCGACGATCGACGGGTGGTTGAGCGAGGCCGCCGACTGGGCCTCGCGGCGGAACCGGGCCTGGAACGTCTGGTCCCGGGCCAGGTCCTCGCGCAGCGTCTTGACCGCGACGATCCGGTCCAGCCGGATGTCCCGGGCCCGGTACACCTCAGCCATGCCGCCTCGGCCGACAACACCATCGAGTTCATAGCGGCCGCCGAGAAGCCGCGGCTGTGTCATGTCTCGCACGTCAATACCCGTTCCTCATGACTTCCCCAGGGCGGCCAGGTAGGACCTGATGATCGCCACCGCGATGGGCGCGGCGGCGTCGGCGCCCTGGCCACCCCCCTTAACCACGACGCCGACGGCTATCTCCGGGTTGCTGGCTGGGGCAAAGCAGGTGAATACCGCGTCGTCCAGGCCGCTGTTGTTAGTGCCGTTCTGCGCGGTGCCGGTCTTGGCCGCGATCACGATCCCGCCGCTGGCCTGCAGGCCCGCGCTCAGGTGCGCGGTCCCGTCCGGCGACTGGGTCACTGAGATCATCATCTGCTTGACCTGGTCTGCGACCGTGGCGCTCACCGGGTGGCTGAGCACGGTCGCGTTGGTAGTGGACAGGGTCGTCAGGTCCGGGGCGGTGACCTTGTCGACCATATAGGGCTTCATCAGTGTGCCCCGGTTGGCGATGGCCGACGCAACCATGGCCTCCTGCAGCGGGGTCACCGTGTCACTCTCCTGGCCGATGGCCCCGCCCGCGGCCTGCGCCGGGTCGGTGTACAGCGGGAAGTTGCTCTGCGCGACTGGCAGCGGGATGGTCAGGTTCGGCTTGTTGAAGCCGAACAGGTTGGCCTGCCGCTGCAGCTTGTGGCCGCCCAGCTGCAGGCCCAGGTTGCCGAACACCGTGTTACAGGACTGGGTGAACGCGGTGATCAGCGGGACCCGGCCGCTGCCGTCACCGCACGCCTCACCGTCGAAGTTGATCAGTGGCTGGCTGACGCCGGGCAGCTTGAGCTGGGTGGGCGCGTACACCTCGGTGCTCGGGGTGGCGCTGGTGTCGGTGAACTCGGTGGAGCTGGTTACCACCTTGAACGAGGACCCGGGCGGGAACGTGACGTTGAGGGCCCGGTTCAGCAGCGGCTGGTTCGGGTCGGCCAGCAGCCGCTTGTCGTTCTTGTTCAGCTTCGTGCCGTCGAGCGTGGCCAGCAGGTTGGGGTCGAACGAGGGGTAGGACGCCGCGGCCAGCACCGCTCCCGTCCGCGGGTTCAGCGCGACCACCCCGGCCTGCTTGCCCTGGGCCTTGAGCGCCTGGTACGCGGCCTGCTGGGCCACCGAGTTGACGGTCAGCTGGACGGTGGCGCCCTTCTTGGGCTTCCCGGTGATCAGGTCGATGAGGTTGTGCACGGCCAGCGCCGGGTCCGAGCCGGACAGCTCCTTGTTCTCGGCCAGCTCGATCCCGGTCTGGCTGAACAGCGAGTCATACCCGGTGACCGGCGCGTACACCTTGCCGGCCGGGTAGTACCGCTGGTACTCGCTGAACGCCTTGTTCATTTTCGAGTACGCGATGATCTTGTCGTCGGCGGTGACGATCGAGCCGCGCTGGAACTGGAACTGCGCGGAGAACGTCCGGCCGTTGCCGGGCTCGTTGGCCAGGCTGCTGGCCTCGAACCCCTGCACGTAGTTCACGTTGACCAGCAGCAGCACGAACAGGACCAGGCAGATCAGCGAGACGCGGCGCAGTGCGTGGTTCATCCGGCCCGCACCACCTGGGTCATGCCCTCGTCCTGGATGGGCTGCGGGGCCGGTCTCCGCGCGGTGTCGCTGATCCGCATCAGCAGCGCGATCAGCATCCAGCTGGAGATCAGCGACGAGCCGCCCTGGGACAGGAACGGCGTGGTGATGCCGGTCAGCGGGATCAGCCGGGTCGCCCCGCCGACGATCACGAACACCTGCAGCGCGACCACGAAGGCCAGCCCGCCGGCCAGCAGCTTGGAGAACGGGTCCCGGACCGCGATGGCGGCGCGCAGCCCGCGCTGGACCATCAGCCCGTACAGGAGCAGCAGGGCCATCAGCCCGGTCAGCCCCAATTCCTCGCCGAACGCGGTGATGATGAAGTCACTCTGCACCAGCGGGGTGAGGTACGGCTGGCCCTGGCCGAGCCCGCGGCCGAGCACGCCGCCGAAGCCCAGCCCGTACAGGCCCTGGACCGTCTGGAAGCCGATCGTGTGCACGTAGCTGAACGGGTGCACCCAGACCAGGAAGCGGTCCCGGACGTGCGCGAACAGCTCACCGGCCACGAACGCGCCGAAGACGAACAGCAGGAAACCGATGATCAGCCAGGACGACCGCTGGGTGGCGATGTACATCATGACCACGAACAGGCCGAAGAATAGCGCCGACGTGCCGATGTCGCCCTCGAAGATCAGCACCACCAGGCTGACTCCCCAGGCGATCAGCACCGGGCCCAGGTCGCGGGCCCGGGGCAGGTCGATGCCCAGCACCCGCCGCCCGGCCAGCGCGAGCACGTCGCGCTTGGCCACCAGGTAGCCCGCGAAGAACACGGCCAGGCACAGCTTGGCGAACTCCTCGGGCTGCACGGTGAAGCCGCCCAGCGAGATCTGGATCTTGGCGAACGTGCCGGGCACCTCGCTGATGCTGGCCGGCAGCACGGCGGGCAGGGCCAGCAGCACCAGGCCAACGGCGCCCAGCGTGTACGTGTACCGCTGCAGCGTGCGGGGCTGCCGGACGAAGGCCAGCACGGCCACGAACGCGGCGATGCCGGCCGCGCTGTAGGCGACCTGGAAGGCCGTGGTCCTGGTGCTCATCGTGGTGATCACGAAGCCGGCGTTGCCGTCGCGGCCGGACTCCTGCAGCCGGTAGATCATCACGATGCCGAGCCCGTTCAGCAGCGCGGCCAGCGGCAGCAGCAGCGGGTCGGCCCACGGCGCCAGCCATCGCACGGCCAGGTGCGCGGCGCCGACCAGCACGGCGAACGCGATGCCGTACTCGAACACGCCGGCCGGTATCTTGCCGTTGAGCCCCAGCCCCACGTTCGCGTAAGCGAAGATCACCACGACGACCACGAAGGCCAGCATGAGCAGCTCGGTCCGGCGCCGCCCATGTGGCATGGGCGCGCCCCCCGGCTGGCCATCCGGCGCGGCGGCGGCCTGGCCACCACCGACCGGCTGGTCAGATGGGCTGGCGATCACGCTCACGAAGTTCCTCCGGTCCCGGACGCGCTGCTGGCGGGCGCCGGGCAGTCGGCCGGGATGGTGGGCTGTGGCGGCTTCTCCTTCTTGGTGACGGTCTTCTTCCCGACCTTGACCCGCACGGTCCTGGCCGGCTCCGCCTGCCACGTGCGCAGTGCCGCGTAGGCCCTCTGGCAGCGCTGGTAGTCAGCCTGGATGCTGCTGACCGACGCCCGCGCCCCGGTCAGGCCGGAATTGGACGTGATGGTGGCCCGGACCGTGCTGGCGTCCATGCCCGGCAGGCTGGCCACCGGAATGTTGAAGCGCTGCGCCACGCTGTACAGCTTGATCCCGGCCACGCTCTGGTTGATGCCGCGGAAGATGACGACCTTGCCGGCGTCCTCGCCGACGTAGTACTGGCTCTGCGTGTACCGCCAGCCCGCGTACGCGCCGCCCACCACGAGCACGACCAGGATGATCAGGGCCGAGGTGACCAGCGGCAGCCGGCGCCGGTTCGGCCGGCGGTGCCCGCCGCGGTCCCCGCCGTCATCCGCGGCGGGCCGCCGCGGCGCCGGGTCGTCGTGCGCGATCGCCACCGCGACCTGCGGTGCGGTCCGGGTCAGCAGGTGCGCGCGGCTGGCCGGGCTGTCGGTGCGGAACGGGGTGCCGCCGCTTCCGTTGGATGCCGCGCCGACCATCACCGAGGCCTCGCTGGGCGGCAGCAGTGCGGTCGCACTGTCCACCACGTCGGCCACGATGCAGGTGATATTGTCCGGGCCGCCGCCCCGGATGGCCAGCTCGACGAGCTGCAGGACCACCTGGTTCAGGTCCTCGACCTTGGCCAGCGTGCGGTGCAGGGTCTCCTCGCTGACCACTCCGGACAGGCCGTCCGAGCAGAGCAGGTACCGGTCGCCCAGCCTGGCCTCACGCAGCGACAGGTCCGGCTCGACATCGGCCCGGCCGTCCAGCGCGCGGAGCAGCATCGACCGCTGCGGGTGGGTGGCCACGTCGTCCGGGCTGATCCGGCCCTCATCCACCAGCGTCTGCACCAGCGTGTGGTCATGCGTGATCTGGTGGAACTCGCCGTCGCGCAGCAGGTAGGCGCGCGAGTCCCCGATGTGGCACAGCGCCACCCGCGAGCCGGACCACAGCATGGCGGTCAGCGTGGTGCCCATGCCCTCCAGCACGGAGTCGGCCAGCACCATGTCGTGCAGCGTGCTGTTCGCGTCCGCGACCGCGTCGGCCAGCGCGTCGAGCAGGTCGTTCCCGGGGACGTCGTCATCCAGCCGGGCCAGCGCCGAGATGGCGGCGGCGCTGGCCACCTCGCCCGCCGCGTGGCCGCCCATGCCGTCCGCGACAGCCAGCAGGCGCGGCCCGGCATACGCCGCGTCCTCGTTCCCCTCCCGGAGAAGACCGACATCCGAGCGGATCGCGTACCGGAGAGCAAGTGTCATCTGCGCAATTCCAGAACGGTCTTGCCGATGCGGATCGGCACGCCTGTCGGCACCGGGGTCGGCTGGGTCACCTTCTGCCGGTCGAGGTAGGTGCCGTTGGTTGACCCGAGATCCTCGACGATCCACTGACCGTCTTGAGGGAAAAGCCGGGCATGTCGGCTCGAAGCGTAGTCATCGTTCAGCACGAGCGTGGCGTCATTTGACCGACCGATGGTGATTTGCTGCTCGGACAGGGCCAGGCTGGTGCCGGCCAGCGCACCGGCCGTGACCAGCAGCCGCTGCGGGTCGCCCCGGGTGGCCCGGGCCGGCCGGGCCGGGCGCGGCCGGGCGGCCTGCCGCTGCCGCTTCTGCTTCCGGTTGGACTGAGCCTGGCCGAACAGGTCCGTGCGCACCACTCCCACCGCCGTGATCACGAACAGCCACAGGACCGCCAGGAAGGCGAGCCTGATCAGGAGGAGGGTCAGCGTGCTCATCGGGTCATGTGTCCTTGGATGCCTCGCCGTTGCGGCCTGGGGGGCTGGGGTACGGGGGGGTGGGTCCGGGGAGCCCGGTCAGGCGGTCACGCTCAATAGGCACCATCCCGGCGGAAGACCAGCGTGGTCCGGCCGAGCGTGACCTGGGTGCCGTCAGCCAGTGTCACGCGGCGTACCGGCTGCCCGTTCACGAACGTACCGTTGGTCGAGCCTAGGTCGACCAGGACCACCTCGCCGTCCTCCACCCGCAGCTCGGCGTGGTGCCGGGACACCCCCGGATCGACCAGCCGCAGGTCACAGTCGGTGCCGCGGCCCAGCATGGTCACGGGGGCGTTCAGCTCATAAGTTCGCTGGCTGCTGCCGTCGGGACCCGGCTCGGGGCCGGAAACCAGGAGCCGCGGGCGGCCGCCGAACGTGCCCGGCGCGCGGGGCAGGTCGCTGGCTGGGCGGCGGATTTCGCCGCCCTCCACGGTGGTGCCGCGGATCACCCCGGACCGGACCCGGAACGTGCCGGTGGTCAGGTCGGGGACGCCTTCGAAGCGCATCCGCACCGGGCCCACGAAGGAGTACCCCTGCTCCCTCGCGTGCTCGCGGGCCAGGGTGGCCAGTTCCACGCCGAGACTGTCCGCGTAGACCTCGAGGCGGTCGAAGTCGGTCTCGGCGATCTCCACCACGAAATCGTTCGGCACCAGCGTCCGGCCCTGGGCGACGATCGCGGCCCGGTCATCCATCTCGCGCTGAACCGCGCTGGCAACCTCCACTGGCTGCAGCTCGGACTTGAACGCCCGCGCGAAGGCACCCTCGACCATGCCCTCGAGTCGGCGCTCGAAGCGCTGTAGAACTCCCACCGGGTACCTCCTTCCCCTATCCGCATCCGATGGTATCGGCGGTCGGGGTGCGCTCGCGGACGTGCTAACCTGACTGACTGCGTAGGGCGGGTGGCGGAACGGCAGACGCGCACGGTTCAGGTCCGTGTGTCCGAAAGGACGTGAGGGTTCAAATCCCTCCTCGCCCACAGGTTGTGCTGATCATGCAAGTGGCGGTCATGCTGCAGCGTGCTGGCCTGCAGCTTATGCGGCCTTTCCCGGTGCGCGGGGGGTCTTCCCAGGTCAGCGACTGCACTGTTACCACCGGGCAATCATGTTCCCGCGCCGCGCGAGGGCCATCGCGTGCCTGCTGACCTGACCGCGGACGTGGCGGTAGTCGGCGCGGGGGCGCTGGGGCTGAGCACCGCGCTGCACTGCGCGCTGGCCGGCCGTTCGGTGCTCGTGCTGGACCGCCGTGAGCCCGGCTCACAGGCCTCCGGGCGCGCTGCCGGGCTGTTCAAGTCGGTCCAGGGTGACGAGCTGCGCACGTTCCTGGCCCGGCGCAGCATCGAGAAGGTACGTGGTTTCGCGGACTGGGCCGGGGTCCCGCTGGACGTGGCCGCCGCCGGCAGCCTGCTGGTGGCACGCAGCCCGGGACACCAGGGGCTGCTCGCCGCCGAAGCCGGGCAGTCCGCCCGCTGGGGCGTTGACCTGGCCGCTATCAGCCCAGGTGAGGCGGTGGAACGGGCGGCCGGTTACTACCAGCCGGCTGGTGACGAGCATGTCGTGTGGTGCCCGGAAGACGTGTACATCGAGGAGCCGGGCTCGCTGGTCGCCGCCTACCTGGCGGCCTGCCACCGGCTGGGGGTCCAGGTGCTGGCCGGTGCGGAGGTCACCGGGGTACGGCTGGACGGGGGCGTGGTGGCCGGGCTGGAGACCGGGGCTGGCCCGGTTCGCGCGGCGGCCGTAGTAGACGCCGCGGGCGCGTGGGTGCGCCAGGTCGGCGAGCTGGCCGGGGCCTGGGTGCCGGCCGCGCCAGTGCGGCACCAGCTGCTGGTGACCGGGCCGCTCCCGGACGTCGCGCCCAGCGCGCCAATTACCAGAATCCTGGATTCTGCCGTGTACCTGCGGCCGGCCCGCGGCGGGCTGATGATCGGCGGCTTCGAAGCCGACCCGCTGCCGGTGGACCCGCGCTCGGCGGGGCCCGGGTTCGACACCGATTCGGTGCCGCTCGACGTGGCGGTGCTGCGCCGGATGGCCAGCCAGGTCGCGGACCTGGTCCCGGTGGCCGGCCCGGTCGGCGAGGGCACCGGGGGGGCTGGGCTGGCCGAGCATCGCGGCGGGCTGTTCACCATGAGCCCGGACGGTAAGTTCCTGGCTGGCCCGGTGCCTAGCGTGCCGGGGCTGTGGGTGGCCAGCGGCTGCAACGGGTCGGGCTTCTCCTCATCCCCGGCGCTGGGGGAGGCGCTGGCGGAGTGGATCACGGCCGGGCGGCCGCCGGACGGGCTGGCCGCGCTGGCCCCGTCCCGGTTCGGCCCGCTGCCTGACCAGGTCCTGGTCGAGCGGGGCTGCTGGCAGTACGCGCACTACTACGACCCGGTGACCGCCCCGCCGGGGTGACCTGGCCGGTCAGGGCACCACGATGACCGGGCAGTGCGCGTGCCGGGCCAGCCACCCGGGCACCGAGCCGGCCAGGTGGTGCCACACGTGGCCCGGGGCGCCGATGACCAGGGCGTCGGCGTGGAACTCGTCGGCCGCGGCAGCTAGTTCCCGGGCCGGGCTGCCCTGCCTGGTCACGATGCAGACGTCCAGCCCGGTACGGTCACACACTTCGTCCAGCTCGGCCAGCAGCCAGCGGTGGGTTTCGCTGCTGTCCCGGACCGGCGCGATGACCTGGCCGGTCAGCGGCTCGCAGAACAGGGCCGGGCTGGTGATGTAGGCCACCAGCAACGTACGGCCGAGCCGGCGGGCCAGCCCGGCCGCGTAGGCCAGCGCGTTCCGGCTGGGCGCCGAGCCGTCGTAACCGACCACCACCGGGTGGTCGGCCTCGGTGAGCGGCTGCTTGGCAGCCAGCTTCCCAGCACAGTCCTCCAGGTCAGCCGGGTACAGGGCGTCAGGCTGGGCCGGCCTGGGCCCGGGGCCGGGCGGTCCGGGCTCGGGCTGGGCCGGCCGGGGACCGGGCGGTCCGGGCTCGGGCCGGGCCGGAAGGTGCCCGTCCGGCTGATGCTGGGCAGGCTGCGCCCGGTTGCGCCGCGGCGGCCACGGCGGCCGGGGCCGCTCAGGACGGCCCGGGCGAGGTTGGGGCTCTGCCTGGTCCACGGCTTCTCATCCTCGTGAATCCATGTCCGCTCACCGGTTGCTACCTCTGTTAGTTTGGCTTAAACAACCAAACCGGCTCGTCCCATACCAGCAAGGCGTTCTGGGTTATCCAATACCCTCGGCGGCGGCAATGTTGCACGTACCGCCCGGCCGGCGCGCCGGCCGGGCCGCCGCTGGCGACCCAGCCGGGCCGCCGGCTACCGAACCGGGCCGCCGCTGGCCACCCGGCCGGGCCGCCGGCCACCTAGCCGGGCCGCCGGCCACCTAGCCGGGCCGCCGCGGGCCAGACAACAGCGCGGACCAGGCACAATCGATTACGTGCCAGAACTGCCAGAGGTTGAGTCGCTCGCCGTGTTCCTCCGCGAGCATGCCACCGGGCACGTCATCGACCGGGCGGACAGTGCGGCGATCTCCGTGCTCAAGACGTACCGTCCCGATCTGTCCGAGCTGCGTGGCCGGACGATCAGCGACGTCGCCCGGCACGGGAAGTTCCTGGACCTGACCGCGGTCCCGGCCGGCGGCGCCGGGCCACCGCTGCACCTGGTGATTCACCTGGCCCGGGCGGGCTGGCTGCGCTGGCGGGACAACCTGCCCGCCGAGCCGCCCCGGCCGGGCAAAGGGCCGCTCGGCTTCCGGCTCCGCTTCACCGACGGGACCGGCTTCGATCTGACCGAGGCGGGCACGAAGAAACGGCTCGCCGTCTACCTGGTCACCGACCCGGCCGCGGTGCCCGGGGTGGCCGCGCTCGGTCCCGACCCGCTGGCCAGCTCGTTCACCGTCGATGCGCTGGCCAAGATGCTGGCCGGCCGCCGGACCCAGATCAAGGGCGTGCTCCGCGACCAGAAGGTCATCGCCGGGATCGGCAACGCCTACTCGGACGAGGTGCTGCACGCCGCCCGGATGTCCCCGTTCCGGCTGGCCGCCAGCCTGACCGGCGACGAGGTGGCCGGCCTGCACGCGGCCATCGTGAGCACCCTGCGCGAGGCGGTGGACCGGTCGGCCGGCCTGGCCGCGGGTGACCTCAAGGCGGAGAAGAAGTCCGGGCTGCGGGCGCACGGCCGGACCGGTCAGCCCTGCCCGGTGTGCGGCGATACGGTGCGCGAGGTGTCGTTCGCCGATTCCGCGCTGCAGTACTGCCCGACCTGCCAGACCGGCGGCAAGCCGCTGGCCGACCGGCGGATGTCCCGGCTGCTCCGCTGACCGCCCGGCGCTCAGTGCACCGGTGATCCCGAGACACCCGTGACGGACTGGGCTGAGCCGAAGACCACGCCCAGCTCGGCCCAGCGGCTCGCCGCGCACGGGCTCTGCCGGGAGAACGTGCCGGACACCTGCTGGCCGAAGAATGTGCCGGTCACCGTGGCCGAACCTGACTGCGGCCCGGCCGGGATCATCGGGCACATGATGCCGCGCGGGATCGGCGCGAACGGGTTCTTGGCCCCGAGCAGCTCGCGGCACGCCGCTTTGGCGTGCGGGTGTGTGCCGCCCACCGGGTCACAGGTCAGTGTCCACCGCTGGGGCTTGGCGCCAGGACTGGCCTTGACGACCACGGTCAGTGCGACTTTGGCTGCTGGGGCAGCGGACCGGCTGGCTGGGGAGCCGGGGGCGGCGGAGCCGGTGCTGGCCGCGCTGCCACAGGCGGCTGCCGCGACCAGGCTCAGGATGGCCAGCAGCAGGTATCCGGGGGTGCGCTGCTGACGCCAGGACGGGGATCTCATGCCGATCAGACGCCGCAGGCGGCCGTCCGGTTCCAGCCGGCTGGCCCGCCGCGTCCCACCAGGTGCCACCGTGCTCACCCGCCAGCAGCGCCCCGCTGCTTACAGCAGCACCAGGGACACCGTGCGCGTTCATCTTTTCTCACTCAGGGCCATCTGGGCCGAAATGGGTACTCCGGCCCCAGACGGCTAATTAGGGGGGCTCCGTCACAGAATCACCCCAAAGAACGGCGGCGGCGCTGGGCGGTTACGGCCGCTCCTGGCCGGGCGGCTGCTTCCCCGTACTGGCCCGCGAAATCAGCTGGTTCGCGGCTAGGCCAGATGAACCTAGATAGCAGTAATGCATCTTTTACCCGTGTTAGGAAACATTTGCGCGCGTGTTCCATTGCAGGCTATGGCCCGGACCGGTAAGAAAGTGAGGGTATGTCGCCTGAGGGGCCGGGCGGATTCCCGAACGGGGAGCACCGATAGGTGTCTGGGAAGGAATACTCATGGCTGGGTCACGCCTTCGTTCGCTGCTGCGCGCATGCGGGCCGGGCCGGCCGGAGCTTACGCCCGGCCTGGGGGCGGTGGGCCGGGGAGCGGTGGCCCTGGCCGCCCCAGCTACCGTGGCCGTCGTGGTGGCGGCCGTCGTGGTGGCTGCGCCCGCCAGCGCCACGGCGGCTCATCCCACGGCGGCTCACCCGGTGGCGGCCCGGGCCGGGCACCGGGGCGACCGCTACAACGTCGGTGCCACGCACTCGCCGCAATTGCTCGCTCAGCTCCGGAACGGGCCGGCCGCGCCCGCCGCACCGGCCCCGGCCGGCCGGGCCCAGCCCAGCTACCGGCAAGGGGTCGACGTGGCGGCCTTCCAGCACCCCAACGGCGCGGCTATCAACTGGGCCAAGGTGGTCCGGTCCGGGATCAGCTTCGCCGCGGTCAAGGCCACCGAGGGCACCTATTACCAGAATCCCTACGCGCTCAGCGACATCGAGGCGGCCCAGGCGGCCGGGCTCTCCGTCGGCGCGTACGCGTTCGCCATCCCGAACGGGAACGGCGGCCGGAGCAACGCAGTGACCCAGGCCGACTACCTGGTCAACTACCTGGGACCGCTGGCGTCCAGCGTGCCGGTCATGCTGGACATCGAGTTCAACCCGTACTCCGGCGGGGTGTGCTACGGGCGGCGCGGGCCGCGCATGGTGAGCTGGGTGGCCAGGTTCAGCGCCGAAGTGCAGGCCAGGACGGGCCGGGCACCGTACATCTACACCCCGCCAGGATGGTGGGACCGGTGCACTGGGGGCAGCACGGCGCTGCACAAGGACCCGCTCTGGGTGCCGAGCTACACCACGGTGGGCAGCCCGGCCCTGCCGGCCGGGTGGGCGACGTGGACGATCTGGCAGTACTCCAGCGCGGGGACCGTCAGCGGGATCCCAGACCCGGGGTTCACCGACCTGGACCGGCTGCAGCGCGGCGTCATCTGGCTTGGGCCCTGACCCAGGCCATCCGCGCGGGAGCTGCCGTGACGTGGCTCACGGCTGATTGCCCGGCCTGGGCCGCAGCTTGATGGCACGATGGGGTGGTGGGCCTGGACCAGCAGACCGGACAGAGCCGGGTGGACGCGACGGCGCGCGCGGTGGTGGAAAGCGCCGCCGACGCCATCGTCGCGTTCAGCACGGACCGCTCTGTCCTGCTGTGGAACCCGGCCGCGGAGCGGATGTTCGGCTGGCCCGCGGCCGAGGTGCTCGGCCTGGAGCCACCGATCATCCCGGAGGGACTGCAGGCCGAGCACAACGCGGTGCTGGAACGCGTGCGCAGCAGCGGCGGCCAGATCTCCTTCGCCACCCGGCGAGCGTGCAGCGACGGCACGCTGATCGACTTGCGTATCGATACCAGCCCGCTGGCCGGCCGGGACGGCGAGATGCTGGGCTGGGTCAACGTCTGTCACCGGATCGGCGCGGAGGAAGCGGCCCGCTACCAGATCGCGCAGCGGGCCCGGGTGATCCGCAAGCTCGGCGACGTGGTCGCCGATATGAACGCGCAGCGTGACCTGGAGGCCGTCCTGGACCGGATCGCGGCCAGCCTGCGCGAGCTGACCGGGGCCGACGCGGGTGGCTTTGTCCTGATCGAAGAGGGCAAGCTGCGCCTGGTCAGCATGGATGGGCTGCCGGGGAGCCTGCGTGGACGCACCGCGGACCTGGAGTCCAGCCTGGTCGGCCAGCTCATGCGGTCCGGCCAGACGGTGATGATGACCACCGGGGAATCCGGCCAGTTCGACGAGCTCATCTGGTCCGCGCTGCCCGGCCTGCACACCATCGCACTTAGCCTGTCCCATGTCGCGGGCCGCCCGTACGGTGGCCTGTACGCGCTGTACAGCGGGCGAAAAGTGGGGCACGTGGAGCTCGAGCTGCTGGAGCTGATGGCCGGCCACGCCAGCGTCGCGCTGAGTAACGCGATGGCGTTCGAGGAACTGGTCCGGCAGCGGGCTCATGAGCGGGCCGTGATCGACGCGAGCGCGGACGGCATCGCGGTGCTGGACAGCGCGGGACTGATCCGGCAGTGGAACCCAGCCGCCCACGATCTGACCGGGCTGTCCGCCCGGGAGGTCACCGGGCGCCCGCCGCCGTTTCCGGTACCCGAGCCCGGCGGCGGCAAGCTGACCCACCGGCTGCCCACCGGCCGATGGCTGGATGTGCTGTGCAACGAGCTGGACGGCCGCGACGAGCGGGTCATCGACTTCCGTGACGTGACCGCGGCCAAGGAACTGGAGGAGGCCAAAGACCTGTTCCTGGCCACTACCAGCCACGAGCTGCGCACCCCGATCACCGTGGTGCAGGGCTTCGCCAGCACCCTGGCCCGGCGCTGGGACCATCTGACCGACGCCGAGCGGCGAACCGCGGCGCAGACCATCGCCGACCGGGCTGGCGTGCTCGGGCGGCTGGTCGAGCAGCTGCTGCTCGGTTCGCGGGCCGGGGCCGACCAGCTGACCGTGACCAACGAGCCGTTCGACCTGGCCGCCTTGCTCCGCGGTGCGGTCATGGCGTTCCGCCCGCTGTCCGAGTCGCACACGCTGGCCGCAGATGTCCCAGACGGGCTGCCGCCCGCGTACGGTGACCCGATGGCCACCGACATCATCGTGGGCCAGCTGCTGGAGAACGCGTTCAAGTACTCGCCGAACGGCGGCTCGGTCACCGTGGCGGCCCGGCTGGCCGGCGACTGGATCGAGGTCAGTGTGGCCGACGAGGGGATCGGCATCGCCCCCGGTGACCACGAGCGGATCTTCGAGCGGTTCGTCCAGGGCGAGACCGGTGACCGGCGCCGGTTCGGCGGCATCGGCCTTGGCCTGTACATCGTCCGGCAGCTGGCCCGGGCCCAGGGCGGCGAGGTAGCCGCGTCGTCCCGGCCCGGCGGCGGCACCCGGATGCTGCTGCAGCTCCGCCCGGCCGACGGCGGCTGAGAGCTATTCGACCCGCGCCGCGGCCAGCTCGCGGAACCGCGGCTCGCTGCCCGCGGCCACCAGGTAGTCGTCGAGGATGCCGGGCACGTCGTCCCCGGCCTTGACGATCTTGCCCTTCTCCAGCCAGATGACCCGGTTGCAGGTTTCGTAGATCTCGCTGAGCTGGTGCGCGACCAGGAACACGGTGCCGGCCTGCTGGCGCAGCTCGTCGATCCGGTCGTGGCTCTTCCGCTGGAACTCGGCATCCCCGGTGGCCAGTGCCTCGTCCACGAGCAGGATGTCATGGCTCTTGGCCGAGGCGATGGCGAACCGCAGCCGGGACCCCATGCCGGTGGAGTACGCCTTCATCGGCAAATTGATGAAGTCGCCGACGCCGGAGAAGTCCACGATCCTGGGCTTGGCGTCCATGGTTTCCTGCTTGGTCATGCCCATGGCCAGGCAGCCGAGCACCACGTTGCGCTCTCCGGTGAGGTCCTCGAGCAGGGCCGCGTTCACGCCCAGCAGCGCGGCGTTGCCATCGGTGTAAACCGCGCCCTGCTCGGCGGGCAGCAGCCCGGCCACCGCGCGCAGCAGGGTGGATTTGCCCGACCCGTTCCGGCCGATGACCCCGACCGCGTCGCCCCGGTAGGCCACGAACGACATGCCGCGGATCGCGTGCACCTCGCGGATGGATGGCCGCCGCTGCCGCTTGATCAGCCGCAGCAGCGCGCTGGCCGCGGTGCCCCGGTCCGAGTTGCTGCCGTACACGCGGTACACCACGTGCAGGTCTTCCACGACCACCATCGGCTGCTCAGCCACGGCCGTACCTCGCCTCCGCGCGCCAGAAGAACAGGAATCCGATGATGACCGCGACCACGGCCCAGCCCGCACCCCACACCCACAGGCTCGGGATGCTGGGCAGCGTGCTCGGATGGCAGTAGGCGCTGTAGCTCACATACTTCGGGTTGCCGGGGAACGTCCGGTACAGCACGCACCTGGCGTGGTTGAACGGCTTGGCCCCGGGCAGCGCGTCCCGGTACTCGGCCAGCAGCGCCCATCTGACCAGGGTGATGTAGACCGCGGCCGGATTGATCTGCAGCAGGTAGGCGAGCGTCGGGTACCTATGCAGCTTGCCGGTGAACGTGAGCGTCAGCGTCTGCAGGCTGAATATCACGCCCGAGGTGTACATCCAGGTCCGCACGATGAACGGGAGGAGCTGGCTGACATCGTCGATGCTGGCGCCCCAGCGGGCCAGGATGAACCCGCACCCGACGTTGAAAATGCTCTGCAAGATGAGCACCGGGATGATGAACAGCCAGTACGGGGTCACCGGCTCCCCGGCGATCACCACGATGACGAACAGCACCGCGATCGACAGGACGAGCTGCTGCAGCTCGATCAGCACGTAGCCGAGCGGCAGGCAGCCACGCGGGAAGGGCAGCGCCCGGATCAGCGGCAAGGTTTCCCGGATCACCGTGGAGCAGGTGATGAACGTCCGCTGCGTGAAGTTGAACACGAAGACGCCGGTGACCAGGAACGAGACGTAGTCCGGCACGCCCCGGCTGGTGCCCAGCAGCAAGCCGAAGATCAGGTAGTACACGCCCGCGTTGAGCAGCGGGGTGAGCACCTGCCACAGCTGGCCGAGCCGGGCCTCGGTGTACATCGCGATGTTGCTCGCGGTGGCGAAGCCGCTGATGAAGTGCCGCCGCTGCCAGATATCCACGACGTAGCTGCGCAGCGGCGGCACGATCGCCGTCTGCTTGAGCCCGTGCTGCAGGGCCAGGTCACGCAGGGACCCCGGCGGTACCAGGTGGTTATCCGCGGGGCGTTCCTCGGTCGCGGTGCCGGCGCCACCGTCGCCCTCGGCGGCCCCGCTCAGCCTGCCCGGCGCACTCAGCCGGCCGTGGTTGCTCACGACCGTGAGCCTACGGTGGGATTGCGGCCGTGCGGGTGCGCTCCCGGCCATCCGGGGCATTCAGGCCGGGGCCCGGGCCAGCCCGGATGCGGTCCGGGCTCACGCCGCCGCAGCCCGGTCCGTGAGTTGTATGGAGCAACTGTCACCCGAGAAACGTACCACCCAGCTGGTTGTGCGGTACAACTGTTGGGTGAGCCTCTCTGCCGAGGACCCCGAACTGGTCCAGCTGCTGACCCAGCTGCTGCGTGTGGTGAATCCCGAAGGTACCGGCCCGGGCAGCCCCGCGGCGGGCAACGGCCAGCCGGGACCGGGTGGCCCGGACGGGGATGCCGCCGGGCGGCCGGCCGTACCCCGCGCGGCCGTCGGCGGCGACCCGGGCCAGGCGGCCGAACCCGCGATGCCGGTGCTGTCCAGCTCCGAGGCACGGGCCCTCATCGAGCTGGTCGCCGCGCGCGGCATCTCGCAGGGCCAGCTGGGCACGCTGCTCGGCCTGGAGAAGAGCACGGTGAGCCGTCTGGCGGCCGGGCTGGAGCGCAAGGGCTGGATCAAGCGCGGGCGGGACGAGGCCAACCAGCGTTACATCCGGCTCTACCTCACCCCGGAGGGCAGCCGGGTCGCGGCCATGGTGTGGCGCGCCTGGCAGTCCCGGCAGGCCCGGATCCTGTCCGGGCTGTCCGGCCGGGAGCGGGCCGGCCTGGCGGCCGGTCTCGGCGGGCTGATCCGCCAGCTGGCCGCGGAAGGGCTGCTCGCCGACGTCGGCCCGGGCTGGGCCGAGCCCGCAGCGCCCAGTGCCGCCGGTGAGCGGGCCGCCGCTGAGCGGGCCGCCGCTGAGCGGGCCGCCGCTGAGCGGTCGGCCGGTGCGGGGCCGGCTGGTCACCAGCCCGCCGCCGGTCAGCGGGCCGCCGGTGAGGGGACCGCCGCTGAGCGGGCCGCCGAGGACCCGGACGGCCGGCCCGCTGACGGGCGGTAGACCTGCACGCCGTCGGCCTGGTAGGCGAATCGGAAGCCGGTCTTCCGCAGCACCCGGAGCACCGGCCTGGCCCGCTGCCAGACCAGCACCCAGCCGACGTTCATCCGGCGGGCGCTGGCCGCGGCCGCGGTGAACTGCGCCGCGGTGGTCCGGCGGTGGCCGCCCTGCGCGTTGAGCAGCGCCGCGTAGAACGCGTTGTGCTCGATCCCGGTCAGCGTGGCCGCCGGGATACGGGAGATGAACGCGTCGGCCAGCGGGTGCTGGTCGGCGGTGGCCAGCACCAGGGATTCGGCCGGGAAGCCGCCCCCGATGACCGGCAGCCCGCCCCGGATACCGAACGGGACGTCGACCACGATGGACTTGGTGTGCTGCGCGGCGATCGGCCGGTCCAGCCGGGGCAGCGCCGTGGGCATGGTGCCAATGCCCGGGTTGCCGGGCCAGCCGGCCTCCAGCACGGCCAGCGCCAGCACCGGGAACAGCGCGGCCCTGGCGTGCGCCCGCAGCCACTCCACCGCCGCGCCCGCCAGCAGCACCGCGGGCACCAGGCCCAGCTCGGTGAACCGGTTCGCCTCGCGGAACGTGGACAGCCCGGGGATGTGCACGAACCAGGTGAACGGCATGATCAGCGAAACCCGCACGCCGTGGCTGACCGCGGCGAGTGGGACGTAGTGATGCGCCCCGATCCACAGTTCGGAACCGAGTGACAGGACCGCGCAGCCGGCCCACAGCAGAGCCAGCGTGCGCACGGTCCGGCGCCGCCAGCAGACGGCCGTGCCCAGCAGGGCCAGCGCGGTCAGCACCGCACCGAACGTGACCACGGCCATGCTGGACGGGCCGTGGTAGTAGTACTGGCTGACCGCGGCGAGCCCGTACTCGGCCATCCGTGGTGAGGGCGCGAACAACTGCTGGACAGCGGCGCCGGAGGACGCGTAGTTCCTGGCCAGCAGCGCCGACCGCGACGCCGGGATGCGGTCCGCCCCGGCCTGCTGGATCATTGCCACGAGCTGCGGGCTGGCCACGGCTACCGCGGTGAGCGCGGCCAGCCCGGCCCGGCGCAGGCTGGCCCACGCCGGCTGGCGCAGCAGCCAGGGCAGCAGCACCGCCCCGGCCACCAGGATGGCCAGAACAGTGGATTCCTGGTCGGTGAGCAGCACGGCCCCGAGCAGCACGCCCAGCACCACGGCGGTCCGGGTCCGGCCGCCCCGGCGCAGCCGGACCGCCGCCTCCAGGGCCATCGGCAGGAACAGCGCGCCCAGGGCCAGGTTGATCTCGTACCAGCTGCGCCAGGCCAGCACCGGGGACAGCCCGAAGAACGCCCCGGCCGTGATCGCGCCGAACCGGGTCCGCAGCCACAGCCGGGCGGCCCGGTACATCAGGTAACAGAGCAGGCCGGGGCACAGGATGGAGAGCAGGTTGTAGCTCGCGCTCGGCCCGCAGATCAGGGTGACCGGGGCCATCAGCAGGCCGGGCAGCGGCATCAGCGTGTGGAAGCCGAGACCTGATCCCACCGGCGCGGCCAGATAGCTGGTGGCCCACGGGCTGGACAGGTGGGCTATCTGGTGGGCGACCCACCAGAAGTCCCAGACGTAGCCGCCGGCGTCCCGGATGTCCGGCAGCGTGCCCCCCAGGTAGGTGACCCGGGGCCAGGTGACCGCCAGCCCGGTGACCAGGTAGCTGCCCAGCAGGGCCAGATGCGCCAGCCACGGGCGGTGCCACCGGCGGCCAGCCGGGAGCGTGGGCTGGTCCGGTGCCGCGTGGTCCGGTGCCGCGTGGTCCGGTGCCGGGTGGTCCGGTGCCGCGTGGTCCGGTGCCGGGTGGTCCGGTGCCAGGTGGTCCCGGGCCGGCTGGGCCCGGGCGGGCTGACCGGGCGCCGCGGGGCCGGGCGGGTGCTGCAGCAGGGCCCCGCCGGCCGTGGTGATCCTGGTCCGGTCAGGGCCCGGCTGCTCCGGCGGGTCGTCGCCCGCGTGGCCCATCGTCACCCGTCCCGGTTCATCACCAATGCTGGCCCGCCACTGAATTGCGGGTACTGACGTACTGATTATGGAAGCATGCCACCCGCCCGGCTGGGCAAGTCCACTTACAAATTTCGAATAAAATCATTACGGAGTTAGAAAGATCTGGTAAAGCACCTGGAATAACCCGGCACCAGCATGGGGCGGTTTCCGGGCCCAGGGTAAATGGAATGACAACCGCGCCGCCCGGAACCGTCAGGGTGCGACAGCTCATCCGGCCCAGCCAGGCACCCGGCGCCCCGCTGGGCTGGCGCCAGGCCGGAGGGCAAGCGAGTAGTTTTCACGCGGCCGGCCCGCACAAACCGGGAGGAAACGGGCATCTCGCGTACCACAGCCGTGAAGAGTGGCCTGGCCGCCCTTGGTGCTGGTGCTGGTGTGGCACACGTGATCGGTGGGATCAACGGGATCTGCCATCCGCGGGCGCCCGCCACGCCAGGTGGACCGCGTGCGTCAGTGGCACTGAGCCCTGGCGGCAGTCATCGGTTGATCACGACGATTTCCTGGCCCACCTGGCCGGGCAGCCGGTTGCTGCCGTGCCGGCTCCATGCCGCTGACCCGGCGCCGGCCCGGCTCCGGGATCAGCCGAACCGGGCCCGGGCCAGGACGTCGGCCACTCTCCGGGCCGCATCGGGACGGGCGGCCCCGCCGCCCGCCGCTGCGGAGTGGGTCAGTGGGTGGCGGGGCGGTACACCGAAACGCCATCCGCCCGGTAGTCGAACCGGAAGCCGGTCTGGCTGAGGTATTGCACGATGGCGGGATTCGAGTACCAGAGCAGGACCCAGCCGATGTGCAGCCGCCGGGCGTTCCGGTGGCCGGCCGCCACCTGAGCCGCGGTGAGCGGCGTGTAGGACGCGGGTATCCGGTCGAAGATCGGAGTTCGGGCGCGGGGGACGAGCGGGGGGCTGTGGGGCGGCGGCGTGTAGTGCTGGGCGTGGATCAGCCACGAATAGAACGGCTGCCTTTCCACCGCGTTGATCGTGGGCTGCGGCAGCCGGGATACGTAGGCGATGGCCCGCGGATGGCCGTCCGCGGTGGCCAGCACGAGGGCCTCGGACGAGAACCGCCCGCCGTATTCCGGGATCCCGCCACGCAGCCCGAACGGCACGTCGACCACGATGGACCGGGAGTGGTCCGCGGCGATCGGGCCGTCCAGCTTGGCCAGGGCGGTGGGCATCTCGCCTACCCGTGGGTTGCCCGAGTAGCCCGCCTCCAGGATGAACAGCGCGGCCACCACGGCGATCAGCGGCCGGGCGTGGTAGCGCATCCAGTCCACCGCCGCCCCGGCCAGCAGGGCCGCGGGCACCAGGCCTAGCAGGGCCAGCCGGTCAGCCTCCCGGAAGCTGGACAGGCCCGGAATCCGGACGAACCAGGTGTACGGCATGACCGGCGAGACCTTAACCCCGTTCCAGACCTGTGCGAACGGGACATACTGCTTCTTGCCCAGCCACAGCGAGGCGCCCAGTGCCAGGGCGCAGCACGCTACCCAGAGCAGCCCGAGCAGCTTGGTGTTCCGCCGCCGCCACGCCACGACCACGCCGAACACGGCCAGCGCGGTCAGCGTCACGCCGAACATCGGCAGGTTCTCGTTGTCCCGGCTGTGCAGGAACGGCTGGGCCAGGCCGGTCAGCCCGAAATCCGCCACCCGGGGCGTGGGGGCGAACATCCCGGGCAGGCCGATCCCGTACAGCTTGTCGGTAACGCCCAGCAGCGGGCCATGGATAGCCAGGCCGCCGCGGGCCATTTCCTGGCCCATCGAGATGAGCTGCGGGCTGGCCACCACCGCGGTGGCCGCCGCGGCCAGCGCGGCCGGCCACAGCCGGGCCAGCGACGGGCGGCGGAGCAGCCAGGGCAGCAGCACGGCCAGGGTGAGGATGCCGGCCAGCACGGCGGACTCGGAGTCGGTGAGCACCGCCGCACCCAGCGCGACGCCGAGCAGCAGGGCCTGGCGCACCCCGGGCGAACGGCGCAACCGCACCGCCAGCTCCAGGGTGACCGGCAGGAACAGCGCGCCGGCCGCGATGTTGACGTGGTACCAGTCCTCCTGGGCCAGCATGGCCGACAAACCGAAGAACGCACCGGCCGCGATCGCCCCGGTCTGCGACCGGAGCCACAGCCGGGCCGCCCGGTACATGGCGTAGCCGGACAGCCCTGGTACCAGGATGACCAGCAGGTTGTAGGACGCGCTCGGGCCGAAGATCAGGGTGACCGGGGTGAGCAGCAGCCCGGGCAGCGGCATCAGCGAGTGGTAACCCAGGGACACTCCGGCCGGCGCGGCCATGTAATGGGTGAACCAGGGGTTGCCGAGATGGCTGACCTGGCGGGCCGTCCACCAGAAACCCCAGACGTAGGAAGCCGAATCCCGGGAGGCAGGCAGCCGGCCGGCCAGGTATGCGGCCCGCGGCCAGGTCACCGCCACCCCGGCGGCCAGGTAGCAGAGCAGCAGGATCAGCTGGCCGGCGACCGGGTGCCCGCTTAGCCGCCGCCCCCGCCATGCTGTATCCGGCTTATGCCGGGCTGGGGCGGCCGGGGGACCGGCTGGCTGTGTTCCGTCACCGGCTGGCGGCCCGGCTGCTGGCTGCGATGCGGCCCGGTCGGCGGTCAGCGGGTCACGGCCCGCTCGCTCCATCGGTTCACCCCGTCCAGTGTTCATCGGGCTGGCCTGGCCATGCAGGCCCGCGCCGCAGCGGAACGCAGGGAGCCGGGCCGCCCCCGCGACCACGTGTGCTTACGGCGACATCAGTGTCACTCATGCTAAACGGGATTGCATCCGCACTGCGCCCGATTGGCTGCCTGGAACCCGCCTGGGTGATCATGCTGGCGCGCACCGTACCAGCGTGGACGGCCGGTTTCCCGGACCGCGCCGCGGGGCATTCCGCTCGCGAGAGGAAGCAACTACTGCGGCCACGGGGCGGGACGCGCGAGGGGGTGAGGGCGGCGAGCGTCGTGCTGCTTCCGTTCGTCCCGGCCAGTGTCGCCGTGGCCCGAGGCAGGTTCAGCGCCGAACTGCGCACCGCCGGCATCTTTTCCGCACCGGCCGCTGACGCTGCCCTGGTGATGAGCGAGTTGCTGAGCAACGCCATCGTGCACGCCCGCCCGCTGCCCGACTCGCGGGTCCGGGTGGCCTGGATTCTCAGCCCGCCCAGCCTGGAGGTCATGGTCAGCGACGGGGGCAGCGTGACCCGGCCGCAGGCCGCCCGGCCGTCACTTTCCGCCATTGGCGGTCGCGGGCTCAGCATCGTCGACCAGCTGTGCTCGAGCTGGGGGGTGCGGGCCGACGAACGCGGCACCACCGTGTGGGCTGTGCTGCCCGCGCCGCGGGTCGCCGGGGGCAACGGAATGAGCACGTCTAGTGTTCGTTGAGTAGTCATGCGTAATCAGTCACGGAAGTGGTGATACTCCCTCCGAGGGATCATCCGTGCGCCCGGGGGCACGGCGTGCTGGCAGGGGGAATTGTGGCGCACACCCATGGCGCGGATAGCGAAGTAGGCCGGCTCAGGACGGTCCTCCTGCACCGCCCGGGAGCGGAGCTGAAGCGGATATCCCCGCGCACCCGGGACCGCATCCTGTTCGACCGGCTGCCCTGGGTGGACCGGGCCCAGCAGGAGCACGACACGTTCAGCCAGATCCTCCGGGACCATGGCGTGGAGGTGCTGTACGTCACCGAGATGCTCCAGGACGTGCTGGAGTACGCCGATGCCCGCGAGGCGGCCATTGCCTCCGCGGTGGCCAGCCCGCATCTGGGCGATGAGCTGCGGGGCGTGATCCGCGACCACCTGGATGGCCTGGAACCGGAACTGCTGACCCAGGCGCTGGTCGCCGGGGTCACCCCGGCTGAGTTCCGGGGCGGCCGCGGGCTGGTGTACGAGCTGCTCGGGCGGCACGACTTCGTCATCGATCCGCTGCCGAACCTGGTGTTCACCCGTGATTCGAGTGCCTGGATCGGTGACCAGGTGGCGGTGGCCAGCCTGGCCGGGCCGGCCCGGGACCGGGAAGCGGCCCTGCTGGCCGCGCTGTACCGGAACCACCCCCGGTTCGCCGGGACCCGCCTGCTCTACGGGCCGCACCTGGAGCCGCTGGCGGGCGGCGACATCGTGCTGCTCGCCCCGGGCGTGCTGGCTGTGGGGATCAGCGAGCGGACCAGCCCGGCCGGGGTGGAGCGGCTGGCCAGGCAGGTGCTGACGGGCCACCTGGCCCGCACCGTGCTGGCGGTGCCGGTGCACCGCATCGGCGCTGCCCACCTGGACACGGTATGCACAGTGATCGGCGCCGGTGTGGTCGTGATGTCCCCGGGGCTCGCCTACACGCTCACCGCGCACGTCATCACGCTGCGCGATGAGGAACTGCGGGTGTCCCGGCCGCAGCCGTTCCTGGCCGCCGCCGCCCAGGCCATCGGCGCGGAGCGGCTGACCGTGATCGATACCGGGCTCGATCCGCTCACCGCCCCCCGTGGCCAGTGGGACGACGGGGGGAACGCGCTGTCGCTGGGCCGCGGGCTGGCCGTGTGCGACGAGCGGAACCGGGAGACGAACGACCGGCTGGCGGCGGCGGGTGTGCAGGTCATCGCCGTACCCGCCAGCGAGCTGGGCAGCGGGCGGGGCGGGCCGCGCTGCCTGTCGTGTGTGATCGCTCGTGATCCGGCCGCCGAGCCCGCGCCGGTCCCGGTGGCGCCGACCCCGGGCCGGGTGGCCACCCGGGGTCTGCCACCGCTGCCCCGCCCGGTGCCGGCCATCAGCGACCCGCGCGGCCTGCCGGTCGGTGCCCAGCAGCTCGCCCGGGCCCGCTAGCCCATCAGCTGGCAGGCGGCTGGCCGACCACCTCGGCCAGGATGCTGAACGTCGGGCACGGCCAGCGCCACATGCAGCTGCGGCAGCGCCGGACCGGGCTGGCCGGGTCGGTGCTGATGCCCCCGGCGTCGAGCGGCTGGTGCAGGTCGATCAGCCGCACCGTGAGCTCGCTGAACAGGAGCATCTGCTCGCGCGCCTCGGCCAGGAACGCCAGGTCCCCGGCGGCCATCCGGGCCGTGACCGGCACCACGCCGTCCCGGTTCAGCAGCTGGCGGTAGTGCTGGCTGCTCTGCAGCCAGGACGACGCGGCCAGCGCCCGGTCGCTCAGCTGGCCCATCTCCTCCCGGATCTGGTCCCGCTGCCGGTCCTGGTCCGGAGCCCAGCCGGGCGCCGGGGCCCGGGGCGGCTCGGCCGCCTCCGGGCGGCTCCGCGGCACGAACAGCTCCTCGGCCAGCGGCGCGGCCAGCGGCACGCCGGGCAGTGACGCCCGCGCCGCCGGCTGCATCCCGGGCAGCGGCCGCAGCCGGGCCGGCTTTGGTTCTGACTGCTCTGGCATCGGGTACATCCGGGGACCCCACCTCGCAGGTGCTGGGTACGTCCCCCCCAGCTTGACGCACAATTGCCCGGCCCACCGGTGATTTGGCCGTGTGCTCTGGGTGAGGACCTAGTCCTGGCGCGTGCGGGGCGGTAGGGTGCGGCACTGTGGAGCTAAAGGTCTCGAGCCGTAATGAAGGTGATCGCGTCATCGTCGCCCTGTCCGGCGAAATCGACCTTTATACCGCTCCCAGGCTGCAGAGCCAGCTGGCCGCGGCGCTCAACGTGGACCACGCGGTGCGCCTGGTGGTGGACATGTCCGGGGTCGACTTCTGCGACTCCACCGGCATGAACGTGCTGCTGGCCGCGCAGCGGCTGGCCCGCGAGCACGGCGGCAACATCGAGCTGAGCGGCCCCCGCCCGGCGGTGCGCAAGATCCTCCAGGTGACCGGGCTCGAATCGGTATTCACCGTGGTGGAGAGCGGCGCGGCCGTTTCCGGCCAGTAGTCCCGGCCTGCCAGGGTTGACGCCATGCCGCGCGGTGACGTCGCCATTGTCATCCCGGCCCGGAACGAAGCCGACCGGATCTGGGCCACGGTGCGCGCCGCCGCCGGGGTGCCCGGAGCTGACCTGCTGATCGTGGTGGACGACGGGTCCCGGGACGGGACCGCCGCGGCGGCGGAGAACGCAGGCGCGGTCGTGCTGCGGCACTCCCGGAGCCGGGGCAAGGGGGTGGCGCTGGAGACCGGCGCCGAAGCGGTCCGGCTGCTCGAGCAGGATGCCGGGCCGCCCCGGCATCTGCTCTTCCTCGACGGCGACCTGGCCGATTCGGCGGGGCACGCGGGCGACCTGGTGCAGCCGGTCCGCGATGGCCGGGCGGACATGACGATCGCGGTGTTCACCGACCGGGTGCGGGCCGGCGGCCATGGTCTCGTGATCGGCCTGTCCGGCGCGGGTATCAGGCGCGCCACCGGCTGGGCGCCGGCCCAGCCGCTGAACGGCCAGCGCTGCCTGACCCGGGCCGCGTTCGAGGCCGCCCGGCCGCTGGCCCCGGGCTGGGGCGTGGAGACCGGGCTCACCATCGATGTGCTCCGGCAGGGCTTCCGGGTGACCGAGGTGGAGGTGCCGATGGCGCACCGGGCCACCGGCACCGACTGGCACGCCCAGCTGCACCGGGCACGTCAGTTCGCCGGCGTGGCCCGGGCGCTGGCCGCCCGCGAGCCGCGGGTGGCCGCCGCGCGCCGGACCGTCCGCCGGCCGGGGGCTGACCGGCCGGCCGGGGGCTGACCGGCCACCCGGGGGCGTTCAGGCGGATCGTTCGCCGGATTCCTCGGGTTCGATGCCGTGCCGCAGCAGCAGGTCCTGCAGGCGGCGGACTTCGACCCGCAGCCGGTCGATCTCCCGGCCCAGGGCGGTCACGTCGGCGCCCGCCGACCACTGCGCGATGAGCCGGTCACGCTCCGTGATGAGCTGCTTCTCAGTGTCCCGGGCCGTGGCGGCCTGCCCGGCGTCCCCCACGTCCAGGGCCGCGTCCTTGTCCTGCCGGGCCTGGGCGATGCGCAGGTCGTAGTCGCGGATCCCGGGCGGGATGACCGGCGCGCGGACCTCCGGCTGGCCGGACAGCCCGGCCAGGTGTTCGCGGAGCGTGCCCGCGTCCACGCCGAGCCTGGTCAGCACCTGGCTGGCCACTCCCTGGTCGTCGCGGAGCAGCCCGAGCAGCAGGTGCTCGGTGCCGACGTACAGGTGACCCAGGTCGCGGGCCTCGTGGACCGCTATCTGCAGCACCTTCTTGGCCCGCGGGGTGAAGGGCACGTGCCCGCGGACCACCTGGTGGCCGCGGCCGATGATCTCCAGCACCTGCTGGCGGGCCACATCCGGGCTGACCCCGGCCGTGCGCAGCGCCCGGGCGGCCACCCCGTCGCCCTGGCGGAGCAGGCCGAGCAGCAGGTGCTCGGTGCCGAGGTAGCCATGGTGCAGCGACCGGGCCTCCTCCTGACTGGCGATCATCACCTCGCGGGCCCCAGGACCCAACCGGGCCAACGGACTTTGCTTACGGCGGCCGGACCTGTTCCGGCCGGGCAGCCATCCGGACATCGGTGCCTCCTTACTTGCTGGTTGGGAGAGCCGGGGCGACAGCCACGCCGCCAGGCCGGCCGCGTCCAGCCGGCCGCTGCCCAGCGCCGCGACCACCTCGCGGACCGCCTCCGGCGGGTCGAGATCGGCCTGCCACCCGTTGAGCGCGAGGAACGTGGTGGCCGCGGCTACCGCCACCGGCCCGTTGTCCTGGTCCCAGGGCTGGTGCCGGACCAGCGCGGCCAGCAGCGCAGCCGCGCCCACTGCCGGGTCCCCGGTGGCCGCGGCCGGGGCGGCCTCGGACACCGCGGCCTGCGCGGCGCCGAGGTCCAGCCGGTCCAGTGTGGCCTGGGTGCCCAGGCCCAGGGTCCTCCCGGCGATTACAACCAGATCGGCCACGTCCAGCGCGTTCACTGGTCATCCCGGAGCAGCTGCAGGATGCGCTCGTGCCGGGCCAGGTTCTCCTCGAGCAGCTGGATGAACCTCTTGTCCCGCTGCCGGGCCGCGACCAGCGTGGCGATGGCCTCGCGCACCACGTCGGACACCGAGCGCCCTTCCACCTCAGCCACGGCCTCCAGCCGCTCGGCGAGTTCCGGGTCGAGCCGGAGCACCATGTTCTTGGTCTGCACCAGATCCTCCTCGTGCCTGGCCCGGACCGGGCTCCCCGCGGCTATCGTGATATCACGATATCAGTGACGCGGGAGCGGGGCCAGCCCGGCCCGGGGCCGGGACCCGCGGGCTGCGGCGCTGGTATCCTCACGCCGGTGCGGTACGCGTATCTGGGGCCTGAGGGCACCTTCACCGAGGCGGCGCTGCTCGCCTACGACGCCGGGGCGGCCGGGCAGTCGATGCCGTGCGGGAGCATCCAGGCCACCCTGGATGCGGTGCGCACCGGGGCCGCGGAGCGCGGCATCGTGCCCATCGAGAACTCGGTGGAGGGCGCGGTCACGGCCACCCTCGACGAGCTGGCCACCGGCCAGGACCTGGTCATCTGCGCCGAGCAGCCGCTGCCCATCGCGTTCGCGCTGCTGGCCCGGGCGGGCACCGAACTGGCCGGCGTCAAGACCGTCGGCGGGCACCCACAGGCCCAGGCCCAGTGCCGGCGCTGGCTGGCTGATCACCTGCCGGACGCGGTGTGGCGGCCGGCCGCGTCGAACGCCGAGGCGGCCCGCCAGGTGGCCGACGGCGAGCTGGACGCCGCGCTGGCCGGCGCGTTCGCCGCGCCGACCTACGGCCTGGCCGTACTGGTGCCCGACGCGCACGACCGGCCGGACGCGGTGACCAGGTTCGTGGTGGTCACCCAGCCCGGGCCGCCGCCCGCGGCCACCGGATCGGACCGGACCTCACTGGTCGCGTTCCTCCGCGAAGACCGCCCGGGCGCGCTGATGGAGATCCTCACCGAGTTCGCCGTGCGCGGGGTCAACCTGAGCCGGATCGAGTCGCGGCCGACCGGCGACGGGCTGGGCCGGTACTGCTTTTCCGTCGACTGCGAGGGGCATCTCGACGACGCCCGGGTCGGTGAGGCGCTGATGGGCCTGCGCCGGGTCTGTGCCCAGGTCAGGTTCCTGGGCAGCTACCCACGGTACGACGGCGGCCCGGCCCAGGTCCGGGTGGGCACGTCCGACGCCGAGTTCGCGCAGGCCGCGGCCTGGCTGTCGCGGCTGCGCTACGGCCGGGTGTGACCCCGGGCGGGTGCGGTGCCGGGCCGGGATGCGGTGCCGGGGTAGCCGCCTTACAGGTACGGGCCGGACGACCGGCCCTGCTGGGGGCCGTCTTCCGCACCTGGACTGGTGCCCGGGACCATGCCGGGCGGCATGCCCGGCGGCAGCGCCCGGCGCATCTGCTCGAGCTGCGCCCGCGCCGCCATCTGCTGGGCGAACAGCGTGGTCTGGATGCCGTGGAACAGGCCCTCCAGCCAGCCGACCAGCTGGGCCTGGGCGATCCTCAGCTCGGCTTCGCTGGGCACCTCGTCCTCGACGAACGGCAGCGACAGCCGCTCCAGCTCGGAGACCAGCTCCGGCGCCAGCCCGTCCTCCAGCTCCTTGATCGAGCTCTTGTGTATCTCCCGCAGCCGGGCCCGGCTCTTCTCATCCAGCGGGGCGGCCCGGACCTCCTCCAGCAGCTGCCGGATCATGCTGCCGATCCGCATCACCTTGGCGGGCTGCTCGACCATGTCCAGCACTGGCCGCTCGCCTGCGGCTTCGCCTTCCTCGGCGGGGCCAGCGCTGTCCATGGGCATGCCATCAGGGCCGAGCACGACGACTCGGGCGCCCCGGTCTGCTTCAGGGTTGCGTTCAGTCATGCCCTAAGTCTGGCGCTTCCCGGGGGGTGGCTGGACCACCAGGCCGGCCAGTTAGTCAGTTGACCAGCAGGATCTTCCCCACGTGGGTGCCCTCGTCGAACAGCCGGTGGGCCCGCGCCGCCTCGGTCATCGGCAGTACATGGTCGATGACCGGGCGGACCTTCCCGGCGCTGATCGGCGGCCAGGCATGGTCCCGGGCCGCCGCCACCACGGCGGCCTTCTCGGCGGCCGGCCGGGCGCGCAGCGTGGCGCCGACGATGCTGGCCCGTTTGTGCATCAGCAGGCCGAGATCGATTTCACCGCGTGCGCCGCCCTGGACCGAGATCACCACTAGCCGGCCCCAGGTGGCCAGGGCGGCCATGTTCCGGGCCAGATACGGCGCGCCCACCACGTCCAGGATGACGTCGGCGCCGCGCCCACCGGTGAAGTCGCGGATGACCTTCCCGAAGTCCTCGTCGTGGTAGTTGATGGCCAGGTCGGCGCCGAGCTCGCGGCACCGGGCCAGCTTGTCCGGGTGGCCGGCCGTGCACGCCACCACGCAGCCGTCCGCCTTGCCCAGCTGGATCGCGAACGAGCCCATCCCGCCGGCCCCGCCGTGGACCAGGTACACCTCCCCGCCCGCGAGGTGGGCCATCTGGTAGACGGTGCCCTGGATGGTGCAAGCCGCCTCCGGCAGGCCCGCCGCGTCCACCACCGGGACGCCGTCCGGGACCGGCAGCAGCTGGCCGGCGGGCACGGCCACCCTGGTCGCGTAGCCCCCGCCGCCCAGCAGGGCGCAGACCTCGTCGCCCAGCTGCCACCCGGTGACCCCGGGGCCCAGCTCGGTGATCTGGCCGGAGCACTCCAGGCCCGGGTAGGGCGGCGCCCCGGGCGGCGGCGGGTAGAAGCCCTGGCGCTGCATGAGATCGGCCCGGTTCACCCCGGCCGCGGCGATGTCGATGATCACCTCGCCCGGCTGCGCCACCGGGTCGGGGACTTCCGCCCAGCGGAGCACGTCCGGGTCACCGGGCTGGGTGATGACGACCGCGTGCATCGGCTCTCCTGTGTTCCGGCTCCCGGCGGGCGAACCTGCCCACCCGGACCGTATCAGCGCGGTGAGTTATGCCCCGCGCGGGATCGCCGCGCGATAACCCGCCGTCTGCGTACGATGACGCCGGTGCCTGGGCCAGGACCGCCCCGGGCGAGCCCCCTGGCCGCGCCGCGCAACCCCCCGGCTGGGCCCTGTGCGGTGCATTTTTCCCATATGCGTGGATATTCGCACCACATTGTGGCGGTTGCGGGTTCCTGGCCGTCACCTGAGTCACTTCAGCCCCGGCAACCGCAGGCCAACAGCGTGCTGATCACCTGCGCGGCCCGTGACGCAAGTTGCACCGCGCTGAGGAGGCCGGGGAAACACCACCGCTGGGTCAGCAGGGGGCGCGGTCGTCGGCGCCGGCCTCGATCCATTGGTACACCGCGCCGATGCCGTCGGCCAGGCTGGTCGCCGCCCGCCAGCCCAGCTCACGCTCGGCCAGGCCGGCCGCCAGCGTGCTGCGCAGCAGCTCACCGGGCCGCGCTGGGCACAGCCGCGGGCGGACCGGGCGGCCGGACACCCCGGCGATGATCCGGACCAGATCCAGCACGCTGGTCTCCATCCCGGTGCCGATGTTCCAGTTCCCCGGCTGGCTGGACCCGGCCGCGGCCAGGAACGCGCGCACCACGTCGCCGACGTAGACATAGTCCCGGGTCTGGGTGCCGTCCCCGTAGACCGACGGGTCATGGCCGGCCAGGGCGGCCGAGCAGAAGATCGGGATCACCCCGGCGTCACCGCCCGGGTCCTGGCGCGGGCCGTACACGTTGGCCAGCCGCAGCACCGAATGCCGGGTGCCATACAGCCGGTTGTACAGGCCGATGTACTGCTCGGCGCAGTACTTGGCGGTGCCGTAGGGGGACTCGGGCCGCGGCGGCACGTCCTCCGCTGAGGGGACCGGCGCATCCCGCCCGTACAGCGCTCCGCCCGAGGAGGCGAACAGCACGCGCGCCCCCGCCCCCCGGGCCGCCTCCAGCACATTGACCGTGCCGTCCACGTTGACCTGGGCGTCGTGCGCTGGCTCGGCCACCGAAACCCGGACGTCGATCTGCGCGGCCAGGTGGCAGATGAGGTCCGGCGCGGCCCGGGAAACGATGGCCCGCAGCGCGGCCGCCTCCGAGATGCTGGCCTTGCGCAGCATGGCCCGCCCATCCAGCCGGGCCGCCCGCCCGGCCGACAGGTCATCGACCACGGTCACCTGGTCGCCCCGGGCCAGGAACGCGTCCGTGAGGTGTGACCCGATGAAGCCCGCCCCGCCGGTTACCAGAACCTGCATACCGGTCCCCCCATCCTGTCCAGCCAGCTGGACCTATCGTGCCCGGGTCACCCGGATCTTCGGCTGGTGATCCCACGGGTCGTACCAGTCGTCGAGCAGCCGGGTCTTCAGCCCGTGCCGCTCAGCCAGCGCGAAGAGCGTCGCCGGGCGGTAGTAGAAGTCCTCCCTGAGGACCTGGTAGTCCCGGCCGTCGTGCGCGTAGAACGTGAAATCGAAGAACCCCCCGGGTGCCATTACCCGGCCGACGTGGGCCAGGCACTCGTCGATGATCTCGATCGGGCAGTGCGTGAAAACGCTGTTCGCGTGCACCACCGTGAAGTAGCCGGCGGGCAGGAAGTCGAACGTCAGGTCCCGGGTCAGCGCGAGCCGGGGGAGCTTGTCCTGCAGCCGGGCCTGGCTGAGCACATCCTGGGCTGATATCAGCATGTCCCCCGAGATGTCGATCCCGTAGTAGTTCCCGGTATCCAGGTAGTCGATCAGCAGCCGTCCGGCGCGGAGATTTCCGCAGCCGATCTCCAGGACCCGGTCGGCGGGCCTGAGGCCATGCTCGACCAGGTAATCGAACTGCATCTGGCCGAATTCCAGCCATTGCTCGTGGCTCCGGCTGCCCACCGCCACCTCGACCCCGAGCGCGTCGGCCTTGTACTTCATTATGCTGCGGTAGTAGCTGATGTGATCACTGGACCTGGCCCGCAGCCAGGCATCCGCGCACACCCGGCGGATGTACGGCGTTATCTGATCAGGATGACGGGCCGCGAAAGCCATCTTGTAGGCCAGGCTCGACCGAGCCAGATTCCGCGTAGCGTTCATTGTCTACCCCCCGAACACGGCCGCCGGGTTTCCAGCGCCGGGTAATATCTTCTATGTGGTCTTTGTGGCCCGGTCGGCGGGAAAGAGCTAACGGGTGAGAGCACGGCTGGTCACCGCCATGCTGGCCGCCGTGTGGGTGGCGGCTGTGCCCGCGGCGGTGGCCGGCTGCAGCGGGCCGGACGCCGGGCGGCCAGGGACCCAGACCCGGCCGGCGGCCAGCCCGGCCCGCTCCGCCAGTGCTACCGGTAAAGCCTATGTTACGCAGGTGAGCTGCGGTGATACGACAGCCGACGCTGGAGTCCTGCAGCAGGCGATCGACTCCAGCCGGGCCGGCTCGGTGATCCAGATCGGCGGCACCTGCCTGCTCGACCGGGCCATCGTGCTGCTGCCCAGCCGCACGTACACCGGCACCAGCCGGACGGGGACGGTGCTCCGGCAGGACGCCGCGCTGCGCTACGTCCTGGTCTCGTCGGCCTATGTGGACAATTCCGCGACGACCGGTTCCCCGCTCACTATCGAGCAGCTGACCGTGGCCTGTTCCGGCCGCGGTAATACCGATGGCATCGTCATCATGAACTGGCAGACCGACGTCCAGGAAGCGGACGTCAGCAACTGCGGGGGTTCCGGGATCGTCGATACCAGTCAGGCGCCGAACGGCTCGACTATTCGCAACACCAGCGTGAACAGCAGGTTCGCGAATAACTTCATCACCGGGAGCGGTGGCGACGGCTTCCGGGTCATCGACCACGGGAACTCGGTGACCGATGGCTATCTGCTGGACAACCGGATCGCAAATTCCGGCGGTGCCGCGGTCCTGATGGATAACGCGGCCGGCTGGGATATAGCAGGCAACCATCTCTATAACGACAAGTCCGACGGAATCATGGCGAACCGCCTGTATGGCACGGCCATATCCGGCAACTACATCGAGGACTTCGCCAGCCGGCGCACGGCTGGCCAGTGGTACGGCATAGCCGGCACCGTGCAGAGCGGTAACGGATCCACCATCTACGGCAACAGGATCTTCAATGACCTGGGCGAGACCGGCGCGGCGACGCACATCTACGTGGGCATCACGTCGGCCAGCGGGCGGACCGGGAGCATCGCCGTGTACGGAAACGCGATCCGTGGCGCGGGCCTGCGTGACGTCGGCCTTTCCTTCAGCGCCGGGCCGGGCACCCTGGCTGTCGCGGCGGCCGGCAACGTCATCACCCAGGTCGGCACGATAGCGCGGCATTCTGGGCAGGTTCATTTCTCCGCCGGGACCCCCTGAGCACGCGGCCCGGGGGCCGGCTGGCCCGGCGGCCCGGCGCCCCCCTCAGCCCGGGACTCCGGGCGAGATAGCCGCGGCAGCGCGGCCCGCAGCTCGCCATAGCGCTTGAGCAGGTGATCGGCGGAGTCGTAGAGACGTGGCTGCGCCCGGATGGTGCGCACCGCCCACTGGGCCGGGACGATGTGCGCCCGGTGCAGCTGGCCCAGTGCTGACCGGGTGGTCACCGCGCCCTCGCCGACGTAGATATCGCTGCTCTTCAGGGTCTCCTTGTATCGCTTGGCCCCTTTGCCCAGGTCGATGAGCTGGACGCCGATGCCCGCTGCGGCCTCCACCATGCGCAGGTGCTGGGCGAGACCCGGCGAATACTGCCCGTAGGCGGTGTCGTAGGCCGGGAACCAGTGCGCCAGCACCGGCCCGCAGCGCAGACCGAGGTGCGCGGAGACCGGCACATCACCCGCGTACAGCACCGAGAACAGGCTGCTGAAGTGGCTTTCCCTGGTCTCGAACAAGTCCTCGATGAGGCCGACGATCCACGGGTGAGCGAACCGGTCGCTGCGCCCGGTGCGCCGGTACTGGTCCGACTTCCAGGCCATCAGCGAGCCCAGCGCGGCCCGGTCCCGGGAGTCGGTGACCAGCCGGACCGGGCCAGCCTCCCGCTCCAGCTTGCGGGTCTTGCGGGCCACCGAGCGGCAGAATTGCGCCGACTTCACCATGAGCTTGGCCTGGTAGGCGGCCCATCCGTCGGCCAGGTCGATGACCGGCGACGGCGCGGTGGCCGCCAGGTAGGGGCGGAACGGCTGCTGGGCCGCGGCCACGGCCAGGTGGTCGAACGCGAACACGGACAGACCGCAGCCGCGCAGCACGTCCCGGGGATCCCAGGCCAGGCCCGGCTCATGCACCAGCCCCTGGCAGTCGGTCAGCCCGGCGCCGATCGGCACCCCCACCCCGAACCGGTGCTTCTCGAACGGCAGGAAACCGGCCAGCCGGCCACCCTCGGTCAGCACGGCCACCCGGGCGTCCGGCCGGTGGCGGCCGGCCGCCTGGGTGAACTCCGGGCTGAGGAATGGATTCCCCAGGGCCGCGGAGCCGCGCTGCATGGCGTGCCACGCGGTCACCTCGGCTGGCCCCAGCTCGCTGGGGCGGATCACTGAGATACGCATAGGCCCAGACCCCCGTCCCGGTCAGCCCGCCGGGCTGGCCGCCGTGGCCACCCGCTTGGCCGCGAACCCAGCGCCGCAGACGAACCGCATGACCGGGCCGAACGTGCCCGCGGCCGGCAGCCCAACGAAGTACAGGCCGCGCACCGAGGACTCGAAGGAAGGGGACAGCTCCGGGAAACTCCCGGTCAGCTGGACCCGCTGGCGCAGGCCGGGCTCGAAGAAGCCCAGCTTGGCCAGGTCGACCCGGTAACCGGTGGCGGCGATGACATGGTCCGCCCGCAGCGTTGCGTGCTGCCCGTCCGAGCAGCTGGTGGACAGCAGCACCCCATCGGAGTCCAGCGCCGCCTCGCGCACCGCGTGCTGGTTCAGGACCGGCAGCACACCGTCCACCCGGTCGCGCAGCCACCACGCGCCCAGCGGGCCGAGCACCTGGCGCACCAGCTTGAGCCGGGTCTGCTCGGGCAGGTAGTGGAAGTACCCGGGGGCGTGGCTGAACGGGTAGATCCGCCAGGTCGGCCCGAGCGGGGAGTGCGGCTGCGGCAGCATCCGGGCCAGCCCGGCCGGGTGCCTGGGTGGCTCGCCGAACCGGGCCGTGTGCCGGGCCAGGACGGTGACGTCGGCCCCGGCCTCGTGCAGCAGCGCCGCGCTTTCCAGGCCCGACTGCCCAGCGCCGATGACCGCGACCCGGCGCCCGCGGAACCCGGTCAGGCTGCTGTGCTGCGAGCTGTGCGAGACCGGGGCCCCGGGCGACGGGCCGCCCGGGGCGAGCGCGGCCAGCTGGCTGGGGACGTACTCGACATGGCTGACCCCGGTGGCCACCACGACGGTGGGGGTCAGGATCTCCTCGCCGCTGTCCAGGCTGACCAGGAACCCGGTCCCGGCCCGCTCGAGCTGGGTCACCACGGACGGCTCGACCTGCGGGACGAGCTGCTCGGCGAACCACTGGCCGTAGCGGGTGAACAGCTCGATCGGGATGATGTCGTCGCTGGCGTCCTGCAGCGGGCGGATGCCGTGGCTGGTGCAGTAGTCGGCCAGCCCGTAGCCCGGTTTGGCGGCGCTCAGGCTGGACGCGTCCGGGGTGGATTTGAGGCACATGCCCGCGGGCATGTGGTTGCGCCAGCTCGACATCACCTCCCCGAAGACGCGTGGCTGGCTGCCCCGGGCGCTGAGGTGGGCGGCGACCGACAGCCCGTACGGCCCGGCGCCGATTACTACGGCGGGAGTGGATGTGGTCATGGCGTTTCCGTCCTTATCGGGTGCTTGCGCCGCCGGGCGTGCTGCCAGCGGCCGGTCAGATACGACATCGCGGGTGTGGCCGCTCGCGGCAGCATGGCCAGGAACGGCAGCGGATCGTCCAGCGCCAGCCAGGCGAGTTCCGTTTCCGCGGGCCGGGCCGGTGCGGACGGCGTGGTGTAGCCGCTGCCGCGCTGGCCGGCCCGGGATAGTGGGTGGATGTGCTCGACCACGATCCGGCGCCCGTTGACCTGGGCGCCGGGCGGCACCGGCTGACCGGTGAGGTCGAGGTACTGGGCGCGGATGACGTCGGTGCCGCCGGCTGTCCGGAACAGCCGGAACTGGTTCCCCATCCGCGGGTTGAAATCGACCAGCTTGTACTGCTGGTCGCGCCGGTCGAACCGGACGTCGAGGTCGGCGATGCCGTGGAAGCCCACCGCCTGGCAGAACCGCTCGGCCTGGCGCGCCAGGCCCGGGTTGGGCACCGCGACGCCGGACGCGGTGGCGCCGGTGTTCGGCGGCCAGGATCCGGTCTTGACCCCGGTGAACAGCACCAGGCAGTTCGAGCCAGCGTCGCAGTACAAGTGCACGATCCAGTCCTCGGCCACCTCGTGCGGGATGTATTCCTGCAGCAGCAGGGCCGGTGCCTCCGGGGTGGACGAGGCCAGCTGGATCAGCTCGGCGCTCGAGCCGACCACGGTCGTGCCCGGCACAGCGGGTGCCCGGCGGCGCAGCCACGGCTCGGAGTTCTTCACCACCACCGGGAAGGCGGCCGTGGCCGCGAACGCCGCCACCTGCTCCAGGGTGGACGTGAACGCCCACCGGGGCACCGCGAACCCGTGCTCCTGGCCCAGCCTGGCCATGTCGTGCTTGCTGGCCAGCTTGCGGGCCAGGTCCGGGTCGCTCATCCGCGGGAACAGGAAGTGCCTGGACAGCTCGCTGGCGTGCTCGGCGAGCAGCACCGCGGCCTCGTCGTCCACCGGGACGGCCACGGCCCGCTGGCCGCTGCGCTGGCCGATCCGCTGGCCGATGGCGGCCAGCCCGCCGACCAGGTCGGCCGGGTCCTCACGGCCGGTGGCCCGCCAGCGGAACGTCCCGGTGCAGTACCGGGACACCGCGGCGGGCGTGAGCCGGTCCTCGGCCGTTGCGTACACCGGGACGCCCATCCGGCCGAGCGTGCGGATCGCGCCGACCCCGCCGGAGTGCAGCGGGTACTGCCCGACCTTCAGGACCAGTGCCGGGACCGCCCTGGTGCTCCTCACAGCAGCCCCCCGTGAATCGATGGCAGCAGCGCGAACCGCAGCACCACAACGGCTGCGGTGAGAAACAGCAGTGGGTAGCAGGCCAGGGTGAGCGGGCGGACCAGCCGCTGCGCGGCCGGGCTGCCGATCCGGGCGAACTCCCGGGCGGCCAGCACGCCGATGGTGGCCAGCACGACCACCAGTTCGGCCCCGCCCAGCAGGGCCGGGTAGCTGGCGTGGCCGGACCCGTCCGGCGGCAGCGGATATGGCCTGGCGCCGGCCGGCCAGCGCAGCTGGTAGATCACCGTGTCGCTGTTGGCGAACGCCACCCGGACCAGGTGCCCGGCCTGCATCCGGTGCTGGAACGCGACCTGCCAGCCGGCCGGGTACCCGGCGGTCTGCTGCAGGTAGGTGTCCTGGGTCCGGGTCTCGATCAGGTACGCGCCCGGGCCGCCGCCATGCAGGGCGGACAGGACGTCCCGCACATCGGCCGGGTCCCGCGGGGCCAGCACCGGCACGTAGTCGACCCGGCTGATGTCCGCGTATGACCAGGGCATCTCGGGAGTCACGTCGATCTTGGTCGAGGAGCTCAGCCAGAGCAGCCGGACCCCCTGCGCGTCGTGCGCATAGATCCAGTTGGTGGCGGCCAGCTCACCCGGCGGTACCCGCTCGAACGCCTCGTTGCCGTAGCGCACCAGGATGAACGAAACCGGGAAGACCACGGCACACAACGCCAGTACCGGAAACAGCCGCCAGCCGGCCCGGGACCCGGCTGCCGGGCTGGGAAAGAAGAAGCAGGCGGCCAGCACGCAGGCCGGCGGGAGCAGGAACAGGTAGATGCGGAGCGCGATCTCGCCGCCGTAGCTCTGCAGGCCGACGGTGAGCATGGGCAGGATGAACAGCGCGATCAGCACCCGGTCGTCGAAGCCGCGAAGCCGCCGCCGGAGCAGCCCGAGCACGGCCAGCAGCACGATCGCGCCCGCCACCCCGACCCGGGCGTGCAGCGTGAGCAGGTGGCTGGCGGTACTGCCGGCCAGCCGGCCGCCTACGCTGCTGCTCAGGTTGCCCTGCAGGTTGCCGACCCCGCCGAAGATGTTCGACAAGTGGCCGGACCAGTAGTCCACGGCCGCGAAGTTGAGCCAGCACACCACCAGCACCGCGCACAGGACCCACAGCCCGGACAGCCGGCTGCGCCGGATCAGGACCAGGGCCAGGCACGCCCCGGTCATATAGAACGGTGTCAGCTGGTGACTCATCACCGACACCAGGAAGATGCCGATCAGCAGGCTGAGCAGGAACACCCGTGCTGGCGTGCTGGCGGGCCGCGGGCTCAGCTCGCCGGGGTCGAGCCGGCCAGACACCAGGCGGTGCACCCCGGCCGGCCCGGCGGTCCGGCCCGGCGGCTTCCGGCTCAGGCCCGGGTCGGTGAACCAGTTCACCAGGATGGCCAGGAATACCAGGTAGAGCACGTAGCTGAGGGACTGCGGCGAGAAGTAGTCCTGGCCCACCCAGTTGCCGGCCACGAGCAGGAACCCGGCCAGCCACGTGGCCCGCCAGGAGATCCGCAGGTTGCGCATGAGCAGGAAGAACGGCGGCAGGGTGAGCAGGTCGATCAGCACCGGCCAGATCCGCATGAGGGCCAGCACGCCGTGCAGCCCGGCGGCCCCGCGGAGGAACGAGATGAGCACGAAGAAGCCTGGCCAGCTGAAGTACGCGGCCAGGCCGGGCGCCGCCTTCCCGGTCACGCTGATGTACTGCACGTAGCCCGCGATCTGGTACGACGTGGCGAACCGGGCGGCCGGCTCAAGGAACGTGGTCACCCCGTCCAGGCAGATGACCAGGCCGGCCAGCGCCGCGCCCAGGATCACCGGGTGGGCCCGGCGCAGCGTGAGGCCCAGCACGAACGCCAGGGCCAGCAGCGTCACCCCGGCCAGCGCGCCGTCCGGCAGCACGGACAGCAGGCCGAGCCCGTTCATCCGGTTGAGCTCGACGTGCTGCAGTGCGCGGAAGAACTCCACGAAGCCGGCCGCGGCGAGCACGCCGACCAGCGCGGCCGGCCAGCCCGGGAGCGGCACCGGACCGGTGCCGGGCCGGGCCGCCAGGCGGGCCGGCCGGGGCCGGGTGGCCCCGGTTTGCGCGGTCACGGCGCGGTCACCTCCGGGGCGGCGGTGGCCTCCGCGGCGGCCACGGCGCCCTGCGCGGGCCCGGTGGCCGGGGCCCGGTCCGCGGTCAGCACCCGCCACAGGCCGGGGCTGACCACCGCGGCGATCACGAACTGGGTCGCCACCGCGGCCACGCCCGCCCCGACCAGGCCCATCGTGCCGACCAGCCAGACGGTGAGCCCGAGCATCAGCGCGCACCGGATGCCCTGGATCATGGCCACGCGGGAAGTCCGGCTCTGCGCGCGCAGCGCACCCAGGTACACCTCGGTGATGGATTTGGGCAGCGTGGCCACGGCCAGCAGTTCCAGGACCGGCGCGCCCTGGGCCGCGTACTGGGGCCCGAACAGGCCGAGCCCCCAGGGCGCGAGCAGCCCGACCAGCGCGGCGCACGGGAACACCAGCAGGGCTATCTTCCGCAGCGCGTTGCGGCAGTGCCGCGCCAGCGCTGGCGCGTTGAACGAGCCCTCGACGGTCAGCGAGATGGCCATGTTCACCGCGACCAGGTCGAGGATGCCGCCCACCAGCCAGGCCATGTAGAAGTACGCGGTGGATTTCACGTCGCTGATCCGCGCCGCGACCAGGACCGGGACCAGGTTGGTCGTGGCCAGCAGGAACATCGCCCCGGAGTAGTCGCCGGCCAGGAACCGGCCGATCTGCCGGTTGCTGGGCGGCTCGCAGCCGATGGTCGCCTCGGTATGCCGGGGCACCAGCCGGCTGAAGATCAGGAAGTTGACCAGCGGCACGGTCAGCACGCACGGCACCATCCAGGACAGGTAGATGCCCAGGTGCTGGAAGCGCGACGCGAAGACGATCAGCAGCACCACCTTGGCCACGCCGAACACGCTGTTCTCCAGCAGCACCCAGGGCGCGCTGCGCAGCCCGGCCAGCACGCTGTCCTGCAGCGTGAAGATGGCCCAGCACGCGACGCAGCCGAGGAAGAACAGGGCGCTGACCGGGCTGGCCAGTTCCGAGTACGAGGGGCCCCAGAGTGGGATGGTGAGCAGAAAGGGGATCGTCACCAGCACCGTTGCGGTCCCGCTGACCAGGTAGGAGTGCCTGATCAGCACGCGGGTTCGCCGGCCGGCCTGGGGCAGGAACCGGGTCAGCGCGCCGTTGAGGTTCAGTGCGGTGAAGCCGGCTAGCAGGTTCATCGCCGCATAGGCCGCCGCAGCCCGGCCGACCACGTCCGCCGGGTACAGCCGGGCCACCAGCACCCAGTAGACCAGCCCGGACACTCCGGTGGCACCGGTGTTGGCGACTAGTGCGTAACCGTTGCGGGACAGCGGGTCAGTCCACTGCCGCCGCAGCTCCCGCAGCCCCCGGGAGCCCAGCGGCAAGGTCCTAGTCGCCACCGCGCACCCCGCCCACCGCGGCCCGGGTCCGGCGGACCATCGCGTAGCCCCGGGTCAGGGCCCGGTCCTTGAGGAAGATCACCGGGACGTTCCGGCCCCGCGTGAACTGCTGGAACGCCTGCATGCTGGTGGACCGGCGCACGGTAAGCCGGGGCAGCGCCAGCGGGTCGGACCGGGGGCCGGGCAGCGTGTTGCCGACCGCGCACGCGTAGCCGTGGCCGGCCTCGCGGGCCTCCTCGCGCACCGCGGCGCTGGAGTAACCGAACGGGTAGGCCAGCCCGGGCACCGGCACGCCGAGCCGGTCCTCGAGCTGAGCCTTGCTCACCCGGAGCTCCTCGCGGAGTGCGGCCCGGGACAGCTGATCCAGCTGGGGATGCTGCCGGCTGTGCGCGCCGATCTCGATGCCCGCCCCAGCCGCCTCGCTGATCTGGCTCCAGGCCAGCATCCGGGCCGGCCGCCGGCCGGCGGACTGCGGCCCGGCGTCCTGCACCCACCCGGTGGTGACGTACAGCGAGGCGGTGAAGCCGTACCGGATCAGCAGCGGCAGCGCCCGGCGGTGGAAGTCCTCGAAGCCGTCGTCGAACGTGAGCACCACGGCCTGGTCGGGGAGCCGCCCCGCGCCGCCGTTCATGATCTCCGCCAGGGTGCCGGCCGTCACGGTCTGGAAGCCCGCGTCGTGCAGGTAGCCGAGCTGCGCGGCGAACGCGCCGGGCGGGACGGCCAGGTGGCTGCCGGTCTGCGGCGGCTGGGCGATCTCGTGGTACATGAGAATCGGCACCGGCGGGCACGGCGCGGTGATCATGCCGTCTGCCCGGTGCTGTCCAGGCGGCCCGCCGCCCGCTGCAACCAGCGCTGCTTGACCTGCTGGCTAACCAGGCCGGCCGCGTAACCGGCCGCGGTCGTGGTCACCCCGGCCACGATGGCACCGGCCCGGCCCAGGCCGGTCCGGTCGCCCTGGACCGCCTCAGTGACGCCGCGGGCCACGCCGGCCGGCAGTACCCGGGTCGTGTAGCGCCGCTCCGTGGCCAGCCCGTCGCCCGCGCCCACACTCGTGGTGACCTGGGCCTTGGACAGGCCCTCGGCGTAGCAGCGGGACCGGAAGTAGCGGAACCGGCAGCGCTCCCGCGGCACCACATGCCAGATCACGGCGCGGTCGTCGAACAGGAATACCGAGCCCGGGGACCGCTGGCTCAGCCTGATGCAGAACTCGGTCTCCTCGCAGCCGAGCGGCCGCTTGGCCGCGGACCGGCCGATTCCGTTCTGGAACCCGCCCGCGATCCGGAACGCCTCCCGGCGGAACGAGGCGTTCCCGCCCAGCAGGTTCCGCACCGGGGCCCGGGTCTCCGGCATGCCGCGGTACGCGGCCCCGACGACCCAGGCGAACTCGGCGGGAAACCAGGTCGGGCGGGGGGCCTGCCAGTTCGGCAGCGTCCGGCCGCCCACCCCGATCACGGCCGGGTCGGTGTAGGAGTCGGCGAAGTACTTCAGCCAGTCCTGGTCGGCGACCGCGTCGTCGTCGAGGAACGCCACGATGTCACCGTGGGAGACGGCGACGCCGGTGTTCTTGCCGCCGGACAGGCCCCGGGCTTCCCGGTTGGCCACCACGGTGACGTCGGGCAGAGCCGCCGTCAGGGCGGCCTGCAGCGCCCGGTTGTGGTCGACGACAACGATGATTTCCTGGCTGGGCAGGCTCTGCGCCCGCACTGACTGAACGGCCGCGCACGTCTCGTACCACCGCTTCTCGGTGTGCGCGCAAATAACGACTGAAATGCCGAGGGTGCTGGTCACGCTAATCCTTGGTGGCGTCAACCGCGACCGTGACCGACGGCACGGAAAGCTCGCGCCCGGGGGTGACTGCACCCCGGATGCCAGGCCGGCTCCGGTGCTTAGCGATCGTTTCGGCGGCGATCACTTTGAGGATCCGCCAGCCATCGGATATGACCCGGAGATTGCTCACGCCGTGCACCCGGCGCCGTTCGTGGCTCGGTATCTCCTGCACCCGCAGGCCAGCCCGGGCAGCGCGGATATTCATCATCGTTTCGATTTCGAAACCGATGCAGTCGAGGCTGAGCGCGGGCACGTGCCGGGCCCAGAACGCGTTGTACCCGTAGCACAGATCGGTGTACCTGGTGCCCAGGGCCATGTTCACCAGGCCGCACAGAACCCGGTTGCCCAGCCGCCGGTGCCAGGTGATGTCGTCGCTTCCGCCACTGCTGGAGAATCGCGATCCTTTGGCGTAGTCGGCCCCGGCCACCAGCGCCGCGACGAACCGGACGATCTCCCGGCCGTCGGTCGAGCCGTCGCCGTCGATCATCACGATGATGTCGCCGGTGCAGGCGGCGAAGCCGGACAGCAGGGCGTCGCCCTTGCCTGCGCCGACCTGGTGCACGATCTTTATGTCCGGGTAGAGCTCCTTGGCCGCGGCGACGGTGTCATCCACCGACTGCCCATCGACCAGGACGACCTCGCTGATCCACTCGGGCAGCGAGCCGAACACGATCGGGAGGTTCCGCGCTTCATTCTTGACCGGGATGACCACGCTGACCGCGGGGGCAATGGCGAACCCCGCGCCGACTGGCCGGTACCCGCGCGGCGCGAGTTCTCCGGTACGGCCGGCCGAGCCGTTCTGGCTGAGGACGGCGGGCCGTCCGCGTAGCCCGGGCGTGCTGCCCCCGGGGTAGGCGTAAGCGCACATGAAGTGTTCCCCCCACTCATCGACATGCCTGCACTTCCCCGGCACGTCGCATATCTCTTATGGCCCGTGCCTCACTGTAACTGGAAGTATTCAGTCAATTACTTCGAGTAATGAGACCGGGATATGCCGCAAGGCTATAACACGTGACGGAATCCCGTAAGGGAGGAATTTATTAACTAATTCAGCCGAGCGGGAGGCATCATCTATTTGCTGTATGCGGCGCGGTCCGGATGACAGCGGAACGAGCACAAGCCCCCGGCTGTACCACATGATCCGGGCCGCGGCTCATACGTTTGGGGTAGGCGGTTTTGCGGAGTGGTGAGTAATTCATACTCAGCTGATTTAAGTACCGGTGGCGCAATGCTGAAGCGGGGCGGCCGGCCGCTCACCGGGGGATCTGGCCGGCCAGGTTCAGGCGCGATCCTGGATCGCGGGCGGCGCGGCGGTCACCTCGGCCGCGGGCTCCGGCCCGCTAGCGGGGCCTGACCCGGCCCGGCCTGACCCGGCCCGGCCTGACCCGGCCCGGCCTGACCCGGCCCGGCCTGACCCGTCCCGGCCTGACCCGTCCCGGCCTGACCCGTCCCGGCCTGACCCGTCCCGGCCGGCCCCGGCCGGCCCTGGCTCTCCGCCCGCGGCGGCGCCCGCCGCGGGCCCGCCCACAGCCGTCCGGCGGGCCGGGACGTGGCGGAGCAGAGCCCGCCATCGCGGTGCCATCCAGGCAGTCACGCGGGCCCGGACGGCTGGCCGCTGGGCCAGCAGGCAGCCCGCGGTGATCACGGCGACCACGACCAGCTCCGCGATGGGTGACCAGAGACCCGCCGACAGCAAGATCATGGCCACGATGGTGAGCAGCACGACCGCGGCGACGCAGGCCAGCAGGAGGCGGGCGAAGCGGTCGAAGCCGCTGAGCAGCCCGGCGATAGCGGCCGACGGCGCGACTACCAGGAAGAGCAGGACCAGCACAGTCCGTAGCACAGAATGCACGCCAGCCAGGGCCAGGATCACGCCTACCGCGCCTGCCCCCGTGGCCGCACCGACCAGCACCCTGGTCAGCCTGCTGGTCATCCAGACCATCCGATCAGGCCAGTCCCCACCTCTCGGCTACTCACCTCACAGTACCTTCCGCATTTGCGCTCGTTGCCGCATGATCGAGCCAGGGGGCGACCCCGCGGCAACTCCACCGGGTTCCGACGGCAGGCAGGAATGAAGCGGCGGCGACGAGTGCGGTGCTGGTGCGGGCACGACCGGGACGCACATTCGCATTACCGCTCCGGCACCGACTGCTCGCTGTGCGAGTGCCAGCGATACGCGCCACCCCGCTGGTGGCGGTGCGCCTTCCGGCTGGGACGGCCGACGTTGCTGGGGCTGGGCTAACCGCCGCTGACGCGAGCCGGGCCGCCCCGGCCCGGCACGGAATTCCGGCGGCAGCCGCCCGGCGCTGGCGTTAAGACAGGTAAACCTCTTGAGTGGGCGTTGCGTCCCAAATGTCAGGGAGGGAGCCGCCACGTGGGTGAGGAAAGAGGCCAGCGGGAACACGGTGCGTGGGTGCCAGGGGCTGATCCGTATCACGCCCGGCCCGGTGAGTACCGGCCGCGGCGGGCCAGACCCGAGCCGCCCGATCCCTATCTCCCGCGCTCCGACTACCCGCTGCGTCCCGGACCGTACCTGCCGCCACCTGCGAGTTCTGCCAGTGACCGGCACTCCGCGGCGCGGCCTGACCCGCTGCGCGACCCGTTTCCGTCCCCGCCCCCGGCTCCGCCGGCGCGGCCGGCCCGCGAACTGGGCGCCGACTGGTTCCGGCCCCGGCCGGATCGGGCTGACCAGTTTGGGCCTGGCCGTTACCCGGAGCAGCGCCGTGCCCGCGAGCAGCCAGCCGCCGAGTGGCACACCGGGAAGCGGTATACCGAGGACGACGCGGCCGCCCCGGACCGGCCCGGCGCGGCCGGGGCGGCGCAGCCGGAAGCAGAGCGGTACCCGGCGGACTTCCCGACCCAGGTGTTCATGTCCAGCGCCCAAGCCGCGTGGCAGCAGCCGGCCCCGCCCGCGCCGTCCGGCAACTGGCCCCGGCCCGCCGCGGCTGGACCGGGCCCACGGACTGAACCGGGCCCACGGACTGGACCGGGCCCGGCGGCTGGCCTGCGCCGCGGCCGCTGGGACCAGCCCCCGCCGTCCGCCGGGCGGCGGCCACCAGCCGTTCCGGCGCCCGGGCCGTTCCCGTCCCGGCCGCGGTACCCAGCCGGCGGGCAGCATCAGGCGGCGCCGTTCCCGCCCGCGCCGGACCCGGCCGAACTGTACCCACCGCCGCCCGGCCCAGGCCGGCGGGCCGGGAACCCACCGCGCCGGGCGCAGCCGGCCCGGGGGCGCGGGGCACGGAACGGGCTGCTGATCGGTGCCGCCTGCGTGGCCGTGCTGGTCCTCGCTGCGCTGGTCTTCTTCGTGGCCTGACCGGGATCAGCTGGGCGGCTGGCTGAACTCGATCACGGCCAGCACCGCGAGATGATCGGTGCCCGGAACGCGGATGGGGCGCGCCTGGCGCACGGTCGTGCCGGCCGGGGTGACCAGCACGTGGTCCAGGCGCATGAGCGGCAGCGCGGGCCAGTCCGGGAACCGCTGCCGGGCCCGGTCTGAGTAGACGTCCCAGGACGCCGGCCAGGTGAACCCCGGCCAGGGCCGGTGCCGGGCCACGTCGGCACAGTCCACGAAGCCGGCGTCCAGCAGGTCGCGGAACGCCTGATGATCCCGGGTGGCGTTGAAGTCACCCATCACGATCTGCGGTTCCCCGGTCCCGGCCAGCGGCAGCAGCCTGGTCAGGTCGCGCTGCCACAGCAGCGCGCGGCTGAGCTGCGGCGCGGCCGGATGGACCGCGGTCAGCACGACCGGGTGACCGGGCACCGGCTCGGCGCCGGCCCGGGGAGCGGCGGCCTCCATGCCCGGCACCGGCGGCAGTGCGGCCAGCGGCCAGCGGGCCCACAAGCCCACGCCCGGCGAGTCAGGCCGGGGATCAACGTGGGAGTACGGCAGCGCACTGGCCAGCCCGGCCTGGTCCAGCCGGCCCACCATCTCCCGGGTCAGCTCCTGGACCGCCAGCACGTCCACCTGGTGCTCGCGGATCCTGGACAGCAGCGCCGCGGGGTCGGCCCAGCCACCGCGGGCGTTCAGGGTAAGTACCCGGACGGTAACAGCAGTCGGGCCGGGTCCGGGGGGCCGGGCCGCGGCGGCGCGGCGGCCGCCCGGCCCGCGCGGAGGGAGCTGCCAGGCCAGCAGGATCGCCGCTGGGATGGCGAGCAGGAGAGCCAGCCACCAGGCTGAGAACGCGGCCACGGCCACGGCGGCGGTGGCCGGCAGCGTCGCCACCGTGGCCAGCGCGGCCAGCTGCGGCCCGGGGCGCGGCGCGTGGCCACCGGTCAGCCGGGACAGCAGCGGCGGCAGCGCCACGGCGGTGAGGATCAGCGCCACCACCCCGGTCACGCCGCGCCTCACCTCGATCCCCGTCAGGACGTCTGAGCATAACCGAGGCCCTCTGCCACCAGCCGGAACCGGGTGGCCAGCCTGGGCTGCGGGCCTCGATGGCTGGTCACTCCGGCTCCCGAACCGGTACAACTCACTCATGACGCAGGCACCGCGGCGCATCCTGGTGGCCGGGGACTGGCACGGCCACGAGGACTGGGCGCTGAGCGTGATCCGCCGGGTCCCGGGCATGCTGGCTGCCGAGCCGCGGCGGCTGATCTTGCAGCTCGGCGATTTCGGCGTCTGGCCGGACCGGGCCGGCCGGGACTATCTGGCCCGGGTCAGCGAACTGCTGGCCGAGGTGAACGCCGAGCTCTGGTTCATCGACGGCAACCACGAGGATTTCCCGCAGCTGGCCCGGCTGGCCAGCGACACCACGCCTGACGGGCGCGTGGTGGTGCGGCCAGGCCTGTTCCATCTGCCGCGCGGGTACCGGTGGACCTGGCACGGGCGGCACTGGCTGGCCTGCGGCGGCGGGGTGAGCCTGGACCGGGCCCAGCGCACCGAGGGCGTGGACTGGTGGCCGGACGAGGAGATCACCGGCGCGCAGGAGGCCGGGATCATCGCCGGCGGTCATGCCGACGTGCTGGTCAGCCACGACTGCCCGGCCGGTGTCGCGCACACGTTCGGCCGGCCGCCGCCGCAATGGGATCCGGCCGATCTGGCCCGGGGTGACGCGCACCGGCGGCGCTTGCAGCGCATCGTGGACGCCGTCCAGCCGTCCCGGATCATGCACGGTCACCTGCACCGGGCCTACCAGCGCAGCTGCGACTTCGGTTACGGCCCGGTCCAGGTGACCGGCCTGGACGCGGACAGCCGGCTGCGCAACTTCGCTGTGCTGGACGCCGCCGAGATGCGCTGGCGGCTGGGGGCCGGCTGGTTTGGCCAGCTCCGTCACGCGTCGGCCGGGTTATGCAATAAGCTCCCGGCATGCCATCACCGGGGCGAGTCTTAACTGATTCGCGGGAATTTGCCGTGCGTGCCTGGCCGGAGTTCGCCTGGTATGCACGGTGTTTCGGTATGGCCCGCGGGCTGGCCGCGCTGGGCATGGTGCGGTGCTGGCCGGGGAGCCGCGGCCGGATAGTGGACGTACCAGTACCCGGTCCAGCCCGGCGCCTTCAGGTGCGGCTGGATACCTCCGATATCAACGTGTTCGTGCATGTATTCCGGTGGGGGGAATACGCCTGGGATTTCGCCGAGCCGCCCCGGGTGATCGTGGACGCAGGCGCATACACCGGCCTGTCCACGGCTTACTTCGCCATGCGGTACCCGGCCGCGAAGATCATCGCCATCGAGCCGGATGAGGCTAATTTCCGGCTGCTGCTGCGCAACACGTCGGCCTTCGCCAATGTGCAGCCGGTCCGGGCCGCGTTGTGGGTGGAGAGCGGCTCCGTCGCGCTGGCCGACCCTGGGTACGGCCCATGGGGCCTGCGGCTGACCGGCCCGTCTGGCGCAGGCACCCAGGTTCCGGCCATCACGATGGATGACGTGCTACGCGACTACGACCTCGGCACCATCGACCTGCTCAAAGTGGACATCGAGGGCAGCGAGAAAGAGCTCTTCGCCGCGGCCGACTCGTGGATTGGCCGGGTGGACGCGATCTGCCTGGAACTGCACGACCGGTTCAAGCCCGGCTGCAGCCAGGCGTTCTACCGGGCCGTAGCCGACTTCGGCACCGAGGTCCGCCTCGGCGAGGACGTGCTTGTGCTGCGCGAGGAGTCCAGGCTGTGCCCGGTCGGCGGTACCCCGGCCGGATGATGCCGGTCAACTTAGCAGCCCATGGCGGGCAGCCGCTGCACCGGGACGTGGGACGTACCCAGGCCTGCCCAAGCCTGGCGTTATCACATATATCCGCAATAAATTATGACGTGTCTGCTGTGGGCGGTTGTAAATCAGGTCCGTGGTCCGCGGGCGGCTTTATCAAAGCTGACTTGCTAACCGGTGCAGGCCCGGCCTGACGCCCCGTTTCTCCCGGCCTATCCCGTGACTTATGCAGCAATTGGCCCCAGCTATGCCCCTACCGGAGCCAAACAGCGCAGAAGTGAAAGCCATGCACAAGAAAGGCAAACGTTCTACGTAAAATTCTCGCCATAACGGTGAACTCAGGTGAGGATTGGTGCGTCTACTTGTCATCGTCCACGAGATGGGTATCATCGCGAGTCAGTTCTCGTCATGGGGGTCTAGGTGAACGAGGTTGCTCAAGTGACCATGACTCTCTGCGCACGGCCATCTGGCGCGCGGTGGAGTTGACGAACCAGCGGTTCATGGACCCCTGAAGTCGGGCTGACGCGGCGTATGCCCCACTGGGGGCGTATGCCCTACTAATTGCGGTCAATTGGTCATTGAATGTTGCAGCGCCTAAAATTTCCCATCCCTGGCCAAGACCTGCTACAGGCCACGGAAGCAGAGGAGACGTTATGGTCATGCCGCAAGATCTGTCGATCGTACGTCGCGAAGAATATTGCAGCGATAACGAGTTCTCGCCGGTCAGGGTTATGCAGATCGAGCTGGCTGGCCCGCTGCCAGCGGTAGCACGCGCCGAGCGGTATAATAAAGTCTGGGTCCTGGGCCGGGTTCATGGCGAGCCGATCGGTACCTGCATGATCAAGATCCCCGTTACGGGATTGACCCCCGGGGCCCTGGGTGAAGAGCTCTGGCGCGAGTTTGAGCGGCCGATCCGCGAGCGATTCGCAGCAGCCCGGCTCCCGGAACCAGCCGGCATAACTAGTGATGGCTTGAGCGTTGATCCTGCGCAATGGCCCTTCCAGCAGCGCAAGACCGCGCTCCTGGCTGCTCCGCCCTTCATCACCGTGCTCATCTGCACGCGTGACCGGCCAGACCAGCTAGCGAACTGCTTGCAACGCCTGGACGGCCAGCAATATCCGAACTTCGAGGTGGTCGTTGTCGAAAACGTGCCTCGCGGGGATACGGTCCGGGTCATGGTTGAGGCACGGCAAGGTGCCGTTCCGCACCGCTATCTCGTGGAATCGCAGTCTGGCCTATGCCGGTCCCGCAACACCGGGATAGCGGCAGCAGCCAGTCAGATAGTCGCCTTCCTGGACGACGATGCTGAGCCAGACCCCCATTGGCTGGCCGGCATCGCTTCTGGGTTTGCCAGGGGCGACGACATCGGATGCGTGTCGGGAGCCATCCTGCCAGCGCGCATCGACACTCCGGCCCAGGAATTGTTCGAGTGGCTCGGCGGTCACTCCAAAGACAGGGGCTTCAGCCCAATTATCTTTTCCCGGGACGGCCTCCAGAGTCCCCTTTTCCCCTTGCCCCCGTTCGGTGCTGGGGCTAACCTCGCCTTTCGCCGTGCAGCGTTTGAAAAGATCGGCGGGTTTGATGTGGCGCTGGGCGCTGGCACGCCGGCCCGCGCCGGGGCTGACACGCTTGCGATAACTCTCATACTCTTGGAAGGGTACCGGATCGCTTATGAGCCAGCCGCCCTGATGTGGCATCACCACCGCCGCGATATAACCGGCCTGCGTGAGCAGCTGGAAGGGTACAGCGTAGGACTCAGCGCCTACTACACGGCTCTGCTGCGCCATCGGCCCGGAGTACTTCCCGGCCTTCTCAAATTGACGCCATCGCTCCTCAGGTATCTCCGGGGAGGTTCGCATGATCGTGGCCCGGAGCCGCCGCCAGAAATTTTGGCCGAACTAAACCGGCGACATGCCCGATGCATGATCTCTGGTCCTTTTGCGTACTTCAAGAGCATGCGTCTGCAGGCTCGGCTCCGGCCGCTTAGTCATGAGACTGTGTACCGCTGAGGGCTAGGTGTGCCGACCGCCATGGTTCCCCGGCCGCATCGATCCCCAGGGCCTGGCCATGGCAGACGCGCAGACCTGGCGAAAGCGAGCTGAGTTCAGCCGGAGGTGCGATGCACGGCTAAGTATTAACGTGTCGCATATCTCGTGAACCTTACGAATATGTCTCGAGCCGTAACCCAGCCGGGTCATTGACGATGAGCTGTTTGACTGGTGACTTGTAGCGAGCTGCGAGTGAGAGCGGTATTCATAATGGTTTGGCGGTATCACTCAATAGTGCAGATTGGCCGATCCGCATGGCACCGGAATCGCGACTTGCTGGGCGGCGCGAGCACGCTTGCCGCGACAACAGGTGTGACCTCTGTGCTGGGATTTGCATATTGGGCTGTCGCTGCCCGCCTATTTAGCCAGCGAGACGTCGGATATGGCTCGGCTACGGTCTCTGCTATGACGCTCCTCGGCACGATAGGCATGCTCGGGATGGGGACCGTCCTGATCGGCGAACTGCCGCGCCGTAAACAGGGAGCTGGCCTGATCTCAGCTGCCCTGCTCACGTCGGCCCTCGGCTCAATGGTGATGGGGCTGCTGTTTATTGTTATCGCCCCCGAAGTTAGCAGCCGCTTTGGCGATATGAGCCATACCCTGGAACAAGCGGTGGTGTTTGCTGCAGGTGTCGCCCTGACCGCGGTCACCTTGGTGTTTGATCAGGCTACTATCGGCCTGATGCGCGGCGGGATCCAGCTCTCACGTAATCTCGTGTTCGCAGTCGTCAAGCTGGCGCTGCTGCCTGCCGCGGCGGTCCTCCTGCATGATGAATTTGGTGCAAGCATAACGCTCTGCTGGGTAATGGGTATTGCCATCTCAGCCGTTCTGGTGCTCGTTCGGTGGTTTGTTTCTGGTGCCCGCCTCCTGCCCAGGCCGGACTGGGCGATCTTGCGCGGTCTGGGAAAGACCGCGCTGGCTCATAATTGGCTGAACCTGGCTATGACGGTGCCCCGGTCCTTTATTCCAGTGCTTGTCACGGTCATAGTGTCACCCAGCGCCAACGCTGCCTTCTACGCTGCCTGGACCATTACAGGCTTTCTCTACATCATTCCTGCGCATCTGGCCACAGTCCTGTTTGCCATAGCGGCTGCGGACCCTAAGGCAATCGCCCGCAAGCTGCGTTTCAGCTTGCGGCTCTCTCTCCTTATCGGCGTCCCCGGAATTGCCGCCCTGGGGCTGGGGGCTCATTTTGCACTGAGTGTGTTCGGCGCGAATTATGCGCGGCTGGCGACAGTTCCAATGCTGCTTATGCTGCTAGGCTACCTGCCCACCATTCCCAAGATGCACTATATTGCGGTATGCCGGGCAACGGGGAAGGTCTCAAGAGCCGCAAGCGTGCTGACTGTGTCGGCTATCCTGGAGATATCGGCGGCTGCGCTGGGCGGGAAGGCCTATGGCCTTGAAGGCCTCACGGTAGCGCTCGTGCTGATATTCGCCCTGGAAGGCGCAGTGACAGTTTCGCCGGTGGCACGTGCGGCACTGGGTTACGGACGGCACCGGCGTAACGACGCCACCGTCCCATCCCCGGATGCGGCGAAGCCGAAGGCTGATCAGGTGACGGCGCGCCCGTGACAGCCCGCCAGTGACAGCCCGGCCAGTTACCTGCGAGGAGCTAGTGCCTGCCGGGGATGGAGCTCTTCTCCATCACCTTTCACCCGGCGACGGGCAGACGGTACAGCGATGATGGCCAGGAGCGCCAGCACGTAATACCGGTACGGGACTTGCACGGCCGCGTCCGTAACCGGCCACCACAGTGACATGGGTGCGGTGGCGATATCCCTGAGGAAGTGTGCCGATACGCCGGAGGCGGCGCCCGCGAGTATCAGCGTCATCGTGGCCGGGGCATGTGCCGTCGCGCGCCGGGACCAGCTGCGGGCGACGGCGGTGGCCAGGACCAGGACTAGTACTACCCACAGGGCGTGCGTGTAGGGCCTGGGGGTACCGGCCGTCAGTATCGAGGAGCCGAACTCCTGGGGCAGGTGGTCGAGATCGATCAGGACTGAGCACGCCAGCATCGTCCACCCGAACGCGGGGCTCGGTGGAGCGCCGCGGACTCGGGTCATGGCCCCGAGTACCACGAGGGCGGTGGCCAGGTGGCAGGGCTCGTCGGCCAGGGCGCGCGGCACGAAGCCGAATCCATGCCACGAGATGGTCAGGTCGGTGGTCACGACCGCGAGGACCAGGGCCAATGAAACCAGGCGCCGGGCGGCCAGCCTGGCCAGCCAGCTGAGCAGTCCGTCTCGGCGCATGGATAGCAGAAGGCACCGGCCGGCGTTTCTCGGGTTCATGGTGGTCGGGCACTCTCTGTTCCGGGCCACGCGGCCCGGGCCAGGCACCTGACTGCGTGCCTGGCCTGATCGGCCTCGGGCTGGGCTGGGCGGGGGCTCAGTTGAAGAGGCAGAGTTCCATGATCAGAGCTTCAACGGCGCCTTCACGCTCTTCCGGATTGCCGTACCGGACCGTCTGGCCTAGCTCGGTGCCAACGCTGAACTCAGGCAGGTGGCGGAAGATGCCCTCCCGGCCGTGCCCGAGCGCGATGTCATAACCGAGCAACAACGCGGCGTGGTGCATCTCCTTGGTGGCCACCCGGTTGAGGATCATGCCGAGCAGCCGCCCGCGGAATCGGCGGGCGTGCTTGGCCGTCGTGGTCCACTGGTTACGCAGGCGATCCCGGACGCCGTCGCGTAGTACTAACATCCTGGCCTCTCAGTAGCGGGTCGAATCAGCTGGCCCGGCCAGGTCCCCCCCAGCCGTACGCTCCCCTTCTAACAGAGAGACGCACAACGGTCGCTCTCGGTGCACACGGCCGGATACCAGAACGGTCTCAACTTCGCGCGGCGGAGCCGGCCCGCGATTTGATCCTGGTTTGCCGGAGCTTCGTTGAACTGCCGGCCGGGCCGGGCCGTGAGTAGGGATGGATCCCGCGGCCCTGAAGCCAGGGATCTTCGCTACGCCGTCCGGTGGGCCGCCGGCTGCCGCGCGCAGGCCACCGGTGACGGTCCTCGTGCACGGCCGACGATGGGATTGCCGATGCCGGTTGCCGCGTTGCTCACCTGGCTCATGACCGCCGCGGGTGGTCTCTTCCTGCTGACCATCTGGCTGATCGAGTATGACCGCGAGTTCCAGTCCTCGGCGGCTACCCGCCTGCCGGTACCGGTGATCAGCACGCACGCTCTGCTCGCCGTGACCGGCCTCGGCTTCTGGGCCATCTACCTGCTCACCGGCGCCGACAAGCTGAGCTGGATCGCGGCCGCGATCCTGGGCGTGGTCGCGGTCCTCGGGCTGAGCATGGCGGTGCGCTGGATCGGGGTCTACCGGGTCTACGGATCCCACTCGCGCCGGCACCGGGTCCCGGTCGCGGCGCCGGCCGGCCTGGGCGGCGGCTTCGGGGCCGGCTACGCCGGCCAGGCCACCGCCGCCATCCCGCCCGAGCGGCACTTCCCGGTGCTGGTGGTCATCCTGCACGGCGTCTTCGCGCTGGCCACCATCGTCCTGGTGCTGTTCACCGCGCTTGGGCACCGCAGTTAGCTGAACGCTATGGGGGTGGCTGGTGTTGGCGTGTTGGGCGGTGTGGCTGGGGGGTGGGGTTAGTGGGTGGGGGGGTGGGTGGTGAGGTCGGGGGAGGTTTCCATGCCGGCTTTCCAGACGGAGCGG